>JAABUN010007383.1_pt1 | contig 11894 bp, 11 predicted proteins | sample 5559311 | NCBI WGS metagenome assembly JAABUN01 (sample SAMN10711877, study PRJNA513370) | rock metagenome | isolation source: Antarctica rocks | place: Antarctica: Victoria Land, Siegfried Peak sud | reverse complement strand
GCGTCAGCGGTGGCCGGCCCTGGCGGGCGGCCGCCGCCCAGCGTGACGGCTCAGCGGCGTGCGGCGGTGACACCGGTGCGGCCAGCATCGCCGTGAGCACGACCACCACCGCCGCCAGCTCCTCAGCTGTCGGGGAGCCGGTCACCTGCAGGACGGGGACCTGCGTCTCGGAACCGCTCACAGCGGGATGTTCCCATGCTTCTTCGGCGGCAGGGTGGCTCGCTTGGTGCGCAGCAGACGCAGGACCCGGGTGATCTCCACCCGCGTCTCGTGCGGGGTGATCACGGCGTCGACGTAGCCCCGCTCGGCGGCGACGTAGGGGTTGGCCAGCTCGTCGTCGTACTCGGTGATCAGCTCGGCCCGGCGGGCGTCGGCGTCGGGATGCTCAGCCAGCTCGCGGCGGTGCAGGATGTTGACCGCGCCCTGCGCGCCCATCACCGCGATCTGGGCCGTCGGCCAGGCGAGGTTGAAGTCGGCACCCAGGTGCTTGGAGCCCATCACGTCGTAGGCGCCGCCGTAGGCCTTGCGGGTGATCACGGTGACCAGGGGCACCGTCGCCTCGGCGTAGGCGTAGATCAGCTTGGCCCCTCGACGGATGATCCCGTTCCACTCCTGGTCGGTGCCGGGCAGGAAGCCGGGCACGTCGACGAACGTGATCACGGGGACGTTGAACGCGTCGCAGGTGCGGACGAAGCGGGCCGCCTTCTCCGATGCGTCGATGTCCAGGCAGCCGGCGAAGTGCAGCGGCTGGTTGGCCACCACCCCGATGGAGCGGCCGTCGACCCGCCCGAAGCCGATGATGATGTTGGGGGCGAACAGCGCCTGCACCTCGAGGAAGTCCCCGTCGTCGAGGACCCGGCCGAGCACCTCGTGCATGTCGTAGGGCTGGTTGGGCGAGTCGGGGATCAGGGTGTCCAGCTCACGGTCCTCGTTGCTGACCTCCAGGGTGCCGCCCGGCTCGAAGGCGGGGGGCTCCTCCAGGTTGTTCTGCGGCAGGTAGCCGATCAGCGACTTGGCGTACTCGATCGCGTCGGCCTCGTCCGCGGCCAGGTAGTGCGCGTTGCCGGACCGTGTGTTGTGGGTCCGACCGCCGCCCAGCTCCTCCATGGTGACGTCCTCGCCGGTGACGGTCTTGATCACGTCCGGCCCGGTGATGAACATCTGCGACGTCTGGTCGACCATGATCACGAAGTCGGTGAGGGCGGGGGAGTAAACGTGCCCGCCGGCCGCCGCGCCCATGATCAGCGAGATCTGCGGGATCACGCCACTGGCGTGGGTGTTGCGACGGAAGATCTCGCCGTACAGCCCCAGCGAGACGACGCCCTCCTGGATCCGGGCGCCGCCGCCCTCGTTGAGACCGACCAGCGGGCAGCCGGTCTTCAGGGCGAAGTCGATGATCTTGACGATCTTCTCCCCGTACACCTGGCCGAGGCTGCCGCCGAAGATCGTCACGTCCTGGCTGAACACGCAGACGGCCCGCTCGTCGATCGTGCCGAAACCCGTCACCACGCCGTCGCCGTAGGGCCGCCGCTGGTCCATCCCGAAGGCGGTGGAGCGGTGCCGGGCGAACTCGTCCAGCTCGGTGAAGGAGCCCTCGTCGAGCAGCAGCTCGATCCTCTCGCGCGCCGTCAGCTTGCCCTTGGCGTGCTGCTTCTCCACCGCTGCGGCCGACCCTGCGTGGACGGCCTGCTCGATCCGCTGGTCCAGGTCGGCGAGCTTGCCGGCCGTCGTGTGGATGTCGAGCGCGGGGTTGGCGTGGTCCATAGGCCGCACCCTAACCAGTTCCGTGGACGCGGCCGCGACGGCGCTAGGGTCGGGCCCGTGCCGGGTGCCACGTGCTAGGCGGGGACGTGCTGGACGTCGACGTGCTACGGCGGGAGCTGTTGCGGCCGGGCGGGCTGTGGCGTGCGGTCGATGTCGTCGACCGGACCGGCTCGACCAACGCCGACCTGGCTCAGCGGGCGCGGGCGGGGGCGCCCGGCGGGGCGGTGCTGGTCGCCGACTTCCAGGACGCTGGCCGCGGTCGGCTGGACCGCACCTGGGTGGCCCCGCGGGGATCGGGCGTCGCCATGTCGGTGCTGCTCCGCCCCCGCGACGTCGACCCGGCCCGGTGGACCTGGCTGCCGCTGCTGGGCGGTCTGGCAGTGGCGGAGGGGCTCCGACGGGCGGCAGGGGTGCCGGCGGTGCTCAAGTGGCCGAACGACGTGCTGGTCGAGGGCCTCAAGATCAGCGGCGTCCTCGCCGAACGGGTCGAGACGCCCGTGGGCCCGGCCTGCGTGATCGGTCTGGGCGTCAACGTCTGGCTGGGCGCCGACGAGCTCCCCGTGCCAACCGCCACGTCGCTGGCGCTGCTGGCGCAAGCCCGCGATCCAGGGTCGCGACCGCCGTCGCGGAACGAGCTGATCGCCACGGTGCTGGCCGCCTTCGAGCTGGTCTACGCGCGCTGGCAGGCGCCGGCGGACCGCACCTCAGTCGTGGCGGCCTACCTGCGGCGCAGCGACACCGTCGGCCGCCGGGTGCGCGTCCTGCTGGCCGGGGACCTGAGCGTCGAGGGCCGGGCCCAGGCCGTCGACGAGGACGGCCGGCTCGTCGTCCGCACCCCGGCCGGCCTGCGGACCTTCGGCGCCGGAGACGTCGTGCACCTGCGCGGCTGAGCGTTCCGGCTCGTGCCTGGTCCCCTGTGTCACCCTGGTGGGCGTGGGACTGCCGCAGAAGCTTCTCGGGGCCGACGAGCACGAGGTCCTGCACACGCGGACCCACGCCAAGGCGATGATCCTGCCTTCGCTGGCGCTCATCGGATTGGGGGCCGGCGTCGGCGCGGGAGCCGCCCTCATCCCCGGGCAGTGGCGTCCGGTCGGGCAGCTCGGGATCGCCGTCGTCGGAGCGCTGCTGGCGCTCTGGTGGACCGTCATCCCGTTCCTGCGCTGGCGGGCGACGACCTACACCTTGACCGACCGGCGGCTGGTGACGCGCAGCGGGATCCTCAACCGGAGCAGCGTCGACCTGCCCCTCAGCCGGGTCAACGACGTCGCCTCGGAGCGCAGCCTGGGGGACCGGATGCTGGGCTGCGGGACTCTGAAGGTGCAGACCGCCGGCGACGCCGGGGTGGTCGTGCTGGTGGACGTGCCCGATGTGGAGCGCGTGCACCAGGCCATGGCCCAGCTGCTCTTCGGCGCCCAGAGCCGACCCCATGGCTGACGACCTCCCGCTGCCGCAACCCGTGGAGCTGCCGCTCAGCGAGCGGATGAGCCCACTCGGGCTGGGTCCCCAGCTGGTCCGCTTCGTCATCACCGGCGGCCTGTCCGCCGTCGTCGACTTCGGGCTCCTCGTCACCCTGATGGCTCTCGGCCTGGGGCACACCGCGGCCAAGGCGCTGTCCTTCGTCGCGGGCACCACCACCGCCTACCTGATCAACCGGCGCTGGACGTTCCGGGCCGAGCCCTCGAGGCACCGGTTCGCCGCCGTCGTCGTGCTCTACGCGGTGACCTTCGCGCTGCAGGTCGGGCTGTTCAGCCTGGCGTTCGACGCCCTGGCCGGCGCCGGGCTGAGCCGGCTGGGTGTTCAGGTGGTCGCGTTCGTGATCGCCCAGGGGGTGGCCACCAGCGTCAACTTCGTGGTCCAGCGCACCCTGATCTTCCGGCTGCGCTGAGCACCGCCCGGCCGTGACGCCGGCTTGGCTAGGCTTGCGGCTCGTGACCGCTCCTGCCGCGCCCAGCCCCCGACCCTTCGTGGTGGGCATCATCGGCGGGGGGCAGCTCGCCCGGATGATGCACGCGGCCTCCATCGGGCTGGGGATCGACGTCCGGCTGCTGGCTGAGGGTCCCGACGCCTCCGCCGCCGGTGTCGTGCACGACGTCACGGTCGGCGACCACACCGACCCGGCGACAGTCCGGGCCTTCGCCGCGGGCTGCGACGCCGTGACCTTCGACCACGAGCACGTCCCGGGGGGCCTGCTGCGCGAGCTCGAGCAGGCGGGGGTCGTCGTCCGGCCGGGCGCCGCCGCGCTGCTGCACGCCCAGGACAAGGTGGTGATGCGTGAGCGGCTGAGCGCCCTGGGCCTGCCTTGCCCGGCGTACCGCGTGGTGCCCGACGTCGCCGCGCTGGTGGCTTTCGGCGACGAGCAGGGCTGGCCGGTCATCGCCAAGACCTCGAGCGGCGGCTACGACGGCAAGGGTGTCTGGGAGCTCTCCTCGGCCGAGGACGCCGGGTTGCCCTTCGCCGACCTGGCCCCGGGCGTCCAGGTGCTGGCCGAGGAGCTGGTCGACTTCGCCCGCGAGCTCAGCGCCCTCGTCGTCCGCAGCCCCTCGGGCCAAGCCGTCGCCTACCCGGTCTCGGAGTCGGTGCAGCGCGGCGGCGTCTGCGTCGAGACCGTGACGCCGGCGCCTGGCCTGCACCCTGAGCAGGCGGTCGCTGCGGAGCTGCTGGCCCTGACGATCGCCCACGAGCTGGACGTCGTCGGGCTGCTGGCGGTGGAGCTGATGCAGCGCCGCGACGGCTCCGTGGTGGTGAACGAGCTGGCGATGCGGCCGCACAACACCGGCCACTGGACCATCGATGGGGCCCACACTTCCCAGTTCGAGAACCACCTCCGCGCGGTGCTGGACCTGCCGCTCGGGGACCCGGCCGCCCGGGCGCCCTGGACGGTGATGGCCAACGTGCTGGGCGGCACGGTCGAGGACCTGCCCTCGGCGCTGCTGCACTGCTTCGCCCGCGACCGCAAGGTGCGCGTCCAGCTGTACGGCAAGCCCGTCCGGCCGGGCCGCAAGGTCGCCCACGTCACCGCCTACGGCGACGACCTGGTGCAGACGCGGGCTCGGGCCCGGCACGCCGCCGCCTACCTGATGGGCGACGCCGATGCCTGAGGGCAGCCCCCAGAGCCGGCCCCGGGTGGGCATCGTGATGGGCTCCGACTCCGACTGGCCGGTGATGGAGGCCGCGGCAGCCGCCTGTGCGGAGTTCGGCGTGAGCTACCAGGCCGACGTGGTCTCGGCACACCGGATGCCCGACGCGATGCTGGCCTACGGCCGGGCCGCCCACGGGCGCGGACTGCAGGTCATCGTCGCCGGGGCCGGAGGTGCCGCGCACCTGCCGGGGATGCTGGCTGCGGTCACCCCGCTGCCGGTGATCGGGGTGCCGGTGCCGCTGCGGCACCTCGACGGCATGGACTCGCTGCTGTCCATCGTCCAGATGCCGGCCGGGGTCCCGGTCGCCACGGTGTCCATCGGGGGGGCGCGCAACGCCGGGTTGTTGGCGGTGCGCATCCTGGCCGCCGCCGACCCGGCGCTGACTCAGGCGATGCTGGGGTTCCAGGATGAGCTGCGCACGGCCGCCGAGGCCAAGGGTGCGCGGGTCCGCGACGCCGGAACCGGGATCTGACCCCGTGCCCAGTCCGACCACCGAGGCGCTGGCCGGTGCCGCCCTGCTGGGCCGCGGGCTGAGGATTCTCGCGCGGCGTCCCCGGCTGTTCGTGCTGGGTGCGCTGCCGCCCCTGCTCACCTCGACGCTCTTCGTCGCCGTGCTGGTGCTGCTGCTCACCCGCGGGGACGCTGTGGTGGCACGGCTGACCGGCTTCGCCGACGGCTGGGCGTCCGGGCTGGCGACACTGGTCCGGGTGCTGGTCTCGGTCGCGCTGCTCGGCGGGGTGGTGCTGCTGATGGTGATCTCGTTCACGACCCTGACGCTGACCCTCGGGGCGCCCCTCTACGACCTGATCTCGGAGTTCGTCGACCGTGAGCTGCCCGGCCCGCCCGTGGCCATGGAGGAGGGCTGGGCCCGATCGCTGGGCCGGGGGCTACGCCAGTCGGCCGCGCTGATCGGGGTGTCGGCGGTCTCGGCCGTGGTGCTGTTCGCCGCGGGCTTCGTCCCGCTGGTCGGCCAGGTCGGCGTCCCGGTCGTCTCTGCCCTGGTCGGTGGCTGGTTGCTGGGCGTCGAGCTGGCGGGCTCGGCCCTGGAGCGTCGCGGTGTGCTCACCCTGCACGGTCGGCGCGAGCTGATGGGCACCCGGCGCGCCCGGGTCCTCGGCCTGTGCGTGCCCACGTTCCTGCTGCTGGCCGTGCCGTTCGTCGGGGTGGTCGTCTTCCCGGTGGCCACCGCGGCGGGCGCCTTGCTGGCCCGCCAGCTGGTGGGGGAGCCGACCGATGCGGCCGGCGAAGCGAGCTCAGCCGGCTGAGGGCGGTGGGGCGGTGCTGCCTCGCACCTTGAGGCGGGGCGTGGAGTCCAGGTGCGCTGCCGGTGCAGCGCCCTCGATCAGGTCGAACAGCCGTCGCGCGACGTGCGCGCCGGCGCCCATCACGTCGCGGCTCATCGCCGACAGCTGCGGGTGGGTGATCTCGCAGAGCGCGGAGTCGTCCCAGGCCAGGACGCTGACCGCTCCGGGCACCGCGACGCCCAGCTCGGTGAGCGCGGACAGCGCCGAGACCGCCATCAGGTCGTTGTCGAACGTGATGGCCGTCGGGGCCGCCTCGCTCGCCACCAGCGCACGGGTCGCGTCGCGGCCCCCGTCGGCGGAGAAGTCGGCGACCCGGATCGTGGCCAATGCCCCGTACGACGCCGCGGCGTCGAGGAAGGCGCGGCCCCGGATCTGGACGTGGCTGAGGTCGTCCAGACCGCTCACCCGGGCGATCCGGTGATGACCCAGGCCGACGAGGTAGGCGACCGCCGCGTCCATGGCCGTGGCGTCGTCGGTCCACACGGTGGTGAAGGAGTCGGTGACGGTGGGGTGCCCGACGAAGACCGCAGGCAGCTCCAGCTCGCGCAGCAGGGGCAGCCGAGGGTCGTCGACCCGGACGTCGACGACCACGACGGCGTCGACGCGGCGCTCCGAGGTCCACTTCCGGTAGATCGCCAGCTCGCTGTCGAGGTCGACGCACACCTGCAGCAGCAGGGCGTAGGACCGGGTGCTCAGCACCGACTCGAGGCCGGCGACGAACTCCATGTAGAACGGCTCGCTGGCCAGCGTCCGGGGCTCGCGGGCCAGGATCAGCCCGAAGGTGTCGGTGCGCGAGCCCGACAGCAGGCGGGCCGTCCGGTTGGGGGCCCAGCCCAGCTGGTCGGCGACCGCCAGGATCCGCTCGCGGGTGGCTGCCGAGACGCCGGGCCGGTTGTTCAGGGCGTAGGAGACCGCGCCCTTGGACACGCCGGAGCGGCGGGCGATCTCGTTGATCGTCACCCGGCTCACGGGTATCGCCTCCTCACAGCTCCAGACGGTCAATGTAGGCGACTGAACCGGTTTTGGTAGGTTCGGCCGGAGACGTCCAACCGTGGCGGACCGAGCCCCGACGAAGGAGGACCATGTCCAACCAAGACCTTTCCGTGCAGCTCTACACCGTGCGGGCCGCCCTGGCCGAGGACTTCGACGGCACCCTGGAGCGGGTGGCCGGGTACGGCTTCACCCAGGTCGAGCCGTTCGGTTTCGTCAACTTCATGGACGGGCTGCGCAACCTCGGTCGTCACGGGCTCGCGGCACCGACGGCGCACGTGGGGCTGCTGGAGGGCGACCAGGACGCGATCTTCGCCGCGGCCACGGAGCTCGGGATCCAGACCGTCATCGAGCCGGCGGTCCGCGAGCAGCACTGGCAGACCGAGGACGACATCAAGGCCGTGGCTGCACAGCTGAACGCCGCGGCCGAGAAGGCCGCCGAGCACGGCCTGCGCGTCGGCTATCACAACCACTGGTGGGAGCTCGAGGCCGAGGTCGACGGCCGGCACGGGCTGGAGGTGCTGGCGGACAACCTGGCTCCGGAGGTCGGCCTCGAGGTCGACACCTACTGGGCCTACGCCGGTGGGGCCGACGTGCCCGCCCTGCTCTCCCGGCTCGGCGACCGCGTCTTCGCCCTGCACATCAAGGACGGCGACGGGAGCACTGACAACAAGAAGCAGGTCGCCGTCGGCTCCGGCTCGCTGCCGGTCTGGGACTTCATCGGGGCCAAGCCCGACGCGCTGCGCGTCGTGGAGCTGGACGACAGCTCGGGAGACTTGCTGGAGGCCGTCCGCGACAGCCGGGCCTACCTGTCCGCGGGCCAGGGGGTCTGAGGTGACGGCGGCTCCCGCCGCGCGGACCGGACCTGTCGGCGTCGGCGTGATCGGCGCCGGCGTGATCAGCAAGACCTACATCGAGAACCTGAGCGGTTTCGGCGACACCCGCGTGGTGGCGGTCGGCGACCTCTTTCCCGCCGCCGCGCAGGCGCGGGCCGAAGAGTTCGGGGTGGCCGCGTCCGGCGACGTCTCGGCCGTGCTGGACAACCCCGAGGTCGAGCTGGTGGTCAACCTGACCATCCCGGTCGCCCACGCCGAGGTGGCCGGGCAGGCCATCGCGGCGGGCAAGCACGTCTGGAACGAGAAGCCGCTGTCGCTGGACCGGGCGAGCGGGAAGGCGCTGCTCGAGACGGCCGACGCAGCCGGCCTGCGGGTCGGCTGCGCCCCGGACACCTTCCTCGGCGCTGGGCTGCAGAAGACCCGTCAGCTGCTCGAGGCCGGGGAGATCGGCACCCCGCTCACCGCGCTGGTGCTGATGCAGGGCCCCGGCCCGGAGTCCTGGCACCCCAACCCCGCGTTCTTGTTCCAGGAGGGCGCCGGCCCGCTGTTCGACATCGGCCCGTACTACCTGACCGCGCTGGCGCAGTTCTTCGGTGCGGTCCGCTCCGTCGCCGCCATCGGCTCGAAGGCTCGCCAGACCCGGACCATCGGGTCCGGTCCGAAGGCCGGCCAGGAGTTCGACGTCACGGTGCCCAGCCAGTACGCAGCGCTCGTCCAGTACGAGTCCGGCCAGTCGGCGACGATGATCTACTCCTTCGACTCCGCCCAGAAGCGGACACTGCTGGAGGTCACCGGCACCGACGCGACGATGCTGGTGCCCGACCCCAACCGGTTCGACGGTGAGGTGTCGGTGCGCCGCCGCGACGACGACGAGTTCGCGGTGGTCGCCGGCACCGAGGAGCTCTCCTCCCGGGGGACCGGGGCGCTCGACATGGCCCGCGCCATCCGCGAGGGCCGGCCCCACCGAGCCCAGGGCGCGCTGGCCTTCCACATCCTCGACACCATGATCGCCATCGCTGAGTCGGGGGAGAGTGGCCAGTTCGCCACGGTCAACAGCTCGGTCGAGAAGCCGGCTCTGCTGCCCGAGGGCTGGGATCCCAAGGCCGCCACGGTCTGAGCCTGCCTAGCGGCCGATCACGTCGTTGACCGAGCGCAGCATCGGCTTCGTGGTCAGCGCGGCCTCGTCGAGGTCGGACCCCGTGACGGTGAAGGTATGCCGCTCACCCGCCAGCAGCGTCACCAGGCCCGAGTCCACCCGGGCGGCCGGGTCGAGCCGGTCGGGGAACAGAGTCAGGTCCTTGGCCAGTGCGGCGGCGGTCACGGTGACGCTGCAGCCCCCCGGCGCGTGAGCCACCTCTACCGCGCAGGCGGAGTCGGCGTCGACCAGCTCCAGCTCGGTGTCCTCGACGAAGTACCCGAACGCCGTCGTCATCTCCTCGGCGCTCGCGGTCAACAGCTCTGCCCGCGGGTCTGCCGGGGCCACCAGGTCGGCGTCCAGGACCACCGACACCGCCGACCGCGGGTCGAGGTGGAGGGACGCGCGCTGCTCGGCGAGCACCGGAGTGCCCTCGCCGGTCCCGCGGCGGGTGATGACGAGCTCGTCGGACCAGACCTGGTCGCTGTCGTTGTGCACGACCAGGGTGAGCACCGGCACGCCGTGCTCGTCCGGCCGTGGCTGGAAGGTGGCCAGCCGGTCGGCGTAGACCCGCCGCAGGGCGTACCACAGCGGCTTGCGGATGCCGTGGCTGTCGACGGCGGCCCAGGAGATCACCGGCCAGTTGTCGTTGAGCTGCCAGACCACGGCGCCGCGGTTCAACGGGTAGTGGCTGCGGAAGTGCTCGACGCCGAACGCGACGGCCCGCGCCTGGTTGAGCGAGGTGAGCCAGTGCCAGTCGTCCATGTCGGCAGCGGGCTCGCTCCGCCACAGCGGCAGGTGGTCGCCGAGCCCGCGCTCCAGCTTGAGGTTGCCCTCGTGCGCCTTCTGGTGCACGAGCATCTCGGGCCCGTAGGGGTCCGGGGGGGCGTCGTGCACCACCGAGGTGAGCGTCGACCAGGCGGCGGGGCCCTGGAAGCCGAACTCTGAGACGAAGCGGGCCGGGTAGTCGCGGTAGTGGCTGTAGTCGATGGCGTTCCAGACGTCCCAGATGTGCGTCGTGCCGCTGCGGTGGTCGTTCGGGTGGTGGTACTTCGCGAACGAGTACGGGCTGCCCGGGCTGTAGGGCGTCCGCGGGTCCAGCTCGGCGACGATCGCCGGCAGCAGCTCGGTGTAGTAGCCGTCCCCCCAGCTGCGGCCGGCCAGGGCGGTCCGCCAGTTCCACTCGACGTAGCCCCAGATGTTCTCGTTGTTGCCGTTCCACAGCACCAGGCTCGCGTGCTGGGAGAGCCGGGTGACGGCCTCGCGGGCCTCAGCCTCGACCTCGCTGCGGAGCGGCTCGTCCTCGCTGTAGGCGGCGCACGCGAACAGGAAGTCCTGCCACACCAGCACGCCCAGCTCGTCGCACGCGGCGTAGAAGTGCTCGCTCTCATACATCCCGCCGCCCCACACCCGGAGCAGGTTCATCCCGGCAGCGACCGCCTCCTGCACGCCGGCGCGGTAGGTGTCCGCGGTCAGCCGGGTGACCAGGGCGTCGTCGGGGATCCAGTTCGCGCCCTTGACGTAGACGGGCTGGCCGTTGACGGCGAGCACGAACTCGGTGCCTTGCGCGTCAGGCTGGGTGCTCAGGGTGACGGAACGGAAGCCAACCCGGCCCGACCAGGTGGCGAGGGTGTCGTCGGCCGGGTCCGCCACGACGACGGAGACGTCGTAGAGCGGCTGGCCGCCGTAGCCGCGCGGCCACCACGGGCTGGCGCCGACGACCCGCTGGCTGACCACGACCTCGGTCTGGCCGGGGCGGGCCTCGGCTGTCAGCTCGTCGGACCCGACCCGGACCTGCACCGTCACCGGATCCGTGGCCCCGTCCGCCCACTGCAGGTCGAGGTGGGTCTCGAGCACCCCGTCGGTGCCGTCGAAGGTGGCCAGCGGGCGGACCGCGGCCAGTCGCACGCCACTCCATGACTCCAGGCCGATGGCTTTCCAGATGCCGGCGCCGGCGAGGTCGGGACCCCAGTCCCAGCCGTACTGGCTCGCCATCTTGCGTAGGCTGTTGAACGGGTGACCGTAGGCGCGCGGCCGCTCGCCCAGCTCGATCGATAGCCGCTCGGCGCCCAGCACGGGCGACTCGAAGCGGATCTCCACCGTGTTCGTGCCCTCGACCAGGGCGTCGGTGACGTCAACGCGGTGGGTCCGGTGCTCGTTGGCCGTCCGGGCGACCTCGGTGCCGTTGATGAGCACGGTGGTCAGGGTGTCGAGCCCGTCGGCCACCAGCTCGTGATGCTGCTCCGGTCCGGCTATCCAGGTGAAGTCCGCGCGGTAGGACCAGCCGATGCGGCCGATCCACGCCAGCGCCGCCTCGTTGTCGCCGTCGAGCGGGTCAGGGATGAGGCCGGCGGCGAGTAGGTCGGTGTGCACCTCCCCTGGCACGGTGGCGGGGTGCGAACCGCTGACGGCAGCCCAGGCCCCGGGCAGCGGATCGAGCGCGGTCAGGGTCCAGGCCGTGCCGGCGGCGGAGTCCAAGGAGGTGCGGCGGAGGGCGTGCGTCGTCGCGGTGGTGGGAACGGCAGTCACCCCGGTCACGCTACTTGACCGGTTCAGCAGGACCCGAGGCCCACGCCGGCCGCTGCCCGGTCGGACGTCGGCCAGGGCAGCGTGGCGCGCTCATGGGACTGCCGCCCCGATGAGGTCGGGGGTGCGGCCGGGCTGTGGCGTGGCCCGGTCAGCGGTCTGCTGTCGGCTGAGCTGGGCGAGCTGGATGCGGGTGTTG
>JAABUN010007382.1_pt1 | contig 11894 bp, 10 predicted proteins | sample 5559311 | NCBI WGS metagenome assembly JAABUN01 (sample SAMN10711877, study PRJNA513370) | rock metagenome | isolation source: Antarctica rocks | place: Antarctica: Victoria Land, Siegfried Peak sud | reverse complement strand
GACTGCTAACCGCAGAACTTCCGCAATGGGATGTTAATGTTGCTTTGACCTTAGTCAATGACTCGCAGAGCACAGGCAGTGGCTCAGTAACTTTCCATTATCAGGTGCAACAGGATAATCGCTCGGTCAAACTTTCGCGCGGCGGTCGCTACGAGTATTCAAGACTCGAAAATGGCGAGTGGCACACCTACGGCGATTCAATATTTTCAGCGCGGAACGCGGGAAATTCTGTAACTTTAGTAGAAGTTCCACTAAACATCAATGTCAATTACTCGCCAAGTTGGTCGGCAAATTCCGTAACGCCGATATGGACGACCTCAGGGTTTGAGCCAACTCCTACTACGGATGCGACTGGAGCATACGGGATCACGCAAATGGGAACGGCAACAGTCACAGCAGATCCATGGACGGGGCTTTACGTCTATAGCGGGTCTCGCAGTGGTTCTCAAAGCACCTCCATTTCTTACAAGGCAAAAGATAACGGAGATAATGCGACCTCCACAGCATATTACCATCTGACCTTGCATGATCCAGTAGAGCCAATCAATTCCGACTCGGAAGGAAACGCCAACGAATTGTCGGTCTTTACAGTCACAGTTCCTATGCAACGTGCCTTCACGAAGAATTGGTGGTCAGACGTATCCGGAGCAGATGGTCAACGACCAAAAGTGCATATCGGCTACTCACTGGAATACGGACTTGAGTTTTCTGCGGACGCGGATTTAACTTTAGTTAAAGAGTTTCTCGGGTTTTCTGCTTCTGGCACGGCAGCCGCTAAATCCGAATTCAGCGTAGAACAAGATCTCGAAGTGCCAGTCATCCCCGCAGGAAAAGTTCGCTATCTCATTGTGAAGCACGTATTTAACCGTAAGCATCGCCGGTTTTGGATGTATGATCAATCTGGAAAAGTCAAGCGATTCCTCACCCAAGACACGCAAGGCAATCCGCTCAATCCGCCACAGGAAATATGGCATGAGGCTTTCGAGGATTCGGCAGGAAACGCAACCGACGATTGGTCTGATCAGATCGACGGTTTCAACTTCGATGAAAATAATCAACCCAGGGATCCGATGCCGCCCTATGATTACGATTATCCATCGGGAGGTTCGTCGTAATGAAAAGTTACACAACTTTCATTGCTCTATTCATTGTTTCATTTGCTGCTACGCCAGCCCAATCTCAAATGGGAGCGATGAAGTGGAAATTTAATTCTGAGGCTAATGTTACTTCGGCACTCCGGAAAACGCGAGGGAATCTGCGCCAGAGCTATGAAGTCATTCTTTGTGCCGCTCGGCAGGGTTACGCCAGCAACTCCCTTAGTTTCTATGAGCACATCGTTTTAGAACACCAATTCGATGCAAGCCAAAAGGATAGTGCCGCGTATGTCTTTGCTTTTGATGTAAACCATTCGTTGCGTCCCTGGGATTGGAAAAAGGATCAAAATCCTGTTCGCACCCGCAGTAGTCGCGCAACAGCACAACTATTCTGGGAGCGATCTGCTCCATTAGCTGATTCGTCGGCGGAAGTTTCGGCCATGCGGGTCATCCCCAACCTGACCATTCCACGAACAGAACGCAAGCAGGCTTACCGCGATGCTCTTCGAGCCGTAAAATTAGCTTCCAATTGGGCGGATGCTTGGTATTGGCTCGGACAGGCAACTCGCGGCTATGCTTTAACATATGAAAACTTACCAAAATCGGCGGCAAATCGGGAAGCGCAGACTCGGCTGTCGAGAATAGAACTACGCGCCTATAGCAAAGCGGAGAGACTTAATCCTTCCTTGAAACCCTATTTGGGATTGCACCGTGCGGCAGCATATGAAGTCATTGCGGATAAAAAGAGCGCGCAAATGATGCAGGTTTACGTCAATCAATACTACAAAGACTTCCCATCTTGGATTGTCTGGTATGGAAAACGGATGAACAAATCAGACGCACAAGTCCGAGAAGAATGGAGTGGAAGAATTGCCAAAGTTCAGGAGCAAGCTAACAGATGAAGCCTATTTTTTCCTGGTTGCTGATAGCATTGCTCTGTTTGCTGTTAATCTCTACTTCATTAGTCGCATATCAGATGGCGCATTTTAACAACTTGTTCGAGAGAAGAATCTTCTTTCCGAGCCCCGCCAAGTTTGAGGTCGTTCCGCTTACAAAAGATCGCTTTGTCATTGTTGATGGTGGCTCAATCAGCGTCTATCGAGTAGATAAAGATGGAAGTTCAACAATACTTAGTCGCACACAGTAGATAGCCACACCTATACTGCCAGTTACATATACCGAGAGCCGCCCAATTCTTCGGGCGGCTCTTGCACTTTCAACTCATCAACGGTTCTTTCTTCGGCACGCCGACCGCCCGCGGGAAGGTTTTGGGCGTCGGCGATTTCTTCTGGATGATGGTCAAATGATAGGTCATCTCGCTATCGGGCAGTTCGTAGGCGCGCACTTCCTGCACCACGCCGCCCAAACGCGCGAGCGGCCATTTGAACTCACGCGCTTCGGCTTCGGCGTCTTTGCCGCGCCACAATACGGCGTAACCGTGCGGCGCCACGAACGGCAACGTTAGCTCGGCGACTTCGGGGAGCGAGCCGACGGCGCGCGCGGTTGCGGCGTCGAATTTCGCGCGATATTTATAATTTTGGCCCAAGATTTCGGCGCGCTCGCACAACACGCGCGCGCGCAAATCGAATTTCTCATTCATCTGGCGGATGAACTCGCATTTCTTGTTGACCGATTCGATAAAGGTCAAGCGCAGTTCGCGAGGCCGCGCAACGGCGAGCGGCAGACCGGGGAAACCGGCGCCCGCGCCCACGTCAACGACGGTGCGTTCGCCGTCGAAGATACGGGTGTTGAGGCCTTCGAGAGAATCGAGAATATGTTTATTCCAGGCGGCGTCGGGTTCGCGAATCGAGGTCAGATTGACGCGCGTGTTGTAATCGAGCATAGCGGCGATAAGCTCGCGCAGGTTGGCTTCGATGACGGGCGGAAGGTCGAGAGTTGGAGTCATTAGTGTGCTTTTATTGCGAACCGCGAGCGTAAGCGACCGGCTAAAGTTCGAGTGGGAGGAATTAAAACTTTAGCCGGTCGCTTACGCTCGCGGTTCGCAAGGAAGATGGTTAATCGTCCGCATCCACTTCGCATTGCAGCCGAATTTCGCGCAGTATTTTCGCGACTTTGTGGCACTTGCCTTTGCCGCCCTTATAGCAGGTCGCGCGGCCTTTGCGATGGGCGTCGAGCGTAATTTTGATCGCCTTGAGCTTGCCACATTCGCACGCCTTCATCACCTGTTCGATGACCTGATCGAGCGGATGCCAGTCGTCGTTGTATAAAATTACGCGGTAGGCGCCCGTGTCGCTATCGTTATCGTCGAGGTCGGGAATTGTCAGGACATCGGATTCGGGATCGGCGACGGAAGGGCCAAGGCGAGGCGTGAGACGAGGGGAAGCAAAATGCGTCATAAGCAGAAGTAGTGGCGCGCGCGCGGCGCGCAGGGGAACGGGTCAAACTGCGACCCGTTGGATTGAGGTAAGGTTTACTTTATAAGGATATGAAAATTTCGACACGCGGTGAATATGGTCTGCGCGCCCTGATGGAGATGGGAATGGACGAGGGGCAGGCGCTCTCGCTCCGCGACATCGCCGAACGCCAACAGGTTTCGCTCGATTACCTCGAACAGATCGTGCCCGCGCTCAAAGGCGCTGGCCTCATCAAAAGCAAGCGCGGCGCGCAGGGCGGTTATTATCTCGCCAAAGCCGCCGAAGAGATTACCGTTTACGATGCCCTGGTGGCCCTCGAAGGCGGCTTCGAGCCGATGATTTGCGTGAACGAAGACGCCGACGCCAAATCGCCCGCGACCGCCGGTTGCGGCGCTTCGGGTTCGTGCGCCGTGCAAGAAGTCTGGCAGGAACTCCAAGCCGCCATCGAAGGCGTCTTGAAAAATCTGACTTTGGCCGAACTGTTAAGGCGTCAGGAAGAACAGTATGGCGTGCCAATTCGCACCTACCGCGAACGAGGAATTCAACGATTAGCGGTTTTGAATTAGCCACAGAGTTCACAGAGAACACACAGAGAGTGCAAAGAGATTTTAACAACGAAGCTCAAGTCAAACACTTGATTTTTTGTTCAATAGACCTCTTGCAAAAGTCACCGACAATTGCGATGTTAGCGGGGCTTACGCCCTCTTCCAATCTTTGGGCGAAGAGAAAACCCCGATTGGAAGAGGGCGTAAGCCCCGCCCATTGAGCGAGTCAGAGCAAAAATCACGCTCAAAACGACTTATGCAAGAGGTCTAATCACATTTTCTTCGTTGTTAAAATCTCTTTTCACTCTCTGTGTGTTCTCTGTGAACTCTGTGGCTAATCGAATCTATGTTACAGACCGAAATTACTCCGCACGGCGGCCAACTCGTCAACCGTTTCGTCGTGGGCGATGCCGCCGATTCCCTGCGCGAGCGCGCCCAATCGTTTACTAAAATTCATCTGGCCGACCGCCGTTTGTCCGATCTCGAACTGATCGGCAACGGCGCCTTTTCGCCATTGCGCGGCTTCATGGGAAGGGCCGACTACGATAACGTTGTCGTCAACAAACGGCTCGCGAGCGGCCTGCCGTGGACGATTCCGATTACGCTCGCCGTCAGCGATGACGAGGCCGCAACGCTTTCGATTGGCGAATCCATCGCTCTGGTGGACAAGTTCGAGAACATTCTGGCGGTGATGGATTTGGAAGAAATTTACCGTTACAACCGCGAGCGCGAAGCGCAATTGGTTTACCGGACGAGCGAGGACGCGCATCCGGGCGTGCGCGCGCTTTATCGGCGCGGCGAGATTCATCTGGCCGGGCCGATTCAGGTTTTGCAGGAGCGCGTGGACGAGAGCTTCCCCGGCCGCAGATTAACACCGCAGCAGATGCGGCGCGCGTTTGCTCAGCGTGGCTGGCGCAAAATCGTCGGATTTCAGACGCAAAATCCGATTCACCGGGCGCACGAATACATTACCAAATGCGCGCTCGAAACGATGGACGGTTTGCTGATTCATCCGCTCTTTTCGCCGCGCGAAGAGGGCGCGATTCCGCCCGCCGCGCGCATGAAGTGTTACGAGGTTCTCATCGAGAACTACTATCCGCGCGACCGCGTAATGCTTTCGATTTTGCCCGCCGTGATGCGTCACGCCGGGCCGCGTGAGGCGATTCATCACGCCCTCGTGCGCAAGAATTACGGTTGCACTCACTTCATCGTCGGGCGCGACCATGCCGGAGTTGGCAACTATTACGGCACGCGCGATGCGCAATATATCTTCGACGAGTTCGAGCCGCAGGAATTGGGCATCACGCCGATGCTCTTCGATCACGCCTATTATAGCCTCACGGTCGGTGGCATGGGCACCGACAAAACGTTGCCCGACGACGCCGAGAAGTGGGCCTTAAGCGGCACCAAAGTCCGCCAGATGTTGATGGACGGCCAGGAGCCGCCGCCCGAATTCACACGGCCCGAAGTGGCGCGAGTTTTGATAGAAGCGATGAAATCCAATTAGGGGTCAGTTCTCACAAAGATACAAAGATCGCACAAAGAACACAAAGGGAATAAAGAAAACAAAATTAAAACTCATTGATTTAATGGTTTGGCTCTCTTCATTCCCTTTGTGTTCTTTGTGCGATCTTTGTATCTTTGTGAGAACTCCCCAGTCAGAAAGTTATGCTCACTTTAACCAACGAAGATTACCAGAAAATTATCGCGCATGGGCGCGAAGGCAAGCCGCTCGAAATCTGCGGTTTACTCGTCGGCCACCGTCAGGGCGACGATGCCAACGTTCTCGAAGTGCATCGCGTGGATTCGACCGATCCCAAAGAAACGACCTATTCGATGGACGGTTTGCAATACATGAAGATCGAGACCGACGCGCGCAAACGCGATTTGGAAATCGTCGGAATTTACCATACCCATCCGGCGACGGTGCCCTATCCGTCCGCAACCGATGTCGCGCGCGCGCACTGGGACGAAGAGGGCGACGACCTGATTTTTCCTGGCTACTCTTATCTCATCGTGTCGCTCCGCGACGTCGAAAACCCCGAACCGCGCTCGTTCAAAATCACCGGGCGCCGCATTCCCGAAGATATCGTCGAGGAACCGGTTGAGGTCGGCGAGAGTTAAAACTCTGGCGGGAGCTAACGCCCTCTTTCAATCGGTGGTTTTTCGAGGAACGTTCGCCGATTGGAAGAGGGCGTCAGCCCCGCCAGTAAATTTCTAATTGGAATCCGCTCATCTCCAACGGAAACCTCGCACGCAATTTGCGTCCTTACTTCCCATGACTCCCGCAGTAACCTCCGCCGCTCCGCCCCTCCTCGCCGACCCGCAGCGCCGTTTAGATAGCACCGTGTCCATCACCGACCTCATCGGCAATACGCCGCTCATTCGGCTCAACAACATCACCAAACACCTGCGACACGTCGAGGTCTATGGCAAAGCCGAATACATGAATCCCGCCGGTAGCGTTAAAGATCGCGCCGCCTTCAACATGATGAAGCGCGGTTTGGAGAGCGGCGCCCTCACGCCCGATAAAATTATTCTCGATTCGACTTCGGGCAATACCGGCATCGCTTACGCGATGTTGGGCGCGGCGTTGGGCTACAAAGTCAAGTTGGTGATGCCGGGCAACGTCTCGCCCGAACGCCGCGCCATCGTCAAAATGTATGGCGCCGAAATGGTGTTAAGCTCTTCATTCGACGGCTCCGATGGCGCGATTTTGAAGGCGCGCGAGATTTACGACGAGAACCCCGATTTATATTTCAAGCCCGACCAATACAATAACGAGGCCAATCCCGAAGCGCATTATCTGGGCACTGGCCCCGAAATTTGGGAGCAAACCGAGGGTCGCGTTACCCATTTTCTGGCGACGCTGGGCACGAGTGGCACCTTGATGGGCACGGCGAAATATCTGAAGGAAGTCAACCCCGACATCTGCATCATCGCCGTCGAGCCGGACAACGCGATGCACGGTATCGAAGGTTTGAAGCACATGGAAACTTCGATTGTGCCGGGCATTTACAACCCCCAGGCGCACGACCGAAAAATCAGCGCCGACACCGAAGACGCCTACGATATGCAGGCGAGATTGGCGCAGGAAGAAGGTTTATTCGTCGGCTTCTCGGCGGGCGCGGCAGTGTGGGCGGCGATGAAAGTCGCGCAGGAATTGGACGCGCGCGGCGAAAATGCGGTTGTAACGACGATATTGTGCGACCGGGGCGACCGTTATCTGACGCAGTTGGCGCAGATGAATTTGTAGGAGATGAACGAAAAGCACCGGAGAAATTTTCTTCGGTGCTTTGTGAGGAATGCGACGAGACTTGTTTCGCAGCAACGCCTTTACCGAGGGGAAAATTGGGGAACACAATACTCGATACTTAGTTCAGCGCACGAAGAGGAATTAAGTATTGTGTCCCTTTATTTCCGTTATCGGCACCGTCCATCTGATCGTGCTTTTTGTCGGATCGGATAACTCGCCCGATTCGGCCAGCGATTCCTGTGTCCACTCGTAAGTCAGCGTATCATCATCGGTGTCTTCAATCATCATTCGCGGTGAGCCTCTTCCCACTTGATTTCGCCCAGCGCCATTTCTTTGGCGAGTTCATAAGCCGTCTTCTCGCCTTGTGGGAACTTGTAAGCGGGCACCAGCTTATTCTCAGCGGGCGTGAGTGCTTTCAAGTTGCTGCCATCGAAGCGGCACGAGTAAATGCGGCGGCGCTCTTTCTTCTCGGCGTCAACGGTTTTGCCCGAAAAGGTCACTTCGTCGTTGCCTGGACCAGCCCAGGCGTCTTGGATGTCCCCAATGGTGGCGTTGACTTCGGCATCTTTGAGCGGCGGTAATTTCAACTCGCTCACTTTTTTGGAACTAATGTCAATGGCGACAATGCGCGAGGGAGTTTTGACGTTCACGAACGGTTTGCCCGGCGCTTCCCGCGTGGGCACATAATCCACCGGAACCTGAGCAATCAAGGTTTTACCGTCGGGCGTGATGCTCAACCGGTCAACCGAGAATGGCAAGTTTTCGATGATGGTTTGTTGTTGCCCTTCATTGATGGCAGAGCGTTCTTTGGTTTGCGCCAACTCTGCCGCAATGCGCTGCAACGACGAAATGGGCCTCGGTTGTTGCCCTGATTTTGCCTTGAGGAAATAAAGCCACTTGCCATCAGGAGAAAAGACCGGCGAGTATTCGTTGCTCTGTGGAATAAGCAAGCGACCACGCAAACCCATCGCCGGTTCACGCTGTAAATCGTCGGGCATCAAATCCACTCCGGCGTCGCCAGTCGCAGCCAAACCCGAAGCGACCGCCCAGGTGCCATCGGGCCGCACGGCGGGCGTGAAAAATTGACGCTCTGGATTCGCCAGAACGCGGTATTCGCCTTGTTTCAAGTTCAGAGCGTAACCCCAGTTGTGCCAGCCAAACACTATCCAGTCACCCGAAGCTGACGCACTCGCAGAGCTAAACTTGCCGCCCTCAAGGTCGGAAGTCACCGAAGAAATTTGACCTTTGGCGTCGCGGATAAACAACTGTTCCTCGGAAGGCGCCCACGCGGGCATTCCAGCTAAAGCGCGTTGCGAAGAAAAGATCAAGCCCTGCTTTGTCCAGACGGGTTGCCCATCCAAGGGTAAGCTCACCTCTTCTGGATTCGGTTTGGAAGAGACAGACCAACCTTCCATATTCTTGGTAATGTCGCCTGTCATGGCGTCTACAAGAATGCTCGTATAAAGTTGTTGACCTGTTTTTGCATTCGTGGCACTCAAGCTGATATTGTAAAACCGCTTGCCACCAGCGCCATCTACGTGCCATCTTCCAATGGTAACATCTTTCGAGTTTGGCTTTGTTTTTCCGTATTCAATGGCCTTAGCTTTAGCCTGAGCGGGAGTAACGTTATGTTTCCACTCACCAACGAACTTACTCGAAATGAATCTGGTCACTTTTCCATCTAACGCACCCACGGTAAGGCTCACGTTAGTATCAGGAAACCCATCAGATCGGTAACGCTGCCACGAGAATGTGTAGGTTCCACTGCTGCTTGGGCCAGAAGTTTCAATCGGAGGCAAAGGCCCCTGATTCAGAAATTCTTCAAATAATATGGTAAGTGTTTCCAAAGCAATAGCATTGCATTGCTCTTTACTGTAGATTTTCGCGTTGGAACTTATAACTCGAACGTAAGAAGAACTACTGAGCCAAAAATCAAGCGGTTGCTCTTTGAAAACAAGGAAATTTGCTTGTTCCAAACCGTAGATTCCGTTCTCATGAACTGGAGAGGGAACTTCTACGGATATTCTTCCGTATTCATCCGGTCGAGTCTTAGCATTAACTGTCAAATCAACGACGTTGGGCACAGTCTTGATCTTTTGATTGATTCTCTGAGCAACCGTCAACTTCTCGTCGGCTTGATTTTCGGAAGTTGAAAACCACAGAAGGGATACGATTGCCAGCGATGCGACGATGGAAGGGATTATCTTTTTCATTTTTTCTCCGGTTAATCTACTGTGGTAGGCCACTTGTATTTTGAGATCAAATCTCGATGATAGCCGCAAAATCTCCAATCATTAGCTAAGTCAATAGCCAAAGGTTCCATTACGCACTTGAGGTAAGAATCTCTATTAGTTGCGGCTTGCCCTGCTTGAGCCGAGAAGGTTCTGTAATACTTGAGTGCCTTGAGCGCCTGCGAGTCATGATTTGCTTGTTTGTAAAGAGCAATCTCTTCTGCAGTTGCCTCACCTTCGATAGCCGTAGTGTTGGGATTATCATACCCGTGATCATGTTTGTTACTGGGAAGGAATTGATGACCTAATTCGTGAATTGTAACCTTTTGGACAAGATTCCAATTGACGCCTCCTTCTCTGTAGCCATCTTTAGAAGATAAAATATCTCCTACACCTATCCATAGCATCCTGTCAGTCAAACTGGAGCGCCCCCAGGCATAATCAGCGTTATCTGCAGAACTTTCAAAAGCGACGCCGACGCACCCTAAGACATGGATGTATCTGTAGAAAGCAGAGGGGTTGGGATATCTAGGTGGATTTCTAAATCCTATGTAGTCGAAGTATTTACTGGAAAAGTTGAGGCCCTGAGTGTAGGAAGTAAGAAAATCTACACGCGGAACTTCGCGACAGAAGGCCTGATTCACCCGCTCAGGTGAGTTAACTCGCGTGGCAAGCAACCATCCCGCTTGCAAGAACGCCTTACGCGGGCGAACCCCACCGACTTGAGGTTGTAGGGGGCCGTCGTAATTAGGATGCCCATTAGTTGGTGCTGCGCCCTGACTCCCAGGCATCCAATCGTCTTCGGCGTGAAATACAGGGACAGCCTTTTTCTTGTTGACGACGACGCCCCGATTCTCGTGATCACGATAAGTCGCAGCAAAATCGTCTGTCGCAGTAAAGATAGCGCGGTAAGTGGCATCTTGTTGCGTCTCGCTTAACTTCTCGTCGTCGCCAAAAGTGTAAAGCTCGACATCCTCTTGCGGGGTGTTGACCTGAAGCTGCATCGCAACGCTTGACTTCTCTTCCATTTTGGCATCCAAAAAGGCGACGTTGCCCGCAGACGCATCGCGCTCGCTTTGCAAAGAGTAAGAGACGATGGCCTTCATTTCACCATCCTCTTCGTTCATGCGAACTTCGTAGGCGTGTTGAGAAATCTCCAACTTGCGCGACCGCAAATCAACTAACGGTTCACCAACACCCAACTCCGAATTCATTTCGACTTCTTTAACGCGGAGATCGAAGGTATAGGTGCCCCACTGCGTAAGTGGATGTTCTTGCGTGTAGCCCTGCGGATTGGCCGCGTTAATAGTGATCGTCTTGGAGCCATCACTCGGCATAATACCGGTGAAAGCCACCGAGTTCAACTCGTCGCTACGCGTCGGCGTTGCCCACAGCCACCACTGATAGCGGTGCTTATCACCGCCATCCTCGATCTCGAACGTGATCGTCGGATTTCTCAACGAACTCTTGTCGCTGTCCGCATCGAACTTGAAGTAATCCGAGGTGCCGTTGGAAGTCGAGACTTTCTTAATCACCAGATTACCGACGGTTGTCTTCTTCTCTTCGACTTCGGCGGTTTCATCGCCAAATTCGAGTGTGTTGCCCTCTACGCCATCAACCTTGGCCAGCGAAATCGTGTGTTCGCCATTGTGGTTCCACAATTTGAGCGCGTCGTCTCCCGCGCCCATCGTAATCGGTGCGCCCGCCGTGTTCCAACCATAGCTCCAGCGCCACTTACCCGTGCCAACGGGCTGACTCGTCGCGGCTTGCCACGCGGCTTCTGCGGGCCCGTCGCCATCGGCGTCGAGCCACTGTTGCCAACCTTCTTTGCGGGTGAAGTCGAGCGCGGGCAAGTCGATGTGATCTTCCTTCGCACCGTGCGTGACATCGCCCTCTGTTCCGGTCTCCTGAATGCGAACGACCGCGTTCTCGCTGCCCGCTTTAGCTTCTTTCAGGTCGAGCTCCAAGACGACCGTCACCGCGCCGCCGATGGTGTCGCCCGCCTCGTCGCCGTTGGCTTTCAACAGCTTCAATAATGCTGTGGCCGCTCTCGCTTTTACCGTGACGCTGACGGTGCGTTCGAGCAGGTCATCGTCGCGCGTGCCCGCTTCAGTGGCGCCGATGCGAGCACCCGCGGGATCGTCAATGGTGCATTTGATCTCGACATTTTCTTCGGTCGTGTCGATCTGAGCGGGCGCCACCCACAGCGCCTTGAGACCGCTCGCGCTGCTGCTCTCCTTTAAGTTGCCATCCTCATCCTCGACCAGGAAGTGACCCTTGCCCGCCGTCCATCGGTAGGTGAGCGGCGCATCTTCGACATAGCCCTCATCCAGAAGGTCGCGCACCCAGCCATCCCAGTCGTGCGCCGGGCTCACTTCCAGGTTCAGCTTCGC
>JAABUN010007381.1_pt1 | contig 11896 bp, 9 predicted proteins | sample 5559311 | NCBI WGS metagenome assembly JAABUN01 (sample SAMN10711877, study PRJNA513370) | rock metagenome | isolation source: Antarctica rocks | place: Antarctica: Victoria Land, Siegfried Peak sud | reverse complement strand
CGCCCGACGTCGGCGTTCTCAGACGTGGCCCATCAGTCGTTCGACCTGCAGCACCAGCACCACCCGGAGAGGGTTGACCCGGGGCTCTCGATAGCGGGCGGCGTAGCGGCGTACGGCGTCGTCCACCGCCTCGGGGGAGGTCTCGACGTGCAGCCGGCCACTCAGGGTGAGCCAGCGGGCCCGATCCACCTGGCAGAGTGCGCCCACCGCACCCGGTCGCCCGGCCAGCCGGGCCTTGACCGACCCGCCGCCGGTGATCACCCGGGCGAGTCGTGTCTCGGGTTCATAGCTGAAGCCCACCGGCACCACGTGCGGCGTACCGTCGGCGCGAAGACTGGTCAGCGTGGCCAGGTGCCGCTCGGTCAAGAAGGTCAGGACGTCCTCGCCCAGCTGATCGAGATCCATGCTCACGTCATCACGGCTGGAGTTTAACCTCGCCGCCTTGACGCGCCGTCCCCACACCGTTGCTCTACGCTCCACCTCATGAAACCGACGGCTGTCTTCCAGACCCTGCACGACATCGGGGCCGCGGCCTGGCTCGGCGGTGCGCTGATGGGTGCCCTCGGGGTGAACGGGGCAGCAGACGCGGTCTCCGATCCCGCTGACCGCGACCGGGTCGCGGCGGCGGGCTGGAGCCGTTGGACCCCGGTCTTCCGGGTCGCGGCCGCCGCGCACCTGCTCGGAAGTGCCGGACTGCTGCTGATGGAACGCAGTCGGCGCTCCGTGCTCCGGTTCGCCCTGACCACCACGGCCGCCGGTGCGCAGGCGGGCACTGCGGTGCTCGGCTCCCGCGAGTCCAAGCAGGCGGTGCACGCCCTGGAGTGGGCAATCCCCGCACTGATGGCCGGTGTCGTGGTCGTCAGCGCCCAGCGATCGGACTGAGCCCGGCGCCCGTTGAGACCCGCGCGGGTCGAACCGGCTCTCCGAGGCTGGCCGCCGGGTACTCGGCCGCGAGCGGGGTGTTGCCGAGGATCAGATCGGCGGCCTTCTCCGCGACCATCATCACCGGTGCGTACGTCTGGGCGTTGGTCACGGACGGGAAGACCGACGCGTCGACCACCCGCAGCCCCTGCAGTCCGTGCACCCGCATCGAGGCGGGGTCGACGACGTCGGTCGGCCCCAGGCCCATCCGGCAGGTCGTCGTCGGGTGCAGCCCGGTCTGCCCCTTGGCCCGGACCCAGTCGAGGATCTGCTCGTCGGTCTGTACGTCCGGCCCGGGCACGACCTCGCCACCGTCGACCGTACGGAACGCCGGTTGGTCAAGCAGCCGGCGGCCGAGGCGGATGGCCTTGACCCAGTCCGCCCGGTCCCGCTCGTTGTTCAGGTAGTTCATCTGGACCCGGGGATGCACGGTCGGGTCGGTGGACCAGATCTTGACGGTGCCCCGCGAGTGGGCGGCCATGGTGCCCACGTGCAGCTGATAGCCGTGTCCCTCGACCTGACGGTCGGGGTCGAAGGCCATCGCCATCGCCGCGAAGACCAGGATCACGTCCGGGAAAGCCACGTCGTCGTTGCTGCGCACGAAGCCCGCCGCCTCGAACATGTTGCTGGTGGCTTCGCCCTTGCCCATCAGCCACTTGAGACCCAGCACCGGCCAGTTCAGCTTGTTCTTCATCCCGATCATGGAGATGGGCTGGGTGGAAGCGTGCTGGACCTGCACCGCCAGGTGGTCCTCCAGGTTCTCCCCCACCCCGGGCAGGTGATGGACCGGCCTGATCCCCAGGGGGGTGAGCTCGGCGGTGTTCCCGACCCCGGAGAGCTGCAGCAGCTGCGGGGTGTTGAAGGTGCCCCCGGACAGGATCACCTCGGCCGACCGTACGGTGTGCTCGACGCCGTTCTTGGCGCGGTAGCGCACTCCGACGGCGCGCTCACCCTCGAACACGACCTTGGTCACCAAGGCCTTGGTTCGCACGGTGAGGTTCGGCCGGGACCGCACCGGTCGCAGGTAGGCCTGCGAGGACGATCGGCGACGACCACGGTCGATGAACCGCTCGAAGGCGGAGAACCCCTCCTGCTGCTCGCCGTTAAAGTCGGGGGTCAGCTCGTAGCCGGCTTCCTGGGCGGCCGTGAAGAAGGTCTCGAACAGCGGGTTGGCGACTTCCGCCCGGGTCAGGACGTGGGGTCCGTCGGCGCCGCGGTAGCCGTCGCCACCGAACGTCAACGACTTCTCGACCCGCTTGAAGTAGGGCAGGCAATGCGCGTGGTCCCAGTCCTGCAGACCGGGGCCGGACTCGGCCCAGCGGTTGTAGTTGACCGGGTGGCCACGCATGAAGTTCATCGCGTTGATGCTGCCGGAGCCGCCGAGCAGCTTGCCCCGGGGATGCGGCATCCGCCGGCCGTTCATGAAGGGCTCCGGCTCGGAGACGTACTTCCAGTTGTGCCGGTCGCTGGCGATCGCCATCCCCATCGCGGCCGGCATGTGGGTGAACAGGTCCCACGGCGGGTCGGTCTTGCCCGCTTCCAGCAGCAGCACCTGGTGGGCCGGGTCGGCACTCAGCCGGTTGGCCAGCGCGCAACCGGCCGCGCCTCCACCGACGATGACGAAGTCGTAGCTCGGATCTGGCATGCGCCAAGACTCCTCGGGGTCGGGCCGACAGGGTGGCGAATGCGCAGACCTACAGCGTGTGATCGCCCTGGGATTGTGGGCGTCGTTGCCGCAGGACCGCTGACCGAGGAGCGAAAACTATGCCTCGACCACGGGGTGTGAGGGTCAGGGTACGCGACATACACAAGCCCCGGGTTCCGTACGCACGCAGCTAGCTGCGAAGCGGCGAGCGGTTGCGCATCATCGATCCTCGAGATCACCCTCGACGTCGAGGTAGACCTGCTGCATGTCGGCCATCAGGGTGGGATCGGGCTCCGTCCACAGTCCCCGGTCAACGGCCTCGTTCAGCTTCTCGATGATCCCGCGCAGCGCCCACGGGTTGGCGTGCTTCATGAAGTCCTGGTTGACCTTGTCCAGCACGTAGCTGCTGGCCAGCTGGGCGTACATCCAGTCCGGCACGACCCCGGCGGTGGCGTCGAAGCCGAACAGGTAGTCGACGGTGGCCGCAAGCTCGAAGGCGCCCTTGTAGCCGTGCCGCTGCATGGCGGCTATCCAGCGCGGGTTGACCACCCGGGCCCGGAACACCCGGGCTGTCTCCTCGCCGAGCGTCCGGGTCTTGACCGCCTCCGGGGTGGTGGAGTCGCCGACGTACGCCTTGGGTGCGGTCCCGGTGAGCGCCCGGACCGTGGCCACCATGCCGCCGTGGTACTGGAAGTAGTCGTCGGAGTCGGCGATGTCGTGCTCGCGGGTGTCGATGTTCTTGGCCGCCACCGTGATCCGGCGGTAGTTGGCCTCCATGTCCTCGCGGGCCGGCTTGCCGTCGAGGTCCCGCCCGTAGGCGAACCCGCCCCAGGCCGTGTAGACCTCGGCGAGGTCGTTGTCGTCGCGCCAGTTGCCGGCCTCGATCAGCGGCAGGATGCCGGCACCGTACGAGCCGGGCTTGGACCCGAAGATCCGGGTGGTGGCCCGTCGTTCGTCGCCGTGGGCGGCTAGGTCGGCCGCCGCGTGCCGCTTCACGTAGTTCTGGTCGTCCGGCTCGTCCAGGGCGACCACCATCCGGACGGCGTCGTCCAGCATGGCCAGCACGTGCGGGAAAGCATCCCGGAAGAAACCGGAGATCCGTACGGTGACGTCGATCCGGGGCCGACCCAGCTCGGCCAGCGGGACCACCTCGAGGCCGGTGACCCGGCGGGACGCCTCGTCCCAGACCGGCACCACCCCGAGCAGGGCCAGCACCTCGGCCACGTCGTCCCCGCTGGTCCGCATCGCCGAGGTCCCCCAGACACTCAGCCCGACCGACGATGGATAGTCCCCGGTCTCGTCCAAGTGCCGCGCCAGCAGGGAGTCGGCCATCGCCTGCCCGGTCTGGAAGGCCAGCCGGGAGGGGATGGCCTTGGGGTCGACCGAATAGAAGTTGCGTCCGGTGGGGAGCACGTTGACCAACCCCCGCAGCGGCGAACCCGACGGGCCGGCGCTGACGAACCCCCCGTCGAGGGCGTGCAGGGTGGCGGTGATCTCGTTGCTGGTCTGGGCCAGTCGTGGAGCGACCTCGACGCAGGCGAAGCTGAGGGCGGCGATGACGCCGTCCACGCTCCCTGAGCCTGTCGAAGGGCCCAGGAGTGACGCCACCACGCCCGGCACCGCGGCGACGTCCCAGCCGGTGTCGGCGACGGCGAAGACCAGCTCCCGGGCCTGGGCCTCGACCACGTCCACCTCGGCGAGCGGGGCGTCGCCCTCCTTCAGACCGAGGGCGACCCGCAGCCCGGGCACCCCGTTAACCTCACCGCCGAAGATCTGGTTGGCCCGCAGGATGGCCAGCACCAGGTTGACCAGCTCGTCGCCGGTCGGCGCCTGGCCGAGGGTGTGCAGACCGTCGCGGATCTGCACGTCCTTGATCTCGCACAGCCAGCCGTCGACGTGCATCACGAACTCGTCGAACGCGTCGGCATCTGGCTCGGCGTCCAGACCGAGGTCCTGGTGCAGCTGGGCCGCCTGGATCAGGGTCCAGATCTCCCCGCGCAGCGCCGGCAGCTTGGCCGGGTCCATGGCCAGCACGTTGCCGTACTCGTCCAGCAGCTGCTCGAGCCGGGCGATGTCGCCGTACGACTCGGCGCGGGCCATCGGTGGGACGAGGTGGTCGATGATCGTGGCGTGCGCCCGGCGCTTGGCCTGGGTGCCCTCACCCGGGTCGTTGACCAGGAAGGGATAGATCAGCGGCAGCGACCCGATCGCCGCGTCGGTGCCGCAGCTCGCCGACATGCCCAGGTTCTTGCCGGGCAGCCACTCGAGGTTGCCGTGCTTGCCGACGTGGATGACGGCGTGGGCGCCGAACTCGCGCTCCACCCAGCGGTAGACGGCGAGGTAGTGGTGCGAGGGGGCCAAGTCGGGGTCGTGGTAGATCGCGATCGGGTTCTCGCCGAAGCCCCGAGGTGGCTGGACCAGGATGACGACGTTGCCGGCCTGCAGGGTGGCGGCGACGATCTCCCCGTCGGGGTCCGTACGGCGGTCGACGAACAGGTCTCCGGGCGCGGGTCCCCAGGCGGCGGTCACCGCGTCGGAGAGCTCGGCGGGCAGATCAGCCAGCCAGCCACGGTAGGAGGCGGCGGGGATCCGTACGGGTTGGCCGGAGAGCTGTTCTGACGTGAGCCACTCCGGATCCTGCCCGCCGGCGGCGATCAGGGCGTGGATCAGGGCGTTGCCGGCGGTGGTGTCGGGCAGCTCGTCCTCGACCGGTTCGAGCGGTCCGGTGCCCGGGATGTCCCCCTCCGCGCCCAGGTCGTAACCGGCCTCGCGCATGGCCCGGAGCAACCGGATGACCGACACCGGGGTGTCCAGCCCAACCGCGTTGCCGATCCGGGCGTGCTTGGTCGGATAGGCCGAGAGCACGATGGCGATCTTTCGCTCGGCGGCCGGGATGTGCCGCAACCGGGCGTGGTTGACCGCGATCTCGGCGACCCGACGGCACCGCTCCGGGTCCGGTTCATAGTGCGGCAGGCCGTCCGCGTCGGTCTCCTTGAAGGAGAAGGGCACCGTGATGATCCGGCCGTCGAACTCGGGGACGGCGACCTGGGTGGCGACGTCGAGGGGGCTCATCCCCTCGTCCGAACCGGCCCACGACTCCCGGTCCCAGGTCAGGCAGAGTCCCTGCAGGATGGGGATGTCCAGGGCGGCCAGAGCCCGTACGTCCCAGGCTCCGTCGTCCCCGCCGGCCGACGCCGTGGCCGGCCTGGTGCCTCCCGCGGCGAGGACGGTGGTGATCAGCGCGTCCAGGGTGCCGAGATGGTCGAGCAGATCAGCCGGGGCGTCGCGCAACGAGGTCGCGAAGATCGGCTCCCCGATCCCGCCGGCGGCGTCGATCGCGTCGGCCAGGGCTTCGACGTAAGCGGTGTTCCCCGCGGTCTGCTGAGCGCGGTAAAACATGATGCCGACTCGCGGACGTACGGCGGGAACGTTCCCTGAGCTTGTCGAAGGGCCGGCAACAGGCTCGGGGCGGGGCAGGACTCCCCAGACCGGTTGGTCGACGGGGGTCTCGAACCCCACCCCGGTGAGCAGCACCGTGTCGGACAGGAAGGCGTGCAGCTGGGCCAGGTTGTCCGGGCCACCCTGGGCCAGGTAGACGTGGGCGTCGGCCGCCACCCCCATGGGCACGGTCGACAGCTCCATCAAGGAGGCGTCCGGGGCCTGTTCGCCGCCCAGCACGATCATTGGCTGACCCGTGCCGCGGATCCGGGCGAAGCCGCTGCACAACGACTGGGCGGAGCCGAGGATCCGCGCCACGATCAGATCCGCGGAGGCGAACACCTCCGCCATCTCGGTGTGGGCCGTCTTGCTGGGGTTGACGAAGACGTAGTTGGCTCCGGACGCCCGCGCCGACAGCAGGTCGGTGTCGGAGGTGGACAGCAGGGCGATCCGGGGCGCGTCGGTCATGATGCAGTCACCCTAGACGGCCCGACTGACAGCTCAGTTAGCCGAGAGGAGCCACCCTGCCGACACTCACCACCGCCGCACAGTGGATTCCCCGGACTCGGACAATCGGCGGCGACCCGACGGGCAGCGCACCCCGGTGAATGATCACCACCCACCGATACGGTCAGGCCATGAACCGATACGGTCAGGCCATGAAGGGTCTCACCGAATACGCCACCTCCGTGGTCCGGCTGTTCCCCGACTACGCCGGGTCCGCTATTTGGTTCTGGGAGCCGGTGCCGTACGAGGTCACCGGGTTGAGCAGCGACCTGGTCCGCGACCTCCAGGCCTGGGAGGAGTCCTACTACGGGGGGCTCGACGCCTACGCCTGGCGCTCTGCTGACCTCGGTGACGCCTTCGCCGCCGAAGGGAAACGCCTGGCCCACCGGTTGGCCAGTGAGCTCGGGGACGAGTTTGCGGTCGAGTACGACGTCCTTGCTGAACCCGGGAGGCGCCGGGTCCGCGGTCCTGGCCCGCCGCGCAACCCGGCTGCGGCGGCCGCATTCCGGGAGCTGGCGGCCGAGGCCCGGGCCGAACACGCCCGGATCACGAAAATCGTCGACCAGGCCCGCCGAGACGGCGACCCCCTGGAGTGGCGGGCCTACTAGCCGGCGAGCCAGCCGCACCCCTCCCACCGTTACGCACCCCCTGCAGGGGGTGCGTCAGAGTGCGAGGGGTGCGTAGGCGCGTACGGGGTGCGGGGCCAACTGGTCAGGTTGGCTCAGAGGTCGACGACCTCGTTCTCGTTCCCCTTGTACCGCTCACCGGTGGTCTTGACCTTGACCAGGCTGAGCGCCGAGGCGACCAGCCCACCGGGGGTGTCCCAGTATTCCGCGGTGTCGCCGTCGACCCTGATCGCGACGACGGAGGGGTCGTCCGGACCCTGGGGGAACCAGCCGTCCATCTGGGTGGTCCACAGCTCGGTGACCTTGGCCCGGTCGTCGACCACGTCGGCTGACCCGTTGATCGACACCCAGACGTCGCGGGAGGTGAGGGCGACGCCAACGTGCGGGTTGGCCTGGATGTGGGCCACCTTGCGTGACTTCCGAGACGACAGGAACCAGAGGTTGCCGTCGAAGTCGGTGTCCTGCTGGGCCATCGGGCGGCTGATGAAGGCGCCGGTCTCGTCGACGGTGGTCAGCATCGCGAAGGTAATGCCGTCGGCCAATTCGGCGATCTTGCGGACGCCTTCGGCGTCATTCGTGGTGTCGGTAGTCATGATGACTGTTCTCTGAACAGCCCCTGGCTGGACTCATCTGCCGGTGCGCCTGGGCGCGACTAGCCGCCTACGCTCGCGGGCACGGACAACGGGGTGCCCGCCGACGACGGTCATGAAGACGCAGCTCTTGACGACGCGGCCATCGACAACCTTTGGCGGGTCGCCAGCCGCCGGGCCAGGATCGGCAGTCTGCCCGGCTACTTCGGGCCCGGCACCCTCGAGGTGGTCACGCCGCCCGCCTGGTCTTTCGACCCGACATGCCCGTCGTGCTGGAGCGTTTCGAGGTGATCTACCAGGCCTGAGGCCCGGCCGTCGATCAGCCGGCGTACGAGCCGGTCCGGATCTCCTCCAGCAGCGAGGGGCCGGTGGGCGTCCAGCCGAGGCCCAGCGCATAGCCGTTGTTGAACCACTGGTCGAGCAGCAGGGCGTCGGCGAACGCCTCCCCCAGCCGGGCCCGGGTGGCCTCGACGGACTCGGGGGCCACGTCGGAGCCGGTGGCCTCGGCGAGCGCGCGAACGGAGACCGACTCGGCCAGCACCCCGAGGACGCGACCCAGGCTCCGGCCGGCGGTCAGCACCAGGACGTAGAGCGCGGCCAGGTCGTCGACGTGCACGAGACCCCAGTGCTGGCTGCCGTCGCCGACCAGGGTCAGGGCGCCGTCAGCGGTCCGGGGCGCCCGGACGACCACATTGGGCAGGCCCTGGCCATAGCCGTAGACCACGGCCGGCACGACCACCGAGGCGACGAGGTCCGAACCCAGCACGACGGACTCGACCTCGGGCCGCCACGCGGTCAGGGCGGGCGGGTTCAGGGGGGCCTGCTCGTCCAGCCCGGTGCCGCTGCCGTAGACCCACAGCCCCCCGGTGTGGACGTAAGGCTTGCTGGTGCCGGCGAAAGCACGGACGACGGAGCTGGCGACCGAGGCGTCGAACGCGGCGTTGCTGGCGTCACCGGGTGAGGCGGTGTGGATGGCGCCGTCGACCTCGGCCAGCTGGGCCACGACCCAGTCGGAGTCGGTCAGATCGCCGATGACCGGCTGGGCGCCCAGGCTGCGGACCTGCTCGGCTGAGCTCTCGCTGCGGACGGCGGCGGTGACCTCGTGGCCCTGCGCGACCAGGCTCTGCAGCACGGCGCGGCCGATGAAACCGGTTCCCCCGGTCAAGAAGATGTTCATGCTTGCCACAGCGCGTCGCACCGGTCAGATATTTCCGCGCCGGACGGACGGTCGGGGTCGAGGTTCGGACCGACTTACGATGGCGGGCGTGACTTTGGACCGCTGCCCGGGAGTGCTGCGGCCGCACCAGGCGGCCGACGGTGCGATGGTGCGCATCCGGGTCCCCGGCGGTCAGACCACGGGCACCGCTCTGGCCCGACTCGGGGCCGTCGCGGTCGCGTACGGCAGCGGCATGCTGCAGCTCACCTCCCGGGCCAGCCTTCAGGTCCGAGGGCTGCCCGTGGACCTGCCGGCTGAATTCGAGCGGGCCGTCGCCGAGGCTGGGTTCCTGCCGTCGGACACCCACGAACGGGTCCGGAACATCGCGGTCTCGCCGTGGACCGGGCTGGTGGGCGGACGGGCCGACCTGCGGCCGATGGTGGATGAGCTCGACCGGTCCCTGCTGGCCGAACCGGAGCTCGCTCAGCTGTCCGGGCGGTTCCTCTTCGCCCTGGACGACGGTCGCGGCGACCTGGCCGCACTCGAGCCCGACCTCACTTACTGCGCCGCCGGGGTCGCGGACGGTCACATCCTGGTCGGCGACGGCCGCTACGGGCTGGCCGTCACCGCCGCCGACGCAATCCCCACCCTGATCGAGCTCGCCCAGCGGTTCCAGGCCGCCCGCCAGGAGACCGGGGTCTGGCGCGTGGTGGAGCTGCCCGGCTGGGTGACCCGACTTCCCGGGCTGATCGCCCTCCCCGCAGCACCCGACCCCGAAGCCCCTCCTCTCGGCGCGGTCGGCGGGCACGCCAGCGTTCAGGTCCCCCTCGGCTTCCTGGCCCCCGCCCAGCGGGTCGCGGTGACCGCAGCCGTGGGCGGCGGCGCGGTGGTCATCACCCCCGGGCGCAGGCTGATCCTTCCTGGGGCCGCCGCCGGCCTGCCGGCGCTGACCTCGACCGGTCTGGTCACCGACGCCCGTTCACCCTGGACCTCGATTAGCGCCTGCGTCGGTGCGCCCTGGTGCGCCCAGGGCCGGGTCGACACCCAGACCCTGGTCCGCTCGGTGGCGTCGCTCCCGGCCACCTGGCCCCGTACGCACGTCAGCGGCTGCGAGCGCCGCTGCGGCGCCCCGACCCGGAGCCACCGCGACCTGGTGGCCCCGTCCCGCGACGAGCTGGTCGCCGTCGCGGCCCCGGTGGCTCATGCCTGACGCGCCGCCCCGGCTGTACGACTACGTCACCGACCCGGCCGAGATCTATCGTCGCTCCTTCGCCACCATCCGGGCCGCCGCGGACCTGTCGCACCTGGCGGAGGACGCGCAGACCGTGGCCGTACGGATGATCCACGCGAGCGGCGACCTGGATCTCACCTCCGCGCTGGAGTTCCACCCGGACCTGGTCCGAACCGCCCGCGGAGCCCTGGAGTCCGGGGCGGCCATCTTCACCGACGCGTACATGATCGCCTCGGGGGTGACCCGGCGCCGACTGCCCGCCGACAACGCCGTGCACTGCCTGCTCTCCGACCCCCGGGTGCCGGATATCGCCCGGCGGTGGCAGACCACCCGATCCGCGGCGGCCGTGTCCCTGTGGGGCCCGGAGCTCGCGGGGGCCGTGGTGGCGATCGGCAACGCCCCGACCGCGCTGTTCCACCTGATGGAGCAGCTCGCCGCCGGCGGTCCGAGGCCGGCCGCGATCATCGGTATCCCCGTCGGCTTCGTCGGTTCGTCGGAGTCCAAGCAGGCCCTGGTGGCCAACCCCTGGGACATCCCCTTCCTGGTCGTGCACGGCCGCCGCGGCGGCTCCGCCCTCTGCGCCTCGGCGATCAACGCCCTGGCCCAAGAGGCAGAGATCGCGTGACCGGGCGGCTGTACGGCGTCGGGGTCGGGCCGGGCGACCCCGAGCTGGTCACTGTCAAGGCGGCTCGGTTGATCCGCGAGGCCGACGTGGTGGCCTACCACTCGGGCACGGCGGGCCGCTCGATCGCCAGAACCATCGTGGACGGGCTGGTCAGCGAGGACGCCACCGAGGAGCTGCTGATCTATCCGGTCACCACCGGGTCGACCGACCACCCGCTCGGCTACTACGGCGCGGTCGAGGACTTCTACGACGAGTCGGCGGAGCGGCTGGGCAAGCACCTCGACGCCGGCCGTACGGTCGTGGTGCTGGCCGAGGGCGACCCGCTGTTCTACAGCTCCTACATGTATCTGCACGACCGGTTGGCCGACCTCTACCCGAGCGAGATCGTGCCCGGGGTGACCTCCCTGAGCGCCGCCTCGGCCGCTGTCGCCACCCCGCTGGCCCGCCACGAGGACGTGCTCACCGTGCTGCCCGGCACCCTCGGGGTGCCCGAGCTGGCCCGGCGGCTCGCCGACACCGATGCGGCGGCGATCATGAAGCTCGGCCGCACCTTCGCCGGGGTCCGCGAGGCCCTGCGCCAGGCCGGTCGGTTGGAGGACGCGCGCTACGTCGAGCGGGCCAGCACCGGACGGCAGCGAGTGATGGCCGTGACCGACGTGGACCCCGCCGCCGTGCCCTACTTCTCGATGATCCTGGTGCCCGGCCGGGACCGTCGCGCCGACTCCGCGCAGCGGGCCGCCGAGGCGGCTGAGCTCGTACCGCCGGACCCGGCGGCCGGACCGGGTCGGCTCTTGGTGGTGGGTCTCGGCCCCGGACCGGACCGCTGGGTCACCCCCGAGGTCTCGACCGCACTGGCCGAGGTCGAGCACGTCGTCGGCTACGGCCCGTACGTCGACCGGGTCCCCCAGCGCGTCGGGCTGACCCGGCACGCCTCGGGCAACACCGTCGAGGTGGACCGGGCCCGGTTGGCCCTGGAGCTGGCCCTGCGCGGCGAGCGGGTCGCCGTGGTCTCCGGGGGTGACGCGGGGGTGTTCGGGATGGCCTCCGCGGTTTTCGAGGCGGCGCAGGACGAGCGCTACGCCGGCGTCGAGGTCGAGGTGCTGCCCGGGGTCACCGCCGCCCAGGCCGTCGCCGCCCGCGCCGGAGCACCCCTGGGT
>JAABUN010007379.1_pt1 | contig 11896 bp, 10 predicted proteins | sample 5559311 | NCBI WGS metagenome assembly JAABUN01 (sample SAMN10711877, study PRJNA513370) | rock metagenome | isolation source: Antarctica rocks | place: Antarctica: Victoria Land, Siegfried Peak sud | reverse complement strand
ATCCTGCGGGCGAACTGCTCGTTCAAGGTTGAGCTTCGCTTGAGTAGATCCCCGACATCGTAGCCCTTGACGTACTCGGCCACTATGAACGGCGCGTCGCCATCCTGGGCTATGTCGTAGACCTTGACGATGTTCTCATGGTCCAGGGAAGCCATCGCCCGCGCCTCCTGCTTGAAGCGGCGCCGGAACACGGTCTCCTCGGCGTAGCGGGTGTGCAGGGTCTTCAGAGCGACCTTACGACCAAGGATCGCATCCTCCGCCCTATAGACGACCGCCATCCCGCCCGTGCCGAGAGTGCTTTCTACTCTGTAACGTCCCCCAAGGACTGTTCCAACCGAGGCGTCCAGAACCTCACCGCCTTCGACATTCTTCCGTCTGACCTGCTGCCTAAAAAGCAATTATATATCCCCCGCCGCGCCTTAGATACGTCTTAAGGCGAACCATCGCTGCATCCCCCTACATGATGAAGAGTAACATTTTCGTGTCCCATATTTGGGGGTTTCGCCGATTGATTTGACTGTTTTCCTATCTTTATTCGGAATGTGTATGCTGATCCCACCCGCGAAACAGCGTCCGCACCGAAAGGAAGACATGAACACGAGCTTCGACAAGTACTTGCTCTACGAGGATCTCGTAAACGCGCTCCAAACCCTCACCCACGAACATCCGAAGCTCTGTGAGATCACCTCCATCGGCCGGAGCCGCGAAGGACGCGACATCCTGCTGGCCGAGATCACGAACCGAGACACCGGCCCGCCCGAGGATAAACCAGCTTTCTGGGTCGATGGAAACACTCACGCCGGAGAAGTCACTGGCTCGATGTGCGCCCTGCACCTGATCGAAACTCTCCTAGAAGGCCACTCCACGGACGACCGCATCACGCGCCTCCTGAACGAGCAAACTTTCTACATACTACCCCGCCTCTCACCCGACGGCGCGGAACGCTACCTCACAACCCCCCACAACCTACGCGCCTCGACTCGCCCGTGGCCGGAGATAGAACCCGACCCCGGCCTCCAACCCGACGACATCAACGGCGACGGACACATCGTCCACATGCGCGTTCGGGACGAGAACGGCGAGTGGCGCGTCTCGGACAAAGACCCCCGCCTGATGGTTCCCCGCGCCCCGGACGAAGCGGAGTCCGACGGCGATTACTACCGCATCTACAAGGAAGGAACCTTCAGAGACTACGACGGCTTCGAGCGCAAGATCGCCCAGCCCTTCCACGGCCTGGATATGAACCGTCAGTATCCCTACCACTGGCGCGAGGACGCCGAACAGCGCGGCGCGGGACCGTACCCGCTCTCGGAGCCCGAGTCCCGAGCGCACGTGGACGCACTGCTCGCCCGCAAAAACGTCTACTCCGTACACACCTATCACACCTTCTGTGGAGCCCTGCTGCGCCCCTACTCCAACCGCCCGGACTCCGACATGCCCGACCACGACCTCGCCGTCTACAAAGCCCACGGCGACCGTGGCACTGCACTCACCGATTACCCCAGTATCTCCGTCTACCATGACTTCCGCTACGAAGAAGACAAGTTCATCACCGGCGCGTTCGACGACTGGGTCTACGACTACTACGGTGTATTCGCCTTTACCGTGGAATTCTGGTCGATGGCGAAAGCCGCAGGCGTCAAGGTCGGAAACTTCATCGAGTTCTTCCGAAACCCGCCCGAGGAAGCCCAACTCAAGGTGCTCGCCTGGAACGACGCAGAGTTGGATGGTGACGGCTTTATCGAGTGGACGTCCTTCGATCACCCGCAGCTTGGAGAGGTCGAAATCGGGGGCTGGAAGACCAAGTTTACCGCCCAAAACCCACCCCCTAAATATCTCCGCGCCGAATGCGAGAGACTCACCGAGTTCGCCCTCGCCCACGCCACAGCCGCCCCACTACTGAAGTCCAACCTAAAAACCGAGATCCTCGCGCCTAACCTGCGCCGCCTGGAACTCACCGTCGAAAACACCGGCTATCTGCCGACGAACGTCACCCGGATCGCCGCCGACAAAAAACTAACCAAGACCGTCGAAGCGGCCCTGGACCTGCCAGAAAACGCGACTCTTGTCTCCGGCGAACTTCTCGTGGACCTCGGACACCTGGCCGGAAGATCCGCGCTCGTAGGCGGCTCTTGGAAGGACTCCGCCTTCTTCAGCGGCCTCCCCTCCGACTACGCCCGCCGCGTGGTCTGGGTGGTGGAAGGCGAAGGCAATATAGAGGTCGAGATACGCTCCGAGAAAGCTGGTACTGTACGCCACTCGTCAGACGAGGAAACAGGATCTCGTACCTCTTGACAAAGAACAAGTGGCAGGTTATCATTATGCAGTTGTCAATATCTGATAGGTAGACCTCGGTAACACTGGACGAGTCGTAGGCGCGTCGGGGCCTCTGTGGAGAAGACATGGGCTTGGGCGTTATTTGTCGTCCTTGTACGGTGGTTTGGCCGATCAGATCGAGTATTGGAGGAAGCGGATGGAGAAAGTGAATAGCAGACCGAAGCAGGAGCGGAGCGCGGATACGCCGGATCTCATACCGGGGTATTTCGCTCGAATAGACAAAGGGAACTTGCTCTCGCACGATGAAGAGCGGGACTTGTCGCGGCGTGCGCGGAGCGGGGATACCTCTGCTCGGCAGCGGCTAGTCGAGAAGAACCTCCGGCTGGTCGTTAGCGTGGCGAAAAAGTACCGAGGGATGGGATTGCCGTTCGAGGATCTCATTCAAGAGGGCAACATAGGCCTGATGAAGGCTGTTGAGAAGTTTGATCCGGAGCGCGGTTGGAGGTTCTCGACCTATGCTACGTGGTGGATCCGTCAGGCCGTGCAGCGTGCTGTAGCGGACAAGGGCCGCACCATTCGGGTTCCCGTCCACATGGGCGATAAGATCCGGAAGATGGCCCGCGCCTACAACGAGCTCTCGCTCGACCTCGAACGCGATCCCACCGACGAGGAAGTAGCCGGTCTTCTCGGCTGGACCGCCGACGAAGTGCGGGACGTTAAGAGCGCCATGCCCGACGCCACCAGCCTCAACCAGCCCCTTAGCTCTGATGGCGACAGCTCCGAGCTTGGTGAGTTGATCGAGGACGAGCGGGCTTCGGACACCGCAGGTGCCGTCATGCGCGACATGGAGACCGAAGGATTGGGAGCAGCTATAAAACAGCTCCCCGAGCGTCAGCGCCACGTACTCGTGCGCCGCTACGGCCTCGATGCCAAAGACCCGGCCACCCTCGCGCAACTCAGCGACGAGATGGGTGTGTCCCGCGAGCGCATCCGCCAGCTTCAGCGCGAAGCTGAGCAGATGATCCGCTCCGGCGAGTACGGTCGATTCCTAGCAACCACCGCCGCTTAAACAAACCACATCCAACCTCCAAAGGGAGCGTCGCCGGTACATTCCGGTGGCGCTCCTTCTCTTTCCCCAAAAACTACCTCAAGGATTTCCAGTAAGGCGACAGTTCGATCCGACTCTCTTCGATGACCTTCACATCACCCTTGTAGCTCCAGTCAGGCGACTCGTCGCTTGTAGCACCCAAGACAGTCGACGCCACGCAATCGGTGAGCGCGTCCAAGTCGTAACCGCCTTCTAGCAAGAAGGCTGGCGGTGGCACACCGAGTTCTCGCGTTAGAGTTGCGAGCGCGGCGGCGAAACGTCCAAATGTGTCCGCTTGAAGGCGCATTCCGCCCAGGGGATCGGCGGCGTGAGCGTCGTAACCGGCGGAGACAATCAAGAGTTCCGGCTCAAACTCGCGCAGAATGGGCAGGAACAGTACCTCGAATACTGCAGCGTAATCGTCCTCGTCGGAGCGGGCGGGCAACGGTACGTTGACCGTGAAACCTTCGCCCGTTCCAGCGCCTACTTCGTGGGCCGCGCCAGTTCCAGGATAGAACGGGCTGCGATGCGCGGAAAGATAAAGTGTCTCTCCGTCCTCGTAGAAGATGTCCTGGGTTCCGTTGCCGTGGTGTACGTCCCAGTCGAGGATGGCTATGCGTCGCAAACCGTGCGACCGGGCGTGTTCGGCGGCTATGGCGGCGTTGTTGAGTAGGCAGAAGCCCATAGCAGTGTCTCGACCGGCGTGATGTCCGGGGGGACGGGCGACGGCGAACGATACTTCGCCGGAGAGTGTGCTCTCTACTGCTCCAACAGCGGCACCGGCGGTCAGCAGCGCAACATTCCACGAGTTCGGTCCTAGCGCAGTGTCCGGGTCCAGAGTCCCGCCTCCCGCATTGGATAGCTCTTCGAGGCGGCGCAAATATGACGCGTCGTGGGCAACTTTCAGAGCAGCTTGTGGTGCGGGTTCGCAGGGATGATGCTCAATGAGTGCGCCGGATCTATCTGCGGCTTCGACTCCGGCGAGGGCAGCTCCAAAACGGGCCGGTATCTCCACGCCAGAGCGTTCGTTTACGTGGTTCTTCATGGTGCTGTCGCTGTAGACGTGCAATGCTCACCCTCCCCGAAACTGTTTTCCTGGATGCTACTTTATTCCGCCTTAAAGGGCTTGCTCTTGACGGGCCGTTTTCAGAAGCAAGATAACTTCATCCTCCGAAACTTGTTCAAAGTTTTCGTACCAAAGACCAATCGCTTGAAGGCTCGCAGGCGCTTCGAGCGAAACAAAACCATCCACTTCCCGGCCCATTGTCTCCGCCGTCTGGGCGGCGCAGACCGGGACGGCTAGCACGATCTTTCGCGGCTCATACTCCCTGATGGCCGCTACCGCAGCCATCGCCGTCACGCCAGTGGCGAGCCCGTCATCCACGAGTATTACCGTCCGATCCCGCATTTCGGGCGGAGGAAGTCCCCCTCGCAGGAGCTTCAATCGCCGCTCGACTTCGGCTTGCTCCCGCCGCGTCACGCGATCCAGATATTCTTCTGAGACTTGCAGATACTCTAAGATACGCTCGTTCAGAACCCGTGTGCCGCCTTGAGCAACGGCTCCGATACCTAGCTCGGCTTGCTCCGGAGCCCCAAGCTTGCGGACGATAAAGATGTCGAGCGGCGCTTCGAGAGTCCGCGAAATTTCAAGGCCAACTGGCACACCACCCCGAGGCAGCGCCAGGACAATCGGGGCCGAGTCCCGGTAAGGGAGTAAACGATCTGCGAGAAGTCGTCCAGCTTCGCTTCGATCCCGAAACCTCGTCATACAAACTTTCTACCACGCGACGAGCGAACGGGAGAAACGAACTTTAGCTTACCTCGGTCACACGAGCAGCGGCCCAGCCGTTCTTGCCGCGTTCCACGTACTCGCCCCGCCACGAAACGCCTTTCAGGCGGTCGAACAGTCGAGCGGCTTCGGATGGATCCTCTAGCCCGATCCTCGCGCCTATTTCTTCAACTTCATCCCGTGAGATACTGGCTGGACCTCCCTCGACCCGCTCCTTGAGTGCCTGGCGCATGGCACCCTCGTACTGCCGCTCCGGAGACTTCCGCCGATACCTTCCCTCTCTCACGTCGTCCTTCCTCTCCAAGCTTGCTTTGGACAGTTTTGCGCCTCGCATCGAACCAAAACTGTCGTCTCTAACACTCGAAACCTCTAGTCTCCTTCCAGGAACTGCATCACCGCCTCCACGGGACTTTCGCCCTGATATGCGCCAGCGATGTTAGCGTCTTCGTCTACGACGACCACGGCGGCGGCCCGGCCTGTATTTCGGATACCGAATTTACGGCTAGTCAGGCCAGACCAGTCCGGCAGGATGACGACGTAGTCCGCCGGGTCGGCTCCTTCGGGGAGATCGGCGGCGGCTTTATCGTAAGCGGTGTTTAGTACGAGGCTTACCGAAAGCCAGTAGACCGGCGGCACTTTGGAGAGGTCTATGACGCTCGTGACTAGTACGTCGTCAGGAGATGGGTATGTCTCACGGACGGCACGGTTGATCTCATGCGCCGCCGGAGCCGTTCCTTGCAGATGAAAGATGAGCACGGTCTTGCGGCCCATCACTTCGCGCAGGCTCACTCGCCGCCCGGAGCCAGCCGAGATCAGGCTGAAGAACGGCGCACGTCCTCCCGTCTCGACTGGCTGCTCCACGGAGTTCTAGCTTCCTTTCTTCTTGCCTCTCAGTCGGCTGCGGGCGCCTTCGAGCACCGAGTAGCCAACCGGCACGACCAGCAGCGTCAGGAAGGTCGAAGTAGCGAGACCACCTATAACCGGGATCGCCAGGCTGCTGGAGATCAGAGTGCTACCACCACCGATGCCAAGAGCCAACGGGAAGAGAGCTCCGATAGTCACGAGTGCCGTCATCAGTATCGGGCGCAGACGGGCGCGACCGGCTTCGACTATCGCCTCGTCCATCGTTTCGTGGTCGTCCTGAGCGTTGATGACGAAGTCGATCAGTAGGATAGCGTTCGCTACCACGATCCCGATCAAGAGAAGCACCCCGAGCAACGCTGGCACGCTCAAGGCGGTCCCGGTCAGCAACAGCGCCCCGAACGCACCGGCGGACGTGAGCGGTATCGACAGCAAGATTACTAGCGGCGTCAGCAACGACCGGAAGAAGACGACCAGGATCAAATACACCAACGCTATAGCCACTACGATGGAGAGCAACAAGTTCCTGAAGCTCTCTGCGATGTCCTCGGACTCGCCCCCAACGCCAGCCTCAACATCACCCGGCAAATCCAGATCGCTCAAGGTGGACGACACTTCAGTGGAAACCGTATTGGTGTCAGCGGAAGTTATGCTGCCGGTCACGGTTACGGCCCGGTCACCGTCGGCCCGGCTTATAGCAGCCGGTGCGTCGACTTCCTGGACGTTCGCGACATCCCCGAGCGTGGTATCCGCGCCAAGTGGCAGACCCCGGACTACATCCAGAGTATCAACCGAGCCTTCGGGAACCTTTATGGAGACTGGCGTGTCGTCGAGGGTGATGTCGCTACGGTCGCTTAGCAACACGCCCAGGGTCTGGGAGACGGCTCCCGGAGAGAGACCAGCTTCCGAGATCTTATCCCCATCGAGTTCCGCGTTTACCTCCGGCGCCCCTCCTGACAGGTCGCTCTGTACGCTTGTCAGGTTGTCGTTCTCCGAAAGTTTGGCTACGACCGTCTCTGAGGCTTCGCGAAGCTGCTTCTCGGTTCCATTCGTTATGGTTACTTCGAGTCCGCCAGCCGGTGGACCCTGATCCTGAACGTCCACCTGAAAGTCTTCGCGTCCGTAGAGATCCCGCCCCTCCTCTTCGAGGCGGTCGGTAGCCTTTCCCACGTTGGCGCTCTCCTTGACCGTTATGAACGCCTGAGCGGTGCTGTCGGCGCGGTTGCCACTCGGGTCGAAGTTGTCCGCGCCTCCGATGGAGAGCTGATAGTCCTCGACACCGAGATCGTCGAGCATGACATCCTCGAACGGGCTTACTCCGTCAGCGGTATCTTCCAGAACAGTACCAGCCGGGAACGATATATCGGCCACCAACAACCGGGCCTCGCTTGGTGGAAAGAAGCTAACCGCAAGTGATGGGATAGCCGCCAATCCACCGACAAAGACGACCAATGCCAGAAAAAGCACCACCGCCCGATTCCGCAAACTCCACCGCAACGCGGGAGTGTAAATCCCGATCAACCAGCCATCATCGTCGCCGGAACGCCGCTCGTCAGATATATGTTCGTCCGTTTGCTCGGACGTCGGTTCATCACCTGACGAAGTTTCGGATGTGTCGTGCGATTCCCGACTCCGAGCCGGCAGGAAGAGGGCCACTATGAGACCGACGGCCAGCATGGCGGCCAGTATTGCGGCGGTTACTAACAGAGCGGTCGAGTCCAGAATAGTCTCCGGGTCTATTGCACCGGCAAGTACGGCTACTGCCGCCGCTGCGACGCTCGCCAGGACGAACGCGGCGATGCCGAGGACGACTCGTAGTATCCACTGTCGGCCTCCGCCACTTCGGTTCGAGGATCGGCGAGCCCTTCGAGTACCGGAGGGTTTTGTCCGGGGCGGCACGCGCTTTATGAACAAACTGACGAGGACCGGGATGATTGTTACGGCAACGATCAGGGATGCCGCCAGAGCGAATGCGACTGTCAGAGAGAGTGGCAAGAAGAACTCGCTGATAATGCCACCGACCAGACCGAGCGGCAGGAATACCGCGATAGTCGAGAGGGTCGATGAGGTGATCGCATTGGCAACCTCCGATGTTCCCTTCAAAGCGGCTTCTTCGGGTTCGTACCCTTCCTGAACGTAGCGATACGCGTTTTCGAGCACGACTATCGCATCGTCCACTACCCGCCCGACCGCGATGGTTAGACCGGCTAGCGTGATGATGTTGAGGGTCAGGTTGTCACCCCAGGAGAAGAGCAGCGCCGCGAGCACCGAGGTTGGCAGCGAGACAGCCGTGACCAGCGTGGCGCGGAGGCTTCTCAGGAAAAGCAAGATGATAAAGACGGCTACCAAAGCCCCGATCAGGGCTTTCTCGACCAGTCCGGTTACGGAATCTTTTACGTCCTCCGCAGAGTCGACGATTATGCTTACTTGGTCGGTCCCGATCTCATCCCGCACCTCTCCCAACGCCTCTCGCACACCATCCGATACCTCGACGGTGTTCGCGTCGCCATCCTTGATGATGTTCAAACCGAGGCTCTGTTCCCCGTTGGTCCGGGAGATACCAGAGATATTGGACTCCACCTTCTCTACGTCGGCGACATCCTCCAATAAGACAGGCTCAGGAGGCTCGCTTCCACCAGCCTGAACGTCCGCGGGAGGAGCCCCGGAAGCATCCGCGGGCAGCGCACCGCCGGACGGTGCTCCCTCGGGCGGCGCACCCGTCGGAGTGCCATCGGATGGAGCCCCTGTTGGCGCGGCTGCGGCGGCTCCGGCACCAATAGGAAGTTTCTTTAGGGAATCCACGTCGGTTAGTTGGCTCTCGGCCCGTACAGGGGTGGAGAGGCCGTCTATCCGCACGTCGCCGACGGGAGCGTTTACGTTAGCTCCGCTTATGGCTCCGATCACGGCATCCGCCGGGATTCCTTCGTCCTTCAGTTTCTGGGTGTCGAGACTTACCTGGATCTCCTGCTCGGATCCCCCGATTAGCTCAACACTTGCAGTCCCATCGACCTCTTCGAGAAGCGGAACGACATCATCCTGAGCATACTTCGTCAGGTCGGCGAGGCTGTCGCCATTTTCCGACGAGAGCGAGATGTTCATGATCGGGAACGAAGAAGCGGACTGGCGGTTGATCTCGGGCTCCGCCGCCTGCGGGGGCAACTCGACACCATCGAGGGCGCGACGAAGCTCATCCTCGGCCTCGTCTATGTCAGTATCCAAACCAAATTCAACAATAACTATGGAGAAGCCCTGCGAGGAGGTGGACTGCGTGGATTCAATGCCCGCTACGCTAACTATCGCCGACTCCAGCGGCTCCGTGACTTGCTCATCCACGAGATCCGGCCCCGCACCCGGCACCGTCGTCGCAACACCCACGATCGGGAACTCTATGTCCGGCAGCAATTCCTGGTTTAACTGAGTCGTGGCATAGGCTCCGCTACCAACAAGAAGCACGGTCGCCAGCATCACAACGGACTTGTTTTTCAGACACCAGGAGACGATTCTTGTCATCAAGTTTCCTCTCGTTCTTTTACTTTCGGCGTGGATCCGAGCCCCTGTACGAGCAACCTGAGACCTTTCATAAATGCTTCCGATTCTTCAATCGTCATACGATCTACGACCCAGTTGAGTTGCAACCGGCCCCGGCCCACAATGCGACGGGCGATCTCCTGCATCCCCGGAACATAGTCCACGAGCACGACCCTCCGGTCCTTCGTGTCGTGCCGCCGCACGACCATGCCCATCTCGACTAGCCTATCCACCAACTGCGTGATCGCCGGGGAGGAGACACCTAAAACCTCGGCCAACTGCCGAACCGAATGAGGTCCACCCGCCAGCGCGATCATGATCTGAATATGACCCGGCGAAACGTGTACGTCCGTCGGGATACCCTGACGTGCGATCTCATCCTTCTCCAACGAATCCGGACGGTCGATCAACCGCCCTATCACCGGCAAAAGCAACAGAATCTCATCCACTATCAGCTCTTTACTGCTATTCTCCAAGTTACACCTTTGTTTAAGCTGCTTATTTAAGCAGCTTACGCATTTTAAGGGTGAGCAGCGAAAACGGTGTGAGAGAGTTCACGTACAAGCGGGTTTTTGAAGAGATCTGGTCTAGACGTATGAATCGGGAGGTTTACACGGTGCGACTGAAGTCTTTGTTCCTAGCGGGTGGATTACTTGGCGGGCTAGCGGCGCTGAACCAGCGGCTCGAACGGAGTGGAGGAACGCCGGCGAGCGTACTGGAGGGCGAGAACCGGTATTATCGCTGGCGCGGGCATGATCTCGCGTACACAGTGGCGGGCGATGGGCCGCCGTTGTTGATGGTGCATGGAGTGTACGCTGGAGCATCCTCGTTCGAGTTTCGCGAGAACTTTGTAGAGTTGTCCAAGAATTTTCGGGTCTATGCTCTGGATCTTCTGGGTTGCGGTCTGTCCGAGCGTCCCAAGCGGCGATACGAGCCGGAGGATGTGGCGGCGCAGGTGGAGGAGTTTGTTCGGGAGGAGATCCAGGCTCCCGCGCACCTCGTAGCAAGCTCGCTCTCAGCGGCTCTAGTAATGCCAACACTCGTCCGTGATCCGCGGTTGTTCGAACGCGTAGTCCTGATCTGCCCCACAGGCTACAAAAGTTTGGAGCGTCCGTCGGGGAGACTAGGAGATGCGATACAGGCTCTCTTCGCGATGCCCGTTTTGGGAGACTCGCTTTATCACGCCATAGTCTCGCGGCGGGGGCTCCGGTACTTCCTGGGGGATATGTCGTACCACGATCCAGATTTCGTCACCGAAGACCTGATCGAGAGCTACTACAAGATCACTCACCAGCCCGGCGCAAAGCATTTTCCGGCGGCCTTCGTGTCGGGAAAGTTCAATCTATCGGTGGCGGACTACTGGCCGAGAGTGCCGCAGAAAACCTTGGTCTGCTGGGGACAGGAAGCCAAAACCACCCCCGTAAACGAGCTAGGTGATTTCACCAGCCGCAACCCGCGCTCGACCCCTCGCGTCTTCCGCGATGCCGCCCTCCTCCCTCACGACGAACGAGCGGAGACATTCAATCGGGAGACGACGGAGTTTCTGCTGAACGAGATCAAACCCGAACCCGGCGCTCCGGAGACCGACTAGGAGTTCTTGACGGCCCTACTCGCGAGGATTATTCTGCCGAACATGTCCATCGAGTTCCTGTTGACATCGCTGGTCGTGATTCTTATACCGGGTACCGGGGTGGTCTATACGGTTTCGAGTTCCATTGGCGGTGGCTGGCGACGTGGGTTTTTCGCGGCTGTCGGTTGTACGCTCGGCATCGTCCCTCATATTCTGGCGGCGTTGCTGGGGTTGTCCGCGATCATGCAGACCGGGGCGGTCGTTTTCGAGGTGGTTCGATGGGCGGGGGTCGCCTACCTGATCTTTATAGGCATCTCGATGATACGCAATGCTGGCACCCTACCTCTGGACGACGGAGACGCTCCGGGAGATACCATGAACCGGGTCATCTGGCGTGGAATCCTCTTGAATGTGCTCAACCCTAAGCTGACCGTTTTCTTTTTCGCGTTTCTGCCGCAGTTCCTGGACGCGCCAGCGAGATTGCTCGATGCGAAGCTGATCGGGCTTGGAGGAGTCTTTATGCTCATGACGCTCGCCGTATTCGCCGTCTACGCGCTGGCGAGTGCCGCTGTACGGGATCTCGTACTCGCCGCACCCGTCGTCCGAAAGTGGCTCGAACGGACTCTCGGAGCGTTACTGATCGGCTTCGCAACCAAACTCGCGTTCACGGATCGGTGAACCAAATCTTCACCGCGACAGCCAACTCTTTATGGTGCGTGAGACGAAGTCCGGCGCGTCTTGTTGGACGAAATGACCTGCGCCGGGGGCTGTGACGATTGTCAGG
>JAABUN010007378.1_pt1 | contig 11897 bp, 13 predicted proteins | sample 5559311 | NCBI WGS metagenome assembly JAABUN01 (sample SAMN10711877, study PRJNA513370) | rock metagenome | isolation source: Antarctica rocks | place: Antarctica: Victoria Land, Siegfried Peak sud | reverse complement strand
GCGAAGGCGTCCAGCACGCGGGCGCCCTCGATGTCCGGCCGCCCCGCCCAGGGAGCATGCCACAACATGTCGAACAGCGCCTGGCGGACGCGGTCCGCGGTGGGGCGGGTGGCCCCGCCCGGTGGCGCGGCGAGGCGGCGGCCACGGTGCCGGCCGGCGATGATCCGCATGGCGGTCTCCTCGGCAGGCGTCAGGGCAAGCATGGCGGAGGCAGCGCGTCGGGCGCCGCCCCCGGCTAGTCCGACGGCACGGCCCGTGTAGCAGTGCGGGCCGGAGCGCGGGCCGAAGCGCGAGCCGGAGCGCGAGCCGGAGCGGCGTCGCCAAGCTGCTCCCGCAGCACCTTGGCATTCACCTCCTCGACCGCGCCGCGCGGCAACGCGCCAAGCTGGAACGGGCCGTAGGCGGTGCGGATCAGCCGGGTCACGCCAAGGTTCAGATGCGCCATCACCTTGCGGATCTCGCGGTTCTTGCCCTCGTGCAGCGCCACCGTCAGCCAGGCATTGGCGCCCTTGGCGGAATCCAGCCCGGCCTCGATCGGCGCATAGGCCACGCCCTCCACTGTCACGCCCTGCGCCAGCGCGGCCAGCGCGCGCTCGTCCACCATGCCGTGCACCCGCACCCGGTAGCGTCGCAGCCAGCCATTCGCCGGCAGTTCCAGCCGGCGGGACAGCTCGCCGTCGTTGGTCAACAGCAGCAGCCCCTCCGAGGTCAGGTCGAGCCGGCCGATCGAAACCAGCCGCGGCAGGCCGGGCGGCAGGCGGTCGAACACCGTGTCGCGGCCACGCTCGTCGCGGTGGGTAGTCACCAGGCCGGCGGGCTTGTGGTAGCGGAACAGCCGGGTGCGCTGCGGCCCGTCCACCACCTTGCCGTCGAGCGTCACCAAATCGCTGGGGCGGATGAAGGTGGCGGGCGTCTCCACCACCCGGCCGCCGAGCTTCACCCGGCGGTCGGCGATCAGCGCCTCGGCGTCGCGGCGGCTGGCGGCGCCGGCACGGGCCAGCCACTTGGCGATGCGCTCGCCGCGCGGCGCCATGGGGTCTGCCGCGTCGGCGGGGTCTTCCTGGCTTGGCGTGGGGTATGCCACGGCCGCAGCCGCCTCGTCCGGTGCGATGCGGAGCGCCCGCTTGCCTCGGCGCGGCGGCTGCGCCTGATCGGTGGCTCCGTCGCCTTCGGCCGTCTGGGCGCCCGCAGCGGCCTCGCTTCTCCCGGCGGCTGCGTCCCGGCCGGCGGCGGTGTCGCTCCCGGCGGATGGATCGTTCATCGACCGTCCCGCGAAGCTTCGGCCAGTGCCACGTCTGCTTTACCCGCGCCCGCATTCCCGTCCCGCGCCGCCCGCAAACCCTCCCCCCGCGCTGCCCGCAAATCTTCCCCCCGCGCTGCCCGCACGAACCCCGCCAGGATCAATGGATCGCCCGGGTCCACCGCGTATTCCGGGTGCCACTGCACGCCGAGCGCGAAGCGGTAGCCGGGATGCTCGACGCCCTCGACCACGCCATCCGGCGCCACCGCGTTCACCACGGCGCCCGGCCCCGGCTCCGCCACCGCCTGGTGGTGCGCGCTGTTCACCGCCATCCGCGCCCTGCCGACGAGCCGCGCCAGCAGCGTGTCCGGGGTGATGGCGACCCAGTGCCCCGGCTGGTCGCGCGGGTTCGGCTGCTCGTGCTCCAGCGCGTCCTCGATGCGGTCCGGGATGTGCTGGATCAGCGTGCCGCCGAACGCCACCGCCAGCAGTTGCTGGCCGCCGCAGATGCCGAGCACCGGCATGTCGCGGGCCAGCGCGCCACGGGTCGCCGCCAGTTCGAATTCGGTCCGCCCAGCCTTCAGGATTACCGTCGGATGCGCCGCGCCGCCGCCGTACAGCGCCGGGTCCACGTCGAAGGCGCCGCCGGTCACCAGCAGCCCGTCGATGGTGTCGAGATAGGGCTCGACCAGTGCCGGGTCGTGCGGCAAGGCCACCGGCAGCCCGCCGGCCGCGGCGACCGCCGAGAAGTAGTTGGCTCGCAACGCATACCAGGGCAGCTTGGAATAGCCGCCGGGCTGCTCCGCATCGAGGGTGACACCGATCAGGGGGCGTTGGCTCATGGCGCGTTGCTAGACCCCAGCATGGGCTACGAGCAAGCGCCGGCGTGGTTTCGATGGAAAATGGTGCCGGAGGCAGGATTCGAACCTGCGACGTGCGACGCTTCAAGCCGCCGCTCCACCCCTGAGCTAACCCCGGCACGGTCCAGGGCAAGGGCGCCTTTGATCGCCGGCCGAATGGCCCGCAATCGCCAGCGCCCAGGCATGGATCGCTGCTTCGACAGGCTTTCCATGCCCCCACACGCCAGCAGGCAACGCAACAAAAAGCCTGCGGCGTCATGCCGAACGTGACATGGGTGTGGCATGACAAGCGCCATGGAGATCGCACTGGCCGAAGCCGCCGCCGCCGCGGCGCGGGGCGAAGTTCCGGTCGGCGCCGTGGTGACCGACGCCGCTGGCGCCGTGCTGGGCCGAGCCGGCAACCGGGTGGAGGCGCTGCGCGATCCCTCGGCCCATGCCGAGATGCTGGCGCTGCGCCAGGCGGCGGCGGCGCTCGGCACCAAGTGGCTGGCCGGCTGTACCCTGACCGTGACCCTTGAACCCTGCCCGATGTGCGCCCAGGCGGCCTCGCTGTTCCGGGTCCGCCGCGTCGCATTCGGCGCCTACGATCCGAAGGGCGGCGGCGTGGAGCATGGCGCCCGCGTGCTGGCCGCGACTTCCTGCCACCACGCGCCGGAGGTGGTCGGCGGCGTGCGCGAGACCGAATGCGCGGCCCTGCTGCGCGGCTTCTTCGCGGTGCGGCGCTGACCGTGCGGCACGCCGGCCGCCCGAATGCCGATCAGCCGCAGTCAGCCGCGCGACGGTGCGGTGCCGGGCAGGCCGCCTGGGATGGCCGGCGGCTCGGACGGGTGCTCGGTCGGCGCGCCTTCCTCGAGCGACGGTGCGGATACCGCGCCGGCCAGGCTGACAGTGACCGGCAGCCGGCGCAGGAATTCCGTCCAGGGGTCCGGCCGGCTTGGCGTGGTCTTTTCCCGCTGGAACTCCTGGTGGTCGGCCTTGCCGTGCTGCATGTGTCGTCTCCCGTCCGCGGCCATGCGCCTTGCACGTGCATATGGCACCATCACAGCGTCTGTTCAACCCAGTGTTGTATACGACAAACGATATCGCATTCTATTGTCACGAAACTGCGGGGTTCCGACCGCCGGAAGGCCGCCCCGCAGGCATCGTCCGCCCAGGGGGAAAACGCCATGCTCCACCGCCGCGCCCTGCTCTCCGTCCCGCTGCTCGGTCCCCTGCTGGCCAGCGCCGCACACGCACAGGATGCCGCCTCCCTGGTCTCCTGGCCGGTCCGGCCGGTGCGCATCGTCATCGCCTACCCGCCCGGCGGCAGCACCGACGTGCTGGCGCGCGCGGTGGCGGACCGGCTGGCTGACGCCATCCCCGGCAGCACCTTCGTGGTCGAGAACCGGCCAGGCGGCGCCGCCGTCGTCGGCACCCAGGCGGTCGCCACCGCGCCTCCGGATGGTCACGTGCTGGCGCTCGGCAACAACCAGACCCACGCCGCGAACGCCGCCATGCTGCGCGATCTGCCGTACCGCCCGGTCGAGGATTTCGCTGCGGTCGGCCGGCTCGCCGAGGTCCACCACGCGCTGGTGGTGCCGGCCGGCAGCCCGGCCCGGACCCTGGGCGAACTCGCCGCGCGGGGCCGCGACGGCGGGCGGCTGACCTACGCCTCGTCCGGCATCGGCTCGGCCAGCCACGTCATCGCCGAAAGCTTCGTCCGGCGGGAAGGATTGCAGGCGACCCACGTGCCCTATCGCGGCGGCGCCCAGGCCACCACCGACACCGTCTCCGGCGTGGTCGACTGCTTCGTCTCCACCTGGCCGCAGGTGGTGGCGCTGGTGCTGGACGGCCGGCTGCGGTGCCTTGGCATCGGCGCCCCGGCACGGCTGGCGGCGCTGCCGGCGGTGCCGACCTTCGCCGAGGCCGGCGCGCCGTACCTAGCTGTGGATGCATGGTTCGGCCTGTTCGCGCCGGCCCGGACGCCGCCGCCCATCATCGCCAAGCTGTCCGAGGCGCTGCCGCGGATCCTGGCGGAACCCGCGATGGCGGCGCGGCTGGCGCAGCTCGGCTTCCAGCCGGCGCCCCTGTCCGCCGCAGCCTTCGCCACCTTCCAGCAGGCGGAGGTGACGCGCTGGCGCGACCTGGTGGCGCTGACCGGGATTCGGTTGGAAGGCTAGCCGGCGCAGCCCTGGCCGGGCCTCCCGTGATCTTGTTCGCTGCCTGCCCTGGAATGCGGTAACGTCCATCGCGAGGACAGGTCAAGGGGCACGCCATGCGGATGCTGTTGGGGTTGAGCTTCGCCGTTGCGGCAGCGGCCTTGCAGCCTGCCGTGGCGCAGCAACCGGCACGGCCCGAGATCATCCACCGGGAGGTGGTGACGGGGATGCCGCGGGGCGAGCGCCAGGAGGTGCTGGTGATGACCGCCACCATCGCGCCCGGCCAGGCCACGGTCTTCCACACCCACCGCTTCCCGGTGACCGTGTTCATGCTGGAAGGGGCGTTCACGCTGGAGATGGAGGGACACGAGCCGGTCACCATCCGGGCCGGGCAATCCCTAGTCGAGCCGCCACAGGTGCGGATGACAGGCTACAACCACAGTACGACCGAGCCGATCCGGTTGGGAATCTTCTACGTCGGCGATCCGGGAACGCCGTTCCTCGACCCGATCCACTAAGGAACGCTGCCGGCCCGAGCGCCGCCCAGGATCGTTGCTAGCCATCAGGCCTGGCAGAACTCCGAACCGCAGCCGCACGGTCGGCGGCAGCCCCGCCTCAGGTCAGCGGCCGCCCCTGTGGTCGCCGGTAACGGCCAAGCGCCACCCAGGCACCCAGCGAGGCGATCAGCAGCGTCGAGCAGGCCGACCACACGACCAGCGCCTTGACGCATTCGCCCAGCACCGCGGCCGGAAATACGTCCAGCCACAACAGGGTCGCCAGCATCGTGGCGCCAATGACGCTGTGTTCGATTACTTCTGTTTTGTTAAACATTTGTCCCCTCTCGCCGGCGAGGGCTGTCCGCTTCAAACGTCACGCCCCGTCATAAATCGTATACAGCACGGAGACGTGATGCAAGATTTCTGTAGCATTCTGTCACATCGCGTGATGTTCGGCCCGGATCCCATTGGCGGCATTGACGGCGGCGCCTGGGGACATGCCGAAGGCGGTCCGGAATGCGGCGCCGAACGCGGCGCCGCTGGCATAGCCCACCGCCGCCGCCGCCCGTACCGGCGGCACGCCCTGGGCGAGTAGCGCCGAAGCCTCGGACAGCCGCAGCATCTGCCGCCAGCGGCCGAAGCTCATGCCGGTTTCCTGGCGGAACAGCCGGGTGATGGTCCGCGGGCTGGCGCCACATTCGGCCGCCCAGGCCTCCAGGGTCAACGGCCGCGCCGGCGCCTCGCGCAGCGCCGCGGCCAGCCGCACCAGCCGGGCATCGCGCCCCGCCGGCACGCCGAGCGGCAGGGTGGGCGCGCCGGCGATCTCGTCCAGGATCAGCGCCGCGACATGCCCGCCACGCCCCGCCGGGTCCCATTCCAGCGGCTCGGCGCAGGCGGCCAGGATCAACTCCCGCAACAGGGGCGAGACCGCCAGCACCGCGGTTTCGCCCATCGCCGCAAGCCGGCCGCCCGCCACGGCATCAGGCCGGACGAACAGCGCCCGCATCGCCACCCTGCCCTGCATCGTCACCGCATGGGGCAGGCCGCCGGCCACCCACAGCGCCCGGCCGGGCGGCACCACGAAGCCGGCGCGGGCGGTGGCAATCCGCATGACGCCCGTGGTGGCATACAGCACCTGCGCCCGCTGGTGGCTGTGCAGCCCGGTGGCATGGCCGTCGGCGTAGTCGCGGGCGAAGGCGGCGAGCGGTCGGTCCACCTGGTCCTGCGGGAAGGGCCGCAGGGGCGCCAGCGGGACCGGGCATTCCGAAGTGGCCCCCTGGCGGCCCGCTTGGCCGGATTGCGACAGGATATGGCCGTTCGGCTGCATCCGGCTACTCTATGCTGCGCCGAGCACCAGGAACACCCACCATGCAGGACCCGGCCGCCCGGCAGATCGCCTTCATTAACGTGGCGCACATCTTCACCCACTACTGCCTGCTGATCCTGGCGACCGCCGTGCTCGGCATGGTGGCGCAGGCGCCGGCCGCCTTCGGCCGGGAGTACGGGCCGATCCTGGCGCTCGGCACCGGCATGTTCGTGCTGTACGGCCTCGGCTCGCTGCCGATGGGCTGGCTGGCGGAACGCTTCGGCCGCAAGGCGATGATGGCGGCGTTCTTCTTCGGCACCGGCGGCGGCATGATCCTGGCCAGCTTCGCCGGCACCCCGCTGACGCTCGGCCTGGCGCTGGCCGTCATGGGGGCCTTCGCCGCGATCTACCACCCGATCGGCACCGCCATGCTGGTGGAAGCGGCCGGCGTCCGGGTCGGCCGCACGGTCGGCATCAACGGGGTGTTCGGCAACCTCGGCGTCGCCTGCGCCCCGGTCGTCACCGCGCTGCTGGCGGCCAAGGCCGGCTGGCACTGGGCCTTCGTGGTGCCCGGCGTGCTTTGCATCGCGGTCGGGTTGCTGTACCTGCGGCAGCCGGCCTTCGACACGGCCAAGGCGGCCGGGCCGCAGCGGCCATTCCCGGTCATCCCGCCCGCCGTGGTCCGCCGCGCGGTGATGGTGCTGCTGTCGATCGCCGCGGTCTCGGGGCTGGTGTTCAACGCCTTCGCCCTGCTGCTGCCGAAGCTGATGGAGGAACGCCTGGCGTCCTCGCCGGATCTGCTGCCGGTGGTTGGCCTGCTGGCCTTCGCCGCCACGCTGTGCGGCGGCCTGACGCAGTTCACCGTCGGCAACCTGATCGACCGCCACACCCTGAAGCGGGTGTTCCTGCCGCTGGCGCTGGTGCAGGTGCCCTGCCTGCTGCTGCTGTCGATGGCGCAGGGCTGGCTGGTGCTGCCGCTGGCGGCGCTGATGGCGGCATCCGTCTTCGGCCAGGTGACGGTGAACGAGACCATGACGGCGCGCTACGTGGCGCCGGCCCTTCGTACGAAACTGTATTCGGTGCGCTTCACCGTGGGCTTCCTCGGCGCCGCCGCGGCCTCGCCGTTGATCGGCCTGCTGCACGGGAGCACCGGAGGGCTGGCGCTGCCGATGGTGGTGCTGGCCGGATTCGGCGCGGTGACCCTGGCCTGCGCCCTGCTGTTCCCGGACCGGCCGGAGGAATTGCGGCCGGAATTGTGGGCGTCGCAGGAGGAGCGGCAAGCGGTGCCGGCCGCCGCCGAGTAGCTCAGCCTGGCTGCTCGCACAGCACGAAATGGGCGTGGTCTTCCCAGGTCCATTCGTCGCGGATCTCGAAGCGCAGCGTCTGCAGCAGCCCGCGGAAGGCGGGGATCGTCAGCAGCCACCAGTACGGCCAGCAGCTCAGCCCCTGCGGGGTCAGATGCGGCATGACCGCATCCGGCGTGCCGGGGCGCGGCGCGACGTCGTCGATGTTCCAACCGAATTTCGCCCGGTAGTGCAGCCGCAGCACGTCACGCTCAGGCTCCGAGATGCCGGGCAGGAACAGCGCGGCGCTGCCCGGCAGGCGCAGCGAACCGGCGGCGTTGTCGATCCGCTCCGGGCAGATCACCGTGTTGACGATCAGGAACCGGCCGGTGACCTGCCGCAGGTTGTCGAGCGCGCCGACCGGGTTGGCGCAGTGGTAGAGGATGCCGGTGGAGTGCACGACATCGAAGACCGGCAGCCGGTCAGCCAGGCCGGGGCGGGTGATGTCGATCTCCGGCAGGCTTTCGTAGGCGGTGCGGGCGATGCCCCGCTGAGCCATGCGGTCGTGGAAGGCGGTCCAGTAGGCCGAGGTGGCTGGTTCGATGTCGGCGATCGCCACCCGGCTGGCGCCCGCCGCGACGGCCTGGCTCACCCGTTCGTTGACCGACCATTCGCCGATGCCGCCGATGTCGATGAGGCTCCGCCCTGGAGCGACCTCGACGATCCATCGCTCGACGGGCAGTTCGGTCATGCGGCGCCCCGGCAGGTCTGACGAGGGCCAGCCATACCGATGCCGTTCCCGGCTGTCCATCCGCCAAGCGCCGGCGACCACCTGGACGAAACACCCCAGCAAGGAGCCATCCGAACACCGGCCTTTTCCTGGGTCAGGCCGACAGGCGGGTTCGGCGGGCGATCAGGCGGGCAACCTCGGGCAGGTGCGCGCTGACGGCGGCGACGAACCCTGGCGCCGTGCCGAGCAATCCACCGGCGGCACCGCCCCACAGCATCGCGCCGCGGATGCGCGCCTGCCAGGCTGCGTGGAACCGCGCGGCGTCCTCCTCGGCCAGGATCGCCCCGGCGGCGGCGAGGCCGGACCCCAGCGCCATCGCCACGCCCTCCCCGGCGCAGGAGGGGATGACCGCGATCTGGTCGCCGACCCGATACAACCCCGGCGGACCGTCGCGGTCTTGGTGGCGGAACCCATAGGGCACGGCGCCGATCGCCAGCGGCCGATCCCACTCCGCCACTGCTCCCGCCAGCAGCCGCGCCGCCACCACGGACCCGCCGGCAACCAGCGCCAGCAGCGCCGCGGAATCACGCGCGGGGGTCCGGATGTCGCCGGCGGCGGATTGCGTGGCATTGGTGATCACCACGCACAGGTTGGCCCCGCCGCCCGGCCGCGGCTGCAACCCGGCATAGCCGCCCTCGAACGGCAGCAGCGCGATCTCCGCCGGCAGCGCAACCCCGCGCAGATGCAGCTTCAGGCCGAGCGCGCCAACCCCGGCGCCAATTCGGGGATGGCCCCGCATCGCGTGCTTGCCGGTCGCCAGCACGACCCGCCGGGCGACGATCTCGCGCCCACCCTGGCGCAGCCGCCAGACGCCGCCGCGCCACTCCGCCGCCTGCACCGGCGCGCCGCACCGCAGCACCACACCGGCCGCCGCAGCCCTGGCCCGCAAGGCATCGTCGAGGTCGCGCCGCGGCAACGACCAGGCGGCGAAGGGCAGGGCCACGCCGGCTTCCCGCCGCCCGGCGCCAAGCCGCATCCCGCCCAGCGGCAAGGCCCCGAGCGCCGGCAGGTCCAGCCCCAGCCGCGCCAGGCTGCGGGCGGCGTCGGCGCCGAGGAACTCGCCGCAGACGCATTCGCGGGCTTCGACGTGGCGGTCCAGCACCAGCACCTGGCGCCCGCCCGCGGCCAACGCGATCGCCGTGGCGCAGCCGGCCGGGCCGGCGCCGATCACCGCCACGTCCATCATCCGCCGCCAGTTCCCACCGGCCGCCCACCAACCGGCCGCCCACTCACCTGCCACCTGAAAGGGAAGGCCCAGCGGATCTCCGCCGCCACGCCGGCCTCAGCCAGCAGCCTTTTCCAATCCGCCCGGACGAAGCCCCGCGCGATCGAGACGGTGCTGTCGTGCACCACCATCGGGTCCATCCGCAGCGCCCGCACCGCGCCCCAGACGAAGCCCCAGGGCAGCCAGTGCCGGTGCAAATCGCTGATCAGCCAGCCGCGCGTGGCCCGCGCCTCAAGCCACGCCAGGAACCGCACCAGCTCGGCGTCGCGCAGGTGGTGGGTGAACAGGCTGCACGTCACCACGTCGAAGCGGCGCGCGGGGTCGAGGTCGAACAGGTCCGTGGTGATCCACTGGGCCGGCGTGCCGGCGGCCTTGGCGTGGCGTTCGGCCCAGGGGCTGCGGTCGAGGCCGGTCAGCGCCATGGCCACGCCGCGCCGTTCGCCCCAGCCCGCCGCCACCCGCAGGAAGTCGCCGCCGCCGGCGCCGACATCGAGCAGGCTGAGCCGCGTGGCGCCAGTCTCCCGCACCAGCCGGTCTAGCCAGCGCAGCACCGGGCGGTAGGCCAGGCTCAGGCGGTTGATGCGCGCCAAGTCGCGCAGCGCCGAGGCGAATTCGGCTTCGGTCGCCGCCGCGTCGTCCATCCATTCATCGGCGGTGGTGCGCTCCTGCATCAGGCGCCCGCCTCAGACGCAGGTGAAGCGCATGGTCTCGGCCGACAGCCCCGGACCGAAGGCCAGCGCGCAGCCCCGCTGCCCGGCCCGCGCCGTCGCCATCATGCGCTGCAGCACGAACATGACGGTGGCGGAAGACATGTTGCCGAAATCCCGCAGCACCGAGCGGCTGACATCCAGCGCGTCCTGCGGCAGCGACAGGCCGTGCATCACCGCGTCCAGCACGCTGCGGCCGCCCGGATGCACTGCCCACAGATCGTAGGCATCGGTGGCGTGGCCGGCCAGGATCGCCGCGGCCTGGTCCGGCAGGGCGCGCGCCAGGGTCAGCGGCACGAAGCCCGACAACGTCATGTCGAAGCCGCCGTCGCCGATCCGCCAGGTGATCTGGTCGCGCGCCTCGGGCACCACGGCGGCGTGGAAGCCATCGAGCCGCATCCCGTGTTCCTCGGCGGTCACCAGCGCCGCGCTGCAGCCATCGGCGAACAGCAGGAAGCACAGCAGTTGCTCGACTTCGCTGGAAGGTTGCAGGTGCAGGCTGCACAGTTCCAAGTTCACCACCAGCACCCGCGCGTGCGGGTCGGTGCGGACCGCCTGGCGCGCCAGCTTCAGGGCGTTGATCGCCGCCTGGCAGCCCATGAAGCCGACCACCGTGCGCTCGGTGCTGCCTGGCATCCCGTAGCGGCGCATCAGCCCGTGGTCGATGCCGGGCGCCACGAAGCCGGTGCAGGTTGCCAGGATCAGGTGGGTGATGCGGGGGCCTTCCTGTTCCAGGCCCAGCGCGTCGCAGGCGGCCTCGGCCAGCGCCGGCGCCTCGGCCTCGAACCGCACCATGCGTTCGCCGGTCGAGGGGAAGCGGTCGGTCCGATAGAAGTCGTCCACCGTGCCGCTCGCCTCGGCGTTGACCTCCAGCACCGAGAAGCGGTTGTGGATGTGGGCGCGGTCGAACAGCCGGGCGAAGGCGCGGCGGGTCTTGTCGTCGACGATCTGCCGGCCGGCGAAGCGGCGGAACGGGTCGTGCACCTCGTGCCGCGGCAGGGCGGTGGCAATGCGGTTGAGGTGGGCTTCGGCCATTGCCGACACATGGGCCGGTCACGCCGCGCGACACCCCCGAAAATGCCTGTTGATGCCGGCGTGATGCAGAACATATAATGAACACATGGAATTGCGCCGCAAGCTCGAGATCCTGGCCGACGCGGCGAAGTACGATGCTTCCTGCGCGTCGTCCGGCACCGACCGGAAGAACAGCCTGAAGGGCGGGCCCAAGGGCGCCCTGGGCAGCACCGAGGGCATGGGCATCTGCCACGCCTATGCCCCAGACGGCCGCTGCATCTCGTTGCTGAAGGTGCTGCTGACCAATGCCTGCGTGTTCGACTGCGCCTATTGCATCAACCGCGCGACCTCGAACGTGCAACGCGCCCGCTTCACGGTGCGGGAACTGGTGGACCTGACGCTCGACTTCTACCGCCGCAACTACATCGAGGGGCTGTTCCTGTCCTCCGGCATCATCCGCTCACCGGACTACACGATGGAGCGCATCGTCGAGGTCGCCCGCCTGCTGCGCGAGGAGCACGGCTTCCGCGGCTACATCCACCTGAAGACCATCCCCGACGCCGACCCGGCGCTGCTGGCCGAGGCCGGGCGCCATGCCGACCGCCTGTCCATCAACATCGAGCTGCCGCAGGAACAGGGCCTGCGCGACCTGGCGCCCGAGAAGAGCTTCGCCGGCATCCGCCGCTCCATGGGCAGGATGCGGGAGAAGATCGACGAGGCGAAGGATGCGAAGCGCACCGAGGGCCGCCACGCGGCGCCCCGCTTCGCCCCCGCCGGGCAATCCACCCAGATGATCGTCGGCGCCGATGCGTCGGACGACCGCGCGGTGCTCGGCAC
>JAABUN010007377.1_pt1 | contig 11899 bp, 12 predicted proteins | sample 5559311 | NCBI WGS metagenome assembly JAABUN01 (sample SAMN10711877, study PRJNA513370) | rock metagenome | isolation source: Antarctica rocks | place: Antarctica: Victoria Land, Siegfried Peak sud | reverse complement strand
ACTTGTACCAGGTCGAGGAGTTCAGGCGGGGCACCGCCCCGGGTTGTCCGCTGCCCTTTCCCGCACTCCCGGCGGATCACACGAGCCCACCGCCGGGAACGGCGCGGTGACGGATCCGGGGGCACCGGTCCACGGCGACCCCGGGAGCGCCCGTCACCCCATCAGGACCTGCCGGAAGATCCGGGCGATCAAGGCCGACAGGCCGCGGACGGTGCCGTCCGGGGTCTCCCCGAAGCCCAGCGGGTCAACCCCCTCCCCCGCCGGGTACACCCCCACCGCCCAACCGGCATGGTCCGCGCGCGACCACGCGAGGGAGTCCTCGGCGTCGGTGACCAGCAGCCGCCCCCCGTCGTCCAGGACCGACTCGATCGCGGCGTTCATCCCACCCGTCTGGGTGAACCGGGCCGGGAACCCGACTGCCCGCAGTGCAGCCAGGACGTCGGCGTACTCCGCGGCGCCCCGGGCCATCGTGTCCTTGTACGTCAGCACCTTCGTCCTCTCGTCGGCGGGTGAGGCCGCGCCGCACACGCCGGCCCGGCCCGGCCCGGCCCCGCTGGTCGCTACTTCTTCTTCTTGCTGGTCTCGTTCACCGTGGTCTTCGGGTGGCTCTTGACCGTCGACTGCTTGACGTACCGGCCGCTGATCGCGCTGCGACCCGACTTGCCCGTGGACGCGCTCACATCCCACCCCCTCCCGTGTGCGCTTCGGTCCCGACCGAGTGTCTCGCTGTCGATACAGTCTAGCACTGTTGCGGTTCGCGGACGGAGCACCGAGTCGACTCTGAGACAGTGGTGTCGGGGGGTTCGATGGCGAAGACCACGGTCGATGTCGGTGCGCTGTACGGCGCGCTCGACGCAGCACGGCAGGCCCGTGACCTGTCGTGGCGGCAGGCAGCGAAGGAGATAGGGGTCAGCCCGTCGTTGCTGTCCCGGCTCGCGAACGGACAACGGCCGGACGCCGACGGGTTCGTCACCCTCGCCCGGTGGCTCGGAATGCCGACAGAGGACTTCGTGACCGGCGACAGCCCGGCCCGGCCTCCCGAACTGGCTGCGCAGATCGCCTCGCTGCTGCGCGCCCAGGTAGGTCTGACACCTGAGGACCGCCGCTACCTCGAGGACGTCATCCAGGCGACGGTCCGCCGCGCCCGGGCCAGCCATCGGAACTGGCCATGAACAAAGCCGAGCTGGCCCGTCACGCCCTCGGGCTACGCGCAGAGCTCGACCTCGACGCCCACACCGCGTTCGACCCCTACCAGCTCGCTGAGCGCTACGGCATCGACACCTACCAGCTGTCCGTCCTGGACTGGGCACCCGCCGCGGCGCACTTCACGGTCACCCGCCCGGCCGCCTTCTCCGGTGCGCTCATCCCGCTCGGAACCGGCGCCGTCATCGTGGAGAACGACGCCCATGATCGGTTGCGCCGACGTTCCACCATGGCGCACGAGATGGCCCACTGGGTCCGCGAGCGCCCCTTCGCCTGTCCCGCTCATGGCCGCCGAGCGCGGGTGCGGGATCGCAGACCGCGAGCTGGAGACCGAAGCCGGCGAACTGGCCGGTCACCTGCTCATCCCAACTGCCGGGGCCCTTCGACTCGCGCACCACCGCGCAACCGACCAGGACGTGGCGGAACTGTTCAACGTCAGCGTCAGGATGGCCCGCTGGCGCATGGACTCCACCGGGGCCCGACGGATCGCCGAGCGAACTGCGTCGAAGAGGCGCTGACACCCGCACGGTCCGGACACCACCGTCCCGCCCGCGCGCGCCCGCCGCACCACCCACCGACTCGGCTGGGTGTGGATGAGGCTCTTGCGGCGACGGGAAGATTGGTACCGTCCGTAGCCGACTGGTCGCTGCCCGCGGCCGGAGAGCGCCGCACGGGCAGGGGAAGTTGATGGGCACAGCACTCGCGGTCATCGGATTCTTCGCACTACTGGCAGCCGTGGTCGCCGGCGCGGCCGCGGTGATCCGCCGGCTGCGGCACCGCCCCGCCCGCCGGACCGGATGGACCGCCGCCGGGCTCACCGGAGCCGCGCTGGCCCTGTTCATCGCCGGCTCAGCCGTCGGCCTACCCACGACGCCCACGACCGCAGCCGCTGACCAACCCACCACCCCGACCACGACCTCCGCGGCCCCGACCAGCCCACCGCCGGCACCGCCATCCGCAGCCGTCACACCCACCACGACGCCGACCCCGACCGCCACCCCGACCACGGCGCCCCCCACGGCAGCGGCGGTTGTGACCACTCCCCCGCCGGTGCCGGCCCCGACCGCGGCCACAACACCGGTCGCGGTCCCGGTGCCCGTGCGCACCTCCGCCCGGTCCGCGACCGGGCCGGCCGCTGCCGCGCTCGCCGCACTGGCGGTGAAGGGCCGCGCGGCGAAGACCGGGTACAGCCGGGACGCGTTCGGCCCGGCGTGGGCCGACGTGGACAACAACGGTTGCGACACCCGCGACGACGTGCTGCGCCGGGACCTCACCGGAACCACCGTCACCGCGGGCAGCGGGGGCTGCGAGGTTGCGACCGGCACCCTCACCGACCCCTACAGCGGCACCACCATCCCGTTCACCCGCGGCGTCGACACCAGCGCCGAGGTACAGATCGACCACGTCGTCGCCCTGTCCAACGCCTGGCAGACCGGCGCCTTCGCCTGGACCCCGGACGTACGGGAGCGGTTCGCGAACGACCCGCTGAACCTGCTCGCCGTCCAGGGCCGGCTCAACAGTCAGAAGGGCGACGGGGACTCAGCGACCTGGCTGCCCCCGGCCACCGGGATCCGCTGCGCTTACGTCGCCCGCCAGGTCGCCGTCAAGACCAAGTACCGGCTTTGGGCCACCGCCCCGGAGCGGGCCGCGACCGCCCGGCTGCTCACCGGCTGCCCCGGCCAGACCCTGCCCACCACCGCCGCCAGCGCCGTACCCGCACCCGACCCGGGCGCTGACCCGGCACCACCGGCGGCCCCGGTCACCACCGCCCCCACCCACGGGCCCAGCCCGCGGCCCACCCCTCGGCCGACCGTAGAACCGACCAGCCCGGCCCCCGCGCCGGTCCAGTCCGCGGGGCTGGACCCCCGGTTCGGGACCTGCAAGGCCGCGGTCGCCGCCGGGTACGGCCCCTACACCCGGGGTGTCGACCCCGAGTACGACTGGTACCGCGACAGCGACCACGACGGCATCGACTGCGAACACCGCTGACCGCAGCACCCCACGCCCGACACGGCGGACGGACCGCACAACCACGCCCCAGGTGACGGACCAGGGTGGCCTGTGGGCACTGCGGATCAGGCCGGGTCGGCGGGTAGGTCGGTGGGGCCGTCGGTCTCCGCCTGCCGGTACAGCCCGGCGATGTAGTCCTCGAGGCGGGACCGTTCGACGCGCCACTGACCCCGCCCGCCGATCTTCACCGCGGCCAGGGACCTGTCGCGGACGAGGGCGTAAACCTGGGACCGGGTGACCTGCAGCTCCTCGGCGACCCGGTCCAGGGTCAGGAACCGCGGCCCGGGCGACGACGGGATGGGAGCAGTGGTCACGGTCGGACCGTAGGTCGGACTGGCGTCCCTGTTGGGCGTCGTCGTGCACACCCGACGACTGGGCCGGCCTGCGGTGGCCGCCCTACACAGACCCCAACCGGACGACGCCGCTCGGGAGTGGACCGGGGGTACCGACCGACCGCTGCTCGCGGGCCGGTGCTCGACCCGGGGGTCACCGGGGTCCCGGCGCTGGACCGGTGTCCGGTCCGAGGGACACCCAGACGACCCCGAGCCCGTCAACCAGGTCACAGACCCACAGGACCCGGTACTCGTCGGTGTGCAGGGCCCCGACTGTCCCGGCCGTGCAGAAGGGGAACAGGTCGTCGTCAAGGTCGGTGAACGAGGGCAGATCCATCGCGGGCTCCCGGGGACTGCCGCCGCGGAGCGCGGCGGGTGCAGTCCCGGGTCGGGCAGGGCGAGGGTGGCCGGTCAGGGCTCGGCGCAGCCGACCACGCAGCGGCGCGTAGCGGCCTTGACGGGTCGGGGTCCCCGCCCTGCCAGGCTCGGAGCACCCAGCCGCCCCACCCCAACCCGCACGCGGCAGCACCGACCGCCGGGTCGGCACCGGCCCGGAAGGCCGGCCAGCTCCCGGCGCGTGCGCTGCTCTCTGCCCGGGAAAGTCCGGGCCGACCGGGCCCTCTTCCTGGAAGCTGCTGTCCTGATGAGTCCTTCGAGAGTGACGCTGCAGACGTTGGCTGATCGGCTGGTCCGAGTGCCCGGGGTCCGGGCGGTCGCGTTGGGCGGCAGCCGCGCTCGCGGGACCGCCGGGCCGGACTCCGACACAGACCTCGGGCTCTACCTGGACAGCGACACAGACCTCGGGCTCTACCTGAACAGCGACACAGACCTCGACGAGCTGCGGGTGCTGGCCCACCAGGTCGGTGGCCCGACCGCACAGCTGACCGAGCGTGGTCAGTGGGGTCCGGTCGTGGACGGCGGTGGCTGGCTGAGCATCCAGGACAGTCCCGTCGATTGGCTCTACCGCGACGTGTCCCGGGTCGCGGACTCGGTCGCGGACGCGATCGCGGACCGGATCACCTGGACCCACCAAACCGGGCACCCGCTCGGCGTCCCCAGCGTCGCCTACGCCGCCGAGGGCGCCCTCGGCGTTCCCCTCGCCGACCCGGACGAGCTGCTGGCGGACGCCCGCGCGGCACTCGACCCCTACCCCGCCGCGCTCACCGAGGCCTTCATCGCAGAACTCGCCGAAGCGGACTTCCTGCTCGGAGCACTGCCCAAGCCGGCAGCTCGAGAAGACATCGGCTTCGTCGCCGGCACGCTGCACCGCGTCCTCGGACTCTGCGCCCACGCCGTGTGTGCCCGGGCGGCCCGCTGGGTAACCAACGACAAGGGGCTGATCGCCGAGGCCGCGCGTCAGCCCGGAGCACCGCCGGACTTCCGACAGCGCGCGGACGACGTCCTGACCGGGCTGGCACCGGACCTCCTCCCCCCGGTCGTTAACCGCGCCGCCGAACTGGTCGCCGACGTGCGAACAGCCACCGCACGGTAAGGTCGCAGGGATCCAGCTCACCAGATACGGAACGTCCGGCACTGGCAAGTGACCCGGCGTTCCCGCAACGATGGCGGTCTCGCCTTGCATCGCAGCACCGATCATGGCGGCGGCGCTGATCACCGCGTAGGCACAGACCCGGGCGCCGGGCTACAGCAGTGACCAGGCTGCCCAACTTCTGTCCTGGCGGGTGAGACCGAGGTTCATGAGCCGTCGCAGCTTCACGCTCAACTCGTTGGTCGGGTCGCGGCGGCCGGCACTGCGTATGGTGAGTATCCCTGCGTCATGCGGCCGACAGAGGAGTGCCATGGCCATCGTCAGAACCGTCGAATGGAAACTGCGTTGCACCGCAGAGGACGCCGACATCCGCATACGCGAGGCGTTCACGCAACTCGGACTTGAGCCCAAGGGGACCCCTGGCCTCATCCACGGCGCCAGCAAACGTGCGCTCTTGAAGAACCGGTGGTCCGCCGAGGTCGATGTTGAGATCCGACCGATCCCCGAGGGCTCCGCCGCCGTGTGTCAGGTCTCCATGCCGGCAGGAACTAAGCACTACGAGGTGGCAGCTGATATCGTCGCGGCCGTCGGCGATCAGCTCTTCGATGACCGCGGCCTCGCCGTAGCCGCGGAACGGCTGGGCAAGCCCGGCCGGCTCTTCGGTCGAAAGGAACTTCGCCACCTGGGCAACCTGCTCCATCACAGCGAGCACGTGGTCGAGCTTGGCCAAGGCCAGTACGAGGACAAACAAGGTCTTGTGGTACTCACCGACGAACGACTGTTCTTTCTCGAAAAGAGCCTCGGCAGCGAAACGCTGGAGCAATTCGATATCGACGTCATTACGTCGATGTCTGTGAATAAGAAGATGACCGGCGAAACGCTCCAGATTTTCACTGCCGGACACACGGCCGGGATCAAGTCCATGGGTCACGGTCAAGCCGACGCTCTGGACCGAGCCTTCCGTACCCTCCGGCAGTCCCGCCAACAGCCCGCCGCCGCGGCCTCCTCTTCTGCCGGAGCGGGCGAGGACCCGATCATGCAAATCGAGCGTCTCGCATCCCTTCGAGACCGCGGGCTCTTAAGCAACGACGAGTTCGAGGCAAAGAAGGCCGAGCTCATCGCTCAGATGTAAACGACGGCGGTGTCAGCCGTCCGAAGCCGACCGTACCCAGGGGCGGATCGGCGGCTGGCCCACGGTAATGATCCGCAGGGCGAATGACGATGGCGGATGAGTTGCACAACGAGGGCAGGCCGGGCAGTTCCTCGGGCGGGCCGAGTGCTTCGTGACGCCTCGTCGAGCAACCGGGGTGCAGCGACGGCCTACTAGCAGCAACGCGCACGCCGACCCCGTCATTTTGGCGGCGGTGCGGACGATTTCGCCGGCGGCGTCGACCAGTTGGCTCAGGCGGACGTCGAGCAGCTTGGTGTCACAGGTCCACTCCAGTGGGTCAGCTCGGCGCGGCGGTGTCCAGAAGGGTCGCGGTCATCAGATCGGCCGGTAGCTGCAGCCGGTCCGCGACCAGCCCGACCAGCCGTGCCCGGGCCGACGCCGGTGCAGCCGCCACGAGGCCGGCGACGTCGCGGACCGCGTCGACCAGCGCGACCGGGTTCCCGGCGTGCGCCGTCCACCGGTCCAGCCGCACAGTGACCGCGGCGTCCGCCAGCGGGACCGTCACCCGCAACGCCCGGCGCAGTCCGCGGGCGCCGGCAGCGACGAGGACATCGGCCGGGTCCTGCCCGTCGGGTAGCCGCACCGCCCGGGCGTCCAGGCCGCCGAGCAGGTCCGCGGCGCGCAGCGTGGCCTCCCGACCCGCCTGGTCCCCGTCATAGGCCACCAGCAGCGACCCGCCGGTGGGCGGCCACCGCGGCCCGCAGCCGTGCTGCGTGGGCCGCGGTGAGCTGGGTGCCGCCGGCAGCCAACCCGATGTGCCCGGCCAGGTTCACCGTGGCTGTGTCAGCGTTGAGTGGCCCCACCTGGGCCGCCTCGGCCAGCCCTGCAACAGCTCCAGATCCGCGGTCTACCCGGGTCCACCAGGCCGGCGACCCGCGCGACGAACCCGGTGACTGGGTCGCCAACCTGCTGTCCGACCATCAACCGGCAGACACCACCAACCGGTGCGGCAGCACGTCCACCACCCACTCCCCCACCCCTCTGTGGTGGTCCGCGAATCACCTGGGTCCCCCGTGACAGCGGTCAGAAGGCGGGGTAGCACTGGGTCAGCGCCCGGGGACCTGCGCAGCCGACCGGGGGCTGGGGAGCTTGACCCGGTTTCTCGGACGGTTCGGGTGGGTGGTCAGGCCGCGGTGGTGAGTGCCGCGGTCGGGTTCATGGTCTCGTAGTCGGCTGGGGACCGGAAGCCGAGGGCGGAGTCGCGGCGGGTGGGGTTGTAGAAGCCTTCGATCCACTCGAAGATCGCCGAGCCCAGTTCGACTCGGGTGACCCAGGTGCGCCGGTCCAGCAGTTCGCGTTGCATCGTGGACCAGAACGACTCCATGAGCCCGTTGTCGACGGAGCTGGCGACCCGGCCCATCGAGCCGGGAAGCCCGGCCTCGCGCAGGCGGTGCCCGAATGTCCAGGACGTGAACTGCGATCCGCGGTCGGAGTGCACGATGGTTCCGGCGGGCCAGAGCATGGAGGGACGGCGTCGAGTGCACACCGAGGAAGTGCCCCTGGAGTTGGCCACCGGCGTCTGGCGCCGGCTGCTCACCGGAGCAGACGGGCTACTCGACCGCCGCGCCTACACCTTCTGCGGATCGTTGAGTCGGGCGACCTGAAGGGTGCCATCGGCGAGCCGGGCACCGGCGCTGAGCCTGACCAGCGCGAGGGCCGGGTCGCGGTCGAGGCTGCCGTCCCAGCCGCGGTGCAGCTGCTTCCGCGTCGCCCTGTCCCACCCACTGCAGCCCCCCCCGGAGCGCCGGGCGCGCGATGGGTCATGGCCCGGCTGGGCACCGGCGGCCCGGCGGACCGGCCCCGTCCCTGACCGGTCGAGCTACCCGGCGCGCGGTCAGCGGTAGACACGCACGTAGTCGAAGTCCGCGGTCGCCCCAGGCGTGTTCATGGCGGCGATCGCGATCTTCGCCGGGGTGCCCGCGGGCAGCGTCCACGTCGCTCCGTAAGTCCACGACTTCCCGTCCCGGCTGGTGGCCGCCCGGTAGTCCTGCTCACCGTCGACCGGGTCGGTGGTCCGGTAGATGCGCAGCCGCTGGGTCTTCGGCCCCGGGGCCCCGACGAAGGACTCGCTGTAGGCGCTGCCGGTGACGTCTTTGGCGAACGAGTTCGTCCGCAGGTCACCGGCGATCGCGCCACCGCCGTTGAGGTAGACGGTCGTCAGCTTGAGGTATTCGTCGTCCCCGGCGTAAACCACCAGACCCGCCTGCTGGGCCGAGGTGAAGCCGTTCCAGTCGAACTTCGCCTCGACCGTGTAATCGCCCGCGGGCGCCGGCCGGGTCAACACCGGGGCGTCGTTGATGTTGCCGAACAGCTCACCGGTCGTCGGGAAGTGAAACGCTCCCCCGCTCTGGGTGCCGACCGGGGTCCGCACCCAGGTCCACGGCGAGCCGGGACCACCCGGTCGGTTGGTGCCGGTGAACTCGTCCGAGTAGGCCGGGTCGAGCCGGCCGAGCCGGGGGGCCGGCACGTGCGTCGTGACCGGCGTGAACAGGCGGGCCGCGACGACGTTGTCCGCGTCGACCCGCGTCCCCCGGCCGGCGACACCCACGAGCCCGGCAGTCCGGACACCGCCTGGCAGCGTCCCGGACAAGGTCGCGACCGGGTCGGACTGGTCCGCGTCGGTCACCGAAGCGGTGAACGTCGAGGCCCGCAGCTCGACGGTGACGTCGTGCCAGGTGTCGTAGCGGAACCCGGCCGGCAGCGCAGTCGAGCGGCGGATGACCGGCTGCCCCGGCCGGCGGATCTCGCCGACCAGCGCGCGCGCCCCGGCGTCCAACCAGATCGTGGCGTTGTCTGCGGGCGAGCGGTAACCGACGACCAGTCCGGCGGCACCGGTCGAGCCGACCGGCTGACGCAGGTCCGCCTCGACGCGCAGGTTCCCCGAGACCCGGGTGCCGGACAGCAGGTAGGCCGCAGTGGTGCTCGCGGGATGGCTGACGTAGCGGCCGGAGTCGCGGTCGGCCCGGAACGCCCACCCGGCCGGTGCGGCGCCCGCCCGGACGACCGGCGTCGAGGAGGCCGCGGCGTCATCGAAGGTCGAGCCGGTGAGCACCCCGTCGGCCGGCGCCTGCTGCGGGCTGTCGCTGGCGAACGCGCCGGCCCGAACGACCGGCCACCCGCCGATCCAGTCCAGCCGGTCGATCATCAGCTGTCGGATCAGGCCGGGACCCTGTGGACCGCCGCGGGGAATGTCCCGCGGCACCGCGTGGTAGACCAGCCAGCTCTGCCCGGACCGGTCGACCGACACCGCGTTGTGGCCCGGGCCGACGAACCGGTTGCCGTTGTTGGTGACCACGAAGGTGCCGGACGGCACCTGGGATACCAGCGGTATCCCGTCGGCGTCGACGTAGGGGCCGTCCACGGTGCGCGACCGCCCGACACGGACCTGGTAGCTGCTCGTCTCCCCAATGCAGCAGTTGTTCTCGGAGACGAACAGGTAGTACCAGCCGTCGTGAGCGACGATGTACCCGCCCTCGCCCTGACCCCGGTAGATCTCCGTCACCGGCCCCGTGGTCCGCAGCCCGTCGGCGCGGAGCCTGGCCACGCACAGGTTCCGGAACGACCCCCACTCCAGCCACTTCTGCCCGGTGGCGTCCGTGATCTGCGCTGGGTCGATGTCGGTGAACGTGTCGCAGGCTCCCTTCGGCGGGATCACCGGCCCACCGGAGTCGGTCCACGGCCCGGCCGGGGTCGGCGCCGTCGCCGCAGCGACCGTGAAGTAGTCGCCCGGCCCGGGGGGCGGGTTGGCGACCGAGTAGTAAAGGACGTAGCGGCCGTCGAGGTAACGGATGTCCGGGGCCCAGCTGCCGGACGCCGCCGGCTGCCAGGCCGGCGGCTTCCCGGACGGGAACACGTCGCCGACGTAGGACCAGTGGACCTGGTCGCGGCTGCGGATGATGCCGATGCGGTGGAACGAGAAGTCGCCGACGTTCGTCCGGACCTGGTCCCCGGTGGTGTAGGCGTACCACCAGCCGTCCTTACCGCGGACAATGCTCGGATCGGCGAAGGTCGACACGGTTCCCGCCCCGACCGGGTTGACGTACGACCCAGCGGGCACGGTGGCGGCCACCGGGCGCACCGCGGCGGCCGGCGCCGCTCCCAGCGCGGTGACAGCCAACGCAGCGACGCCGACGACGGCGGCGAGGCGGCGGGTGCCCCGCCGGGCAGAACGGCGGGACATACAGGCAGGCGACATCGGTGCCCTCCGGTCCGGTGCAGCGAGTGAGGTCGGATCCACGCTGCGATGGGGCGATGTGACCACCCGCCGGCCGTCCACGCGAGTCCGGTCCGACCGACCGGACCGGCGCTACCGGTCCACCTACTCCCAAACCGGCTGCGGTCCCGCACGGACGCCGACGCGTTCTCGATGTCGGCGGCTCCGGCCGCGCCGCCGCAGGTGCGCTGACCGGGCTCAGTAACCGAACCGGTCGACACCCGATCCGAGCGCCCACATCCCGTTGAGCCGGCCCACGGTCATGGTGCGCTGGTCGGCGCCCTCCTCTTCATCGGTCAGGACCACGTCGCCGACACCGCTCAGCGCCCGCGCGCGGCGCCGACCGACGCGCGAACACCTACCGGGTCCGACCCTGCCGTGCTCGGATGACCCGCCGCCCCGCCCAGCCGCCGGCCGGCCGGCGCTTAGGCGGGGGCCGCCGCGTCGAGCAACGTCATGGACACCACCTCCACCGGGAGGTCGAGGCGGGCCGCGATCAGGCCGGCCAGCCGTGCCCGGTCCCCCGCCGGGGCCCCGGTGACCAGTGGCGCGACCTCACGGACCGCGTTGACGAGGGCGACCGGGTTGCCGGCGTGGCTCATCCACCGGTCCAGCCGCGCGGTGACCGCGACCTCGACCAGCGGCACCGTGACGGTCAGCACACGGCGCAACCCGCGGGGCCCGGTGACGACCAGGACGTCGGCCGGGTCCCGACCGGCGGGCAGCTGCACGACGTGGGCATCCGCGGTAGTGAGTAGATCCGCGGCGCGGAGGGTCGCGGCGGCCCCGGCGGGGTCGCCGTCGTAGGCGACCAGCAGCGGCCCACCCGTCGCCGCCAGGACCCGCCGCAGGGCAGCGGCGTGGTCGGTGGCGAGGCGGGTGCCGCCGGCGGCGAGCCCGATGTGCCCGGCGAGATTGACCGCGATCGCGTCCACGGCGCCTTCGACGAGGACCGGCTGGCCGCGGCCGGCGGTGATGAGGTCGGCCTGCTGCGCGGCGCCGAACAGGTGCTCACCCTTCCGGTGCAGGGCGGTGGTCGCGGTGTTCACCCACTTCGGGACCGCGGTGTCGGCGTCGGAGAGTCGGCGGGCGGTGAACCCGACCACTCCCCCACCCACTTCGTCGACCGAGCTGTCGATGAGGGGCACGACGAGCCGGTGCCGCAGCCCGTCGATCACCCCGCCGTACCGGCCGGGGACGGCGACGCCGGCGTCGAGCAGCTCCCGGTCGGTGAACCCGCACCCGCGCAGGTGCTGCACGAGCGTGTTCGATCCGCGGCTGGCGGGGGCGTACCCGGGCTGCCAGCGCCGCCCGGGCGGTGTGTCCGCGGCCAGATCGACCAGGCCACGGTCCCGCAACACCGCGACCACGAGCGGCGGGCGGTCGGTGAGCAGCCGTTCCCGGTACCACCGGGCGGCCTCGGCCAGGGCGGCGCGCAGCCGCCCGAGGTCCGGGGCCGCCAGGTTCGGCGCCCCCGGGTC
>JAABUN010007376.1_pt1 | contig 11899 bp, 11 predicted proteins | sample 5559311 | NCBI WGS metagenome assembly JAABUN01 (sample SAMN10711877, study PRJNA513370) | rock metagenome | isolation source: Antarctica rocks | place: Antarctica: Victoria Land, Siegfried Peak sud | reverse complement strand
CATGCACCCCTTCATCCACTCGTTCAACCCTGCCATCGCCCCGCCCTGGCAGACCCGCACCGACTACGACGCGTTCCAGTCGCTGGCGCAGGTCTTCAACACGATGGCGAAGGTGCATCTGGGGGTTCGCAAGGACGTCGTAGCGGTCCCGCTGCTGCACGACACCCCCGACGCGATGGCGAACCCCAACGGGCGCGTGCTCGACTGGAAGCTCGGCGAGTGCGAGCCGGTCCCCGGCAAGACGATGCCCAAGCTCGTGGTCGTCGAGCGCGACTACGCCGCGGTCGCCGACAAGATGGCGTCCCTGGGTCCACTCGTGGACGAGCTGGGCGCCACCACGAAAGGCGTCACGTTCCACGTGGGGCGCGAGGTCGAGTACCTCAGGCACAAGAACGGCGCCGTCCGCGGCGGGGTGGGGAACGGCCGACCGTCGCTGGCCCGCGACGTGCACGCCTGCGAGGCGATCCTCGCGCTCTCCGGGACCACCAACGGGCACCTGGCGACGCAGGGGTTCCGCACCCTGGAGAAGCGGACGGGGACGCCGCTCGCTGATCTGGCGGCGGAGCACGAGGGCAAGCAGATCACCTTCGCGGACACCCAGGCCGGGCCGGTCCCGGTGATCACCTCGCCGGAGTGGTCGGGCAGCGAGACAGGGGGGCGGCGGTACTCGCCGTTCACCATCAACGTCGAGCGGCTCAAGCCCTGGCACACCCTCACCGGGCGTCAGCACTTCTACCTGGACCACGACTGGATGATCGAGCTGGGCGAGGGGCTGCCGGTCTTCCGTCCGCCGCTGAACATGAGTGCGCTGTTCGACGAGCCGCAGATCGGTGCACAGGGCGAGCTCGGCATCGCCGTTCGGTACCTGACCCCGCACAGCAAGTGGTCGATCCACTCGGAGTACCAGGACAACTTGTTCATGCTCAGTCTTTCTCGGGGCGGCCAGACCATCTGGATGAGCAAGGCGGACTCCGACAAGATCGGGGTGTCCGACAACGACTGGATCGAGGCGGTGAACCGCAACGGGGTGGTGGTGGCGCGGGCGATCGTGTCGCACCGCATGCCCGAGGGCACCGTCTACATGCACCACGCGCAGGACCGGCTGATCGACGTCCCCAAGACCGAGACCAACGGCCGGCGCGGCGGCATCCACAACTCGCTGACCCGGTTGCTGATCAAGCCGAGCCACCTCATCGGCGGCTACGCGCAGCTGTCGTTCGCGTTCAACTACCTCGGCCCCACGGGCAATCAGCGCGACGAGGTCACCATCATCCGCCGCCGCAGCCAGGAGGTCGACTACTGATGCGAGTCATGGCGCAGATGGCGATGGTCATGAACCTCGACAAGTGCATCGGCTGCCACACCTGCTCGGTCACCTGCAAGCAGGCCTGGACCAACCGCAGCGGCGTGGAGTACGTGTGGTTCAACAACGTCGAGACCCGTCCAGGGCAGGGCTATCCCCGCACCTACGAGGACCAGGAGCGCTGGAAGGGCGGCTGGGAGCTGAACAAGCGGGGGCGGCTGAAGCTCAAGGGCGGCGGCCGGCTCAAGAAGCTGCTGAGCATCTTCTCCAACCCGCTGATGCCCTCGATCGACGACTACTACGAGCCCTGGACCTACGACTACGACACCCTCACCAACGCCCCGCTGCAGGACGACACCCCGGTGGCCCGGCCCAAGTCGTTGCTCACCGGCAAGGACACCAAGATCCGTTGGAGCGCCAACTGGGACGACAACCTGGGCGGCGGACCGGAGCTGTTGCAGAACGACCCGGTACTGAAGAAGGTCTCCGACAAGGTCAAGCTCGAGTTCGAAGAGACCTTCATGTTCTACCTGCCCCGGATCTGCGAGCACTGCCTGAACCCCTCCTGCGCCGCATCCTGCCCCTCCGGCGCGATCTACAAGCGCGAAGAGGACGGCATCGTCCTGGTCGACCAGGACAAGTGCCGAGGGTGGCGCATGTGCGTCGGAGGGTGCCCGTACAAGAAGATCTACTTCAATCACAAGACGGGCAAGGCTGAGAAGTACACCTTCTGCTACCCGCGGATCGAGGTGGGGATCCCCACCGTCTGCTCGGAGACGTGCGTGGGCCGGTTGCGCTACATCGGATTGGTTCTGTACGACGCTGACAAGGTGCTCGAGGCGGCCTCCGTCGAGGACGAGCACGAGCTTCTCGCCGCCCAGCGAGGCGTCTTCCTGGACCCCGACGACCCCGAGGTGATGCGTGAGGCGGAGAAGGCGGGCATCCAGCGCGACTGGGTGGTCGCGGCGCAGAGGTCCCCGGTGTGGGCGCTGATCAACCACTTCGAGGTCGCACTCCCGCTGCACCCGGAGTCCCGCACGATGCCGATGGTCTGGTACATCCCGCCGCTCTCGCCCGTCGTCGACGTGGTCAAGGAGACCGGCGTCGACGCCGAGGAAGCACGGAACCTGTTTGCGGCCATCGACGCCCTGCGGATCCCGATCGAGTACCTCGCCGAGCTCTTCTCCGCCGGGGACGTCGCCCCGGTCGAGCTCGTACTGCGCAAGCTGGCGGCGATGCGCAGCTACATGCGTGACATCAACCTGGGGGCGCGAGCCGAACGAGTCGATCCCCGCCTCGGTCGGCATGGACGGGGAGACGCTCTACGACATGTACCGGTTGCTGGCGATCGCGAAGTACGAGGACCGGTACGTGATCCCGCCCGCGCACGCAGAGCAGGCGCACGCCCTGGAGGAGCTCGCCACCGAGTGCAGCCTCAACTACGACGGGGGCCCGGGCATGGGGGGCTCTGGTCCGTTCGGTGAGGGTTCGGGAGGGACTACCCCGGTCGCGGTCGAGAACTTCCACATGCTGCAGCAACGGCAGACCAGCGACGGGATCGCCGACCCTGCCGACAAGGCGTCCCGGGTGAACCTGCTCAACTGGGACGGCAAGGGCATGCCGTCCGGACTGTTCCCCACGACTTCCCAGGACGAAGAGGCGGCGCCGTGAACGGGCCCGGTCGCAGCGCGCCCACGGCCTGGCAGATCTCCTCGCTGCTGCTGGACTACCCCGACCAGACGTGGCGGGCGAGGTTGCCGATGCTCTCCGAGGAGGTCGGACGGCTGCCACGCACCCTGGCGGATCCGTTGCGCACCTTCTTGGACCACGCAGCACGCACCGACCCGACCGAGCTGGCGGCCGACTTCGTCGCGACGTTCGACATCAAGCGACGCTGCTGCCTCTACCTGACCTACTACGCCCACGGGGACACCCGGAACCGTGGCATGGCGCTCCTCGCCTTCAAGAACGCCTACCGCAGGGCCGGTGTGGTGCTGGGGGACGAGGAGCTCCCCGACCACCTCGGGGTGGTGCTGGAGTTCGCAGCGACTGCTGACGCCACGGTGGGTTACCAGCTGCTGGTGGACCACCGCGCCGGCCTGGAGCTGCTGCGACTGGCCCTGCGGGACGCGGGCTCTCCATGGGTTAGCGTGCTGGACACGGTCTCCGCGACCCTGCCCACGATCCGAGGGGACGAACGTGAGGCCGTGCGACGCCTCGCCGCCCAAGGCCCCCCGGCCGAGGAGGTGGGCCTGTCACCGTTCGGGCCACCCACCACCCGGGACGACCTGACAGGAGCGCGACGGTGATCTCTGGACTTCCTGCGGCAGGATCCGGCGCCGCGACAGCCCCGGTGACCGGGCTCGACATCCTGGTGTGGGTCGTCGTGCCCTACGCGTGCCTGCTGACCTTCGTGCTGGGGCACGTGTGGCGCTACCGGTACGACAAGTTCGGCTGGACCACCAGGTCGTCCCAGCTCTACGAGAACAGGCTGCTGCGCCTGGGCAGCCCGCTGTTCCACTTCGGGATCCTGTTCGTGCTCATGGGCCACGTCATGGGCCTGGGCATCCCGAAATCGTGGACCCAGACCCTCGGGGTCTCCAACGACGTCTACCACGTGATGGCCGTCGGGGTCGGTGCTGTCGCCGGCTTCTGCACCCTGGTGGGCGCGGCCATCCTGATCTACCGCCGCCGCACGGTCGGGCCGGTGTTCAGCGCGACCACCAAGATGGACAAGCTGATGTGGCTGGTGCTGGGCACGGTAATCCTGCTCGGCCTGGTCAACACCGTCGTCGCCAACTTCATCGGCCACTACGACTACCGCGACGGGGTGTCGGTGTGGTTTCGCGGCCTCTTCCGGCTCTCGCTGCACCCAGAGCTCATGGCCGTCGCACCGATCGGGTTCCAGGCGCACGGGCTGGCGGCGTTCCTGTTGTTCGCGCTCTGGCCCTTCACCCGGTTGGTGCACGTGTTCAGCGCGCCGCTGGGGTACTTCACGCGTCCCTACATCGTGTACCGCAGCCGCGACACCGACCTCGACAGCCGGGCGCCGCGGCGGGGGTGGGAGAAGGTCAAGTGAGCGCGCGCGGCCAGCACAGCTAACGCAGGGCGACCGTCAGAAGCACGGCGGCGTCGGTGACGGCCACGAGGCTGTGGCGGGCCCGTGGGATCTGGACGACATGTTCAGCGCTGAGCGGCCACTCGTGATCTGCGGAGAGCAGGCGCACCTGGCCGCTCAGTATCTGCAGGGTGGCAGCGGGCGGGGCGTCGTGCTCTGCCAGCTCGGCCCCCTCGGCCAGCGCGATCACTGTCGCCCTCATCGAGGGGCTTGACACCAGCGTCTTGGCCGCTCGACGCGAGCTGTGCTGCAGAGCCTGCTCCAACAGCTGCCTGCCGAGTGAGGCCACGTCGACGACGTCCGGTTTGGGTGAGGCGTGCTCGCTGTGTCCTTGGGTCATCTGCAGATGCTCGCACACCGGCGCAGCAGATGGCTCGAGCGACCGAAGGCTGCAACATCCTGGCCCCCCGCGGGGCCACCATCCTGCACCGTTCAGCACTGGACCGTGAGGGCCTGATACGCAGCGAGGCCGTGACCGGCACATCTGCTGGTCACGGCCTCGATGCTCGCTGTCTCAACGAGTGTCCGGAGGGGGACTTGAACCCCCACGCCCGTTAAGGGCACTAGCACCTCAAGCTAGCGCGTCTGCCATTCCGCCACCCGGACAAGGGTGTCAAGAGAGTACGTGTGCTGTGAGAACAAGGGCGTCGCGACATCGAGAGCACGAGCGCGAGCGGGCTCAACGCTAGCACGCAGGGGGCCTCACCCAGACCCGGTCAGGTGACGGGCGCCGCCGCGCAGGTGAGTGCCGCCGCGGAGGTGAGTGCCGCAGGGGAGTTCAGTGCCGTAGGGGAGTTCAGTGCCGTAGGGGAGCGGGAGCCAGCCCTCGCCGCCTCGCGCGCACGCGGATAGCGTGGCCGGATGAACCAGCCCAACGAGCAGACCAGCACGACCGCCGAGACCAGCACGACCGCCGAGGCCGAGGTCGTCGACCTGTGCAGGGACCTGCTGCGGTTCGACACCTCCAACTACGGCGACGACTCTGGCCCGGGGGAGCGCGCGGCGGCCGAGTACGTGATGGCGAGCCTGGAGGAGGTCGGCCTGCAGGGTGAGCTGATCGAGGCCGCACCAGGGCGTTCCAGCGTGCTGCTCCGGATCGAGGGCGAGGACTCCGACCGCGGGGCACTGCTGCTGCACGGGCACCTTGACGTCGTCCCGGCCCAGGCGAGCGACTGGCAGGTCGACCCCTTCGCCGGGGAGGAGCGCGACGGCTGCCTGTGGGGCCGGGGGGCCGTGGACATGAAGGACATGGACGCGATGATGCTGGCCACGGTGCGCGAGCTCGCCCGCAGCGGGCGCAAGCCGCCTCGGGACCTGGTGGTGGGCTTCTTCGCGGACGAGGAGGCCGGCGGCAACTTCGGCGCGCACTGGCTGGTCACGCACCGTCCTGAGCTGTTCGAGGGGGTCACCGAGGCGGTCAGCGAGGTCGGCGGTTTCTCCATCGACGTGGACGGGCAGCGCTGCTACCTCCTGCAGACTGCTGAGAAGGGTCTGGCCTGGCTGCGGCTGGTTGCTCACGGGCGCGCCGGCCACGGCAGCCAGGTCAACACCGACAACGCGGTGACCCGGCTGGCCGCGGCGGTGACGCGGGTCGGGTCCCACCCCTGGCCGCTGGAGATGACGGCGACGGTACGGCAGTTCCTGGACGGCATCAGCGACATCACCGGGGTCGAGTTCGACCCAGCCGACCCGGACGCCCTGCTGGAGCGGTTGGGCACCACGGCGCGCTGGGTCGGCGCGACGCTGCGCAACACCTCCAACCCGACCGTCCTAGACGCCGGGTACAAGCACAACGTCATTCCCGGCATCGCGTCGGCACTGATCGACTGCCGACCCCTTGCGGGCCAGGAAGAGCACCTGATCGCCACCGTGCGCGAGCTGGCCGGGGGGCACGTCGACGTCGAGCTGGTGCACCGGGACACAGCCCTGGAGACGCCGTTCGAGGGTCCGCTCAAGGACGCGATGGTCGCAGCCCTGCTGGCGGAGGACCCGGCGGCCAGGGTGCTGCCGTACTGCCTCTCTGGTGGCACCGACAACAAGGCGATGAGCCGGTTGGACGTCGTCGGCTACGGATTCGCCCCTCTGCGCCTGCCCGCCGGCATGGACTTCTCCGGGATGTTCCACGGGGTCGACGAGCGGGTGCCGCTGGACGCCCTGCGCTTCGGGGCGCGGGTGATGGACCGCTTCATCCGGACCTGCTGAGGACGCGCGACCGGCTGAGGACGTGCGACCGGCTGGAGTTCACGACCGACTGGAGCTCACGGTGCCGCTGGTCACAGCGAGCGCTGCACCCGCTGGATGCGCCGCCGCAGCCACACCCGGCGGCTGCCGCCCCGGTAGAGGACCACCTTGGCGAGCTCCCAGCGGCCGTACTCGGCCTGCTCCGTGAGTAAGCTGCTGGCCTCGGAGCGGCTGGTGCCGCGCGGCATTGTGAGCACGCGGTACTCGTACTGGCGCGGGGCATCCGCTGGTCGGCGATTCATCGATGCCATTGTGCCTGCGAGGGCGGTACCTTCGGGGTATGACGACTGATCCGCGTGCCGCGCTCGACCGCTTGGTCTCCGCGCTGGAAGCGCATCTCGCCGCCGCGAGCCAGCGCCGTGGCACCGACGACCCAGCCGTCATCAGGGCCTACGACATCCTCGCCGACGCCTTCGAGACCTATGACCAGTCGCTGTACGAGGCCTACGAGGAGACGACGCCCTTCGAGCTGTACGACGAGGACGAGGACGACGAGGACGACGAGGACGACGAGGCGGACGACGACGAGCCGGACGACGACGTGGTCGACATCGACGAGGACGACCTCGTGACCGATGACTTCGACGACCACGTGGACGACGATCTGGAGCAGACGCTCAACAACAGCAGCTCCTGAGCGCCGTCCGCCTTCAGCAAGGAGCCTCGGGAAGCGAGACGTCGTCCAGCGCCTGCCGTATCGCCGTGGGCAGCTCGAGGTCGTCCGCGGAGATCGCCGCCCGCAGCTGGGACGCCGTCCGCGCACCCACCACAACCGACGCGATCCCGGGGCGGTCCCTCGCCCACGCCAGGGCCACCTCGAGCGGGGTCGCCTCCAGACCTGTTGCCGCGGTGCAGACCGCTTCCACGATGCGCCTCTGCCGAGCCCCGAGGTAGGGCCGGACGTAGCCGGCGAAGTGCTCGGAGGCGGCCCTGGAGTCGGCCGGGGTGCCGTGCCGGTACTTTCCCGTGAGCACTCCGCGCCCCAGCGGCGACCAGCCGATGGCACCGACTCCCACCGCCTGCGCTGCCGGGAGCACGTCTGTCTCAGCACCCCGCGCCAGCAGGGAGAACTCCACCTGGTCGGTCACCAGCGCCCCCGGCCCGGAGCCGGCCAGGGTGGCGGCGCGGGCCAGCTGCCAGCCGTTGTAGTTCGACACCCCCACGTAGCGCGCCCGTCCTGAGGTCACGGCGTACTCCAGGGTCGAGAGCACCTCGCTCAGCGGGACGTCCGGGTCCCAGGCGTGGACCAGGAAGAGGTCGACGTGGTCGGTGCCGAGCTTGCACAGGGATGCGTCCAGGGCGGCCAGCAGGGCCCGCCGTGAGGCGTCGACCACCCGGCCACCGTCGCGGCGGGTGATGCCGCCCTTGGTGCAGAGCACCAGATCGGCACGGTCCACATCCCCCCTGAGCAACGTGCCGATGAGCTCCTCGCTCGCTCCGCCGCCGTAGGTGGAGGCCGTGTCCAGGTACGTTCCGCCGGCGTCCAGGAAGTCGACCAGCTGATCGCGCGCCTCGTGCTCATCGGTGTCGCGGCCCCACATCATGGTGCCCAGGCCCATCCGCGACACCTGCAGCCCGCTGAGGCCGACCCGCCGTTGCTCCATGGGGGCCAGGTTAGGGCGAGGGCGCACTGGCTAGAGTTCACGCCATGCTGCTGGGAGTGAATCTGGGCTACTGGGGCGCGGGCAACGACGCGGAGAACCTGGCGCTGGCCCGCGCGGCCGACGAGGCGGGGTATGACGTGTGCTGGGCGGCAGAGGCCTACGGCTCGGATGCCGCCACGGTCCTGTCCTGGGTGGCGGCCCAGACCCGTCAGATCCACGTAGGGTCAGCGGTGTTCCAGATCCCCGCCCGGTCGGCGGCGATGACCGCGATGACCGCGGCGACGCTCGACACTCTCTCGGGGGGGCGTTTCCGGCTCGGTCTGGGCGTGAGCGGCCCGCAGGTCTCCGAGGGCTGGCACGGGGTGAAGTTCGACGCGCCGCTGGCCCGCACCCGCGAGTACGTGGACGTGGTGCGCATCGCCCTGGCCCGCGAGCCCGTGCGCTACTCCGGCAGCCACATCACGCTGCCCCTTCCGGACGGGCCCGGCAAGGCGCTGCGGCTCACCGTGCACCCAGTGCGCGAGCACATCCCGCTCTACCTCGCAGCCGTAGGCCCGAAGAACCTGGAGCTGTGCGGACGCATCGCGGATGGCTGGCAGGGCATCTTCTTCAGCCCCGAGCACTCCGGGGCCACGGTGGACGCGCTCCGGGCCGGTCGCCGGGCCGCTGGTCACCATGGGCCAGAGCCGTTGCAGGGTTTCGACGTGATGACGAGCGTCCCGGTCGTGGTCCAGGACGATGTAGAGGCGGGGGCAGACCTGCTACGCGGCTACTACGCCCTCTACATCGGCGGCATGGGCAGCCGGGAGAAGAACTTCTACCACCAGCTCGCGACCCGGATGGGGTTCGGTGCAGCGGCAGACCGCGTCCAGGACCACTTCCTGGCCAAGGAGCACCGGGAGGCGATGGCTGCCGTCCCGTTCGAGCTCATCGACGCGACAGCCCTTCTCGTCACCTCCGAGCGCATCGCCGAGCGCATCGGCGCCTTCGCCGCGGCCGGGGTGACCACGTTGACCGTGGCGTCCTTCGCCGCATCGCTGGAGGAGAGGATCAGCGCCCTCTCAGTGGTGCAGGACGCAGCCCGCACGGCAGGGGTGCTCTCCCAGAGCCGCCGTGCCGAGGCGGACCGCTGATGGGCTGGATCGAGGCGCTCGTCCTCGGACTGGTGCAGGGACTGACCGAGTTCCTGCCGATCTCCTCGTCCGCCCACATCTCCATCGTGGGTCAGTTCTTCGGCGGTGAGGACCCGGGGTCGGCCTTCACCGCGATCACCCAGCTCGGAACCGAGACAGCCGTGCTGCTGTACTTCCGACGCGACATCGCGCGCATCATCAGCGCCTGGTGCCGGGCCCTGGTCGGCCGGTTACCCCGTAACAACCCCGATGCGCGGCTGGGCTGGCTCGTCATCATCGGCTCCGTACCGATCGTGGTGCTTGGTCTGCTGTTCCAGGACGCCATCGACTCCACTCTGCGCAACTTGTGGATCACCGTGGCCATGCTGGCCGGGTTCGGCCTGGTCATCGGAGCTGTGGACTCCAGGGCGCGCACACAACGGAGCATGGAACAGCTCACGTGGAAGCACGGCGTGCTGTTCGGCCTCGCCCAGGCCCTCGCGCTCGTCCCGGGGGTATCCCGCTCCGGTGGGACCATCGCCGCGGGGCTGGCCATGGGGTACACCCGTCAGGCGGCCGCGCGGTACTCCTTCTTGCTCGCCGTCCCCGCGGTGCTGGGCTCGGGCCTGTACAAGCTCACCGATGTCGCGAACGACCCGGTAGCGCCCGCATGGGGCCCGATCGCACTGGCCACGGTGGTCGCCTTCGGCGTCGGGTACGCCGTGATCGCCTGGCTGCTGCGCTATGTCAGCACCCACGACTTCAAGCCTTTCGTGCTGTATCGACTCGGACTGGCCGCAGTGGTGGCCGTGCTGTTGCTGACCGGGGTGCTCGAGGCTGTACCCGGCGGGTCGGCATGAGGGCGCCTACAACCAGCCTGACCGCTTGAAGGTCCGGTACAGCACCAGGCTGGACACCACCATGAGCGTCAGCGCCGCGGGGTACCCCCACCTCCACTCCAGCTCAGGCATGTACGTGAAGTTCATGCCGTAGACGCCGGCGATCATCGTGGGGACAGCCACGATGGCGACCCACGCCGAGATCTTGCGCATGTCCGTGTTCTGCTGAACCGAGACCTTCGCCAGGTGCGCCTGCAGCACGTCGGTGAGGAGCCTGTCGTAGCCCTCGACGATGTCGACGACCCGGATCAGATGATCGTGGATGTCACGGAAGAAGGGCTGGGCGGAGGACGAGACGAACGGCACCTGCTGGTTCGCCAGCACCCGCGCGGGCTCCAGCAACGGCAACGCTGCTCGCTTGAACTCCTGCACCTCGCGCTTGAGCCGGTAGATGATGGCCGCGTCGGTGGTCCGGTCGCCGGCGAAGACGTCGGACTCGATCTGGTCGAGGTCGTCCTGCAGCTCGCTCTCGATGTCGGTGTAGGTGTCGACCACCGAGTCCATCACCGCGTAGAGCACCAGTGCGGGGCCATGCTCCAGGTCCTCGGGGTGGCTCTCCAGGTCGGCGCGGACGTCGGACAGGGGGGAGGCCTCTCCGCGGCGCACCGTGACGACGAACCTGTCGCCGATGAACAGCATGATCTCACCGGTCTCGATGTCCGAGGTCTGCTCGATGTACCGCAACGTCTTGACCACCGCGAAGACGGAGTGCTTGTACAGCTCCAGCTTGGGTCTCTGGTGCCCCGCGACGGCGTCCTCGACCGCGAGCGCGTGCAGCCCGAGCTCCGCGGCCACGCGCTCGAACTCCTGGGCCGTAGGCTCCTTCATCCCGATCCAGATGAAACCCTCATCCGCCTGCCGCCTCGCCGCGAGCTCTATCGAGAAGTCCTCGCACGGGTGCCGGACCCCACTGATGTAGGTGGCCACGTCGACGATCACGGGCACAGTCTGCCTGCTCGGACCTATTCTGGTACGTGACCTTGCCGAGCGGCGGCCAGCCGCGCACGTCGTCCGGGCGGCCGCGCCGGTCCGGACTCAGGTCCGGACTCAGGGGAATCGCACTCAGGGGAATCGCCCTGGTCGTCGGCGCGGTGGCCCTCGCTGGCGTGCTGGCCCTCGGCGCCGTGGCGTTCGGCGGCGCCGGGACCGGGGCCCAGCGGTATCCGGACGAGAAAGTACCGACAGCGGGAACCGCTGCGGCGACACCGACCTCAGCTGCACCGACCCCAGCCGCACCGACCTCAGCCGTGACGACCTCAGCCGTGACGACCCCAGCCGCACCGACCTCAGCCGTGACGACCTCAGCCGTGACGGCTCCCTCGCGCACCACTGCGGCGCCTCCTGCCCAAGCCCCGCTGAGCTCGGCGCCACGGCTGCCTCCGGTGCAGGCGCGGACCTACCCGGCGCCGGGCTTCGAGGAGTCGACCGCGCCGCTGGGCACCTCGCCGACGCCGCCAGTGACTGGGGCCGAGTACGCGTTCACCCAGACCCAGCAACCCAGGGGGTCGGCAAAGTCGGTTCATGTGGTGAGGATGAGGTCGATGGGCCTGCCTGGGTCTCGGGCGTGGTGGCGTAGCGCTGCGGCGATGCTGGTGTGGCCGGCGAGGCGGAGCAAGCTGATG
>JAABUN010007375.1_pt1 | contig 11900 bp, 11 predicted proteins | sample 5559311 | NCBI WGS metagenome assembly JAABUN01 (sample SAMN10711877, study PRJNA513370) | rock metagenome | isolation source: Antarctica rocks | place: Antarctica: Victoria Land, Siegfried Peak sud | reverse complement strand
GGCTGCGAATTCATTCGCTCGCCAAATGTAGCCTACTTTCCTTTAACCGCTATAACAACCTGCGAAGGCAGGTTTTGCTCTTCTTTGCGGCGAATTTATTCGCTGCCTATTGGGATAGGCTCTTAGTGCGTGTGAGGAACTCGTAGAGACGTGCGGAGCGTCTGCCTCTTTTCCCCTTCATTCCCTGGGGGAATGAAAGACGCTCCGCACGTCTCTACGGTTTTGCGGTCGCCGGGCAAACACGGCCCAGTTGCTAACACCCTCTATATTAGGACTTACGCAGTGGCCTCAAGGTAGAAAGCGACATGAAGTCCTATTAGTTTTCCTGCTGTCACACCGCGACACCTTGGGACGCCACCGCCAGAGATTGTGACTGCACAGCGCGAGATTGAGGCGGCAGATTTACGTCTTGGGGTCACACAGCGATGTCTTGGGAAAGCATAGATGTGCCTTTACAGGCCCTCGCGGTGCCGACACACGAAGTCGGCTGGGTGGCGCGAGGCATCGCGGAGTGTCGGCGGCGATTTTTTCCGATTTCTGGCCCGTCGTTTACGCTTCAGGCTCGTTTATGCTTTCACCAAATCGTCGACGCCGACCAGTTCAAACCAGCGCGGCGCGAGTTTGGCCTGAACACACAAAACCGGATGTTCGCCGCTCTCATCCGAGGCGAAATCCTGGTTTAAAATGCGGCCATGACGCGCCAACTCCGCCAGAATTTTGCCGGTCGATTCGCGTTCGGCGGGCAATTCGAGCGCGATTTCCTGCGCTTCGTCGTCCAACAACCCGAAAATGCGCTCTTTGAGTTCGTCCAGACCTTCGCCGGTCAAAGCGGACGTGAAAATCGCTTCGGGATGGTGCAATTGCAGTTCGGCGCGGCGCTCTTTGTCGAGCAAATCGGCTTGATTCAAGACCAATAAATGCGGCTTGTCGAGAACTTTGAGTTCTTCCAAAACGCCGCGCACCGCGCGCAGTTTGTCTTCGAGTTCGGCGTCATTGGCACCCGCGACGAAGAGCAGAAAGTCGGCGTTATCGACTTCGGCGAGCGTGGAATGAAAACTTTCGACCAGATGATGCGGCAGACGGCGAACCAAACCGACCGTGTCACTCAGCAAAATCGTGCGTCCGCCGCCGAGTTCGACTTTGCGCGTCGTCGCGCCGAGCGTCGCAAACAGCATATCGGCTTCCAAAACGCCGCGTCCGGTGGGGCGCGACAGCGCGTTGAGCAGCGCCGATTTGCCGACGTTGGTGTAGCCCACGAGCGCGCCGAGGTCGAATTCGCGGCGCCCGGACTGTTCGACATCCTTTTGCTGGCGAATCTGCGCGAGTTGCTTTTCCAGAAAAGTGATGCGACCGCGCGCCAGGCTTTTGTCGATTTCGAGCTGGGTTTCGCCCGGCCCGCGCAGTCCAATAGTGCCGCCTTGGCGCTCCAAATGGCTCCACAAACGCTTGAGTCGCGGCAGTTGATAGCGCAGTTGGGCGAGTTCGACCTGCAATTTGGCCTGTTTGGACTGGGCGCGGCGCGCGAAAATGTCGAGAATCAGTTCGGTGCGGTCGATAACGCGCGTTTTGAGTTCGTTTTCGAGGTTGCGGCCCTGCGCGGGCGTGAGATCGCAGTCCACAACCAAGACTTCGCCATTCACTTCGGCGAAGAGTTCTTTGATTTCCTGGACTTTGCCGCTTCCAAACAACGTCGCCGCGTCGGGCGAATGACGTTTTTGGCTGAGTTGGCCCACAACCAAAGTTCCGGCGGCTTCGGCGAGGCCCGCGAGTTCTTCGAGCGAGTTGATTTCCTCGGTTTCGCTCCAATGTTCGAGCGAATTTTTGGGCGCGGGCGTATCGACGATGAGTTGCGCCAAAACCGCGCGTTCGGGCATTTCCTGGGTGGCGATGAGGCCGTTGGATTGGCGCTGCGATGGGGTCTTTTCTGTTGAATGGTTGGACATGAGCGAATTAAAAATGGAAAAAGCGCGGCGTCTTTGGAAGACGCCGCGCTGGAGGGGCGCGATTTGCGCGCCGGATTCGGAATAGGCCGTGCAGGGTTCGAACCTGCGACCCGCTGATTAAGAGTCAGCTGCTCTACCAACTGAGCTAACGACCCGAATGCCCTCAAAATTCTACCGCGCGGCTTTGGTTTTGACAATGTTCGGACGTTCGAGACACCTTCGCGTGCCCGTCTCGCCTTTATACTGCACCAACTTTCCATTTTTATGATTCAAGCCATTCTTTTCGACTGCGACGGCATTATCGCCGATTCCGAACCGACCTGGAACCAGATCGACGCCGCCCATCTCGCCGATTTCGGCGTGCCCGACTACGACGGGCGCCACAAAGAACACATCATCGGCAAAAGCTTCGCGCTCGCCGGTGGCTTTTACAAAGACCTTTTTCAGCTCGAACCGCCTTTGGAAGAACTGATCGCGCACCGCACCGAAGTCGCGGCCAAATTTTACGCCGAATCGGTGCCGATTTTCGAACCCGTCGTCGAGGTTTTGACAAAACTCAAAGGGCAAGGTTTGAAGCTGGCGTTGGCGACAAGTTCGGTTTCGCGGCTGATTACGCCGTTTTTGCAGCGCCACGACATCGCCCGCCATTTCGATGTCATCATCACCGGCGAAATGGTGAAAAACGGCAAGCCGCACCCCGATATTTACCTTTTAGCCGCCAAAGAATGCGGCGTCGAAGCCAAAAATTGCGTGGTGGTCGAAGATGCGCTCGCCGGTCTCGAAGCCGGACGCGGCGCGGGCGCGACTACGATTGCGATTCCCGATCCGCGCTGGATGGACGTGGCACTTTTCGAGGGACAGGCCGATTACATCGTCTCGGATTTGCGCGCGATGGCTTTGCTGGTGCGTTCTTTGCTGCAAGACGGCGCGTCGAAAGCCTAAAAATGCAGCTTGTTTTCGTGTGTTCGGGCAACACTTGCCGTTCGCCGTTCGCCGCTCGCTTTGTGCGCGTGGCGCCTCGCGGTGCGCGAAATCGGTGCGCGCGGCGGCTGCAAACGTGGCGCGGGTTTTCCTTTGGGGCAACTCGAAGCGATTTCGGCGGGACTTTGTGCCAGCGAAGGAGCTCCGGCGCCGCATCACGCGCAAACTTTGGCGCGGCAGTGGGGCGAAGATTTGAGCGGCCATCGCGCCGCGCTTTTCCGGCCCGAACACGCTCGCTCGGATTTAATTGTCACCATGACGGGCGACCAGAGCGCCGTTTTGGGCGCCCATTTCAGCGTGGCGCCCGGCCAAGTCCACCATCTCGGCACTTACGCGCCGCGCGGCGCGCGCATCGCCCAGGCCGCGCGTCTGGCGCCGTTGTGGGAGGAAAATTTCGGTCTGCACGCCCACGATTTCGTGGAGGAAACCGATATTTTAGACCCCTTTGGCGCCTCGTTCGAGGCTTATGAGGCGTGCGCGGCGCAAATTCGCCGCTGCGTTTTCGAGTTGGCGCGCGTGGTGTCGGGCCTGAAATAAAGCGTTGCTCCCACCATGATTTTCTCTCGCAAAAACGCATTTTTGCTGCCGCTACTGGCATTTTCTCTGAGCGGCTGCACCCCGCAAGGCGAAGGGGCGGTGCGCGGCATCGCGGCATCGTTCGTGGCGGCGCGCGCTTTCGACCGCGCCAAAACCGCGATTCAACGCGATGACGCCGCCGGATTGGAGCGCGCCGGAAACCAGATGCGCCGCGCCGCGAGCGCCGGCTCCAACCCGCGTTTGGCGGGCGCACTGGCCAGCGAACTGACTTTGCAGGCCAATCTGCTGCTCGCTCAGGCGAGTCAGGTCAGCGGCGCGCAAAAATACCGTCTCAGCGAAGATTCCAACGCCAAATACCGCGCCGCGCTCGCCTTTGCGCCGCAAAACCAGGCGCAAAAGAGCCTCGACGCGCACACACTGAACGCGCTCGGCTACTTTTTGGCCGACAAGGGCAGCACGCGCGCCGATTTCGAACGCGCCGCAGTTTTGACGCGCGCCGCTTACCAAAACTGGGATTTGAGCGGCCAATTCACCGATTCCAACCAACTGGGCCGCGCCGTCAACGCGCAGGATTCCTATGCCTGGGCGCTTTTCAGACTCGGCAGGTATGAAGAAGCTCTCACCCAGCAGAAAAAGGTGTGGGACATCGCGCGCGGCATGGGCATGGCCGATTTGACCGCCGATATTCCCTTTCATCTCGGCGAAATTTACCGCGCGCTGGGACAGGAAAAACACGCGCGTCTCGCTTATGAAACGGCGCTCCGGCTCACCATTACCGACGAAACGCGCGTGCTGGTCGAAGGCGGACTCAAATCGCTGGATCTGGCGCGGGTTTAATTTTTTGGGGTCAAACGCGATTATTTTCTCAATTTCTCATGTCCTCTATCGACTCCGCGCGCCGCACCCTGCTTTTGGAAAGCGCCGCCATCGCCGCGCTCGCGGCGCGCCTCGATGCCTCATTTGAACGCGCCGTCGCGCTGATTTGGAGTTGCAAAGGCCGCGTCGTGGTAACGGGACTGGGAAAAAGCGGCGCCATCGGGCGCAAAATTGCCTCGACACTGGCTTCGACCGGCACGCCCGCGCTGTTTTTGCACGCCGCCGAAGGTTTGCACGGCGATCTCGGCATGGTCGCGCGCGGCGACATTTTGCTCGCCATTTCCTATTCGGGCCGCTCCGACGAGCTAATGACGCTCGTTCCCGCGGTGCGAAGCTGGGATGTGCCGGTGATCGCGCTCACCGGCGGCACCCAGAATTATCTCGCGCTCAACGCCGATATCGTTCTCGATGCGAGCGTGGAGCGCGAAGCGTGTCCGCTCAACCTCGCGCCGACCAGTTCCACCACCGCCGCGCTCGCACTCGGCGACGCGCTGGCGGTCGCTTTGATGGAAAAACGCGGCTTTGCGCCCGCCGATTTTCTGAAATTTCATCCCGGCGGCACGCTGGGACGCGGCGCCAACCTCGTCGTCGGCGATTTGATGCGAACCGGCGACCGCAGCGCGCTCTGCCCGCAAAACGCGACGATGCGCGAGGTTTTGCAAGCCATCACCAAAGCGGGCGCGGGCGCGGCGATGCTGCTCGATGAAAACGGAGAACTCGCCGGATATTTGACCGACGGCGACATCCGCCGCCATCTTTTGCGCGAAAACGACGCCAACGCGCTGCTGAGTTCGGGCGCCGAGGCGCACATGACGCGCTCGCCGCTCGCGCTGCGCCCCGAAATGGCGGCGCTCGATGCGCTGCGGCTGTTGCAAGAACGCCGTTTGAACGATGCGCCGGTTGTGGACGCCGAAAACCGGCCCGTCGGCTGGCTCGAAGATCAGGAACTTTTGCGCGCGGGTTTGATTTAAGAATTATGGGCCACAAAAGACACGAAAATCACAAAAGAGGTGGGCTGAAACCGACAGTTTTGAGGAGATCGCAAATTTCCTCTCACCTGCCGACTTCAGCCCACCTCTTTTGTGATTTTTGTGTCTTTTGTGGCCCATAATTCTTAAAACTTGATCCCCATCGCCACCACGTGATTGGGATCGACCGGTTCTTGCCCGACGCGCACTTCCCAGTGCAGATGCGCGCCCGTCACGAAGCCTGTCGCGCCGACTTTGCCGATTTGCTGGCCTTTGCCGACGCTTTGACCTTCACTCACATCGCGCCTGGACATATGCATATAAATCGAAAACACGTTGCAGCCGTGGTCTAAAACCACGCAGTTGCCGCGCAGTGCGGGCAGATATTGACTCAAAACCACGCGCCCGGAGTTGCTGGCCAGAATCGGCGCGCCCGACGGCGCTTTGACATCGGCGCCGTTGTGCTGGCCCCACCATTTGCCATTGACATAACGCCTGCGCCCATAGGCCGAAGTCGCCGCGCCGCGCGTGGGCACGATCCAATTGCCATTCCACAACGGCGCGCCGTAGGAATCCTTCATTTTCGATTGAACGAGGGCTTTTTCGGCGCGCAACGCAGTTTTATCGTCCATTTTGGCGGCGGTGGCGCTGTTTCGCATCGTGATGCGCTGTGTCGGATAATAGCGGGTGCGCGCATTGACAGTCGCCGAGACGATTTGCTCGCCCTTATTGGTCTGAACGCGCGCCTGAACCGGAAATTTGCCGCCGGGCCGGTCGAAAGGCAAGCCGACGAAAGCGCGCGCCGTGCCATCGGCTTTGGAGAAGAATTTGACCTGGGGCGTGTCGAATGCCGCCATGCCGATGCCGGTGATTTTCTCGCCGGGCGCCGGAACCAGCGTCAAAGTCACGATGTCGCCAGGTTGAGGCGACGCGGGCGCGACCTGAAGCGTCGCGGCGCGCGCGCCGAGGGGAAAGGAAAGCGCCACGAGCGCGGGAAAAATGGGTTTCATGACTTGGATTTCAATTTGGGCTTAGATTTCGGTTTTGATTTCGGTTTGGCTTCACGCGCGGCGGCGATTTCGCGCGCCGCAGCAGCTTCGCGCTCGATTTTTTCGAGTTTGCGGGCGCGGTCGAGCGCTTTGATGACGAATTTGCGCGTCCAAGCGGCGTGCGAGGCGTTTTGAAGTTCGGAAAAGCGTTTGAGGTCTTCGTAATCCTCTTTTTTCAGCAAAACGATGACGCCGTGTTTGAGGCGCTCGTTGGGTTCGAGTTTTTTCATTGGAAATAGTTTGAGTTGTATCCTCGCTTCGCTGCGGCCCTCACCCGTCTCGCCAAGGCTCGCCACCCTCTCCCGCAAGCGGGAGAAGGGTTGGGGTGTTCCGTCAACCAGAAAGTGGGTGCCCCACAAAAGTTTGTAGTCAGCTTGGCTCCCCAAAACCCTTCTCCCGCTTGCGGGAGAGGGTGGCGAGCCTTGGCGAGACGGGTGAGGGCCGCAGCGAAGCGAGGACAACGCCCTTCACTCCCCGACCAAAGCCCCATACTTCTCCGCCACAACGCGGCGTTTGACCTTGAGCGTCGGCGTCAGTTCACCATTTTGCGTCGAAAGTGGCTCGGCAAGCAACGCGAACTTGCGAATCTTTTCGAAATCGGCCAGATGCGGCGTCTGCCTTTCGATTTCCGCTTTGAAAAGCGCTACCACCGCTTTTTCTTTCACCAATTCCGCATCGTTGGCAGCGCCGATGTTCTGCGCTTTGGCCCATTCGTGCAAATGGGGAAAATTGGGCACGAGGAGCGCCGCGACCGCTTTTTGATTGTCGCCGAGCAGAACCGCCTGCGCGATGAAACGCGACTCCTGCAAACGAATTTCAATCGGCTGCGGCGCGACGTTTTTCCCGTTTCCCAGAATAATCAGGTCTTTTTTGCGGTCGGTGATCTTCAAATTTCCTGCTTCCAAAACCCCGATGTCACCGGTGTGAAACCAGCCATCAGCATCAATTGAGGCAGCGGTCGCGTCAATTTGGCCGAAATAGCCCTGCATCACACAGGCGCCGCGCGTGAGGATCTCGCCGTCCGCCTCGATTTTGATTTCCGCGCCGGGAAGCGCGAGGCCAACCGTGCCGAGGCGCACTTTTCCGGGCCGATTGACGGCGATCACCGGCGCGGTTTCGGTGAGGCCATAGCCTTCCAAAACCTCCATGCCCAGCCCCAAAAACAAGCCGCCAAGTTCCGGCGCCATCGGCGCGCCGCCGGAGATGAAATGCCTCATCCGACCGCCGAATTTGTCGCGGATTTTGGAGTAAATCAGGCGGTTATAGAGCGCGAACTTGATTTTTTCCGGCAAAGAAAGCGACGCCGCGCCGGGAAAACCGCCTTGAGCAAGCCCATATTTGGTCGCCAATGCGAGCGAGACGAGATAGGTTTCGCGCTTTTCTTTGGGCACGCCCGCCGCGCCGAGCAGTTTTTCGCGCGTCGATTCGAGCAGCCTTGGCACGCACGCCATCATCGTCGGCCGCACTTCGCCGAAGTTTTTGTCGAGCGTGAACAAACTTTCGGCGTAGCCAATCGAGGCGCCGATGCGAAGCGGGAAAAAATGGCCGGCGAGCCGTTCATAGACATGGGCGAGCGGCAAAAACGACAGAAAAACCTCGTTTTCATCCAAGTGCGGCCCGATGCTGCAAATTCCTTCGGCGTTGGTAACGAAAGCGCGCTGCGAAAGCATCACGCCTTTGGGATTGCCGGTCGTGCCACTCGTATAAATGATGGTCGCGGTGTCGTCGGGCAAAGCGGCAGGCCACGTCGCTTCGTAAAGGCCGGGATTCTTTTGCAAAAACGCCGCGCCGTCGCTTTGGCGCTGCGCCATCTCGGAAAACTGCCAGACGCGCTTCAAATCCGGCAAATCAGCGCGGATTTCTTCGATTTTGGCGAGTTGTTTCTCGTCGCCAACCCAGATCGCGCTCGCGCCGCAATCCTCTAAAATCGTCTGGATTTGCGCGGCGGGCAGCGACGAAAATAGCGGCACCACGACAAGGCCGCACATCTGACAGGCGAGATCGAGAATCGCCCAGTTCATCCCGTTTTCGGCCAAAACCGCGACGCGCGTGCCGCGCTCGAAGTCGATTTCGAGGAAAGCGCCGCTCAAATCGCGCACGCGAGCCGCGATTTGAGCGTAAGTTTGAAACTCGTATTGCTTGGTGGCGCGGTTTTTCTCGCCGAGATAAGGCCGCGCCGCGAATTTGGTAAAAGTGCGGTGCGCCAGTTCCGGCAGCGTGGCGGGGGCTTTATTGGGGTCGAACACGGCCTCAATTTTAGCTGGAAATCGAGCAGCACAGCATAAAACCGTTTCGATGCGCCTTTTGCCTTACTCACTCTTTTATCTCAAAAGCAACCCCGTTTTCCTCGAACATCTGGCGTAACTCTGCTTCGTCTTCAGGATGCTTATGAAGGTGACTCTTCGCAAACAGCCGTAACAAATCAAAGAATTGCTCCCAGGTTACATACACCGTCGAGAACGGTTCACCTCTCAGATGTGGAACACGAAAACGCACTTCAAAGGGATCTTCGTCAGGATATTCCGTGGGATCGTCATAAACCTCACATCGTTCTCCCTCAAAACAGAGACCGTGATCTTTGAGGAGTTTAAATAAATTACCCAATGGATTTCGATATGCAACGCTATTAAAAAAATACGTTATTACTGCGTATCTTTCATCAATTGCTTTTACACTGAGATTTTCATCTAAAAAAGCGATGTTGGAATTGATCATGGGACAAAACCAGTCGATATCTCACCCATAGGATTAACATAACCCGACATTATTGGAGGGCCGGTTTTTGTTGCACCAGTCCATTGGTTATTTCCTGGCGAAGGTCTGAAACCTTTAGCTTTGGCATCCTGATAAGCGTGATAAACCCACATTAGATAGCGCCTATCGGGATGAATAGTGGGATCATATACGGTTTTATAAGCAGCGGATTTCATACTAACCCAAGGGTCAGGATCCGTTAATGGGACTGGCCTCAGATTCTGCGGCGAGCTTCCTGGCAGCATTTTCCTCGTTCGATATTTGTAAACATATACGCCATCCATGACTTTTCGACGTGTCCCGACTTGCTGAACAAGCTGGCCATGAACGGGATGTTTCCACCACTTGAGGAACTCAGTTAAGTTGTGGCATCCGTCGATTTCTTTATCGACTAATCCTTTGCCATATTTGAAATGCTTAAGAATGTTTATCTCAAAGCATCTATTATGCACCCAAACATTAGAATCTCCCACGAAGTAGGTGTGGGTGTTCTCTACCTCAAAGTTGTAAACGGTTTTAGCCTGAGCGATTGGCTCAACCGCCGCAACTTTGAGCGGCTGGCCCAGCGTGACCAACACCATTCCCGTTTTTAGCGCCCGAACTGGCACGAAACCCTTCTGCTTCACATAGAACGGATGTTCGGCGGTTGCTTCGACGTTCTTACCGTTGCTCAAGCGCAAACGAAAGACTTTCTGCGCTGTCTTTTTGAAGAGGTGAGTGACTTTCTGAATGCTGTTGCGCCCCGTCTTCTCGTCGCGCGACTGCACCTTATCGCCAAACTTGATTTCCTCAATAGTGCGTTCGCTTCCGTCGCCCAACCGGATCAGCGTGCCCGCCGGAAAGCAGTGGGTCTTGTTAATGATGTCCCACGCTTGCTTTTCGGCAGGCGTGAGTTGAGCCGAAGATGCCGGAAATGCTCGCACTCTGGCTCTGGTCGTTAAGCCGTCGCCGGTGTCTAAAATGTCGTCGACCATTCCGGTGGTCGCTATTTCACCAGCAGCCCCTCGCTTGGCTTGACCTTCTGCCAACACTTTTTTAACGGTTGCTTTGAGGTCTTTTTGACGCAGTGAGAATTTCTCGACCTTGTTAGTTAAACCTTGCAAACGCGATACGGTTTGCATCGGTATCCGACCCAACAACTGCTCTTTGAAGATCTTGCCAACGAGTGGCACATCTTTGAATTTCGACACCGACATCCGCTTGGCGCCTACTGCGATGCTCAAAGTGCCCGCACCGTAACCTGTGCCTTTGGCAAAATCTTCGGGGTGTTGGGCGGCATAAGTGAGTTGGTGGGGAGAATGGGGGCACAGACCTATATATTCCAAAATAGGTCTGTATCTCCATCTCTCCTAATTATAAATTTCCCCATCATCGCCAACCACTTGGGATTCGAGTGAATTAGCAATTACTTTCAACTTCTCTATAATAATCTCATCAGGATTTTTGGCGACAACGCTACCAACCCTAAAATCGAAAAAAACGTAGTCAATAAAAGGATGTCCCGTCCACCGCACGGCCAAAGGATTATCATAAGAAACTTCATGGCCCTCAAAAGAACTTGAAATGACGCCTGCAAATTGCAAGTCGGGATCCGCCTCGACAAATTCAATCCATTCTTCTGTCGAGATCGCCGTTTCTGTTTTGACTTTTCTCTCAACGTGTAATTCATATGCCATAATTATCCTACGGAGTTGAACTAATGATAACTGTTACTCCGTTTGATTTTCCATATTCAATTAGAGAGGACAAACGACCGATATAACCCGGTTCAGGTGCAACCCGGATGTCCAAAATTTTGTTTGCTCGTTTACCTGCGACAGTGATATTCGAGGCTGCAAGAGCGTCAATATGATCTATCATGCGCTCAAGCGCACCCGCACTCTTTGCATCAACAGTTTTTAGGCTAACCACATCCAACCCTTTTTGAAAGTCGATCAGGGGGAAGAATCCGTTTTTAGTTGCCCCAACTCGAAACCAATCCTTGTATTTTGTTGCCGCAAGGTAATCCTCGATGAGATTTCCTCTGAGGGTGGGATTTATTTTCCAAATTCCAACACAGAGGCCATTATGCACCCATAAGCCAGTGCGCCCAACGAAATAGGTGTGAAAATCCTCTACCTCAAAGTTATAGACGCGCACCGGGCGTGTCGCATAACTGAGTTGCCGTGAGCTTTGAAGCAATAACGCAGGGCCAGCGCGTGTGACAATTGAAGTGCCAACACCGAGTTCACCTGCTGGCACAAAACCGCGACCTTGTGCATAAAGTGGGTGTTCCGGTGTGGATTCAATGCGTTCACCGCCAGCTTGCAAGATTGTAGTTCTCGTTGCCAGATTGAATGAGGTTTCCGTAACCCGCTTGGCACCGTTGCGTTTTGTGGTTTCATCGCGCGATAAGACCAAGTCGCCTTTTTTGATCTGCTCGATAGCTTTGAGTGTGCCATCTGCCATCACAATCATCGTTCCGGCTACAAAGCATTGCGGAGTTCCTGCTTCAATAACAGCGCTATTACCGCGCATTCGCAACCGTGCCCGTCTTGTGTAGTTGGTTTCACTTGTCAAACCGATGAGCCTATCAGTTTCGTCCTCAGCAACGGTTTCTGCTCCGTTTCGCCAGACCTTGCCCTTGGTCAGCACCTTCTGCACCAACGGCCTGAAGCGCGTATCAGTGGTGCGAATCAGCACGTTGGCTTTGCGCGCAATCGCTACCAGACGCGTCGAAGTATTCGCGGAGACTGCGCCCAACACCTTGCGCTGAACCACATTGCCCAGCACTTTGGGCAACGACACGCGTT
>JAABUN010007373.1_pt1 | contig 11904 bp, 11 predicted proteins | sample 5559311 | NCBI WGS metagenome assembly JAABUN01 (sample SAMN10711877, study PRJNA513370) | rock metagenome | isolation source: Antarctica rocks | place: Antarctica: Victoria Land, Siegfried Peak sud | reverse complement strand
TTAGGACTTCTCTTCGCACCAAGATTGGAAGAGGGCGCAAGCCCCGCCGGACGTTCCAGTCGCCGATAACTTTCGTATTGCGCTCAATTGCTAAAGCGCGCGTCGAAATTCTGGCCTTGCGAAGTCAGCGAACGTTCGCCGCTGCCGTCGAGCGCCGAAGTCTGGATTTGGCCGCCGCCATCGCTGGAGTTGTTGGCCAGATAAATCAGACGATTGCTGTCGGGGCTGAAATCCGCCTGGCTGCGGAAAGAGAAGCCGCTGCCCGCGTTGAAATTATCGCTGGACTGCGTGCCGTCGAGGTTGCGCAACGAGATGTTGGTGCCGCCCGCCGTCTCGACGGTGACGGCCAAACGCTGGCCGTTGGCCGCGTAAGCCGGTTGCAGATAGCGCACGCCCGAAGCGGCGTCGCTGACCAAAAGCGCGCGTTGGTTGTTGCCGCTCGCGTCCATAATGTAAACGCCGCGCGAACTGCCGCGCACCGAATAAAACGCGATGCTCTGGCTGTCGCTCGTCCATGCGGGCTGCGAATCTTCGCCCGCGTTGGCGTTGGTCAGCACGACCTGGTCGCTGCCGGTGATGTTCATCACGGCGATATTTTTGTTGCCGCCGCGCGTCGTCGTCCAGGCGATTTTGGTGCCGTCGGGCGAAATCACCGGTTCGGTGTCTTCGGGCGCGAAGCTGTCGGTATCGTTGGTGTAGGCCTGAATAATCTGCCCGCCCGCACCGTTGGAGCGCTGAGCGTAAATCTCGAAGTTGGCCGTCGTTGATTTATTGGCCCGATTAGAACTCCAGACAATCGTGCTGCCGTCGCGCGAAATGCTCGGCGAACGCTCCTCGCTGTCCGAGTTAATCGCGCTCAAAGCGCGCTGATTGTTGCCCTGCGCGTCCATCGCGTAAATATCGGAATTGCCATCGCGCGTCGAGACGAAACCGATTTGACCGCTCAACGAATTGTTCCCGCCCGCCGTCGTGCCGCCCGCTGTCGTCGTTCCTGCGGTCGTGCCCGCTGTCGTCGTTCCCGCCGTCGTGCCGCCCGCAGTTGTGCCCGCAGTTGTGCCCGCAGTCGTGCTGCCATTGGTTGTCCCGCCCGCCGTTGTGCCCGCCGTTGTAGTTCCGGCGGTTGTGCCGCCAGTCGTAGTGCCCGCCGTTGTCGAGGGGCCGTTACTGCCGCCGCCGCCGCAACTCGAAAGAATTAGGGCGCCCGCCAAAACGCTGAGCGGAGTCAGAAAGGTGAATTGGAGTTTCATAATTGAAGCAAATCAATGCCGTGACGATATTTTCATTGTTTTAGTGTTATTTGTCAAGAGGAAGGAGGAAAGGATAAAGGGTAAAAAGGGCTTGAAGAAATTTTATCCTTTATCCTTCAGCCTTTATCCTTTCTCCGTGCCATACTTTAGCGCGATGTCTTCCGAATCATGGGCCGTCGAGTGTCGCGCCGTCGAGTTCGCGCCGCCGGGCTTAAACCGCCCCGTTTTATCCGAGTTTTCCCTCCAGGTCGCTCAGGGCGAAATTGTGGTTTTGCTGGGCGAATCCGGCTCGGGCAAAACGACGGCGTTACGCCTCATCAACGGTTTAACCCAACCCGACGCGGGCGAAGTTTGCGTCGAAGGCCACTTGACAAGTCAGTGGGACGCCATCGAGTTGCGCCGTCACATCGGCTACGTTTTGCAGGACGACGGCTTATTTCCCCACTTTTCGGTCGCCCAAAATATCGCTCTGGTGCCCGAACTATTGGGTTGGGACGCCGCGAAAATCGAAGCGCGCGCCCTTGAAATGCTCGAACTCGTCAATCTGCCACCCGGCCAATTCGCCGGGCGGTCTCCGTCGCAATTGTCGGGTGGACAGCGCCAACGCGTCGGCATCGCGCGCGCGTTGGCCGCCGACCAATCGATTTTATTATTGGATGAACCGTTTGGACGTCTCGACCCGTTGACGCGCGAGAACCTGCGCGACGAGTTCGAGGCGTTGTGCCGTCGTCTGGGCAAGACCGCGATTTTCGTGACCCACGATTTGCGCGAGGCGCTGCTGTTGGGCGATAAAATCGCCCTCTTGCGCGACGGTAAATTAGCGTTTTTCGGCACGCCCCAACAGTTCGCTTTGTCCGATGATGCCGACGTGAAAGCCTATCGCGCGACCTTAGATTTGCCCGCGTGGATGGCGGTGCCCGATGACGACGAACCGCCAACATCGGTCCGCGCCGTCGCGCAAACGCCCGATGTCGAGGTGAAAGAGCCCGGCTTGCGCGCCAAGTTGCAGCGCGCGGGGCGGCGCATGAAATCGAAATTTTAGTTTGCGGAGGGCGCACTGTTTTTCCCTCACCCTAACCCTCTCCCGGAGGGAGAAGGAACTATGTATCTGAAAATTAAAGTCGCTTCAACTTGCTTTGAAGTTAATTCGACCAAGCTCCACCCTCTGATGCGTAGTTCCTTCTCCCTCCGGGAGAGGGTTAGGGTGAGGGTGAGGGAAAAACAGTGCGCCCGCCGCAACAATCTGCTATTCTCACCAATGCCTCAATTTTTCCAACAATACTGGCTCGATATTCTCACCCGCGCCTCCGAACATCTGTGGCTCTCGCTCCTGGCCGTCGTCGGCGCCGTCGTCATCGGCGTGCCTTTGGGCGTGCTCATCGCGCGCAACGCCAAATGGCAATCGCCGGTTCTGGGCTTCGCCAACATCGTGCAAACCGTGCCGTCGCTGGCGCTGTTTGGCTTTCTGTTGCCGATTCTTGGGCTGGGCACCGGCAATGCGTTGGCAGCGCTTTTACTGTATTCGTTGCTGCCGATTATCCGCAATACCTTCACCGGATTAACCGGCGTTGACCCCAACGTGCGCGAGGCCGCGCGCGCGATGGGCATGACGCAATCGCAAATGTTGCGGCGCGTCGAGATGCCTTTGGCCGCCGACGTGATTCTGGCGGGCATCCGCACCGCGACGGTTTTGTGCATCGGCATCACCACGATTGCCTCGTTCATCGGCGCGGGCGGGTTGGGCGATTTGATTCAGAACGGTCTGCGCACCAACGACAACTCGATCACGTTGGCGGGCGCGATTCCCGCCGCGCTGTTGGCTCTGGGCGCCGATTGGATGCTGGGAAGTTGGCAGAAAACGATGGCGTCGCGTCGCGAAGGCGTGGTCAAATCCACGACTTTTGCGCGCATCGGTCTGGCGAGCGGCGCGGTTATTTTCGCGCTGCTGTTGGTCGCGCCGCAGTTAGTCAACGCCTTCACGCCCGCCAAACGCGGAGCGCCCATAGTCTCCGGCCCGCCGATTACCGTCGCGGCCAAAGAGTTTTCCGAAAGTCGCATTTTGGCCGAAATCCTGATTATCGCCGCGCGCGAGCAGGGCATTGACGCGCGACGCGGCCCCGACTTGGGCGGCAATCTGGCGCACCAGGCGATATTAAACGGAAAAATTGATGCCTATCCCGAATACACCGGCACCGCTTATACCGAACTGTTGGGAAATAAACCGATTAGCGATACCAAGCGCGTTTACGACCAGGCAAAAGCCGAATATGCCAGCAAATTCAAGCTGACGATTTCGCCGCCGTTGGGCTTTTCCAACGGTTTCGCGATGCTGATTCGCGGCAAAGACGCCCAAAAGCTGGGCATCGAAACCTTATCTCAGGCGGTGCCTTACGCGCACGATTGGAAGGCGGGATTTGGCCCCGATTTCATCTCGCGCGCCGACGGTTGGCCCGGTCTTTCGCGGACTTACGGCTTGCAGTTGGCCGCGCCGCCGCGCTCGCTCGATTTGGGTTTGCTCAACCGCGCTCTCGCGAGCGGACAGGTAGATTTAATCGCGGGCAACGAAACCGATGGCACGATTCCCTCGCTGGGATTGTTTCAACTGCGCGACGATAAGAATTATTTTCCGCCTTATCAGGGCATCTACATCGTGCGCGACGAAGCGATGAATAAACAGCCGAAACTGCGCGCGGTCTTGGACGAGTTGGCCGATTCGATTTCGACGGCGGAAATGCAGAAGTTGAACTATCAGGTGGACGGCGAAAAGAAACGCCCGGCGGATGTCGCGCGGGCATGGTGGGACGGACGATGAAAACTAAAGCGCTCGCGGTTGTCGCCGCCATCGAAGGTTTGATATTGCTGACTCTGCTCGCCAACGCGTTGGGTTGGCTGAACTTCTTGCCGAGTTTCGATTTGTTCGGCTGCGGCGGCGAAATCTACGCGACGGCCCAATCGCCCGATAAAATGTTGACGGCCACCGCTTTCGAGCGCGATTGTGGCGCGACAACAGGTTTCAGCACCTTTATCATCGTGCGCCTTACCAACGAAAAATTAGATTTGACCAAGGATTTAGTTGCCGGAGAGATTATTTTTATCGCCGACGGAGATTATCATCCCCATCTTAAATGGACAACTAAAGACGAGTTAACGGTAACTTTTGCGCCGACGCAAAGGCCACAGTCAAAAGATATTTGGACTCAGATTATCAGGCATCAGGGAACAACCATCAAATACAAGGGGTTGAGATAGAGGGGACTGCGGAATTTCTGTGATAGAAGGTTGCGATTGAGGAGTTACTCAGGATCGCTTCTGGTGAGAAACCGTCATCTGTTCTTTCAGAGGAAATCGTTTATGGATTCCACGCCACCACCCAAACAGCCGCGCCGCCCGCCGCCCGTCTTCGATCCTGGCTCCGCTCCTAACGCTGAAGCCCGCGTGGAAATGCCGGTGACATCCGCGCCGCCCAATGAAAACGTTCCGGTGAAAGTGAAGCCCTACAACGGTTCGTGCCCGCATTGCGAGCATGGCTCGATGTTTCCGCTCGTGCGCTTCTACGAGAGCGACGTCAACGAAAACCCGACCGCCGACGCCATTATGCCCAACAAGATGGGCGCACGATTGTTTCCCGGTCTGAGTTTCGTGATAATGATGGTAAGTTGGATCGGCAACCTGACCTGGGACAAAGGCCGCGTCGCGCGCGGTCGCGCCAAAGTGCGAAAGGCGCGCGCCGAAGTTTTGCCGCGCTCTCCGCAAGCGGTGATTTGCCCCAACTGCTACGAAGTTTTAGAGCGATTGTAGTTCATCTGGAACAAGTGGCAAGGAACGGGGGACAAGGGGTTATTGCAGGTGAAAGTTTTGCGGGAGTAGAGTGCCTGCCGACCTTGTTCCCTGTTCCTTGCCACTTGTTCCGGTAAGGATGCGGCTCAATCGGCTAAAATAGATTTAATGTTTTTGACGTTCGCCTTCTTCTGGGCGGCGTCTTCTTTAAATCTATGATTCGATTTCGCCCCTTTCACCTGCTCGGATTGTTGCCTGCTCTGGCGTTGGCCGGTTGCGGTGGCCAGGAAAAGTTCGCCAGCAACTCGACCGAGACTTCCGACAACGCGGCACCCTCGCAAAACGCCGCCGGGCGCGATGAGCCGCCTTCCAAGCTCGGCAAGTATGGCGGCACGCTGACGGCGGCCACGATTTCCGATCCCAAGTCGTTCAACTACTGGGTTTCGGGCGAAACTTCGACTTCCAACATCGTCGGGCCGCTCTACGATACGCTCAACACGCTCAACCCTTACACACTGAAATATGAGGCTCAGTTGGCCGACCTGCCTGAGATTTCGCCCGACGGCAAAGTCTGGACTTTTAAGTTGAAAGACGGACTGAAATGGAGCGACGGCCAGCCGCTCAACGCCGATGACGTGATCTTCACGCTCGACATGATTTACGACCCCAAAACGCAGGGCATCATGCGCGAGGGAATGTTGGTGGACGTGACCGCCGCCGATACCGGCAAGAATCAGCGCGTGCCGCTCAAGTATCGCAAGCTCGACGCGCGCACCATCGAGTTCACTTTTCCTGTGCCTTATGCTCCGGCGAAGTCAATGCTGTCGTTTCCCGTCGCGCCGCGCCACAAACTTTATAACGCCTGGAAATCCGGCAAAATCAATTCGACCTGGGGCGTGGATGTCGACGTAAAAGAGTTGGTTTCGTCCGGCCCCTGGATCATCAGCGATTACGTTCCGGCCCAGCGCGTGATTTACAAGCGCAATCCCAATTACTGGAAGAAAGACGCGCAGGGCCGTCCTTTGCCTTATCTCGATAGTCGCGTGATATTGATGGTGAAGGATTTGAACGCGCTCACCATTAAGTTCAAGGCCCGCGAAACCGACGTTCTGGGCGTGCAGCCGCCCGATTATGCGCTCATCAAGCAGGGCGAGGCGTCGGGCAACTACACGGTTTACAATCAGGGGCCAGGCTGGGGCTTCGAGTATTTGACCTTCAACCAGAACCCTTCGGCTCAGGTGGACAAAAGCAAAATCAAGCTGTTTCAGCAGCAGAAATTTCGGCAGGCCGTCGCCTACGCGGTAAATCGCAAACGCATCGTCAACGATTTGATGCGCGGCCTGGGCCGACCGCAGTGGAGTTACGAGTCGCCCGCCAACGCGATCTTCTACAATCCCGACGTGCCCAAATACGAATATAACCCGGCCAAGTCGAAGCAGTTACTGGCCGAGTTGGGCCTGAAAGACAGCAACGGCAACGGCATTTTGGAGTATGGCGGCAAAGATGTGAAGTTCAACATCATCACCAACGCGGGCAACAATCAGCGCCAGGATTTGTGCACCTTTTTGACGCAGGACATGAAGAACATCGGGCTGAACGCGACTTTTTCGCCGATTGACTTCAATAAGTTGGTCGCCACGCTCGATGCCAAACCGTATGGGTGGGAGGCGTGTGTGCTGGGCTTTACCGGTGGCCCCGAACCCAACGACGGCGCCAACATCTGGTATTCGAGCGGCCCGTCGCACCAGTGGAATCCCAACCAGAAAACTCCCGTAACCAAATGGGAAGGCGAAATTGACGATCTCTATCGCGAGGGTGCCAAGACGATTGACGAGGCCAAGCGCCGCGAGATTTATGGCAAAGCGCAGAAGGTTGCGATGACGCAGGTGCCGTTTGTGACGACGGCGGTGCAGGACAGTCTGGGCGCGATTCGCAATCGGTTTGGTAACGTCAAACCGTGCTCGCTGGGCGGCCTGACCTGGAACAACGAAGAGATGTATGACCTGAGCGCCACGCGCGATGCGCCATAAGATTTGGGGGAACAGGATGGGTTAAATTGCCGCCCTTGCACCGCGCGCGTAAGCAAGTCGGGCCGCCGTTAGGTAATGCTTTGCTGTGCTGATTAAAAATAGCCAAATTGTGCGGCGGCCCGACTTGCTTACGCGCGCGGTGCAAGGGCGGCAATTTAACCATTTAACCCATCCTGTTCCCCATTTCCCAACGTCCCATGACGAAATTCATTCTTCGCCGCCTGTTGCAGTTGATTCCCCTGGTGCTGGGCATCACCTTCATTTCGTTCGCCGTAATGCAACTGGCGCCGGGCGATTACCTGACGACGTTGCAGGGCAACCCGCAGATTCGGCCCGAAACTATCGAGCGTCTGCGCACCGATTTCGGCCTCGATAAACCCTGGCCACTGCAATACTTCAACTGGCTGTGGAATGCCCTTCACGGCAATTTCGGCTACTCGTTCACCTATAAAATCGGCGTCTTCACGCTGATTGGCCAACGGGTTTACTACACCTTTTTGCTGTCGCTGTGGTCAACGATTTTCGCGTGGGCGGTGGCGTTGCCTCTCGGCGTTTATGTGGCGACGCACCGCAACTCGATTTCGGATCGCCTCGCCAACTTTTTCGCCTTCGCGGGCATTTCGTTGCCCGGCTTTTTCGTGGCGCTACTGGCGCTCATCTTCGCGCAGCGCACCGGATGGTTGCCGGTTGGCGGCGCCAGCGATCCGCAATATGAAACGTTTTCTCATGCGGGCAAAATTTGGGACACCACGCAACATCTGCTTTTGCCAGTGTTGGTGTTGGGCACACGCGGCGTCGCCGGTTTGATGCGCCAGATGCGCGGCAACCTGCTCGATGTGTTGAGCGAAAACTTCGTCTTGGCGGCGCGCGCGCGCGGCCTCAGCGAGCGGCGCGTGATTTACAAACACGCCTTTCGCAACGCCATCAATCCACTAATTACCCTGTTTGGCTACGAACTGTCGGGCCTGTTAGCGGGTGCGGCGCTCATCGAAGTGGTGATGGGCTGGCCAGGATTGGGCCAGCTATTGCTGGAGGCCGTGCAGACCAAAGATTTGTATGTGGCGATGGGCGCCTTCGTGATGGGCGCGGGCCTATTGATTATGGGCAACCTGGTCGCCGATTTGTTACTGGCGCTCACCGACCCGCGCATTAAATTTTCTAATTGACGATGAACCGACCCGATAATCCCAACGACGATACCATCGTGCCGGGCGCCGCGCACGAAGGCCAACTCTCCGCTGCTCCGGCGTTGGATCCGTCGGCGGTCGCTGGCGGCAAAGGTAACAGGGGCGACGAACGCAGCAAACGACAAATGTTGACCGGCAAAGCCGCGCGCGATCTGGATTTGGGCGCGCTTTCGCCCGGTCAGTTGGCGTGGCGGCAGCTCAAGAAGAATCGCGCGGCGATGATCGGGTTTTGGACGTTGGCGATCATGTATTTTCTGGTGCTGTTCGTCCAATTCATCGCGCCCTACGACCCGACCGAGCAGACGCCGGGCGGCGTGCAAAACGCGCTCAACCCGCCGATGAAACTGCGCTTTCGCGACGCGCAGGGGCAGTTTCACGCGCGGCCCTTCGTTTACCAGAACGTGCAGGAGCTCAAGGGCGGCGAGTTCACCTATCTGCCCAACGCCGATGAGCCGCGCCCAATTCAACTGCTGGTTCACGGCACGCCCTACAAGTTCTGGGGTCTGATCCCGACCGACCTGCACTTGTTTGGCGTCGAAGATGGTGCGATATTTCTGCTGGGCACCGACGTGCAAAGCCGCGATTATTTCTCGCGCCTGATGTATGGCGCCGCCGTCTCGCTCACGGTCGGCTTAATCGCCATCGCCATCACGTTTAGTCTGGGCATGCTCATCGGCGGCATCGCTGGCTTTTACGGCGGGCGCACCGATGACATCATCATGAGATTCACCGAAATCATCATGAGCGTGCCCGACTTTTACCTGCTGCTGGCGTTGGCGGCGGCCCTTCCGGTCGGCCTCAATCCAGTTCTGTCTTATCTGCTGATCATCTCGATTCTGAGTTTCATCGGTTGGGCGGGCATGGCGCGCATCATTCGCGGCATGGTCTTGAGCGTGCGCGAACGCGAATACGTCGAAGCCGGACGCGCGCTGGGGTTGGGCGATCTGCAACTCATCGTTCGCCATATTTTGCCTTCAACTTTTACCTATGCCATCGTCGCCGCGACGATGAGCGTGCCCGGTTATATCTTGGCCGAAGCGGGCCTGAGCTTTCTGGGACTTGGCATCCGCGACCCGGTGGCGAGCTGGGGCAATATGCTGACGCAGGCGCAAAACCTCTCGACGATTCAGGGCCGTTGGTGGATTCTCACGCCCGGCCTGGCGATTTTCGTGACCACGCTCGCCTTCAACTTTCTGGGCGACGGATTACGCGATGCTCTCGATCCGAAATCGCGCAAGTTAGGTTAAGGTCAATCAGTCGGCATCGCCGCAAAATCGGTCACGCCGCAATCTAATCCGGCCTGTTCCATCAACGCCGTAATCTGCCCGCGATGGTGCGTCTGATGATTGAACAGATGCTGAACCGCAACCCACAACGGCAGTTGGCGTGGCTGTGGGTTAGACAGCGAAACAAAATACAGCGTCGCATCCAACTTCTCGTCGGAAAGCGCGGCGATGAACGCATCAATCGCGGCGTCGGTGAGCGCGCGTTCCGTTTGAAGTTCGTCCCAATCGGCACAAATCTCTTCGTCCAGGCGCGAGTAAGGCAACGGCGCGCCTTCAAAGCGCGCGAGCCATAAGCGATCGGCGACTAAAATGTGATTCCACAAACCGTGAATCGAGCCGAACGGTGCGCCGCGATCCCGCTTGCGCTCTTCGTCGGAAAGTTGCGAACAGGTTGCCATCAAGCGCTCGTTCATCCAGCGATTGTAGCGCGTCATACGCGAGAAGATTCGTATCATTACCAACAGCTTAACACGAAAGAAAATGGAGGACACAATACCTATGGTGCCCTCCAAATTTTCCGATTGATAGGTTTTAAAACCCAGCGACGCTATGCGGCGAGTAGGGCGCTTCGAGGGCGGCGATTTCGTCATCGCTCAATTGCAGCGACAGCGCGGCGATGGCGTCGTCGAGATGTTCCAACTTCGACGCGCCAATAATCGGCGCCGTAACGACCGGTTTGCTCAACATCCACGCCAGCGCGACCTGTGCGCGCGAAACACCGCGCTGCTCGGCGATGCGCGCCACAACTTCGACGATGGATTTGTCCGAAGGCGCATACAACGTTTTGCCGAACTCGTCGGTTTGGGCGCGTTCGGTTTGTTCGTCCCACGCGCGCGTCAGGCGGCCACGCGCGAGCGGACTCCACGGAATCACGCCGATGTTCTGGTCGGCGCACAGGCCAAACATCTCGCGCTCTTCCTCGCGGTAGAGCAAGTTATAATGATCTTGCATCGAGATAAAGCGCGTCCAACCGTGCTTGTCCTGCGCAAACAGCGCCTTGGCGAACTGCCAAGCCCACATCGAAGAGGCGCCGATGTAGCACGCCTTGCCCGCTTTGACGACATCGTGAAGGGCTTCCAAAGTTTCTTCGAGCGGAGTTTGAGAATCGAAACGGTGAATCTGATACAAATCGACGTAATCGGTGCCCAGCCGTTTCAGGCTGGCATCAATTTCGGCGAAGATGGCTTTGCGCGAAAGTCCGGCTCCGTTGGGGCCTGGGCTCATGCGGCCATGGACTTTGGTGGCCAGCACGATCTCTTCGCGGTTGGCGAAATCGTTCAAAGCGCGCCCGACGATCTCTTCGCTGGTGCCATCGGAATAAACGTTGGCCGTATCGAAAAAGTTGATGCCCGCATCGAGGGCGCGCTTGATGAAAGGGCGGCTCTGCTCTTCCGGCAAAGTCCACAAATGGTTGCCGCGGTCGGGCACGCCATAAGTCATGCAGCCCAGACAGAGCCGCGAAACTTTCAGACCGCTATTTCCCAAATTTAAAGTATCCATAAGGTTTTGTGCCGCGCCCGAATGTTTGGGCGCGCGGCGGTTTGGAAGTAACCGATTGTGTGCCAAGGTCGAGGAATAGGTATTATGTCCCTCGATTTGGTATCCCCAGGAATTTCGGTTGCATCAAGGGTGAAGATAAATATCGTGCTTGACGGAAGCATCGTCAACGTCTGCCGTGACCGGATGCTGATCCAGTTCAAAAATGGGGTCTTTCGCCATTACTGGAGTGATGATGATGCCGCGTGCGTTGGCCCAACTTTGTGCCGGTGTAGGAGTGACGCAGTTGGAGATTTTTGAGCGTGAGCAGGGAGCAGGAGGACGCAAGAATGGGTCACGTTCACGCTCAAGATTTTCAAGGGCGTCACTTGGATGGAAGTGGGCTGATTTCCATTTTTGAGATTAAATCCTGCTCAAAGCTAAATAGATGACCGGTGTGTTCATCGGCCAGCACGGCGCCCGACAGGTCGCGCACGACTTGATGCACATCGACTAAAATCTGCCCGTCGTCATTGGGATGAAAGGAAGTGGGCTCGACATTGGGATCGATCTCAGACCATTGCTCCGCCCAATACGCGCGGACTTCTTGGGGGCCACTCACAAATCCGCCTTTGAAGGCTTTAGGCCACGCCACATCCGCCGTCATGGTCGCAAGGGCGGCGTCAATATCGCGCGCATTGAAAGCCGCATACGCCGCGCGGAGCAGTTCAATTTTCGTCTCAAATGATTTTGGCACAAAGTTTAGGAGTTACGTGTCGAGTCCCACCACATACTGAACAGCAGGAGGTAAAAGTGAGCAACATCCGGTAGGCTTTCTAATGACCAAAAAAGGAAACCCACCGAATGCAACTTCATTCTAATGTAGTCACTTGCCCAAGGC
>JAABUN010007371.1_pt1 | contig 11912 bp, 7 predicted proteins | sample 5559311 | NCBI WGS metagenome assembly JAABUN01 (sample SAMN10711877, study PRJNA513370) | rock metagenome | isolation source: Antarctica rocks | place: Antarctica: Victoria Land, Siegfried Peak sud | reverse complement strand
GGCCCCTCTCCGAAACGGAGAGGGGAGCAGGTCAGGGCCATCATTGTTTCGGGGTGTCGGTGCCGTTACCGACCCGCTCCAGCTAGCTCCCCCTCTCCGAAACGGAGAGGGGGCCGGGGGGTGAGGTTGCTTCGGCCGTTACCTCACCATGACGCCCACTCCCACCGCCCCGGTTACAATCTCTCTCGTGGCGCTCGAATCCGTCCCCTCCGTGAGGCCCGCCGATGCCCCGCATCCTCTCCACTTTGTTGCTCACCCTGTCAGCGACCGCCGCCGTGGCTCAACCTCCCAAGTTGGACGGCAAGCCGGCCGAGCCGAAGTCGGCGGCGAGCCGAGTAACGGCCGTCACCGTCTACACCGATACGGCCCTGGTCACCCGCGAAGTCACCGTCCCGGACGCAGCCGGTCCAGCCGAGGTCGTCGTCACACCCCTACCGACCGGCGTCGTTCCCACGTCGCTCTACGCCGAGGGGACCGATGGTGTGAGGGTGCTGACCGCCCGCTTCCGCAGCCGGGCCGTGGCCGAGGACAACCGGGCCGAGGTCCGGGCGCTCGAAGCCAAGATCAAGGAGGGCAAGCGCAAGGTGCAGGCGCTCGAGGCCGACGCCAAGGCGCTCGACGAGAACACCAAGCTGCTCGGCAAGCTCGAAACGTTCACCGCCGCGACGCTGCAGCACCTGACCGAGAAGGGGCAACTCGACGCCGAGACGACGATCGCCCTGGCGACCTACATCCGCGAGACGCGGGCCAAGGCGGCCAAGGAAGAAGTCGCGCTCGCCGCGGCCCGGGAGACGGTCCAGGAGGAGGTGCAGTTCGCCGAACGGCTGTTCAAAGAGAAGGCCGGCGGGGTGTCCCGGACCGAGCGGGACGCGGTCATCGTCATCGACAAGGCCAAGGCCGGGCCGGCGGTCGTCCGGCTCAACTATCTGGTGACCGGGGCGTCGTGGCGGCCGCAGTACAAGCTGCGGGCCGGGACGGGGGAGAAGGCCAGCGTCACGGTCGAGTACCTGGCCAGCGTGACGCAGCAGACCGGAGAGGACTGGCCGGCGGCGGACCTCACGCTCTCCACGGCCCAGCCGCTGTTGAACGCCGCCCCGCCGGATTTGCGGGCGCTGGAAGTCGTCGCCGCCGTCAACCCCGGTGCCCTGCCGGCGAACGCCATCAACCTCGGTGGTATCAGCGGACAAGGCGGGTTCGGCGGCGGCGGAATGGGCGGCGGACAGGGCGGGTTCGGCGGCGGTCAGGGCGGCGGGCCGGGCTTCAACGGGATCGGCCTGAAAGGCCAGGCCAACAGCCCGGCCGCCGGCGGCCCCGGCACGCAGCCGCAGGCCGCCGGCGGCGGGATGCCGTCCCGAACGGACTACCTGAGCGGCCTCGACCAGCAGGCCCGCGGCCTCCAGCAGCAGGCCCAGTCGAACTTCAACAGCCAGAACGTAGACCTCGGCAACACCCAGGCCAACCAGTCGGCCGCCATCGAGTCGTACCGCGACCTGGTGGCCGACCGGGCCGAGACCGCCGGCCGGGCCGTCGCCGACGCCGCCGCCTTCGGCCCGAGCGTGACGTACCGGCTCAAGGCCAAGCTGACCGTCCCGGCCCGGACCGACGACCAGGTGATCGAGATCGCCCGGCTCGACCTGGCCCCGAAGTTCTACTACAAGGCCGTCCCGGTCCTGACGCCCAACGTCTACCGGCTCGCCGACCTGACCAACAGCACCGAGTACGTTCTGCTGCCCGGCGAGGCGACCATGTACCTCGGTACCGACTTCGTGGGCCAGACCCGACTGCCGCTGGTGGCGGCCGGCAAGCCGTTCACGGTCGGGTTCGGCGTCGACCCGCAGTTGCAAGCGTCGCGGAAACTCACGGACAAGTCCCGCACCACCCAGGGCGGCAACCAGGTCGTCGGGTTCAAGTACCGCATCCTCATCAACAGCTACAAGCCTGGCCCGGTCGACGTGCAGGTGTGGGACCGGCTGCCGCACGCCGAGGCCGCCAACAGCATTGCCGTGACGGTCGCCAAGGGGGAAGTCGACTTGAGCAAGGACGCGCTGTACCTGCGGGACGACAGGCCGAAGAACCTCTTGCGGTGGGATGTCAAAGTCGACCCGAAGCAGAACGGCGAGAAGGCGCTGGCCCTCGACTACGAGTACAAGATGGAGTTCGCCCAGACGGTGAACATCAGCGCGTTCCTGGCGAAGTAGCCGGGTTCCAAGAGCCGGATGCGTGAGCGTCCGGGTTCTTCCGCCCTGAAGCAAAGAACCCGGACGCTCACGCATCCGGCTCCCGACGCCTGCCGCCCCCCTTCCTGGACCCGGCCCCGGCGTGGTAGAATCCGGCTCGCCCCGCCGGCGTGAGCTATCACTCAGACAAGGTTGGCTGACGGCTGATAGCTGACGGCGACTCCCCGGGAGACCGCAACCGATGGCCAGCCCGTTCCCCGGCATGGACCCGTTCCTCGAACGCGCCGACTGCTGGCCGGCCGTCCAGCACCACGTCGTCGCCGCACTGTATCAACTCCTGCTCCCCGGCCTGGTCGATCGGTATCGGGCCAGGGTCGGCCGCCGCGACTATGCCACGGAGACGCCGCTGTTCACGTCGGTCTTGCGCGAGGCGCACGCCGAGGAGTTCCTGGAAATTCGTGCCCGGAGCGACGACCGGCTGGTCACCCTCGTGGAAGTCGTCAGCCTGGCGAACAAGACGACGCCGGCCGGGCGGGCGGCGTACCTGGCGGCCCGGCAGACGGCCCAGCGGCAGCGGGCCGGGGTCGTCGAAATCGACCTCGTCACCCAGGGGACGCCGACGCTCGATTACTCCCGGGCCGACCTGCCGCCGGCGGACTACGTCGTCGCGGTCACCCGGGGGACGGCTCCGGAGCGGTTCGAGTTGTACGCCGCGACGGTCGCCAAGCGACTGCCGAAGTTCCGGCTGCCCCTGGCCGCCGACGACCGGGACACCGTCGTCGATTTGCAAACGGTGTTCGCCCGGGCGGCCGACCAGGGGCAATTTCGACAGGTCGCCCGGCACGGCGAACCGCTCCCCGTCGAGGTCATATTAACCGGCGACGGACGAGCCTGGGCCAGTGGAGTAGTTCGGAATAATGAGGGCTGAATGGAAGGCGAGGCGGCTTGCTCGCCCTGGTCCGCTTCCGCTTCATTCATCCCTCATCATTACTAGCAGCAGGTTCCCACTCATGAGCGTCCCTCCGCCTCCCGAGTCCGGTCCGGTGCCGGGGCCGAACTTGGCCGGGGCGATCCTCCGGCGGGTCGTCGCCGTCGGCGTCATCCCGCCGGACGTGTGGGCCGACTTGAGTCCGGCCGACCGGGACGCCCTGGCGGCCATCCGCGACCTGGGGGCGCTAGCCGACGCCCTGGTCGCCCGCCGGCTGCTCACCCCGTACCAGGCCGGCCGGGTCCGGGGCGGGTCGGTCAACGGCCTGGTCCTCGGCAACTTCCGGGTGCTCGAAAAGATCGGGGCCGGCGGCATGGGCGTGGTGTTCCGGGCCGAGCACCAGTCGCTCCGCACCCCGGCGGCGATTAAGGCATTGTTCGCCGACGGGGCCAAGAACCGCCGGGGGATCGACCGGTTCTTCGTCGAGGTCCGGGCGGTGGCGACCCTGCGGCACCCGAACATCGTCGCCGCCATCGACGCCGGGGAGGAACCGCACGCCGGGTCGGACGGACAGGCCGTGCCGTACCTGGTCATGGAGTACCTGCCCGGCAAGAACCTCGACGACCTCGTGACCCAGGAGGGGCCTCTGCCCGTCGCCCGGGCCTGCCAGTTCGCCCACCAGATCGCCGACGCCCTCACCGAAGCCCACCGGCACGGGTTGGTTCACCGGGACATCAAGCCGTCGAACATCATGATGACGCCGGACGGCCAGGCCAAGTTGCTCGACTTCGGGGTGGCCCGGCTGCCGGCCGACGAGCGGCTGACCCAGGATGGGTCGCGTCTCGGGACGGTCGGGTACATGGCCCCGGAGCAGGCCCGAAACCCGCACGACGTGGACGGCCGGGCGGACATCTTCGGCCTGGCCGCGACGCTGTTTTTCGCCCTGACCGGGCAGGACCCGTTCGCCCCGCCGGGCGGGTCGCTGACCGCCGGCCGGCCGCCGTCCCTGGCCGACATCCGGTCCGACCTGCCGGCCGGGCTGGACGCCACCCTGTCGCGGATGATGGCCCTCGACGCCGCCGACCGGCCCCAGACGGCGGCCGCGGCGATGCGCGAGCTGTCTCCGTACCTCGGCTGGGCGACCGGCGGCTGGGGGGCGGCCGTCCTCCCGGCCCCGGCGGGCGGCCGGGCGCCGGCGACCCTGGCCGGGTCGGCGGCCCGGCCGGCGGCCCCGACGCGGGCCTTCCGGGTGCTGATCGTGGACGACGAGGAGCCGGTCCGCCGGGTCTGCCGGTTGGCCCTGCAGAACGAGCCGGTCGCGTGCGACGAGGTCGACACCGGCCCGGACGCCGTCGCCCGCGCCCTGTCCGCCCCGTTCGACTTGGTGCTGCTGGACATCGACCTGCCGGGGCTGAACGGCGAGCAGGTGCTCCGGCAGTTGCGGCAGAACCCACCGACGGCCCACCTGAAGGTCATCATGCTCAGCGGCCGCACGTCCGGCGACGACCTGTCGCGGCTGCTGGCGACCGGGGCCGACGACTACCTGACCAAGCCGTTCAGCGTTGTCCAACTCCGGGCGCGGGTCAAGTCCGCCCTGCGGCTCAAGGACGCCCAGGACCGGTCGGATGTCCTCACCCGCCGGCTGGCCGCGTCCCACGCCGAACTCGAACACGCCGTGTCGGCCCGGGACGGCGACCTGATCCACGCCCGCGGGGCGATGGTCCTGGCCCTGGCCAAGCTCGTCGAACAACGATCGACCGAGACCGGCCCGCACCTCATTCGGCTGCAGCGGTACTGCCGGGCGCTGGCGGAGGTAGCCGCGGCGACTCCGGCGTTCGCCGGCCGGCTCGACCCGGCGTTCGTCCAGGAGGTCGAGGCCGCCGCTCCCTTGCACGACATCGGCAAGGTGGCCGTCCCGGACGCGGTCCTGAACAAGGCCGGCCGGCTGACGACCGAGGAAAAGCTGCTGATGCAGGCGCACACGACGATCGGGGCCGACACCCTGACCGAGGTGTCGGCCCGCTACCCATTCGCCACCGGGTTCTTCCAGACCGCGGCCGAGATCGCCCGGCACCACCACGAGCGGTGGGACGGGACCGGCTACCCGGACCGGCTGGCCGGCGAGGCCACGCCCCTGTCCGCCCGGCTGGTGGCCGTCGGCGACGTGTATGACGCGCTCCGCAGCCGCCGGGTGTACAAGCCGGCCCTGTCCCACGAGACGGCGACCGAACACATGCTGACCCGATCGGCCGGCCACTTCGACCCGGCGCTTTTGGAGGTGTTCGGCCGGGCCGCCGACCAGTTCGACCGCATCTTCCGCGACGCGGCGGATTGACGGCCGCGTCACCCCCGCAACTCCGCCGCCGCCCGTGCGGCCGCGGCGACTACCTTCGCTTCCCACCCGGCATCGTCCGGCCGGAACGGGAACGTCACCCCCCGGCTGCTGTTGACGACCGCGCCCAGCCCGTTGGGGCCGACGGCCGCCCGCACGTCCGCCGCCGTCCCGCCCTGCGCCCCGTACCCCGGCACCAGCAGCCATACGCCGGGGAGTTGCGAGCGCAGGTCGGCCAGCTCGCGCGGGTGCGTCGCCCCGACGACGGCCCCGACGGCCCCGTACCCACACTCGGCAATTGTTGGGGCGTTCCACCCGGCGACGGCGGCAGCGACGTGTTCGTACACCGGCCGACCGTCGCACATCAGGTTCTGGAACGTCCCGGCCCCGGGGTTTGATGTGCGGACCAGGACGAACAGCCCCCGGCCGGCAGCGGTGGCGGCGGCGATGAACGGCTCGACCGCGTCCGCTCCGAGGTACGGGTTGACGGTCAGGGCGTCGGCGTCCCAGACCGGCACGACGCCCGATTCCGTTCCCACCCCGGCGAACGCGGCGTCGGCGTAGGCGGCCGCCGTGCTGGCGATGTCACCGCGCTTGGCGTCGAGGATGGTAACGAACCCCATTTCCCGCGCCCGCCTCAGCACCGCCGCGAGGGCCGCCATCCCCGGCGGTCCGGCCAACTCGAAGAACGCGGACTGCGGCTTGACGACCCCGGCGTGCGGCCTCACGAGTTCCAATATCCGCAGGCCGAACGCTTCAATCGCCGCCGCCATACCCGCGAGGCCGCTGCCGGGCGGCGGGCGGAACTCGTCGGGGAGCGATTCGATGCGCGGGTCGAGGCCGACGCACAGGGGGCCGTGGCGGCGGACGGCGGCGGCCAGGCGGGCGGCGAAAGGCGTCATAATCGTCCTCTCTCACGCCCGCCGGAGGAACCCGCTGGCGGCGATCGGTTCTTCCAATTCCGTCCCGCGCCGCAGTAACAGAATGATTGGCGTCGTCATCACCGTCGTGATGATGGCCATGAGGACCAGCATGGCGAACAGGCTCGGCGGGATGACGCCCAGTTCGTAGCCGACGTTGATGACGATCAACTCCATGAGCGCCCGCGTATTCATCATCACGCCGATCAGGGCCGCCTCCCTGGTGCGGACGCCGGTCAGCCGGGCGGCCAGCATACACCCGCCGAACTTGCCGCCGACGGCCGCCGCCATGACCCCGGCGAAGATCAGCCACTGCGTGCCGCCGGCCAGGGTGTCGACGTTGGTCCGCAGGCCGGTGTAGGTGAAGAAGATCGGCAGGAAGAACGCAGTCACCAGGTCGCGCATCTTGCCGGCGACGGCCTCCCGGAACTCGTGCTGGTCGGACAGGGCCGCCCCCAGAAGGAACGCCCCGAAGATGGCGAAGATGCCGATCAGGTTCGTCGCCAAGGCGCTCAGCAGCAGCAGCACCAGCACCACGGCCAGCACGGTCAGGCTCGGCTGGCCGCCGGCCCCGCGCAGCGAGTAGGTGAAATACCGGACCATCAGCGGCCGGGCGATGACGAACATGAGCGCGGCGAACCCGACCGTCTCGGCGGCCATGATTGCCGTGGCCCGCGGGTCGAACCCGCTGCGGACCACGGCGGCGATGGTGGCCAGCATGATCCACCCGGCCGCGTCGCCGACGGCCGCGGCCGTGATGACGACGGCCCCGAGTTTGGTCCGGTTGATGCCGAGTTCGATCAGCATCCGGCCGAGGATCGGGATGGCCGTGATGGCCATCGCCACGCCCATAAACAAGGTCAGGCCGAGGAGCGGGACCGGCCCCCGGGTCGGGTGGTCCTCGAGGTACGGGTGGACGACCGGGGCCAGGCCGACGCCGAGGAGGACCGGCAGGGCGGTGCCGACGACGGCCACGGCCACGGCCGTCGTCCCGCTCGTCCGCAGGTGCGAGAACTCGAACTCCAGGCCGATCAGGAACAGCAGAAAGATCAGCCCGAGCTGGGCCAGTACGTCGAACACCTTCGGGAACGCGGCGGCGGCCAAGGCGGTATCTACGCCCGGCAACTGGGGATGGAACAACATCCCCCACCACACCGGGGCGACCCACCCAAACAGCGACGGGCCGAGCAGCAGACCAGCGATGATCTCGCCCACGGCCGTCGGCTGGCCGACCCGCCGGGCGACGGCCCCGGCCACCCGGGCGACGGCGATGATCACCACCAATTGCGCCAGCACCGGCAGAATCAGCTCTTCGATACTGAGGTGCTTGAGGGCCACGGCCGCCGCGGCCACGTCCGGCGGGGTCGGGGTCGGCACGCGAGAACCTCGGCCGGCGGGAACAAACTCGATGGCGGACGGGTGAGGATATTACTTCCGCCGGCCGCCGGCCTTACCCGAGGCGACACTGGCCACGGCGGCCGGCGGGGGCGCGGCCGGCGGCGGGGCAGCCGGGTCGGGGTTCAGCACGCGCTTGAGCAACTCGTACATCGGCTCCGGTGCGTCCTCGGCCGGCTTGAGGCGCAGGTACAGATTTTTGTCATCGACCACTTTCAGCCGGCCGCCGCTCGCCTTGGCCAGTTGGTCCGCCTTGCCCCGGTTGCGGTAGGTGAACACCAAGTCGCGTGCGTCGCGGTGGACGGCGGCGACCTGCCACCGGACGCACGCCAGCCGGACTTCGGTCGCCCGCAGCAGCCACTCGGCCGCGGCCGGCGGCGGGCCGTACCGGTCGCGCAACTCCTGGCGGAAGTCGTCGAGCTTCTTGAAGTCGCGCAGGCGGGCCAGCCGGCGGTAGACCTCGATGCGGAGCTTCTGCCCCGGCACGTAATCCCGCGGCAGGAACGCCGGCCACGGCAGGTCGACGTTCACCTCGACCGCGGCCTTCGGGGGCTGTTGCTTTAACTGGCGGACGGCGTTTTCCAATAGCTGGCAATACATCTCGTACCCGATGGCCGCGATGTGGCCGCTCTGCTCGCCGCCGAGGATGTTGCCGGCCCCGCGGATCTCCAAATCGCGCATGGCGATCTTGAACCCGGCCCCGAGTTCGGTGAACTCCTCGATGGCTTTCAACCGCTTCTGGGCGTTGGCCGCCACCATCTTCTTGGCGTCCACGATCATGTACGCATAGGCCCGGGTACTCGTCCGCCCGACCCGGCCGCGCAACTGGTGCAGGTCGGCCAGGCCGTACATGTCCGCCTCGTCGATGATGATGGTGTTGGCGTTCGGGATGTCGAGGCCGCTCTCGATGATCGTGGTGGCCAACAGGATGTCGGCGTCCTTGTTGATGAACGCCACCATCGCCTTCTCGAGTTCGTGTTCCCCCATCTGCCCGTGGCCGATGACGACCTTGGCCTCCGGGACGATGCCGCCCACTCTGGCGGCGATGTCTTTAATGTCATGCACCCGGTTGTGGACGACGAACACCTGCCCGCCCCGGTTCATCTCCCGGTGGATGGCGCTCCGGATCAACTCGTCGTCCCACCGGATGATCCGTGTTTCGACCGGCATCCGCTCCGGCGGCGGCGTCTCCAGGTTGGAGATTTCGCGGATGCCGAGCAGGGCCGAGTGTAATGTGCGCGGGATGGGGGTGGCCGTCATGGTCAACACATGTACGGTGGCCCGCAGGTGCTTCAACTTCTCCTTGTGTTCGACGCCGAACCGCTGTTCCTCGTCGATGACGACCAATCCCAGGTCTTGAAACTTGACATCGTCCGACACGATCCGGTGCGTGCCGATGACGACATCCACCGCCCCGTCGGCGACCCGCTTGAGAATCTCCCTGATCTTCTGCGGCGACTTGAACCGGCTGACGCACTCGACCGTGAACGGGTACTCGGCGAACCGCTGGGTGAACGTCCGGTGGTGCTGCTCCGCCAGGACCGTCGTCGGCACCAGGATGGCCACCTGCTTGCCGTTATCGATCGCCTTGAACGCGGCCCGCACCGCCACCTCGGTCTTCCCGTACCCCACGTCCCCGCACAAGAGCCGGTCCATCGGCTTGGGCTTCTCCAGGTCGCCCTTGATCTCGGCGATGGCCGACAGTTGGTCCGGCGTCTCCTGGTACGGGAACGTCGCCTCGAACTCGCGCTGCCAGTCGGAATCGGCCGGCAACGGCGTGCCGGGGACGGCGTTCCGCACGGCCTGAATCTGGATCATGTCGGCCGCCATGTCCCGGACGGCCTCGGTGACTTTGTCCTTCCGCCGCTGCCACGCGACGCCGCCGAGTTTGGACAGTTCCGGCTCGGCCTGCGACCCGCCGACGTACCGCTGCACCAGGTCGATGCGGGACGCCGGGACGTACAGCATGACGCCGTCGCGGAACTCCAGGATTAGGTTTTCTTCGACCGCGAAGCCCGTCTCGGGGGCGTCGGTCGCCTCGGCGGGCTTTGCCTTGTCGAGCATGGTCATGCCGCGGAACCGGGCGATGCCGTGGGCCATGTGGACGACGTAGTCGCCGTCATTCAGTTCCAGGAAGCTGTCGATGGCCCGGCCTTCGACCCGCCGGCTCGACGCCCGCTCCGCCGCCGGGGTCTTGGTGCCGAGCGTCACCGGGTCGCGGTGGAATAACTGGTGGCTACCCAGAACCACGACCCCGTCGCCGGCCGCCGCCCCGACCAGCCGGAACCCGGCCCGGACGTGCCCGGTGACGAGTTGCAGCCGGTCCGACGCGGCCAGCCGGCCCGCCTTCAACACGTCGTGCAGCCGGTGGATTTCGGCCTCCGACTGGCAGGCCACCCAGACCCGGGCCGTCGCCCCGACGGCGTCGAGTTCGTCCCGGACGCGGGTGACGTTGCCGCTGAACCGCTCGACCGATTCGACCTTGAGATGCACCGCCGCCTCGACCGTGGGCCGCGGCAGGGCCGACACGACGACCGTCGGGTGCCGCATCAGTTGGGCGAACGCCCCGTCGACTGTGAACAGCCCCGACGGGTCGGCGACCCGCTCGAAAAAGTGGCGGGCCTGCTCCTTCAAGTCCGCCGGCTCCACGAGCGCGACGACCGCCCTGGCCGGGAGGTAATCCGCCAGCGACCCGAACCCCTGCTTGAACCCGGCCGCCCCGGTCGCGGCCGCCATTGCCAGGACCGCGAGGTCGCTCCGGTTGCCGAGGCTCCGCTGGGACTGCGTCGAGAAGACGCGGATCGATTCGAGGTCGTCGCCGAAGAACTCCAGGCGCACCGGGTCGGTGGCGTCCGGCGGGAACAGGTCGAGTATCCCGCCGCGGCGGCTGAACTCGCCGGGGTACTCGACGGCGTCGGCCCGCTTGTACCCGTGGTTGGTGAGCCAGGCCGTGAACTCGTCCAGGTCGAGTGCCGCCCCGACGGTCAGCTTCCGGCCGGCCGCCGCCAGGTCGTCCCGGGCCGGCACCGGCTGGACCAGGGCCGCCATCGGGGCGACCACCAGCGGCGGCGGGGTCGGGGTCTGGAGCATCTGCAGGACGCGGAGCCGGGTGCCGGCCTCGTCGCTGATCCGCCCCCGGTTCGACTGCGGCGGCCAGGTGTCGTGGGCCGGGAAGATCGCGGGCCGCCGGCCGTGGAAGGTGGTCAAGTCCTCGGCCCAGAGGGGCACGTCGGCCGGGCCGGGCACCACCACCAGGACCGGGGCCGGGGCGTCGAGGGCCAGGGCTGCCACCGCCGCGGCCCCGCTCGACCCCCACGCGCCGTCGATGGTGCCGCTGCCGTTCGCGCGCAGGGCCGCCACCAGCCCCGGCCAGCCGGGAGCCTGGGCGAGCAGCCGGGAGACGTGCGGCAGCCCAGCCGGGGCCTTGGCCTTGGGGGCCGGGTCGGCCGGCGGGGAAGTCGACGCTGTCGGATCGGTCATCCGGTGAATCTGCCCGCTGACGCCGCCGGGGCCGGCCGCGCCGGTACAATTTATGCTAGTTATGGATAGGAAACTGCGTCAGCCGGAAAAGCCCCGGCCGTTCGTCTGGAAACCCTCGGGAAAGTGCGGCAGGATGTTGCGTGGTGCCCGGGGTGTGGCCATCCTATGACCGCCGACCGCCGCCCGGGGCAACCGCCCGGCCATTGATTAGGATCAGCAGCCCGCCGCTATCGAGGATACGCCTGATGACGATTTCGGCCCTGCGTCGGCTCGTTCGCCGTCCGGCCCCGGCGGCCCCGACCCCCCGGCCGCCGACCGGCGTCACCCTGACCGCCACCGGGCTGACCCGGTCGTTCGGCACCGGCGACAACCGGACCGTCGCACTTCTGGATGCCGACCTGGAACTCCGGGCCGGCGAGATGAACCTGCTGATGGGGCCGTCCGGCAGCGGCAAATCGACTCTCCTGGCCGTCATCTCGGCCTTGCTTCGGCCGGACGCCGGCCGGGTCGTCGCCGCCGGCCAGGACGTGTGGACGCTTTCCGAAGCCGACCTCGAAGAGTTTCGGCTGCGGCACTGTAGCTGTACTGTGTCGGGTGGTTGTTCGGCGTAAGCCCATCGGGTAGAAGGGATTCCCAGGGACAGTTGCCCTCCGGGAGCCGCCGATGGAACGCCGCTACGC
>JAABUN010007370.1_pt1 | contig 11912 bp, 11 predicted proteins | sample 5559311 | NCBI WGS metagenome assembly JAABUN01 (sample SAMN10711877, study PRJNA513370) | rock metagenome | isolation source: Antarctica rocks | place: Antarctica: Victoria Land, Siegfried Peak sud | reverse complement strand
CGGCCGAGAAGCCCGTCGACGGTCGGCGCGGCGCTTCGGTAGGCTCCCGACCGCGACCGCGAGGTCGCATGGAGGCGTCGCCTAGTCCGGTCTATGGCGCCGCACTGCTAATGCGGTTTGGGTCTCAAGCCCATCGGGAGTTCAAATCTCCCCGCCTCCGCTCTCGTCTTCCGGTTCCGGCGGGCGTACGGTCGCCGGCGTGTGCCGGAGCATCAAGACCCTGCGCCCCCCGTTCGCGGACGACGTCACTCCCGAGGACGTCGAGGCCGCCGCGCTGCAGTACGTCCGCAAGGTCGTCGGCATGCGGTCGCCCGCCCCGCACAACCGCGAGGCTTTCGAGGCGGCGGTGCAGGCCGTGACCGCGGCGACGTCCGATCTGCTGCGCGACGTGGTGGTGCGGGGCTCGGGCGCCCCCGCGTCAGGCTGACCTGTCGCGCGTCACCGTGAGGAACAGCCGGTGCGCGACCAGCACGACGGTGAGCCAGGCGAGGCCGAGCGTCCACGCGACGAGCACGTCCGTCAGCCAGTGGTGGCCGAGGTAGACCCGGCTCAGCCCCATCGTGACGGCGAACGCGGTGGCCACCGACAGCGTCGTCGCCCGCGCCCAGGCGGCGCGCTGACGGCGCACGAGCAGGTACGCGAGCACCCCGGCCACGACGACGGCGTTGAGCGCGTGGCCGCTCGGGAACGACCCGGACGACTCGTACGGCGGGACAGCGTCGGCGAGGTCGGGGCGGGTGCGGCCGACGACCGCCTTCCCGACGACGGTCATGACGACGGAGCCGAGCGTGGCCGCGGCGACCAGCACCACGGGGGTCCACTGCCGCCAGCGCACCGCCATCGCGAGGGTGGCGGCCGCCACGAGCCAGGGGAGCACGCGCGCGCTGCCGAGGTCGGTGTAGAAGGTCACCGCGTCGTTCGTGGTGGGGGACCGCACGCTCTTGGCCGCCTCGAGCACCGGCACGTCGAGGACCGCGATGCCCTCGGTGTCGCTGACCGCTTCGTACAGCTCGGCGCTCCCGACGGTGAGGCCGACGACGAGCAGCCCGCCGAGCAGCAGCGTCACGATCATCACCCAGTGCGGTGCGACGTGGGGACTCACCCGACGCACCGTCGTGACGAGCAGGCGCCCGGCCCCCGTCGTCCAGTGCGTGAGGTCACGCGAGCCGACGCGGTCGTCGGTCAGGCGTCGCGACGTCATCGCCTGCCCCTACCCCGCCGCCCAGGGGAGCACTGCTCAGAAGAGCAGCGCGACCCCGACGATCAGGCCGAACACGACGACGAGGCCCCGCAGCCGCGCCGGGTCGAGCCGTCGGGCGTAGCGGGCGCCCAGGTATCCGCCGAGCAGCGCCGCCGGGGCCACGACCGCGACGGCTTCCCAGTCGACCGGCCCGAACACCGTCCTTGCAGCGCGAGCGGCAGTGACCCGAGGATCACGAGGAACGGCACTGGCAGACGGCGTCAGACTGCCTCGGGGGCTCACCGCACGACGAGGACCGGGCGAGGCGCTGACCGAGCCCAGCACGGCATGACGGCTCGCCCTACCGCCGGCCGAGCACCTCCCGCACCCCCCGCGCCACCTCGAGGTCCTCGCGCGCCACGACGACGACGGTGCTGACCCGTGCGTCCAGCGCGGTGATGTCGGCATCCCCGGACGCGCGCTCGTTCGCCTCGTCGTGGAGCGCCACGCCGAGGTAGGCGAGCCGTCGCGCGAGATCCCGTCGGACGGACGTCGAGTGCTCGCCGACGCCTCCGGTGAGCACGAGCAGGTCGAGCCCGCCGGTCGCGGCGGTCATGGCAGCGGCCTCGCGGGCCAGCCGGTGCAGGTAGACGTCGTACGTCAGTGCGGCGTCCTCGTCACCCGCCGCAGCACGCTCCTGCACGTCGCGCAGGTCCCCGGACGTGCCGCTCAGCCCGGCGAGCCCCGACCGGTGGGCCAGCGCCTGCTCGAGCTCCGCGGCCCGGATCCCCCCGTGCTGCTGCAGCCACAGCAGGAGGCCGGGGTCGACGGACCCGGAGCGGGTCGCCATGACGAGCCCGTCCAGCGGGGTGAACCCCATCGTCGTGTCGACGCTTCGGCCGTCGACCACGGCGCACAGCGACGCGCCGCCCCCGAGATGGCACGAGACAATCCGCAGCGCGCCGAGCGGGCGCCCCACGAGCTCGGCGGCGCGGCGCACGGCATGAGCGTGGGACAGACCGTGGAACCCGTACCGGCGCAGCGACCACCGCGCGTTCCACTCGCGGGGCAGCGCGTACGTGGCCGCCGCCGCCGGCAGCTCCGAGTGGAAGGTCGTGTCGAAGCAGGCGACGGCGGGGAGCTCGGGCAGCAGTGCCTGCACCGCGCGGATGCCCGCGACGGCCCGGGGCTGGTGCAGCGGGGCCAGGACCGTGAGCTCCTGAATCTCGCGCACGACCTCGTCGTCCAGCAGCACCGGCTGGACGTAGCGGGGGCCGCCGTGCACGACGCGGTGGCCGACGGCGTCGACCGGACCCGTGTCGGCCAGGACCTCCCGGACGGCCGAGACGTCCTCGCCCGCCCACCGCTCGACGAGGCGCTCCGCGAGCGTGTCCTCGCCATCCAGTACGGACAGCTTGAGGCTGCTCGAACCCGCGTTGACGACCAGGACGCGCACTGGCTCAGCCCCTCGTCGCCCCGTCGCCGAGCACCCAGTCCCGGACCTCGGGCAGGTCCTCCAGGTGCTCGACGACGTACGCCGCGTGCTCCGCCAGCTTCGTCTCGCACCACCGCTTCAGCTCGCTCGAGCCTGCGGGGGTGCGGCCGGCGTTGTTGATCGCGTCCACCACGAGGTGGAACCGCGACGCCCGGTTGCGCACCACCATGTCGAAGGGGTTGGTCGTGGTGCCCTCCTCGACGAAGCCCCGGACGTGGAAGCGGTCGGCGTCCGGCCGGCCGTGGACGAGCTGGTGCACTGCGCCGGGGTAGCCGTGGAAGGCGAAGACGACGTCGACGGAGTCGGTGAACAGCTCGGCGAACTCGGTGTCGGTCATGCCGTGCGGGTGGTCGCGCCGGCGCGGGAGCGTCATGAGGTCGACGACGTTCACGACTCGTACACGTAGGCCTGGCAGGCGATCTCGCAGGATCTCGGCGGCGGCGACGGTCTCCATGGTCACCACGTCGCCAGCGCAGGCGAGCACGACGTCGGGGTCGCTGCCGGCGTCCTCGTGGCCGGCCCAGTCCCACACGCCAGCGCCCCGGGCGCAGTGCAACGCCGCGTCGTCCGCCGACAGCCACTGCAGCTGCGGCTGCTTGTCGATGACGATCACGTTGATGTACGACCGCGACCTCAGGCAGTGGTCCGCCACCGACAGCAGGCAGTTGGCGTCCGGCGGCAGGTAGACGCGGGAGACGTCGCCACGCTGGACGATGACGTTCTGGAGCAGCCCGGGTCCCTGGTGGGAGAAGCCGTTGTGGTCGTTGCGCCACGCGGTCGACGTGAGCAGGATGTTCAGGCTCGGGACCGGTGCCCGCCACGGCAGCGCGGTCGCCTCCTGGAGCCACTTGCCGTGCTGGACGGTCTGCGAGGCGCTCACCATCGCGAAGGCCTCGTAGGTGGCGAACATCCCGTGGCGCCCGGTCAGCGTGTAGCCCTCGAGCCAGCCGTGGCAGCTGTGCTCGGACAGCACCTCCATGACCCGGCCCGAGGCGGACACGGCGACGTCGTCGGCCGTCGTCCGCTCCATGAAGGCACGGTCGCTGACGTCGAAGACGGCGCCGAGCCTGTTGCTGTTGGTCTCGTCCGGGCAGAAGAGCCGGAACGAGTGGCGGTTGCGCGTGTAGACGTCGCGCAGCAGCTCGCCGAGGCGACGGGTGCTCTCGGCCAGCAGCTGCCCCGGCCCTGGCACATCGACGGCGTAGTCGACCGGGTCCGGGAGGTCGAGGTCCCGCGTGAGCAGGCCGCCGTTCGCGTGGGGGGAGGCGCTCATCCGCAGGGCGCCTCGCGGATTCGCCTGCTGGACAGGTGACGTGGGACGACCGGCGTCGTCGAAGAGCTCGGCCGGTCGGTAGGACTGCAGCCACTGCTCGAGCAGCCGCAGGTGGGCGGGGTCCTCGCGCACGCCGGCCAGCGGGACCTGGTGCGAGCGGAACGTCCCGCTCATCTGCACCCCGTCGACCAGTCCCGGGCCGGTCCAGCCCTTCGGTGAGCGGAGCACGATCACCGGCCAGCGAGGGCGCCCAGCCGGGGTGGCTCCCGACCCGGCCTCCTCGGACCGGGCGGCCGTCTGGATCCGCCGGATCGACGTCCAGGCCCGCGCGAGGGCGGTGGCGAACCGCATGTGCATCCCGGGCACGTCCTCACCGGTCACCTCGATCACCTCGTAGCCGTGGCCCTCGAGCAGAGCCCGCACCTCCGCCGGGTCCTTGCGAGCGAGCACCGTCGGGCCGGAGATCTTCGCCCCGTTCAGGTGCAGGACCGGCAGCACCGCACCGTCGTGGGCGGGGTTGAGGAACGAGATCCCCTTCCACGACCCTTCGAGCGGCCCGGTCTCAGCCTCTCCGTCTCCGTCCCCGACGACTGCGACGGCGAGCAGGTCGGGGTTGTCCATGACGGCGCCGAACGCGTGGAGCAGGACGTAGCCGAGCTCCCCGCCCTCGTGGATCGAGCCGGGTGTCGGGACCGATACGTGGCTCGGGATGCCGCCCGGCGTGGAGAACTGGCGGAACAGGCGCTGCATCCCGGGCTCGTCCCTCGTCACGTGGGGGTAGATCTCGCTGTAGGTGCCCTCGAGCCAGCCCGCGGCGACGAGCGCCGGTCCGCCGTGGCCCGGGCCGGCGAGGTAGATCACCTCCTGCCCCGTGCGACGGATCAGCTGGCTCAGGTGGGCGTAGACGAAGGACAGGCCCGGGCTGGTGCCCCAGTGACCGAGCAGGCGCGGCTTGATGTGCTCCGGCAGCAAGGGGACCGTCAGCAGCGGGTTGGCCTGCAGGTAGATCTGGCCGACGGTGAGGTAGTTGCAGGCGCGCCACCACGCGTCGAGAGCAGCCAGGTCGGCGGCGTCGGGCTCGGCCAGCGCCCGGCCGACCTCGTCGAGGTCTCGTACGTCCAGCAGATCGGTCAAGGGTCCTCCTCGCGCGCACGGTCAGGCCGCGAGCGCGGGTCGCTCGACACCGTCTGTCGTACTCGCGTCGAGTGGACCATGACGGCCACCGGTCAGGCCTCGGTCGTCGCGGATCTGCTCCTGGCCGACCGCCTGCGCGACCTCCCGCTGAGTGCTGGGTGGCGGGAGAGCGCTGCACCGTCGTCGTGGAGCTCGGCATGGTCAGCGGGCTGCGCGTCGGGGCCTGAGCGGCCGCCCGACCCGGTCCCGCCGACGGCAGGCGGCCGTCCGGCGTAGAGGGGGGCGGGTCCTCAGTCGCCCGCGGGCAGGTCGAAGGCGCGCGGCACGGCGTCGACCGCGGCCTCGAGGACGTCGTCGTCCGGCGCCCGGCCGTGGAGCAACCGGCCGTGGACGACCGCGCCGCACAGCATGAGCACCGCCGCCTCGCGCTGTGCCGGAGGAAGGAGTGGGCCGAGGCGCTCGCGCAGCGGGCGCTCCCCGTCGGCGACGAACGCCGCGAGCACCGGTGCGAGCTCGGGCACGGTCGGGGCCCGCTCGGCGAGCACCGCGAGCGCCCGGTCGAGCCGGTGGTCGATCATCGCCGTCTTGAACGAGCGCAGCTCGGTGAGCAGGTCCGCCCGCAGTGTGCCGACCGGCTCGGCGTGCGGCATGGCCCCGAACCGCTCGAAGGCGTCGCGCACCAGGGCCAACCGGTCTGGCCAGTGCGCGTACAGGGTGGCCTTGGAGTACCCGGCGAGCCGGGCGACGTGCGGGTGGGTGACGGCGTCCCAGCCCTCGTCGACGAGCACGTCCATCGCAGCCTGGAGCACGTCGTTGCGGGTCCGTACGACGCGAGGGTCGACGCCTCGCCTGCGGCGCCGCCACCTCGCCCGGCGTGCTCGTCGGCGCTCGCCTCGCACAGGGGCTCGGCGAGGCGCTCGCCGCACCGGCGGCGCTGGGGCTGATCGCGCTGCTGTTCACCGAGCCGGTGGAGCGCGTCAAGGCGATCGGGCTGTTCGGGGGCACCTCGGGCCTCGCAGGGACCAGCGGGCCGATCATCTCCGGTGCGCTCGTCGAGTACTCCACGTGGCGATGGATCTTCCTGATCAACCTGCCCGTCGCGCTGCTCGCGCTGGTCGCCGTGCCGCGCCTGGTCAGCGGCGAGCTGGGCCGGCGCGACACCAGCGGCCTCGACCTGCGTGGCGCCCTTGCTCATCACGGCCGGGCTGTCCGGGATCGTGTTCGGTCTCATCGAGGCCGCATCGCACGACTGGACCGACGCCCGGGTCCTCGTGCCGCTGGTCGCCGGGATCGTCCTGATCCCCGTCTTCGCGCTCAGCCAGCGCAGCGCCCGCCACCCCCCTGCTGCCGCTGTCGTTCCTGCGCGAGCGCACCCGGGTCGTCACCGACGTCGTGGCGCTGCTGTTCTCCACCGTGTTCTTCGCGCAGTCCTTCGTCACGACGCTCTACCTGCAGGACGTGCTCGGCTTCGGGGCCCTGCGCAGCGGCCTGGGCTTCCTGCCGTTCGGCATCGCCGTCGGAGTGTCGCTGGGCCTCGCGACCAAGCTGATCCCGAAGGTCGGGCTGAGGCCGGTCATGACGGCCGGCCTGCTGCTGGCCGCCGCCGGAGCGCTCGTGTTCACCCGGCTGTCGGCGGACGGCTCCTACACGAGCCAGGTGCTGCCAGCCAGCGTCCTGCTGGCGCTCGGCAGCGGGCTCGTCCTCCCGACCCTTGGCAACGGGGCGGTGCACGGTGTGACCGACCGCGACGCAGGACTGGCGTCCGGACTCGTGCAGTCGCTGCAGCAGATCGGCGGTGCCATCGGTCTCGCGGTTCTGACGACCGTCACCCTGCGCCGGGCCGGTGACCGCATCGCCGCCGGTGTCGACCCGGCCGTCGCGACCACCGAGGGCTACGTCGTCGCGCTGCAGATCGGTGTCGGCGTCCTGCTCGTCGCCGCTGCGCTCGCTGCCCTGCTCCGCCGCGGTGTCGGCAGCGCCGACGACCCCAAGGCCGCGCCCGAGGGCGTGGTCGCATGAGCGGGGGGTCTCGGTACGGCGTCGACCGCGGAGGACGAGCACGCCCTCGGTCGGCCCGCCTTCGAGGACAGGGAGTGCCACCTAGAGGTCGACGCGGAACTCCTGCACGTCGGCGTCCTGGATGGCGTCGCTCTGCTCGTCAGAGGGTCCCGACCCCCGAAAGCGCATGAGCGCGTCCTCGTCCGTCCAGCGCTCGTAGACGTTGATGCGACGTGGATCGATCAGGTCCGCGGACAGGGCGAAGTCCACGCAGCCTTCTGTCTTACGACCCTTCTCCACGACTGTCCGGCACTCCGCGAGGTAGTCATCACGACCGGCGGCATCCACGAACAGGGCACCTGCGACGAGGATCACGCGGGCGAGGCTATCGCCGGGCAACGACGCCGTCCGACCCGGATGCTCATCGCGGCTCTGCGCTGAGCACCGCCGTTGAGCAACAGGAGCACCGCGACCACGGCAGTGCCCGTCAGTCGGACCTTCGCTGCCGGCCGCGTGCCGCCGGTCGGGCGTACGTCCGCGCTCCGTGTCAGCAACCGCAATGTCTCAGAAGCCCAGGTCAGAGGCTTGCTGCGCGTCCCGGAAGCGGCAGGACGGTCGGAGGCATCGCTCCGGTATGCTCCTGACCGTCGTCCTCCACGGCGGCACGCGCCCGTAGCTCAACGGATAGAGCACTTGACTACGGATCAAGAGGTTAGGGGTTCGAATCCCTTCGGGCGCACAGAGAAACCGCAGCTCAGAGGGGGTACGAGCCAGGCCGGAGAGCGTCACATCAGGTCTCCGTGACCGCCCTGTCAGCCAAGTCGTCAGCCAACCTGACGCTGAGGTCCGGGAGCGACGAGTCGATGATCGACGCGAAGACCTCGTCAGTGATCGGCTTGGTGCTCACATAGGTGTCCATGGTCATGCCGATGCGGGTATGACCCAATGCCTGCTGCAACTCCTTGTCGGCTACGCCAAGGGCGTGCGCATCGTCGGAGAAGGTCCTCCTGAGGGCATGCGGAGTGGCGTGTGACAGCCCTGCCGATTTGCAGAGGTCTGTCATGTGGTGGTTGAGGCGACTCGGGTCAAGCGCTGTACCAACGCTCGTGGTGAACAGCAACTCGCTGTCCTGCCAGCCGGGACCGCAGGCCCCTCGCTCCTCCGCCCGAGCCGTGAGCCGCTCACGCAAGATGCGAGCCGTCGTCTCCGACATGTAGAGGCTGCGGGTCTTCTCACCCTTCGGCAACTTCGCGCTCAGGCCGTGCCCGGTGACGCGCACGATCTGCTGCCGCACGTGGAGAACGCTGTTGTCAAAGTCCGCGTCGTCTACCTGGAGACCGATGGCTTCACCTCGACGCAACCCCAGGGCGTACATGACGTAGTACAGCCCGAACAGGCGGTCCTTGCGGGCGGCGGCGAGCAGGGCGTCGCGCTCCGCTCTGGTGAGCCGTCTCGTCACAGCAGCAGGGGTCTTGGGTGCAGGGACGGCCACGTCACGAGCCACGTTCCTAGTAAGCCGCTCCTCGACAATGGCTTGCTTGAGCGCCATCCGGAGGACCACGAGGACTGTGTTCATAAGACTCCGCCCCGAGCCGCCGTCGCGCAAATCCGACAGGAAGCGCAGCACGTGCTCGTGGCGCAGGTCGATGAGCCGGTGGTGTCCGAGTGCGGGCTTGATGTGCACCCGCACGGCGTTCTCGTACGACGCGACGGTGGCCCGTGCACGTGTAGACGGGACGACCACGTCCTGTAGCCAGTGATCGACGAAGGTGTCGAGCCGCGTACGGCCATCGGGCGCGGGCAGCCCTTCGGCCTGGGCCCGCAGTGCCGCAGCGAGGTGGACCGCCGCCTCGCGGCGGGTCGTGAAGGAACGACGGGTGCGCTTGCGCCTGCCGTTGACGATGCCGTAATCGACCTCGGCGAACCAGCGCGCCCGGCTCTGGCTGTAGAAGACGCTGCCCTCACCGTGCCCGCGCTTGCGTCCCGCTGCCACGTCTTTCTCCCTTCGACACACACAGAGGAGCACGCAGGTACGACGTTCTGGTGCGTTTAGGCCTCACAGCCACGCCTGGGCCTGAGCCTCGATGTACTCCGCGAGTGCGGTGGGTTCGATACGCCGCGCAGTCCCGATCTTGATGGACCGAACGGCTCCGATGGCCAGCAACTCGTACATCTTGGTAAGCCCGATTGAGAGGGAGTCGGCTGCCTCTTGGACCGTGTAGAGGAGGCGCACTACTACTGCGCCGTCGTCTGAGATTCGCTTGCGGAGTGTCGTCGGAGAAAGTTTCCTGACTTCTGGGACATCTTCTTGTCTTCCGGGTTGAGGCACGGCATCGCCTTAACGCTCTCGCCGAACCCCCGGCGTGCCTTTGGGCGGGCGTAGGGCTTATCGGAACGAGCCCTCGACCGAGTCATCGTGCGAGTGCACGACCTGTAGGGCCTACTTTAGGCGATGGGTATACCGTCTCACAAGGCTTTCGAAGCACTTGTTTGCACGCCAAACCTTTGCGATGGGGCACATTTTCTTAGGCCCTGCTGAGCGGAGATCTTCTTTTGAAGATGTCACGGTAGCGAGATGCGAATCGTGACTCAGGTCGAGTCGATGCACGGGCATTCTTGTGTGTGCCCCCAAGAAACCTTGGAGTTTCGGGGTAGGCATCTCGACCTGGGCGAGACTTGCTACTCTCACAGAAAGGGACTAGTTAGCCTGCGCAAGCCTGGCACGAGCATGGTGGCTGCCGGGGGGCCGGTGGAGGACACGGCCCGGCCTCGTCCCGAGCCGGAACTTTTGTTCTTCTGGTAGGTCACCACGCCGTGGGCGAAGGAGGGCAGGCTGGCCGGTGCTTTCTATCGATCCGGCGAAGGGGCGTGCGACCCGGGGGCATACACGATGGCACGGGTTCGCCAAGCCGTTCATGTGTTCCGTCCGGGGGGGGGTCTCCATGGAAGACAGGTGTCGCCTCAGCCTCCGACAGACCTGACAGGCCTCTGCCTGACGCGGCGAAGATCACGTGGGGAAGTGATCGGTACCTCGCGGCATCGTCATCGAACGTCCAAGCAACAGGTTGTGTTGGAGCCGGTGCGCATCCTGCGGGGGGGACATCTTCTTGTCTTCCGGGTTGAGGCACGGCATCGCCTTAGCGCTCTCGCCGAACCCCCGGCGTGCCTTTGGGCGGGCGTAGGGCTTGTCGGAACGAGCCCTCGACCGAGTCATCGTGCGAGTGCACGACCTGCGAAGCCAGTCTAGGCGCATGCCTACCCTCTCACAAGGCGCTCGGGACACCTGTTTGCACGCCACACCTTACTGATGCCCGGTGGATTTTCTTATGCCGCCTGCTCGCAGCATGCCTAGTCCGCAAGCGCAGAAGTGGTCACCTCACGTGGTGGTATTTCGCGGGCCGATGTGACAGCGTGACAGCGTGGTCGGTATTCAGCAGCGGGTGGACGGAGTTCTTTCAATGTCTGGAAACGGGAGCATCGACTGGGCTGCTGTGGACGTGGACTGTCCGGCGCAGTTGTCCGTGTCCCGGTCAGTCGCGGTCCGTGGCCACTTCGAGACGGCCTCCTATCCGTGGGTGAGTGCAGGGTGGCCGGTCATCCCGGTCCGTCGAGGAGAGGTGAAGGGTCGGGCCACCCCTAAGGGCACGTTGCCGTCGAACGACTGGGTCACGGTTGAGAAGTGGGCGCGGAACCCTCGGTACAAGGACTGCAACGTGGGTGTCGTGATCACGGGGCTGCGCGTAGTGGTCCTGGATATCGAGAGCGAAGTCGGGGAGCGGTCGCTGGCCAGCCTGCTCACCCAGGCAGGGGTGGACCTGCCCAAGACGTTCGAGGAGAACACCGGAAAGCCCCAGGGCCGACACCTGCTGTTCCGGCTGCCCGACGACGTTCTCGTGCTGCCGAGCCAGCACCACTCCGCCTACAGGGCGACACCGGACCTCGACGTGTTGTTCGCGGGCCTGTTCGTCGGCACGGGGTCGATCCACGCCAACGGTAGGCGCTATGCGGGTAATGGGCCGATCCCGCGCCGGGAAGACCTGCCCGTCCTTCCGTTGGGTCTGTACGAGGTGCTCAGGGCACGGGCGAAGCGCCTGCCGCAAGCCGAGACCGCCTCGGTCGCGCCCCCGGAGGTGACGCCGCGTGGGCCAGCGGTGGCTAACACCTCACGATCGGTCTCTCCAGCCGTCCCGCTCGCGGGACCCCGCACGATGCCGACGTGGGTTCGGCAGTGGCTGCAGGACGCCTCGGACAGACGGGACGCTCGGACGTGCAGCGTGGTGGCGGACCTTGTCGTCCTGGGCTGGGCCGATGCCGGGATCGTCGAGGTGGTTCTGGCAGCGCCGCTGGGAGTCAAGGCCCGCGAAGAGGACCCGTCCAACCCTGCTCGGTGGGTTCAGCACAAGATCGACTGGGCCAGGCAGCGGCAGCGTGGCCCTCGCTTCGACCCCTTGCAGTACTGGTGGTCGGCGCACACCTCTGGCATGTCGTCCATCCGTCTGCGCATCTTGGACTGCCTGCTCGGCTACGCCCGCAGGAAGGGTGGTCGAGTAACGCTGTCGGCTGCCCAGATCGGGCTGGGTTCGGCCTCCACCAAGGTGGACGAGGACCTGCGTGGTCTGGTCCACGACGGGTGGCTGGTCTTGGTTGATGAGCAAGAGCGCGTGCAGGAGGAGGCCCGTACCTACCGCTTAGTCGTGCCTACCTTTAGCCCCGGTCTTTCAGTAAGGCTCCGGGCTGGGCATGGATGATCTTGGAGTTGGGTTTTTGGCGAGAGGGCAGCGTTGAGTGCCGGTGCTGGCGACCGGTGTGTCCGTGATCCTGGTGGGGCGGGG
>JAABUN010007369.1_pt1 | contig 11913 bp, 10 predicted proteins | sample 5559311 | NCBI WGS metagenome assembly JAABUN01 (sample SAMN10711877, study PRJNA513370) | rock metagenome | isolation source: Antarctica rocks | place: Antarctica: Victoria Land, Siegfried Peak sud | reverse complement strand
GGGGTCGTCCCGCTGCTCCGCGGCGTTGACGCGGTCGGCATCGGGGTGGACCGGAAGCCACGGCGCCCCGCTGGTGAAGCCGGCATGCGCGGAGCTGTCCCACTGCACCGGCGTGCGGGCGTTGTCGCGGCTCATCGCGCGAAGCGCGTCCAGGACCTGGTCGGGCTCCGCGCCGCCGTCGACCGCGTCGCGCCAGTGGTTCAGCGACTCGATGTCGCGGAAGCCCTCGATGTCCGGCCAGGGCGCGTTCGCCATCCCGAGCTCCTCGCCCTGATAGACGAACGGCGTGCCCCGGTGCAGGTGCAGCACCGTGGCGAGGGCCTTGGCCGACCGCACCCGGTGCTCGCCGTCGTCGCCGAAGCGCGACACGACCCGGGGCTGGTCGTGGTTGTCCCAGTAGAGGGAGTTCCAGCCGCGGTCGGCCAGCCCGGCCTGCCACCGGCCGAGCGAGCGCTTGAGCCGGCCCAGGTCGAACGGCTGCACGTCCCACTTGCTGCTGCCGTGGTCGATCCCGACGTGCTCGAACTGGAAAACCATGTCGAGCTCGTCGCGTGCGGGGTCGGTGTAGCGCACAGCCTGCTCGACGGTGGCGCCGGGCATCTCGCCGACGGTGAGCAGGCCGTCCCGCCCGGCGAAGACCTCGCGGTGCATCTCCTGCAGGAACTCGTGGATCCGCGGCCCGGACAGGAAGTGCGGCGTCCCGTCGCCGTGCGCCGACCCGGGACGGCGGCGTCCGTCCGGCAGCGCCGGGTCCTTGGAGATCATGTTGATGACGTCCATGCGGAAGCCGTCGACCCCCCGATCGAGCCACCAGCGCATCATCTCGTGGACCGCGGTGCGGACCTCGCGGTTCTCCCAGTTGAGGTCCGGCTGCTGCCGGGTGAACAGGTGGAGGTAGTACTCGCCGCTGGCCTCGTCGTACGTCCAGGCCGGACCGGAGAAGAACGAGCCCCAGTCGTTCGGCTCCGCGCCTGGGGTGCCGGGGACCGTGCCGGGTCGCGCCGGTCGCCACCAGTACCAGTCGCGCTTCGGGTCCTCGCGGCTTGAGCGCGACGCTGCGAACCACGGGTGCTCGTCGGAGGTGTGGTTGACGACCAGGTCCATCAGCAGCTTCATGCCGCGCGCGTGCAGCGCCTCGATGAGCTCATCGAGGTCCTCGAGCGTGCCGAAGACGGGGTCGACGTCGCGGTAGTCGCTGATGTCGTAGCCGTTGTCGTGCTGCGGCGAGCGGTAGACCGGCGACAGCCACAGCACGTCGACGCCGAGGTCGGACAGGTGGTCCAGCCGGCGGAGGACCCCGCGCAGGTCGCCGACGCCGTCACCGTCGCTGTCGGCGAAGCTGCGCGGGTAGACCTGGTAGACGACGGCGCGGGTCCACCAGGGGGCGTCCTTCGGCGTCACGTCAGGCGCCGGTCGCCAGGTGCCAGCACACGCAGCCAGCGGTAGCCGTAGGCCGGCAGGTGCAGGTCGGCGGTACCGCCCCGGCCGAGGTCGGTCGAGCCGTCGGCGAGCAGGTCCACGAGGCGGCTCCCCTCGGCGGCGTCGGGCAGCGAGAGCGGGACGGTGAGCGGCTCTGGGCCCAGGTTGTGCAGCGCGACCAGGCAGGCGTCCTCCCACGTCACGCAATGCGCGAGGACCGCGGCGTGCGGCTGGTCGAGGACGGCGAACTCCCCCCACCCGAGCTCCGGGCAGTCCCGATAGCGGCGCATCAGCAGCGAGACGAACGCGTGCAGCGAGTCGGGGTCGCTGCGCTGGTCCTGCACGTTGACGTGCTCCGGGCCGTAGCCGCCGGTCGTCACGGGGACGGGCAGCTTCGACGGGGCGGCGGTGGAGAAGCCGCCGTTCTTGCCGGCGCTCCACTGCATGGGAGTGCGGACCGCCATCCGCCCCTCCACGTCGAGGTTCTCGCCCATCCCGATCTCCTCGCCGTAGAACAGCACCGGCGTGCCGGGCAGGGAGAAGAGCAGGCTGTACGCCATCCGGATGCGGCGCGGGTCGCCGTCCAGCATCGGCGGCAGCCGACGGCGCAGGCCGCGGCCGTACAGCTGCATGTCGGGATCGGGGCCGAAAGCGGCGAAGACCTCCTCGCGCTCGGCGTCGGTGAGCTTGTCCAGCGTCAGCTCGTCGTGGTTGCGCAGGAAGGTCGCCCACTGGTTGTCGGGCGAGACGGCCGGCCGGTCCTGCAGCGCCTGCACCAGCGGCGCGGCCTCGCCGCGGGCCAGCGACAAGTAGGTCTTCTGCATCGCGATGAAGTCGAACAGCATCGTCAGCTCGTCGCCGTCTGTGCCGCCGAAGAAGCGCTGCTGGTCGGCGTGCTCGAGGTTGACCTCGCCCAGCAGGACGCCGTCCCCGGTCCGCCGACCGAGGAAGGAGCGCAGGTCGCGCAGGAAGCCGTGCGGGTCAGTGAACTCGTGTTCGTCCACGCCGTTGGTGGCCAGGAAGAAGGGGACGGCGTCGACGCGGAAGCCGGACAGGCCCAGCTCGAGCCAGAAGCCCAACGCCTTGACGATTTCGTCACGCACCTTCGGGTTCGTGACGTTCAGGTCCGGCTGGTGCTTGTAGAATTGGTGCAGGTAGTACTGGCCGGCCTTCTCGTCGTACTCCCAGACGCTGTCCTCCTGGTCGGGGAAGACGACCTCCTGCTGCTCGGCCGGCGGCTCGTCGCGCCACACGTAGAAGTCGCGGTACGGGCTGGTGCGGCTGGAGCGGGAGGCCTTGAACCAGGGGTGCTGGTCGGAGGTGTGGTTGACGACGATGTCGACGATGACCCGCATCCCGCGGTCCTTGGCGGTGCGCACCACCTCGACGAAGTCGCCGAGGCTGCCGAGCCGCGGGTCGATGCCGTAGAAGTCCTTGACGTCGTAGCCGTCGTCGCGGTCCGGCGTCGGGTAGACCGGCATCAGCCACAGGCAGGTCACGCCGAGGTCGGCGAGGTAGTCGATCCGCTGCGCGAGCCCGGCGAGGTCGCCGACGCCGTCGCCGTCGCTGTCGAAGAACGTCTCGACGTCGAGGCAGTAGACGACCGCGTTCTTCCACCACAGGTCGGCGGTGTCTGTGATCCTCATGCCGCCGCCTTGACGGTCACGTCGAGCTGCGGCAGGACCTGCTCGCCGAAGACGTCGAGCCAGGCGCGCTGCTGCTGCCCAACGTGGTGCAGGTAGACCTCGTCGAACCCGAGCGCGATGAGCTCCTGCAGCCACGCCACGTGCTGCCCCGGGTCGCTGGACACCAGCACCGGTCCGCGCAGCGCCTCCGGCGGGACGTGCTCGGCAGCGGCGTCGAAGTGCTTGACGTGGTCGACGTCCCAGTTGAAGTCGGGCGGGAAGACGTTGCTGCGCCACTGGTCGTGGGCGATCGCCAGCGCCTCGTCCTCGGTCGGCGCCCAGGACAGGCGCACCTGCAAGGCGACCGGTCCGGTGCCGCCGGCGCCGCGGTAGGCGTCGACCGCCGCGTTGGACGCCTCGCCGGTGCCCAGCGCCGCCCAGAAGCGGCCCGGGTACATCGAGGCCAGCGTCGCGGCGGCCTGGGCGATGATCGCTGGGTGGTAGCGCTGGCCGGGCGCGTTGACCACGCCGAAGGGCAGGTCCGTCGCCTGCAGCGCCGCACCGAGCCAGGACCAGGCGAAGGCGGAGTGCCCCTGCCGCACGCTCCACGGCGAGAAGTGGTCCGAGCACATAGCGGCGGTGAAGCCGACCTGCTCCGCGTGCTGCACCGCCTCCAGGAGCGCGGCGGGGTGGACCTGCTCGTGCGAGGCGTGGAAGCCGAGGACGGTCATGCTCCCGCCCGTGCCCGCAAGCCCGCAGGCGGAACCACGTCGTCAACCGAGGGCGCGGGCGTACGAAGGTTGTGCGAGGACCGCCGTAGGGATGAGGGGACGCGGAGTGCTGGGCTGGGCCGCCGGTCCGATCCTCGCTGCCGGGGGCGCGGCCGTCCACCGGGTTCCGAAATCGGCGTAGGACGAGTCCCCGAGCGTCAGCGGCAGTGCGTCGTGACCGCGTTCGCGTAGGTGCTCATCCGGCGGAGGTGCGCCCTGTCCTGCCGAGGACGAATCCGGCCTAGCTGAGGCTGCTGCGGTTCACGCCGACCGGACAGAAGCGGCCGTGCCAGGTGTCTCCCGCCCGGTCGACGGACCGCTTACAGGGCAGCAGGTTCGCGCCAGCCGTTCTTGGAGTCAGACCGGGCGGGAGAACGCCGTCATTGACATCCCTGCCGTTCTGCCGCTCGAAGTTGGTGAGCCAAGCGCTCGCTAACGCCGTCGTAGGTGCTGCGCGATATCTGCTGTATGCCCTTGCGCGCAGTGCCACTGCTGCTCGCCGGCACCTCGGCGGTGCCGGGGGTCGCGGCTCCTGGGGGCTCATGACCCCCCTTGCGTCCGCTCAACGTAGGTGGTCCTCGCGGGGGCGAGCGCACCCCCGGAGGGGTGGGGTGCGGTAGGTCAGTCGAGGCAGTAGGCGGTGATCTTCGCGGTGCCGACGACACCCGGCTCGTAGGCGTCGACAAACTGCTTGGCCTGCGCCGCGGTGGCGAAGAAGATGCTCGTGCCCTGGTAGCCCGCGGTGTTGTCCAGCTTCAGCGCACCTCGCGCCCCCTGCTCGCAGTCGATCTCACCTGTGCCGGTCTCGTAACCGACCGCCCTCGCCGAACTCTCGGCCGCCTTGGCCGCCTTGTCGCTCTGGCCCTCCTTCACCACTGCGAGGTAGACCGCGTAGTAGACCCCGCCCTGCGTCGGGCTGGTGACGTCCTTGGGGAACGTCGGCGTCAGGCTCCGAGTCGGCGAGGCGGACGTCGTGCCCGGTTCCGGCGGGGTGGTCGTCACGGGAAGGGGCGGGAGCAGCGGGGGGGCCGCCGGCAGTTGCGAGCCCCCTGCCGGGCTGCGTCCGGTCGACGGGAGTAGGCCAACCGCGTTCGCAAAGGCGGCGAGCGCCCCCAACGCGACGAGGAGGACGAGGGCGGCCCACGCGAGCGGTCCCGGCCGCCAGCGCCGGGACCTCGGTGAGGGGTCGACGGTGGGTGCGGCCGCCGTCCCCGCGAGGTGGGACGAGGCGGCTCCCTGTGCGGGAGCCGACCGGAACCGCCGGCTCGGCGACGCGGCGGGGCCATTCGAGGTGCAGGACCGCGGTGCGGGCGAAGGCGCCCTCGTCGATGGAGCCCGGCACCGGAGGCAACGGGGCCGTCACCGGTTCGCGGTCCGGGGCGCTGGGCACGCCGTCCAGGGCGTGCGCAGCCTGGTCGGCGGACATCCGCCAGTCAGGGTCGCGGTCGAGCAGACCGGCGAGGACCTCTTGCAGGGGCCCGCACGGAGGTACGGCGCGTGCTGACCGACCATGACAGCGGTCAGCGTCGCCATCGCGTCCTCGGCCTCGTACGGCGGACGGCCCTCCACGGCCGTGAACAGCGTCGCTCCCAGCGACCACAGGTCGGAGCCAGGTCCAGGTACGTCGCCGCGGGCGCGCTCGGGCGAGATGTAGCCCGGGGAGCCGACCAGAAGACCGGTCGACGTCAGGCGCGAGTCCCCCGGCGACGAGGCGATCCCGAAGTCGGTGAGGACGACGCGGCCCAGCGACCCGTCGCCGGACTCACACATGAGCACGTTGGACGGCTTCACGTCGCGGTGGACGATGTCACACGCGTGGGCGGCGCGCAGGGCGTCGAGCAGGGCGATCCCCACCTGGGCGGTGCGCTGAGGTGACAGCGGGCCGTCTTCGCGGAGGACCTCGGACAGGGTCCTCGCCGGGACGTACTGCATCACGAGGTAGGTCGCCCCGCTCTCTTCAACGACGTCGTGGACGGTGACTGCACCTGGATGGTCGAGCTGAGCGGCCGCACGGGCCTCCCGGCGCGTCCGCTCGCGCAGGACCTCGTGCTCCTCCGCCGACACACCGGGAGGGAAGATGACCTCCTTGACGGCCACATCACGGCCCAGCAGGAAGTCCTCGGCGCGCCACACCGTGCCCATCCCGCCGGACCCGAGTTGCTCGTGGAGGCGGTAGCGGCCCGCGACGACTCGACTCCCGTTGTCCACGACCACGGGTCGGCCCTACCCGGTGCCGGTGGACCTCACTCCGACCACGACGCCCCCGCGACCAGGGGTGCAGCGTGCGCAACGAGCACTGGGCCGCCGGGGAGGTCTTCCTCAGCAACGCGCAACCAGGTGCACTCGCCCGCTTCCACCCTTGAGCTAGCCTCGATATTTCACGCGACCGTGGTTGCGGTCCGGTCGAGTGCGATTTCGTCCGGTGAGGGAATCCGGCTGGTGTTGGGCATGGGAACTGACCGGCTGTTGCCGGTGGGTGGTGTCCAAGTCCTCGGGTCGTCGGGTCGGGATGGTGGGTTCAGGCTGGCCAGGGTGCGGCGCGGAGCCGGTCGAAGGCTTTCGCGAGATCTTTGGCCCAGGGCCAGTCGCGGTCGAGTTGCAGGTGTCGGTGGCGGCTGCTGCGGGTGAGCCGTCCGGCGATCGTGCAGATCCCGTAGCGGAACGTCGCTGGTTCGCAGCGGGCCAGTTCGCCGGTGAAGCACAGGGCTTGGGACCAGGTGATCAGATCGGCGGCGGTCAGGCACAACTCGAGCCAGACTTGATTCTCGGCGAACGACTTGCAAGGCATGTTGCGCAACCCGGTGTCCTTGCCGCAGCGGATCCGGTCCTCCACCCGGGCGTGGCTGCGGTGCCGGACTTCCAGCTCGGCGAGCACCCCGCCGTCGGTGTCGGTGATGAACGCGGTGAAGCGGTGCCCGGCGCTGTCGGTGAATCGCAGCTGTGCGCCGGGGTGGGGTCGTTCCCGGCGCACGATCACCCGCGAGTCCGCCGGCCACGCGCTCAGGTCCAGGTGCTCGGTGATCTCGGTGATCCAGGCCCCGTCGCGGTCTTCCCCGTCGATGTTGTGGGCGGCTTCCCACGCGTCCTGCGCCAGCGCGAGGATGGCGGTCTGGACCGGCCCGTCGACCGAGAAGCCCAGCTAGAAGCCACATCCAGCGTCCCGGAGTGTCTTGGCGAACGCGTGCGTGGAACCCGCCGAGTCGGTCCGGATCAGCACCTGCGGGGAGTCCGGTGCACCGGGCCGCGGCCGGGCATGCGCCGGCAAAGCAGCCAGCGCCATCGCCAGCACCTGCTGATGATCCGCCGCGGTGTTGCTGCCGGCCTTGCCGGTCCGCAGCATCCCGGCCAGGGCCTCGCCACCAGCAACGTCGGGCCGGTCCAGATAGGCCATCAACGGGTGGAAGCCGAAGGTTCTCTTCCACGTCGCGGCGGCGTTCTCCTTCTCACTGTGCGAGATCAGGATCGTCGCGTCCAGATCGATCGTCAGCCCGGCCTTCAGATCCGGGCCGGCACCCGCGGCCCAGGCCCGTTCCCGAGCCGCTGCCCGGACCGTCCGCAGGCGGGCCAGGTGCTCAGCGTCGACCCGATGGATCACCCGCCAGGCGGTCGGGGCGCTGGCGACGACCCCGAACAGCTTGTCCTGATCGCGCAGCGTCGCCAGATGCGACAGCGCATCACCACCATCAGCGATCGTGACCGCCAGATCGGTCAGCACCCGACCCGGCGCGTGCACCGTAGGCACAGCCTTGTAGGTGTCCAGCAGCTCCTCGGTCCAGCCGTCCACCAGGCCCGTGACCTCGGTCAGCTCACGCAGCAGAGCGACCCCGGACCGCGACACCAAACCCGTCCCCGTCGCACTGACCTTGACCCGCCTGGACCGCCGGTTACTCTTCACCTACGGGGTGCCTTCCTGTGTGGTGTGCTTGGACCTTCGCAAGCCCAAGTTTCCCCTACAGGACAGGCACTTCCGTGCATTCAGCCGTAGTTTCCCGGCCCTTTACATGAAACATCGAGGCTAGTGCACCGGCGAGCCCAAACAAGCCGACCGGCCTCTGGACGCCGAATGTCCCCCGTCTCGGCCGCGGTGCTGCCCGGGCAAGGACGTCCGCTTCTGCCGCTGACCGGTGAAAGGGCGTGTCTTGGAAGTCACGACAGCCAGAGCACGATCGATGCCAGGACCATGCCGCCTCGGTAGACCAGCGCGTGCTTGTCGTAGCGGGTGGCCAGGCCGCGCCAGTTCTCGAGCTTGTTGAAGGCGCGTTCGACGACGTTGCGGTTCTTGTAGTCCTCGACGTTGAAGTCCAATGGGCCGAACAGAGGCACTCCGGGCTCGGTCAGGCGGCCGAGTCACGGCCGGCTCACAGGGTGGACGCAGGTTGTGCAGGGACGTTTCTCGCCATGCGGCCGAGTAGTTGCCGGGCGACAATGGCGCGGACGAATGAAGGAGAACTGGTGGAGCAGGGCGGGCTGAACGAGGACGTTCGGCGCAGCAGGTTGCTGGTCAGCAGGCGCCGGGCGCTGTCGCTCGGCGGCACCATCGGGTTGGGGTCCCTGCTCGCCGCGTGCGCAGGCACCAGTGCAAGGAGCGGCGCGCCGAGCGCAGCACGCTCCGCTACGTCGTCTGCGCCGCTGACGCCGTCCTCGACGGCCGCGGACGACATCGTGGCGGCGTTGGATGCGGTCCGGACCTGCACGACATCGCCGGAGCAGAAGCAGGGTCCGTATTGGTTCGACGTGGACAGCATCCGGTCCGACATCCGCGAGCAGCGGCCAGGAAGCGTGCTGCAGCTCGCGCTGCGCGTGCAGGACGTGTCCGCATGCTCATCGGACAGCAGGGCGACGCCCGTGCCCAACAGTGTCGTGGAGATCTGGCACTGCGACGCCGGTGGGCTGTACAGCGGCTTCGAGTCCGGCTCCATGGGCGGCGGCGGCGCGCCCAACCGTCGTGGTGCAGAGACGACATCAGACGGGTCGTATGCGTCGGGCGACCAGGAGGCGACGACCACCGACGACGGGACCTACCTGCGCGGCGCGCAGGTAGCGGACAGCAAGGGGATCGTCCAGTTCACGACGATCTTCCCGGGTTGGTATCGGGGCCGGACCATGCACCTGCATCTCAAGGTGCACCTCGACCGGGAGACCGTGCTCACCACCCAGCTGTACGTCGAGGACGAACTCGCCACCGAGGTCTATGCGGCCGCCCCGTACAGCGACCGTTCCGGACGTCGCACTCTCAACAGCGACGACGCCTTCTTCAGCGAGGACGCAATTCTCACGGTCAACAAGCAAGGCGGTGCCTACCTCGGCCTGATCAACCTCGGGGTCGACGTCTGAGGGCCCGCGCCAGAGGATCAGCGGGGCGCCGCCGGCACTTCGCCGCACTGCACGACGACGAACCCACCGGCGCCCTGCATCTTCATCTGGAACGCCTCGCCCGACCCGCGGCCGATCAACGCGCCGGCCTTGAACGTCGAGACGATCTCGGTGCGCACGGGTGAGGTCCAGGCGACCGCGGCCTGCGCGTCGACGAAGACCGGCTGGTCGGTCGGCAGCACGAGTGGCGTCCCGAGACACGTGACGGCGACCTGTCCGGTTCCGGTCACCTCGGTCTGGAACAGCCCGCCGGCCGCCATCGCGCCGATGCCGCCGGATGTCTTCTTGATCTCATAGCTCATGCCCTGGCCGAGGACGAGCAGCGACCGACCGTTCACCACCAGCCGGTCGGCCTCCAGGGTGAACAGCGAGATGTGCGCGCCGTTGTCGGCGAACCACACGTTGCCCCGCCCGGTGACCTTCATCAGCTCCTGACCCTCGCCGGTGACCGCCTTACGGACGAACCCGCCGAGACCGGCTCCTTTGAAGGCGAAGTCGACGCTGCCCGTGTAGGCCACCATCGCTCCCTGCTTGGCGAGGATCTCCCCGTCGACGGCCGCGCGCACCATGCGGTCGCCCTCTTCCATCACGAACGCCAGGTCGGGCATGAGCTGGACGCTAGTCTCCGCGGCATGAGTGTCCGGCCCGGGGACCGCTGGCGGGAGGCGCTGGCCGCTCGAGCGGTGCCCCAGAGCATTCTCGACAAGGCCCCCGAGCCGCAGACAGGGCTGGAGCCGGAGATGTTCCGCTGGCGGCCGGAGGAGGACGCCGATCAGCCCGTCCGCCCGTCCCGACGGCGCGCCCTGGAGGCGCTCCCGGACGGCGGCTCGGTGCTCGACGTCGGAGTGGGTGGTGGTGCCAGCAGCCTCGGTCTGGCGCCCAGGGTCGCGACGATCACGGGGGTGGACTCCAGCCAGGGAATGCTCGACCTGTTCCAGGCCAGCGCGCATGAGGCCGGCGTTGCGAGTCGAGCCATGCTCGGGGCGTGGCCCGAGATCGCCGTGGACGTGGAGCCTGCAGACATCGCTGTGTGCCATCACGCTCTCTACAACGCCACCGAGATCGAGGACTTTCTTCTCGCGCTGACCGCCCGCGCCCGGCACCGCGTCGTGATCGAAGTCTCGGCCCAGCTTCCGCTGGCGCGTCTCGATCCGCTCTGGGAAAGCTTCCACGGTACGCAGCGGCCGGACTGCCGCGTCGCCGACGAGATCGGCGCGGTGCTCGCAGCGTTGGGGCTGGCGTTCGAGCGCCAGGACGTCCTGCTGCCGGCCCGCACCCCGAACGTCTCCGCGCAGATGGTCGCGTTCCTTCGTCGCCGTCTCTACGTCGGCAGCGATCGTGACGCTGAGATCTTGGACTACGTGCAGGCGCTGCAGCCATCCCCCCAGACGGTCGTCGCGCTCTGGTGGCCCGGCGCCGCCTGACGATGGACCTCAACTGCGATCTTGGGGAGGGCTTCGGCCGCTGGACGCTCGGTGACGACGAGGCGCTGCTCGATCTGGTCACGAGCGCGAACGTCGCGTGCGGCTTCCACGCCGGCGATGCCGTCACGATGCGCCGTGTCTGCGAGCGGGCGGTCGAGCGCGGCGTCGCCGTCGGCGCGCAGGTCGGCTACCGCGACCTGCCCGGTTTCGGCCGCCGCTTCATCGACATCGAGCCGGATGCGCTGACGCAGGACGTGATCTACCAGCTCGGTGCGCTGCAGGCCTTCGCCCAGGTTGCCGGCGCAACGGTCCGCTACGTCAAACCTCATGGGGCGCTCTACCACGCCATCGGCTCCCATGAGGAGCAAGCCGCCGCGGTCGTCCAGGCGGTCGTGGACCACGACCCGACGTTGGCGGTGCTGGGCCTGCCGGGATCGGTGTGGCTGCGCCGCGCGCAGGAGGCCGGGCTGCGTGTCGTACGAGAGGCATTCGCTGACCGGGCCTACACACCGCAAGCAACGCTCGTGTCCCGGCGGCTGCCGGGCGCCGTGCTGAACGACGCGCAGGAGATCGCGCGGCGTTGCGTCGCGATGGCCACGGGACGGCCGATCGCGGACGTCGACGGTGGCGCCCTGGCCCTGGCGCCTGAGTCGATCTGCGTGCACGGCGACACCGCCGGCGCGGTGCAGATCGCCCGCCGGGTCCGGGACGCCTTGACGTCCGCGGGCGTCCAGCTGGCGGCCTTCGCCTGATGCGGGTCCTGCCGAGCGGCACGACCGCGATGCTGCTCGAGTTCGACGATCTCGACCAGGTGCTCGCGCTCTACGCCGCCCTCACCGAGGATCGCCCGGACGGTGTGGTCGATGTCGTGCCCGCTGCCCGTACGGTGCTGCTGGTCATCGACCCAGCCGTCACCTCACTGGCGGCGCTGGAGATGACGGTGCGCCGGAGAACACCGCGCCCCGGTGGCCGCCACGCCCGCGAGCTTGTCGAGGTCCCCGTGACCTACGACGGGCAGGACCTTTCGGCGGCCGCGGAGCTGCTCGGCTGTGACGGCGAGGAGCTCGTGCGACGGCACACCGCGCAGGAGTGGACGGTCGCCTTCTGTGGGTTCGCCCCTGGTTTCGGCTATCTCACCTCACCGGACTGGCCGTACGAGGTGCCGCGCCGGTCCTCGCCGCGCACGCGTGTCCCGCCCGGTTCGGTTGCGCTCGCGGGGGAGTTCAGCGGTGTCTACCCTCGGGAGTCGCCCGGTGGCTGGCAGCTGATCGGGCGCACCTCCATGGCGGTGTTCGACCTCTC
>JAABUN010007368.1_pt1 | contig 11917 bp, 9 predicted proteins | sample 5559311 | NCBI WGS metagenome assembly JAABUN01 (sample SAMN10711877, study PRJNA513370) | rock metagenome | isolation source: Antarctica rocks | place: Antarctica: Victoria Land, Siegfried Peak sud | reverse complement strand
CAAAATCATCCACCTCAACAAACAGCTCGAGTAAATTCATATCGGTATCTCCTTTGTGGGTCTTTTGCTATTCCCAGCTTAGGAGATACTTCTGCGTTATGGAAACTCCGAACTCAGGTTAAATACATATCTAACCCCCGTTGGCGTAGACTGCCACATTTTCCAAGCACCAAAAAGCCTTTCCACTTATAAGAAGATTTTACGGCGCAACTGTCTAGAGCTTATTCAAAAGTGTCGACAATATAGCAGAAAAGATTGAGACGTCCGATAGTTGAGGTAGTTGACGCAGTGACATGTAGCTTAGCTATCTCTTAACTGCCGGTAGCCGCACGAGCGCGCCCAATATCAAGGGAGTGACTTCAGCATGTTTTGTCCCTTCAAATTTTGTACCAGTGCGTATTTAATGGCCTACCCAAACAGTTTACTTGCGCTCGGCAGCGGGTAAAAGCTAGATGGGTTACGTTTGCAGACAACGGGCTGAAAGCTGCTCCGAACTACCTGTCGGCACAAGAAAACGAGCTATGAGATTTACCTTCACTCATAGCTCGTTGCTCGAGACTCGTTGCTAGAACGTTATCTCATAAGTCCCAAACCCCTCCGCGCTCGGCCCTGCAAAGCTGATCGCGGCGTCTTCGGGAATCGCCTCCTGCGCGGCTGCGGCACTCTCAAAGGTCGCCGTCACCTCACCGGGGAGATCGGTAAAGCTCCAGTTATCGTCGGCGCTCGGGTTGACAATCTCCGTTTCGGTCAGATAATCGATCAAGACCTGTCGGTTTTCATCGGGTGAGTCGATCACGATACTCGAACCGTCGAGACCCGGAAACGCGCCGCCACCCGAAGCGCGGTAGTTGTTCGTGGCGACCAAAAACGCCTGATCGTCCGTCACGGGTTCGCCGTCATACTGTAAATTGACGATGCGCTGGGCGTTTTCATCGACTACGTTACCGTCGGCGTCGTATTTAGAGGGTTGCGACACGTCGATCTGATAGGTCACGCCGTCGATCACGTCATAGTTGTACGAGCGGAAGTCCTCATTTAAGAGGGGTTGCTCGGGTCGACCTTTAGTGATTTTGTTGAACTGTCCGGCAGAACGCTCGAGCCACGCCCTCACCTCCGCGCACGTCAGCTTGACCACCTTGAGCGTATTCGGATAGATGTACAGGTCGGCGACGTTTTTAATCGCCAGCTCCCCTTTAGGAATGTTCGTGTAGTATTCGGCCCCACCGCGCCCACCCGCCTTAAAGGGCGCAGCCGCGGACAAGATCGGCAGACCTTCGTACTCGGTACCCTGTACCGCCCTCTCGGTATACCAGGTCTGCGCCTGATTGACGATCTGCACCGAAGGGTCATCCAGCACCTGGGCAAAAAACGAGGTGATGGGCGCTTCTGTTTCGGCGACCTCACTGCGGATGTAAGCGAGCGTTCCTTCGTGCGCTTCGGTGACGGCGGCGACGATCTCTGGGTCGGTGGCCGCGAGTGACGTTTCGTTTTCACTGTCATAGATAGGGCGGGCTTCAGTGCTCGAGTCCGTCACCGTCCACGCGTCACCCTCGAGCGTCAGGGTCAGGTCGATGACGCCCAGATGGTCGCCCCAAAATCCCGGCATCACCGAGGGTACGCCGTTGATGGTACCCGCCCCCAGGTCAGCGCCCGGATAACCCTCGAACTGCTCGCTCGGGAAGACGCTGTGCGCGTGGCCGAACATGATAGCGTCGATTCCCTCGACTTTGCTCAGGTACAAGACCGCGTTTTCGTCCATACCCTGCCGCTCACCAGCCTCAAATCCCGAGTGCGGCACCGCTACCACGATATCGGCCCCGGCCTGGCGCATCTCCGGCACAAACTTTTCGGCGGTTTCGACGATGTCTTTAGCCGTGACTTTGCCCGCCAAGTTCGACTTGTCCCAGACCATGATCTGTGGCGGTACAAAACCGATCACGCCGACCTTCAGCGGATGCGTTTTGCCCGCTTCGTCGGTCACTTCACGCTCGAGAATTACATACGGCTCGAAATAGTTTTCTTCACCGTCCGCCCGGTACACGTTGGCGCTGATGTAAGGGAAATTTGCGCCCTCGAGGGTGAGGTTTAGGAACTCCAGACCGTAGTTGAACTCGTGGTTGCCGACGTTTCCGGCGTCGTAGCCGAGCAGGTTCATCGCCTGATAGACCGGATGAACCTCGCCCTCTTGCAGCACCTCGACTCTGGCCTTAAAGTCGCCGAGCGGACTTCCCTGAATCAGGTCGCCGTTGTCAAACAAGAGGCTGTTGGGCGCTTCTTCACGAGCCGCCTTAATGAGCGTGGCGGTCTTCGCAAGGCCGAAAGCGTCCGTTTCGGCGTCCTGATAGTAGTCGTAAGGGACGATGTTGGTGTGAATGTCGGTGGTTTCCATAAGCCGCAACTCGACTTGTTGCGCCGCCGCGAACGAGGAGAGAGCCAGACCTAAAACGATAGCTTTTTTCACCGCGTTACCTCCAAGGCATACCGTAACCCGTACGGGTCAGGGAAGAGTAAGGAGGGATGAGTTCCGAGTACCCAGTACCGAGCTCTAAGCAAGAACCACTCGGTACTGGGTACTGGGTACTCGGTTCTGGGTTCCGGGTACTCTGTGGTATATCCAAGAACCCTACCCTGGAGGTCATATGTCTCAAGCCGGACACCCCGCCCCACCCGAAAACCTCGCCAACATCCCCCGCCTCGTCGCCGCCTACTACACCACCCACCCCGACCCCGACCCCGAAGACCCGGCCCAGCGTGTCTCTTTCGGTACCTCCGGGCACCGGGGCACGTCGCTCGGCGGCAGTTTTAACGAGGCGCATATTTTGGCAGTGGCGCAAGCCTTGTGCGAGTATCGGCAAAAGGCGGGGATCAGTGGGCCGCTCTTTGTAGGGATGGACACGCACGCCTTATCCGAACCCGCCATGATCACGGCTACCGAAGTTTTTGCCGCGAACGGCGTCACGGTGATGCTTCAGGACGGTTTGGGTTACACCCCGACGCCCGCCGTGTCGCACGCGATTTTAAGCTACAACCGGGGGCGTAAAGATGGTCTCGCCGACGGCGTAGTGATCACCCCGTCACACAACCCACCCGAAGACGGCGGTTTTAAGTACAACCCGCCTTCGGGCGGCCCCGCCGACACCGACGTGACCAAACAGATCGAAACGCGGGCGAACGAGATCGTGCAGGGCGGCCTCAAAGACGCTAAACGGACCCCGTTTCAGAAAGCCCTGAACGCCGACACGACGCACTTTTACGACTACGTAAAGCCGTACGTCGACGACCTGCAAAACGTCCTCGAGATGGACGCTATCGCCGGGGCAGGGCTAAGGCTCGGCGTCGATCCGATGGGCGGGGCCAGCCTCCCCTACTGGGAACCGATTGCCGAACGCTACGGCCTGGATTTAGTCGTAGTCAACAAACGCGTCGACCCGACCTTTGCGTTTATGACCCTCGACAAAGACGGCAAAATCCGTATGGACTGCTCGTCACCGTACGCGATGGCGAGCCTTATCGACCTTAAAGACGACTTCGACGTGGCTTTCGGCAACGACCCTGACGCCGACCGGCACGGCGTCGTGACCAAAAGCGGGCTGCTCAATCCGAACCACTACCTCGCCGTAGCTATCGACTATCTGTTTCAGAACCGTCCGGGCTGGCGCGCGGACGCGGCGGTCGGCAAGACGCTGGTCTCGAGTTCGATGATCGACCGGGTGGCGGGACGGCTGGGGCGGAAGCTCGAGGAGGTTCCGGTCGGGTTCAAGTGGTTTGTGTCCGGTCTTGTGGACGGCTCGTACGGTTTCGGTGGTGAGGAGTCGGCGGGCGCATCGTTTTTGCGTCATGACGGCACCGTCTGGACGACCGACAAAGATGGCCTCATCATGGACCTGTTAGCCGCCGAGATTTTAGCTAAAACGGGCCGCGACCCCGGCGAACACTACCGCGATTTGGAAACCGAGTTCGGCTCACCCTATTACGCCCGGATGGACGCCCCGGCGAGCACCGAACAGAAAAAAGTCCTGGCGAATCTCTCGCCCGAACAGGTGGCGGCGGACACGCTGGCAGGCGACCCCATCACCGCCAAACTGACCAAGGCACCTGCAAACGGCGCGGCCATCGGCGGCCTCAAGGTCGTGACCGAGCAGGGCTGGTTTGCCGCGCGTCCGTCGGGTACCGAAGAGATTTACAAAATCTACGCCGAGTCGTTTCGGGGTGAGACGCATCTGAAAGAGATTCAGAACGAGGCGCAGGAGATCGTCAGGGGGGCGTTCGCGGCGGGGTCGTAACCCCACCGCAAACGTACGGTACGGCAGCAGAACCGCTTAATGCAGCAGACGCTGTCACACCTCGACCTCCTTTTCCGCGTCGGCACACGACATGCCGTAGGCGTCCTCGAGCTGTCGGACTTGCTTGTCGTCATCGCCCAAAACGATCTCGAGCTGAGCAGTGCTCAGTTTGTTCTAGGTGTGCTTGGCGCTGCCTCGGTAGGCGTGCCAGTTTTCCTAAATACGTTCCCAGGTCATGCACCTCTTTTAACCATAACCCGGGCCGTTTGCCAAAAACTGGGCACTTGACCTAGACACCCCGCGTATCAAAAGGGGGAGAAAGGCGTGAGCTAGATAACTATGGGTCCAAACCCACGCAACGCTTGGTCGGTGCCGGACTGTAGCAGCCTTACGGTCTCCGGGCCGCCGCTTCAGCGTCTTCGACGGCGAGCGGGCCGCCGCGCAACCCACGTACCCAGAGCTGCTGATCACCGTCTTGCGGGGTCCAGACCAGCAGCACCGCCATCGCGCCGTAAAAGGGCAAGTGCCCGATTAACTCGAGCCAGTTAAAGACCGTAAGCGTTAGGTTAAAAGGCAGCCAGGCGACAAGGATGATTTCGCGGGGAAAGATGCCGAACAAGATAAACAGCCCCACAATCAGCTCGACAGTTCCGGCGCTAAGAATAAAAAAGGTGTCGGGTAGAGGCAGCCCGAGTGCGCCGGTAAAGTTGAGCGGGTACTGCCCCAGAAAGGCGTTGGCAAGCTCTGTGTTGGCAAGCTTCTCAGTAAAGGCCACGGTGATAAGGCTGAGTCCGACGCCGACCCGCAGCGCCGGTAGCGCGTAACGCATCAGCCGCGCCGAGGGCTCGAGTTTGGGAAAGATCAGCCGGTCAATCGAGATCGGCCCGCGCCCCGCGAGGTAAAAAAATCCGGCTAAGCCCAGATAGAAGATGTTTTCAAGCATCTCTTCCGGCCCCACGACAAAAAGCCCGAGCGCCCACACGAAAGCCAAAACCACCGCCGCCGCTCGCGCGAAGCCGCCATAAAAAAACGATAGTGCCACCCCTGTTTGCACAAGTCCCAAAATGTATGTCCACGCTCCCAGCAACGTACTACTCGGTGCGAACAGCGTCCCCTGCACTCCGCTGACCAAAAGTGGCGCTGCCACGTGAACACCCAAGATGGCCGGGACAAGACCGTAAAGCGCGCTCCGCCGCCAGGCCAGACCTCCGAAGAAGTCGGGTCCGGGAAGGAGACCACGGTAGCCACGCCGCCGCCACCACAAATAAGTAGCTCCCGTTAGAGAAAGCGCGAACATGACAAAATATAAGTTAGGCAGCCCCAGCGCCGAGGACAGCTCGAGAGGTGGGCGCGCCCCCTCAAAAAACCACTTTTCGTGTGCGAGGGCCTGCCCGGAAACCGCCAGAACAGCGCCGCTGAAAACACCCCTAAACGTCCGTATACCGATCACCTGCGGTCAAGGTAACACACATCAGCGGGTTTTGGGTCGGAGTAACGGCAAAAGCGGAACCGTCCCAAACGGGCGCGCAGGCAGTAACATAGAGATGGACTTTCGTTTTACCCCGGGGGTATCTTTTGAAGTTACCGGTAGCTTCAAGCACATTTTCAAACACAGCGGTTCTACGCCGAGTACTGAGAAACCCGCCGACGTTATGCCTTTAATCGTCCTCGCCAACCGCGAACCCCTCCGGCAGAGCGAGCATGGACGCTGGGAACCGTCGGTCGGCGGCCTGACCACGGCGCTGCTGCCTGTGCTGAGACAGCGGGGCGGTGTGTGGGTCGCGTGGGGTGAAACCGAAGCCGAGACTACGCCCCGCCTCGAGTACCCCGAAGGCGACCCGAAGCTCGAGGTTCACCGTCTGGCCCTCAGCGACGCCGAGGTCGCAGGCTACTATTACGGCCTTGCCAACCGCGTGCTCTGGCCGCTATGCCACTACTTCACCGAACAGATGGACGTCGAACGCAGTTTTTTCGGCGTATACAAAAATGTCAACGAGAAGTTCGCCGCCGCCGCTGCGAGCGCCTATACCCCCGGCGATACCCTGTGGGTCCACGATTATCAGCTGATGCTGACCCCGCAGATGCTCCGTCTCCGGCTACCGGACGCGCGTATCGGCTTCTTTTTTCATATCCCCTGGCCCGCCGAAGAGGTCTGGCGGGCGCTGCCGTGGTCGCGCAGTCTTACCGAAGGGCTACTCGGAGCCGACGTCATCGGTTTTCACACCGACGAGTACGTGAAGAACTTTCTCGAAGCTGCCGCGCGCGTTCCGGGGGCGCAGGTCAGTGAAGGCCGGGTGACGTACCGGGGCCGCGTGGTACGGGTCGAAGCGCACCCCATCGGCGTCGATACCGCACACTTCCGGATGCTAGCTCAAGACGCCGCCGTGCGCGCAGAAGCCCATCAGCTTCGCAGTGATCTGCACAGCGAGTTTATGCTCCTCGGCGTCGACCGGCTCGACTACACCAAGGGCGTTCCCGAACGTCTTTTGGCGTTCGAGCAGTTTTTAGAGCTTTACCCCGAGTACCGGGGCCGGGTGACGCTTTTTCAGATTTCGTCACCGACTCGTACCCGCGTCGAGTCGTATCAGGAACTCAAACGCACCGTCGACGAGATCGCCGGACGGATCAACGGCGCGTACATGGAGGGCGACTGGATACCCGTCAAATACCTCTACCGCAGCCACAGCCAGCTCGAGCTGGCGGGTTTATATCTCGCCGCCGACGTTGCCCTCGTCACCCCCTTACGTGACGGTATGAACGTGGTCGCGCAGGAGTTTGCGTGCGTGAATGAAAACGGCGTGCTGATGCTCTCGAGCCTGACCGGCGCGGACGCTGTACTGACCGGGGCGGTGTCGGTCAACCCATTCGATACCGAAGGGGTGGCGCGGGCACTTAAAGACGCGCTCACGCTGCCCGAAGCCGACCGCAGCGCCCGCGCCGCGCAGCTCCGGGCGCGCGTCGACGAACTCGACGTTCACAGGTGGGCCGAGCGTTTTCTAAACTCTTTGGAGTACGTGTGAACGACCCCCTAGTTCTCGATAACCCCCTCTTTTTACTCGATTACGACGGCACGCTGGCAGAGATTGTAGACGATCCCGAAGCCGCCTTTCCTCACCCCGACGTACCCGCGCTGCTAACGGCGCTGAACGAACACTATCCCATCTACCTCATCAGTGGGCGAAGCGTGGCGAGCTTGTCGCGGCTTCTTCAGGTACCCGGGCTGAGCGTCGTCGGCGTTCACGGGATGGAGTCGGGCATCCTCGGGGAGGACGCCGAACCGCTCGTCGCAGAGGGCGACCTGGACGCGCTCGCTACGGTGCGCGAACACCTCCCATCTATCTCCGGCCTAAGCGCCGAGGACAAGGGGCTGGCTATCGCTTTGCACTACCGCCGCGTCGACGCAGCCGGTGAAGCCGCGCTCAAAACGTGGGCCGAGACGGTGCCCGACACGCTCGACCGGCTGTGGGGGAAAAAGGTGCTCGAGTTGCGTCCGCACGGGTACAGCAAGGGCCGCACCGCCGCGCGGCTCGCCGCTGAGCACCCGCAGGCCACCCCGGTCTTTATCGGCGACGACACCACCGACGAGGAGGCGTTTGCGGCCCTTCCACAAGGTCTTACGGTCAAGGTCGGCGCGGGCGATACGCAGGCGCAAGCGCGGCTGGCGGATGTGGCGGCGGTGGTGGCGTATCTGAAGCGGTATCTGTAGTCAATGCAGCGGAACAGGCCTTGTTTGACGTTCCGAGCATGGAAACGTAAAGCGTTGGAGCACGGACCGCAGAGGGTGGGCGCGCGTCCCCCAGCAGCAGACCGCGATCAAACAGGTCGGTATCACGACGCTCGTCTATCTGAGGGCACTCGAGTCAGGGAGACGCTAACCGTAATGTACTGCGGTCAGCAGGTCACAATTATGGACGTGGGCTATCAGTGGCTCGCCATCTGTGAACGCGGCGCACACCACATCACTACGGCCCATTGCAACGCCGAAGGCGGACCGGTTCACTGGTATATCGACATCGTTGCTTCATGGCACCTTGACGCAAACGCGTTCCCCTGTTTTTACGACCTGTATTTAGACGTGATCGCCCTGCCGAATGGCCAAGTTGAGATTATCGACGGAGACGAACTCGAGGCCGCTTTAGCAGCGCACGTCGTCAACCGAGCGCAGTACGAACTGGCGTGGCGCGAAGCGGAGGCGGTCGCTGCCGCTATCCGGGAGGGGGCATTTACGCCGGTTCAGCGTACCAGGGACCTCTTGCGTCTATTTTGATCCGGTCCGGTTTGCTGCCAAAATGCGCCTCGAGTCCAGCGCAACCCCGAACTCGTCTTGTTGCAACCCACGACAATCTGTTAGGCTCCCGTGAACAGGAGGTCGGACTTGCACCCTATCAACGTCGGTATCATCGGTTGCGGCAACGTCAGTAGCCAGTACCTCAAAGCCGCCAAGTTTTTTCAGTCGTTCAGAATCTCTGCGCTCGCAGACCTCGAGTTGGCGCGCGCCGAAGCGAAGGCCGCCGAATTCAACGTCGACAAAGCTCTTTCGGTAGACGATCTACTCGCCGATGATGACGTTCAGCTCATCATCAACTTGACGATCCCGGACGCTCACGCGCGCGTCAGCAAACAGATTCTGGACGCGGGCAAAGCGGTCTACAGCGAAAAACCGCTCGGAACGGTTCGTGAAGACGCCAAACCCATTCTGGACACCGCCGAAAGCAGAGGGTTACGCGTCGGTTGCGCGCCCGATACCTTTTTAGGGGCAGGTCTCCAAACCAGCCGTAAGGTGATCGACGACGGCTGGATCGGCGAACCGCTCGGTGCGACCGCCTTTATGATGAGCCGCGGCATGGAGATGTGGCACCCAGACCCGGCATTTTTTTACCAATCCGGCGCGGGGCCGCTGTTCGACGTGGGCGTCTACTACGTTACGGCCCTGATTCATCTGCTCGGGCCGGTCGCCAAGGTCGCCGGTACTGCCAAGACGACCTTTCCCGAACGGGTGGTAACGAGCCAACCGAACTTCGGCACGCGTATTCCGGTCGGGACGCCGACGCACATCAGCAGTCTGCTCAGCTTCGAGTCGGGCGCGGTCGGAACACTGATGACTTCGTTCGACGTGTGGGCGTCCGAGCTGCCGCGTATCGAGATTTACGGCTCTGAAGGCACCTTGTCGGTTCCCGATCCCAACACCTTCGGCGGGCCGGTAAGGATTAAACGCGCCGCTGCCGCCGAGTGGACGACCCTGCCGCTGACACACGGCTACACGGAGAACAGCCGCGGTCTGGGCGTCGCCGATATGGCGCACGCGCTCGCTTCGGGGCGAGCACACCGGGCGAGTGGCGCGCTGGCCTATCACGTTTTGGATATTATGCAGAGTACCCTGGAAGCTGCCGAGGCCGAACGCACGCTGACGCTTTCGAGCCGCGCCGAACGCCCCGCACCACTTCCACTCGGACTGATCGAAGGGATTTTAGATGAGTAATCAACGTGTACCGAACCTCGCTGTGCAGATGTACAGCCTGCGCGAGCTAACCCAACCTTTAGACGACGTGCTGCGCGAAGTCGCCGCCGCCGGTTACACCGGGATCGAAACCGTCGGCACGCAGGGCGTGTCGGCGGACAGACTCAAAACGCTGGTAGACGAGCATGGGCTCAAAGTAGCCTCGAGTCACGTCGGTTTTGCCAACCTCGAGGCTGACCTGGAGGGCGTCATCGCCGCGAACAAAACCCTCGGCAACAACACCCTGATCGCGCCTTCACTGCCTGCGGAAGCTCGTTCGGACAGGGCTAGCGACTGGCAGGCTTTGGGGGAGCGTCTGGGCAAACTGGCGACGGCGTGCGACGAGGCCGGAATGAGACTGATGTACCACAACCACGACTTCGAGATGAAGCCGGTTGAAGGTCGGATGGCGCTCGAGTGGCTTTTTGACAGTGCACCTAAAACGCTCGGCCTGGAACTCGACCTCGCTTGGGTGGTGCGCGGCGACCGCGATCCTCTCGATTTGCTCAACACGTTTTCAGGCCGCGTCAAATACGTTCACGTCAAGGATATCGCGCCTGCCGGACAAAACGAAGACGAAGACGGCTGGGCCGATGTGGGTTCAGGAACGCTCGACTGGGACATTTTGCTGCCCGCGTCCAAAGCTGCCGGGACCGAGTGGTATGTGGTCGAACACGACCAACCCAAAGACCCGCTGGCGAGCGTTCGCAATTCGGCGGCGTATCTGCGGGGCAAGCTGTAATGGCCGCCAAAATAGACTACGGGTTGCTCGAGCGGCTTTCCGAAGCTCCGGGCGTACCCGGACGCGAAGAGGGTATCCGCGAGCTCTTGACTACTGAACTCGAGAGCGTGGTAGACAGCCTCGAAACGGACACGATGGGCAACCTTATCGCCGTCAAAAAAGCCAAAAAGAAAAAGCCCAAGCGGGTGATGGTTTCGGCGCATATGGACGAGATCGGGTTTTATGTGCGTTTTGTAGACGACGACGGTTTTCTGCGCGTGCAAAACCTCGGCGGTTTCGATACCCGCAACCTGTTTGCGCGGCAAGTCACGGTGCATACGGCGTCGGGTGACGTGGTCGGCGTGCTCAACCCGGCGGTCAAACCCGTTCACATCGCCACCCCCGACGAACGCGAAAAGGTCCCAAAACTCGCCGAGTTTTTCGTCGATACCGGTTTGGACGCGGACACCGTTAAGGCCAAAGTCCGGCTCGGCGACCCCGTTACACTGCGGCAACCTTTTGCAGATTTGGGCGCAGTCGTGACCGGCAAGGCGCTCGACGACCGGGTGAACTGCTTTATTTTGGCTGAGCTGCTCAAGACCGTCAGGAAACCGGCGCACGACGTGTACGCGGTGTTCAGCGTGCAAGAAGAGGTCGGCTTGCGCGGCGCGCAGACGGCGGCGTACGTACTGGAACCCGACATCGGGATTGCGCTCGACACTACGCTCGCCGTCGATATTCCCGGTACACCCACCGAGCAGCGCGTCACAACGATGGGGGACGGCGTGGCGCTCAAGGTGATGGATTCGTCGGCGATCAGTACGCGCTGGCTGTTAGACGAGTTTACCGCGTTAGCCGAAAAGCACAATGTCCCGCACCAGTTCGAGCTGCTGCCCTTGGGCGGAACCGACGCCGGGGCGATGCAACGTTCACGCGGCGGCGTAGCGACGCTCACCCTGTCGATTCCGTCACGTTACGTTCACACTGTCACCGAGATGGTCGCCAAGCGGGATGTAGAGGCGTCTTTGTCGCTGCTGACGCATTATCTGAGCTGAGCCGTTCTGGTGGAGAAGTGCCCAGAAGACACGAGCGTGGTGTCGTGCTCAATTGTAATTTCAGGTCACATCACGGCAACATAACGCTTACATAACGGCCTGTTTTGTACACTGACGTCAGTTCAGAGAGAAGGGAGGGCAAACGATGAAAACCAAAGAAACCCCTAGCTCGAAACTGGTCGTAAGTGTTATCAGAGGCCGCTAAATCCGGCACGTATCAAAATCTATTTTTCAGCCGGGTCATTCCCGGCCTTTGTTTTGATTTTGTTCTCGACCTGTCCCTACGACTTGGACTGCCTTTAGAAAGGAACCGACGTGCGTTTTATTGAAGTTTTTGTGTTCTTGGTTATTTTGGGCAGCC
>JAABUN010007367.1_pt1 | contig 11918 bp, 7 predicted proteins | sample 5559311 | NCBI WGS metagenome assembly JAABUN01 (sample SAMN10711877, study PRJNA513370) | rock metagenome | isolation source: Antarctica rocks | place: Antarctica: Victoria Land, Siegfried Peak sud | reverse complement strand
AGTTCTAAAAATATCTCCTGCAACGGTCTTATTAAGCTACGATTTCGCTTAATTCTATCTGGGTCGCTTGCATATCGCAATGCTTGTGTATGACCAAAATGACCCATAGTAACTTTGCGGGTCATGCTACGATTAATAATTGTAAAAGCCAAAGCTTGTTTGTATGGATTTTGAAGCAGATGAATGTTTGCTCGGAAGTTGTCAAGGAAAGCAGCTTCTGACTGCTCAAAGAAAACATTCGTATAGGTTTCTTCGAATAATTTAAAATCTGGTCGTGATTGATTATTCTGTAAAAGAGTTTCAATGTCCTTTTTATCCAGCTTAGTGTTGTTATTTTCAATAAGTCCTAGACCAATTTGGTGATTGAAGTTTAAAAAGTCGTTGGCTATAACTTTAAGTCCGATTTGCTTCAACAGAAAGCTTACGGATTGCGAGCCAGCAAATGCGTCTAAAGCAGTCTGAATGTTATCAGGTATATGCTTTTTTATCCACGCTAAATGCGTATGCTTTGCTCCTAAGTATTGAGGGTCAGGAAATTTGTGATTGAAATTCGTAAATTCTTTAAACAGCATTATTCGGTCTCTTTAGCGAACAAATTTAGCATTTGTGTTGGGCTTTAGTTGTGCTGTGTGAAAGTTTTGGCTCTTTTGCAAGGTTGGCTTCTGTGTAATGGTTTTGTGTGCCTTGCAAATGTGCCAAAATGTGCGTGGGCTGTTGAGGGTTGTTAAGTCCTGCTATGAGATGAACGCTGTGTCCAAATAGGGTGATGTACAACGGCATACTTCAATTTTCTATTGCCTCATCACCATAAAGGTTGATACTTACACTCTTTCTAATTTTCTTTTAAGATGTACACAACAGGAAAAAAAACAGGATCAGTATTTAAACATCAAAAGCTTCAACGCCTGATAGTATTGGATTGAGATAATAAAAAAGCTGTTACATCAGCAAGGTTTTGTTCTTTCAATCCCATTGTAACAGGATCGGGCATCAGGCTTTTGTCTTGTTTTTCTTTAGTACCAACTTTTTGTAATGGGATAATATGTTTTTGACCGGCAAGATCTTTTATAACAATTGCCTGCTTGTTTTCGGAAAGAAGAAAACCATAAACTGATGTTCCGTCTTTTGTATTAACCAGCCACGATTCATATCCAAACACTATGGCTGCACTTGGATTAATGATGGCATCGAGTAAGGCAGTTTTATCAAATTTTTTTCCAATAGTGGTTAGGTCAGGGCCGATGCTGTTTCCCTGGCTACCTACCTTATGGCAGCCGGAACAACGAGTAGTAAATACCTTTTTGCCCCTTGCCCTATCAGCAAATAATTTGGAAATATCTTCTATCGAATAAGTTTTGTTTGCTGCGGCTCGTTTAAAATATTTGCCTGCCTGTACACGTATAGATGCATCCGGATTATTAAAAATGCTTTCTTCAATAAAAGGAAATATTTGTTTAGGTAATTTATTTTTCGCTGCCATGCCAATAAGTAATTGTCCGCCTACAGAATCAGCAGCCATTTCCCTGGCTCTTCTTTTCCGTTCATTAATAGATTGGTGTTCATCAAGTACCATTTGCTTTTTTACTTTCATTTGAGCCAACTTTCTTTCATATCGTGTATTTAAACCTATTTTCCCCCAATCCAACAAGGAGAACCAATCATTACTTTGCCGAAACGAAAGCCAGTATGCAGCCTGTTCTGTTACATCAGGTATTTTTGATTTAGCTAGTGTGGCCATTGCATTAGCAGCGGTTTTAGTATTGATAAAAGCCAATGCAGTTAAAGCATCATTCCGGTCTTTTTCAGGTAAAAAAGAAGTACTTGCCCTTAAAGCAAAATCATTTACAGCCTCTTCCGGATGTAACCGCCACGCCAAAGAAGCCATTTGCCTGTTCCAATTTGTCGCAGGTTGACCTTGTGCAAACATTTCCAGAATTTCCGGGTACATTTTTGATTCTTGCCCCGTCATGGCAGCACCCAATGTTTCTAAATACCACCTATCCTCACCATCATATCTTTTGATTAATTCAAGAAGTACTTTTTTTGTTTTTTCGTAAGGAAGATCCCGTAAAGAAACCGCTACCTCTCTTCGTACAAATGCTGATGTATCAACGGCCATTTTTTCAGCATAAGGCAAAATATCGGCAACAGTTTGTCGAAGCGCTTTATATGCCGTTGCTCTGAACAACTGATCCCTGTCGTTCAATATTTTTTCAACTTCTGATCTTCCTTTATCACCCAACTGCGCAAGTAACCATATAGCCCTTGCCTTAATGTAAGAATTAGTATCAGCAAGCAGCGCTTTCACTGTTTCTACAGCAGCTTCGCCTTGTTGTTTAAGTTTTTGAAAGCCGGCGTTTCGAACATTAATGGCGGGACTTTTAAAAGCCTGTAATTGACCTGCTGTTGTGTTTATATCAATTTTAGGTGAGGTGAGCTTTTTATTCTTTGGGGTAATACGGTACACGCGTCCATATCCTTTTTTATCCTCCATTTGATGGCCGCCAACTACAGGGTCATACCAGTCTGATATATAGATAGCGCCGTCTGTTCCAATAGTTACATCGCTTGGGCGAAACCATTTTTCCTTGTTGTTATTCTGGGCAGTGTCATTCCATACATAAGCGGGATTGTCCCGGGCAAGAGAAGTAATAAAGTTTTTTCTTTCACCCAAGTCATAGCCCGAATTTTTTAAAGAGGGATGATAACCAAAAATTACATTTCTTCCTGCATCTGCACTAAGCAACAGTCCTAAATGTTCTTTACCTAATGCATCACTTTCGTATAACACAATACCTGTAGGTGCGCCTGCACCCGAGCAGTCACCGGCCGGCATTACACCGGGATCTTCCTGGTGCCAGTGTGCTGCAAAAATATCCTGCCCCGGCCTTTGATCTGCCTGCCAGTAACGTGTACCATCCGAACTAAAGTAGCCTGCATTCCCGCCTTCCATCAACCAGGTAGTGCGGCATGTTACTACCTGGTCATCATTATCGTTTTGCCAAAGATTACCGTAAGAGTCGGGTATTGTTTCATAGGAATTTCTAAAATTATGTCCCATTACTTTTAATCCGGAACCATCGGGTTTTATCCGAAGGTTCAATCCTCCCACCCACACCTTTCCATCATCGCTTTTTAGGTTGCCCTCGTTTTTTGTATTATACGGAGATCCACCTGTGTAAATACTTCCGGCACGCAACATCCATCCTGATTTATCTTTTACGATGTGAGGACCGGCATTACCTACATTAAAATACCAGTTTCCATCCGGCCCTGCATATACGGCATGAACGGAATGATCATGATCCTTACCTCCAAAACCTGTCAGGAACATTTCCTTTTTATCAGGTTTGTCATCCCCGTTTTCATCGGTGTACACAATGATATTAGGAGAACACGAAACGATTATTTTGTTTCCGATTACGGCAATACCAACTGGTGATACCAGATCCCGGTCTTCTACAAAAACAATAGAAGTATCAGCTTTTCCATCTTCGTTTCTATCTTCCAATATTATAACTCTATCACCTTTAGGATGATGTAAAAAATGAGTTGAATCATTATTGTAGTTTCTATAGTCCACAGCTTCCGTTACCCATATCCTGCCTTTGCTGTCTACATCCATATTGGTGGGATTGTATAACATTGGAGACTCAGCCCAAAGGGTTGCTTCGAGATCATCAGGCAAATACAGATCAGAACTTTTAGAAATGTTTGATGCCTTTGATACAACCTTAGGAGATTCGGTGAAACTCATAACATAAAAAAGAACCGAAAACAGGGAAATAAAAAAAAGAAGAAAATAAGATTTTTTCATTGCGTTAAGTAATATATAAGTTAGGTATTGTAATTATATTTCTAAGAAAATAGCTTGCGAAGAAATTTCAGATTATGCCGGTAGCTTTCTACAATATCGGCTTTGGGCGGCGTTGACGATTCAATTTGCATCCATCCATCTCCATAATAATCCATCTCGTACAAAAGGTTTCTGATCTTCGTCCAATCCAGCGTTCCCTGCCCTAAAAGAGAACCATTTTCTTTTATATGCAATTCGCAAATATTATTTTTTCCTAATTGCTTAACTTCTTTCAAAACATCGTATCCGGCATCGGCAGTGTTACGGAAATCAACATAAGCTTTAATATTTTTTGACCCTACCTGTTCTATAATCTCAAGGTGCTCAGCCGCATTCAGGTATGATTCTATGCCTAATATAATTCCCAGCTTTTCTGCTTTCGGAGCTACTCTTTTTAACCGGTTGATTACTTCTTTTTTTCCTTTCTCATCATTTCGTAAATCGTTTTTACTGAAGAAAGCGAGCAATATCACATTTACACCCAGGTTCTTTGCTGTATCAATACTATCCCACACCCATTCTTCGGTTCTCGGATCTGATTTGTAAGGTACCTTATTCAATTCACCAATTGCTATGCTTGCTATTTCTACACCCGTTTTCTTTGAAGCCCCAATGAAGGATTGTTGGATCGCCGGATCACGCAAATGCAAATTGTTTTTCTCTGACCCCATATTTACCATTATACCGGTAAGGCCTATCTGCCTGGCCACATCAAATGCTTCTATGCTGCTGTCTTTTCCAATTGACCAGTCGCAGGCGCCAATATGAAACTTCTTTTTCCTTTCATTAGCAAAAACCCATTGATGCGAAAACGGTGTAAGAGCGGTAAGCAGGGAGGCTTGTTTCAGCAATTGGCGACGGGAAAGCATAGACACTATTCATTTTATTATAACAGAAAAATTACAGAAGAGAAGGAAAGTTAAATAAAAAAAATAGTCTGTGGATTATTACCCTCGTGGCAAACCAGATAAACAGGGGAAGGCCTGTTGCTAACGCGTCAACTCTTCCAAACGCCTGGCCATAGCCTTACGGATGAAATAAAGCTCCTCTCGGTTGCAGGAGAACGTACTTACGTCAATTACCATTTTATGAACCATTTCATCTGCGAACTTTTTATCACCTCCATTTTGTAACATCCATACATACTCGTAGTCTTCAATGCCTTCACGCAAAAGTTCGAATCTTATTGAGGAAACAGGACCATCCACATAAAGAGTAAGTTTTAAATTTTTAAGGGTAACCGTAGGGAGTTTTATTGGGTTTTGTATTAAAGTTCAAATTAACAGTAGAAACTTTTTGTACGGAATAGACTATTTTCAGTAAGTAATAAAAACGGCTAAAATTTTAATCAATGAACATGCAAACTTTAAGGAAGATATAATCGCTATTTTACTTTATAAACCTAAAAAAATTTATGATATGCAGATATACATTGTCAACCTTTTTTTAATTTTTTTTTCTATTTCTTGTATTTTATTAGCAATTAGAAATTCGTTTGAAGAAGACATTTAAATACTAATCACCCTAAACTCTTGTAACAAGCGTTACTTAAATTAGGGATGATAATGCCAGAGGTTATCAAAATAAGCTGCTTTCCCCTGTCGTATTTCCAACCATTAAATTTGATTGTCTGCTACTTTTAAGAAAGTTGCCTTTAAGGATAGGCCTAAATATTTGCAGCAACAAAACTTACCAAATATAGAAATTGATGAATGTAAGATGAATTTTTAATTATCTCTATATTGTTATAAATTCATCAACTTATGAAACAACGATTGTATTTATTCAGTGGCTTGGTAATGATTATTTTAGCTGCCTGCTCACCTGCAAACAAACTGACCAAAGCCGAACAAAAAGAGGGCTGGCAACTGCTCTTCGATGGTAAAACCACCAACAACTGGCGGGGTGCTTATCAAACTGAATTTCCAAAACATGGCTGGATTGTAGAAGACGGAACTTTGAAGGGGCAACTTTCCAAAGGCACCGAATCGGGAGATGCAGGGGATATTGTTAGCTTAAAAAAATACAAAAACTTCGAGCTGGTGTTTGACTGGAAATTAGGCAAGGGCGGAAACTCCGGTGTTAAGTATTTTATAGAGGAACGGCAACCCCGTACAGCAGGTTCACAGGCCGGCTACGAATACCAATTGATTGACGATGCCAACTATATTTACAATGGAAAAAGACTACCCGAAAACATAAAGACAGCGTCGCTATACGAAATTATAGCTGCTGAAAAAAGCGATACAAAAATGGATGCCTGGCATTCATCAAAAATTGTGGTTAACAATAATAACATTCAGCATTGGCTCGATGGAAAGAAAGTAGTGGATGTTGAGCGCACCAGCGACCGGTTTCAAAAGGGATTTTCTCAAAGTAAGTTTAAAAATTATTCAGGATTTACTACAATTACTGAAGGGCATATTTTATTGCAGGACCATGGCCACAATGTGGCCTTTAAGAACATTAAAATTAAAGAACTATGAACCGAAGGCACTTTTTAAAAAACTCCGGTCTTGCTGCTGCTTCCATAGGTATACCTTCAATTGTGCCTTCAATCGTTTTCGGAAAGTATGCACCTTCTAACCGCATAAATATTGGAATGATCGGCTTAGGGAGGCAGGGGTATGGGCAAAATCTTCAGGGATCAAATCTTACTAATATTAACGGAAGGCTACCCGGCTTGCTTGACATAGCAGAAGCACAGGTTGTAGCCATAAGCGATGTGGATAGCTGGAGAATGAACAAAGCAAAAGAAACCATCAACAATTATTATGGTAAAGCAACTGAAGGAGGAAAATATAAAGGCTGTGCAGCCTTCACTGACTTTCGTGAATTGCTTGCCCGTAAAGACATTGATGTTGTAATGATTTCCACCCCCGACCACTGGCATGTGCCTATGGGCATTATGGCTGCTAAAGCAGGCAAACATATTAGTTGCGAGAAGCCGCTTAGTTTAAGCGTACAACAGGGAAGAGCACTGGTTGATACTGTAAAGAAATATAAAGTTGTCAACCGAACCGATAGTGAATTCCGTTCCATACGTGTTCAAAACCAGGCAGTGGAATGGGTGCGGAATGGAAGGATTGGCGACTTGCAAAAAATAGAAATCAGTTTTCCTTCAGACCCTGCACCCGTTGGCGTACAACCAGATATGATGGTTCCTAAAGAGCTGAATTATGACCTGTGGCTTGGCCCTTCAGCGTTTGTACCTTATACAGAGCACCGGGTGCACACACCTTTCAACGTACAAAACAGGCCCGGTTGGATGGGGGTAGATACCTATGCACAAGGCATGGTCGCCAACTGGGGAGCACATTATTTTGATGTGGCTCAATGGGCCAATAATTCTGAATACTCAGGCCCCATAGAAATTGAAGGTAATGGGGTATTTCCTAAAAGCCTTTGGAATACGATGATCAATTTTGAAATAACCTATCGCTATGCAAATGACGTGATACTTACCTGTAAGCAAACACCAACCAGTAAACCTTCTATCAAATACACAGGTTCAAAGGGCTGGATATTCGTGGATGGATTTCCCGGAACAATTTCGGCTAAGAACTCGCATATTTTGAAAGCAACCGCAAAGAGAAAAAGCAAACTTAGAATTTGCGAGGACCTGTTTTTTACGCCACCAGAAGTACGTTATTGCCATCAGAAGCTATAAGAGATTTAAGCACTCAAAATGGTTATACCGAGAGGGCAATGATGACCTTTAATTTTCATAAATAATTTCTAAATATCACATCAATGAAATCTTATTCACTAAAAATAATAATCACTGCCGTTACTTTGTTATTGGCAAGTTTTGTAAAAGCGCAACTCCCCGGAAAAGTAAAAGGCAGAGAGCACGTTTTATTGTCCAATGGCTGGTCTTTAAGCCCGGTTGGCAGATCTTTACCTTTAGGCGATTTACCTTTAAACATTCAGGTTTCTCACAGCAAAAAGATGATTGCGGTAACTAATAACGGGCAAAGCACCCAATCTATTCAGTTGATTGATACCAAAACAGAAAAAATAACTGATGAAAAAGAGATTGGCAAATCGTGGTATGGTTTGCAATTCAACGCTCAGGATGATAAGTTGTATGCCTCTGGCGGTAATGATAATATCATTTTAATTTATCCTATAAAAGCGCAAAAACTGCTGCAACCAGATACTATTTTTTTAGGCACACCTTGGCCTGTAAAAATCAGCCCCGCCGGAATTGCTTTAGATGATCAAAACCAGCTGTTATACGTAGTTACCAAAGAGAATAATAGCCTATACATCGTCGATATCAAAACTAAAAAAACTTTTAAAAGGGTCGAATTAGGCGCAGAAGCTTATTCTTGTGTGCTTTCTCCAGATAAAAACACTTTATATATTTCTTTATGGGGAGCCAATAAAGTTGCCTTTTTTAATACTAAAACTCATCAGCTATCAGATAGCATATCCACCCAATACGCTCCGAATGAATTATTTCTGAGCAAAAAAGGAGATCATTTATTTGTGGCTAACGGAGGGGATAACTCTGTATCGGTTATCAACACGCAGACTAAAAAAACGGTCGAGGTTATTTCATCTGCAGTTCATCCAACCAATTTAACCGGCTCAACTACCAACGGCCTGGCTTTGTCTGATGATGAAAAAACACTTTATATTGCTAACGCAGATAATAATTGTTTAGCGGTTTTTGATGTTTCCGAATTAGGCGAAAGCAAGAGCCGGGGCTTTGTACCCACCGGCTGGTATCCAACAAATGTGAAATATTGTAATAACAGGATATGGGTAGCAAACGGAAAAGGATTTACCAGTCTGGCTAATCCAAAAGGGCCTCAGCCAATCAATAAAGAAGATGATAGTGAGCTTCACGTAGGGTCGACGCCAAACAAAAGATTGCAATATATAGGAGGTTTATTTAAAGGTACTTTATCTATTATTGATGAACCCAAAGAAGCCTTATTAAAGAATTACACAAAAATGGTTTATGAGAATACGCCATTTAAAAAAGCATTGCAAAAACCTTCAAAAGATAATCCTATCCCTTTTAAAGAAGAAGACATCAGCCCAATTAAATATGTTTTTTACATTATAAAAGAAAACAGAACTTATGACCAGGTTTTAGGGGATATTAAAAAAGGTAACGGAGATCCAAAACTCTGTTTATTCCCTGAAAAAGTAACGCCAAACATTCATGCTTTAGCCAATGAGTATGTTTTGCTGGATAATTTTTATGTGGATGCAGAGGTGAGTGCTGATGGCCATAACTGGAGCATGGGCGCCTATGCGAATGATTATGTGGAGAAAACCTGGCCTACGCAATACGGCAGACGGGGCGGAGCCGGTGATTATGGAGGAAAAAGAAAGATAACCCACGGTAAAGATGGTTTCATCTGGGATTTTTGTAAAAGAGCGGGCATATCTTATCGTACTTATGGAGAATTTACAGAAGGGGATACAGCCAGAATACCGGCTTTAGAAGGTCATTTCCTTAAAGATTATAATGCAGGTAAAAACGTAAAAGATACCACCCATTTTTATCGGTGGATGAAAGATTTTGATGAATTACTGGCAAAAAACGAAGTTCCGCGTTTTAACACGATCCAGTTTCCAAGAGACCATACCAGCGGGCAAAAATTAGGTGCCTTTACCCCTACTGCTTGTGTGGCTGATAATGATTTAGCAGTTGGGCTGTTTGTAGAACACCTTTCGCACAGTAAAATCTGGAACGAATCTGCTGTTTTTATTTTAGAAGATGATGCCCAAAACGGCCCCGACCATGTGGATGCGCATCGTTCACCAGCTTTGGTAATCAGCCCATACACCAAAAGAAACCAGGTAGTGAGCACCATGTATTCTACCAGTGGCTTTTTGCGCACTATGGAATTAATTTTAGGGCTTCCGCCGATGAGCCAGTATGATGCAGCAGCAATACCTTTGTACGATTGTTTCACAGCAAAACCTGATTTTACCCCTTACAATCACATAGAAACTGCTATAGACCTGAACAGAAGAAATGTAGCTGGCAATAGAAGTTCAAGGCTCTCCGAATCATTTAATTTAGCTGAGGTAGATGAAGCTCCGGACCTTGAATTGAATCAGGTAATATGGAAATTTGTAAAAGGTGAAGATTCTGAAATGCCCGCACCAAAAAGAAGTGCTTTTGTAATTGAAGAAAAGAAGAAAGTTAGGGATGATTGATTTTTTGATTGATTTTTTGATTGATTTAAATAACTTATAAATTTATTTACAGTGTTGCGAATGGAATAAGATTAATTTCATCATAAATTCTCAGTCAGGAAAATTCCCCACTTCAAACTTTTTCTGATGCAGTTTAAAATTATTGACCTTGAAAGCCAACTGAGTGCGGAAATATTCCATAATTACGACGAGCCGCAGCCGAACGCTTCGCAGGTCATAAGCTTGGAGAGAACTAGCGGATCTGGTGTAGCCCCCCGTTAAAAGGTCAGGAGGATTTGAATGCGTACTCCTTTAGCTCATGCAATCAGACTGGCAAATTGAGGGCTTGAGTTTATCCTAAGGCGTTTAGAAGATAAAGTGCGCAGCAGATAGTCAGGTTAATTACTCGTCAGCATTAACTGATGCGTAATTTGGCTATCTGATTTGCTGTAACGATACTCTTTATAAGCCCACCCCAAAAAAAATGAAAGTGTGTTTTTTCCCAACGCTTTATCAAACCCCGTCTCTTTATTGTATTTGTTCCTGTATTCTAATGGTGATATTCCGGTAATTTTTCTAAATACTTCACGAAACGTTTTCATATCCTAATATCCCACCTCATACATTACTTCATTAATTGTTTTGTGACTGGTTTCAAATGCTTTTTTTGCCGATTCAATTTTTACCCTTTCCGAGTATTCACAGGAGTATTTCCCGTGGCTTTGATTATACTGCCCAGGTTCGCAGAGCGAAAGTAGAAACGTTCCGTGATCAGATTAAATGGATCAAAGATCATGGGGTAGATTCCAATCGGCATTTAGTACATCGCCTATTGTATGGCTTTTTCCCCTGACAATATTTATCGCTCTTGCATCTTTTACAACTGTAACCATCTTCCCATTTAAGAGATGATAAATATTGCCTCGTCCTAAAAAAAGTTGACAGTTTTTGATTTGACATCTTAAGAAAGATTTACAAAATTAGTTCAATCCTGAATGTCGTTTACATTTGCTTTATCGGATGAAGCGAAAGCAGGCTCTGCTGAGAAGCAAGCTGCCAGGAATAATCCGGTCAGATATGCATCTGATCCCTAAGCTATTAGTTTTATCGTCAGTAGCCTTTTTATTTCATATATGCATTTCTGCATATGCCTGAAAAAAACCTATTACGGGGTGCCATAGTTACCTCCTTTTGTTTACCTGAACTGTTATATCTTAAGTGTAGTAGCCGTAGTTAATAACCAACAACCCTATGTGGATAACAACAAAATAGCAGCATAAAAAGAAACAAAAAATGGTTTGTTTTTTCCATAGCAATCCAGCCTTTTGAATAATGATACTTACTATTGCCTTCAGGTCTTTCTCATCTTTAGAAGTAGCATGTACTGTGGCTGTAAGCTGGCCTTCTAATGCCTGCACGATCTCCTGTAATTCTGCAGTGTTTTTACAATTTACTATAAGTGTTGCCGGACCAAATAATTCATCGGAAAAACTCTGGGTTGTTAGAAAATCGGTCGCGCTTATTGTATGTGTTATTGCCTGTGCCTGATGCTGTTCGTAATCACCTTCGGCTGACACTGCCAGCAACGTAACTACTGGTGTACTTCGCAATGATTCAACGCCTGCTGAATAAGCATTATAAATGTTCTTATTTAGTGTCTGTTTTTAAACTCTACAATACAATACTGTTAAGGGGTAGAAGTAATTTAAAGCGGATGAATATTACCCACACTATGTGGATAGCATTGAACGTGGGATAATAATTGCGAGGTTATTGGCTGTAAAATCAGTGAACATGCGTCAACATTTTCAACAGCAAACCACCTTAGGCATTACACCAATATCAGAGGTAAAATTTCCATTGCGCAGCCGCGATGAACTGCCGCCGGTGCTAATGG
>JAABUN010007366.1_pt1 | contig 11918 bp, 14 predicted proteins | sample 5559311 | NCBI WGS metagenome assembly JAABUN01 (sample SAMN10711877, study PRJNA513370) | rock metagenome | isolation source: Antarctica rocks | place: Antarctica: Victoria Land, Siegfried Peak sud | reverse complement strand
CTCCTCACCGCCCAAGAACTGGAGAGCCGCGTTTGCGCCGCCTTCGCGTGTTCGCTCGACGAGCATTTGGTCATGCTCCAGGAGGTCGCCTGATTCAGCACTATGTCGCCATGTGCTTCATGCTCGATCCCGAGACGTGCATGATTCACGCGGCCGAGGGCATGGTTGGTCTGTTCACGGTCACCGGCTAAGTCGTAGCCCGTGATGCGCCGTCAGGTCGAGCGGGGGTGCTCGACCTGACGGCCGCAGGCAGCTCCACCAGATTGCTACCTTAAGCCGCTGGCCATGGTTAGCCGACCTCGGGCGGGCGGCCAATCAACCAAGTCACCAGGTGCAACGTCGATCGCTGCTCCGGGTAGAATCGCGAATCGACCCCGAACTCCCTCGTGGCAGGTGATCGCAAATGGCGACGCTTCGCTTCATTCCCACTCGTCGGGTTGAGCCGGAAAGCCATGCGGTCGCGGGCGACGTGCGAGTCGGTGGGAGCTGGCTTCTTCTGGCTCGCCTCGCCTGGGCAGCCGTGGCGGCCGGTGTGCTCACACTCTGCGCCGCCGCGATCCCATCCATGCTGCATCAGATGGACTCCCCGCCGCCCGAGGTGCGCCAGGCGCTGGACCGGCACGGCGTTGCCGTTGGTACCTACGCGGTGTACATGACCGCGCTCAGCATCGTCTTCGCGCTGGGCAATTTTGTCATCGCCTGCCTCATCGTCCGGCGCCGTTCCTCCGCCGCTATGGCACTCGTGGCGTCGGTCTTTCTTGTGCTTCTGGGCGGCGCGAACCCGGGTGTCACGAGCGCTTTGGTGCTTGAGCACCCCCGATGGGCGCCGGCCACGATCTCCGCGCAGTTCCTCGAATGGGCGGCCGTTATTCTGGTCCTATTCCTCTTCCCCAATGGCCGCATAGTCCCATGGTGGGCGCGCTGGCCGGTGATCGCCTGGCCGGTAGGGCTGCTGGCGGCGCAACTGGGCGGCGGCTCGATCACCGTCCCGGCGGGGCCCTGGATCGCGCCGCTTCTCCTCGGGGGCCTGGTAGCGGGCTCCGCGAGCCAAGTGTATCGGCACCTTCGAGCCTCCGGACTGGTGCAGCGCCAGCAGACCAAGTGGGTCGTCTGCGGCTTGGTCGCCGCAATCGTCAGCCAGGTCTGGGTCCTGCTGCCCGAGCCGTTCTTCTTTGGACTCGGGCCACGGGGCTCGCCCTACGATCCGGTTGGAATCACCGTTCTCAATCTCACCTTCTTCCTCATCCCCCTCACTATCGGTATCGCCATCCTCCGCTACCACCTCTGGGATATCGACGTCCTGATCAACCGGGCGCTGGTCTACGGGGCGCTGACCGTCTCCGTGATCGGTCTTTATGCCCTGGTCGTCGCCGGTGTCGGCGTGCTCATCCCGTTTGGCGAGCGACCCCTCTCGCTCATCACGACCGGGCTCATCGCCGTCCTCTTTCAACCGCTCCGGGAGCGTCTGCAACGTGCCGTCAACCACCTGCTCTACGGGAAGCGCGACGAGCCCTACGCCGTCCTCTCCCAGCTCGGCCAACGACTCGAAGGTACGCTCGCCCACGACGCCATCTTGCCGACCATCGTCGAAACCGTTGCCGAGGCCCTCAAGCTCCCCTTCGCCGCGATCGCCCTTCGCCAGGGGGAGGAAGGCCCCCCCGTCGTCGTCACCGCCTACGGCAGCCCTGTCGACGCCCCGGTCACCTTGCCGCTGCGCTACCGCGACGAGACGGTCGGATCGCTCCTCCTCGCCCCCCGCGCTCCCGGCGAAGCCTTCACCGCCGCCGACCTCCGCCTCCTCGACGACCTCGCCCGCCAGGCCGGCGTCGCCGTCCACGCCGTCCGCCTCACCGCCGACCTGCAACGCTCCCGCGAGCTTCTCGTCGCCGCCCGCGAGGAGGAGCGGCGTCGGCTCCGCCGCGACCTGCACGACGGCCTCGGTCCGCAACTCGCCAGTCAAACCCTGACCCTCGATGCCGCCCGCAAGCTGATGCCGCGCGACCCGGCCACCGCCGACGCCTCGCTGGACGACCTGCGGGGCCACATCCAAGCCGCGGTCGCCGACATCCGCCGCCTCGTCTACGCCCTCCGCCCGCCTGCCCTCGACGACCTCGGTTTGGCCTTCGCAGTGCGCCAGGTCGCCAGCGACTATCAGCGGGCCGGGTTAGCGATCGCGGTCGAGGCGCCGGACGCCTTGCCACCCCTCCCCGCCGCTGTTGAGCTTGCCGCCTACCGGATCGCCCAGGAGGCCCTGACCAACGTCGTCCGCCACGCCGCCGCCACCGTCTGCACGATCCGCTTGGCCGTCGATCCCCAGACAGCCACCCTCCACGTTAGCGTCGTCGACAATGGGGCAGGTCTGCCGTCGAACCTCCGGCCCGGCGTCGGCCTCGCCTCGATCCGCGAGCGGGCAACCGAGCTCGGTGGAACCTGCGCGATGGAATCCGACCCGCGTGGAGGGACGCGCATTCTGGTCTCTCTGCCCCTCCCGAAGGAGACGTGATGGAGCGCACCGATCCCGTCCGCGTCCTGATTGCCGACGACCATCCCGTCTTCCGCTTCGGCCTCCGCGCCCTCCTCGCCGCGGAGGGCGGGACCGAGCTCGTCGGCGAGGCGAGCACCGCCGAGGAGGCGATCGCGCTCGTCGCTGACCTCCAGCCCGCTGTCGTGCTGATGGACCTCAACATGCCTGACGTGGGGGGCATCGAGGCGACCCGGCGCATCCTGGCGACCCACCCGAACGTTGGCGTCCTGGTCCTGACGATGCTCGAAGACGACGACTCCGTCTTCGCGGCGATGCGCGCCGGCGCCCGCGGGTACGTCCTGAAAGGTGCCGGCGGAGACGAAGTCCTCCGCGCGATCCGCGCTGTCAATGGCGGCGAGGCGATCTTCGGCCCCACCGTCGCCTCGCGCTTGCTCCGCCACTTTGCGGCCCCACGCAGTCCCGGTCGCTCCGTCCCGCTTTCTCCCTTTTCCGATCTGACCGAGCGCGAGCGCGAAGTCCTCGGCCTGCTCGCATCTGGCTACACGAACACCGCTATCGCCGATCGGCTCTACCTCAGCCCCAAGACCGTCCGCAACCACGTCTCCGCGATCTTCGGCAAGCTCCAGGTCACTGACCGCGGTCAGGCCATCGTCCGCGCCCGCCAGGCTGGCCTCGGCTGAAAACGCCTCACGTTGCGCGGGGCGCGGCGGGCCGCGAGGCGCGCCCCACCGGCCATCCCTCGCCGCCCTCTCAGTCCGCCGCCCGCACCGGCAGCCCGTGCTCCCGCCGCGCCTCGTTCCCCTCGTAGTCGTGGCTCGTCTTGAACGGCTCGTACGGCCCCCCGGCCGCGTGCGGCGCGCTCTTCGCCAGGATTCGCTGCCGCTCCTGCGCCGAGATCGGCTCAAAGCCGCGGCCGATCTCCGCCCGCGCCAGCGATGTCCCCCCGCACGACTTGATCGGGTAGACGTGCAACCCCGTCACCACAATCTCGCCGGCTGCTCCCATCCCGTTCATCCCCGCCACGTCCTCGTTCCTGCTACAGCCACCAACGCTCACCCCGGTTCATCAACATCCCATCCGCGCCCGCCCAAAATGGTCAGGAATTCGACAACGGTCACGATCGACATCGGTTTTAGGTGCGGATCACCCGCCAGAACGAGGAGATCATCGTCATCCGAGACCAAGTAATCGGCGTTGCCACCAACGGCGGCGGCAAGAATCTTCGCGTCTTTGGGATCCCGCGGCTGGACCGGGAGGACTGGACTCGGCGTTACCCGTTCGGCGGTGGCAAGCCCAGCAAACAGTGCCGATAGGTCCGCCGGCGTGATCCGATAACGCCGGACGATCTTCGGCCTGCTCAAGACATCGGTCAACTCATCATAGTGGTCGTCGGAGAGGAGCAAGACGAAGGCGCCCGCTCGCCAGGCTTCAAGAAGGGCGTGTGGATGACCCCGAGTGAAGATCGTGCCGCTGACGAAGAGATTCGTGTCAACGACCGCCCTCGGTCCGCGCTCGGTCATATTCCTCCTGGCGAATCTCCTCGATCACGTCCGTGACGATGGTGAGTTCCTCGTCAGGGTCTTTATCTCGGTTGCGTTCCCGAATCCGATCGACAGCCTGCCAAAACCGTTCCCGGACGTGATCCGCTGATCCCTCAATCCGCTCGTCGGTCCCCGGATTCACGATGGCGACAGGCTCGCCCCTCTTCGCACGCATGACCATCTCCTCACTGGTGCCCACCGATCCTAGCATGGCAGCCCAGGGGGAGCCACGCTCTCTGTCAGACCGCGTGCGTGTCAGGGTCATCTCGAAGCCGACGACCCTCTGTTCATTACGATGCGCGATGGCGCTCGCGCTTTCGTTCGACAAGGCGCTTGCGGCGATGGGGCCCTTCGCGCAATCCACCTCGTCAAGCCCAGCGAAGTGATCTTCGGTCCGCCGTTGCTGAACGACTTGTCCACCACGTCTTGACGCCCCGGTCGCCGGGGCAGTCTGCCCCGGCTTCGCCCTTCCCCGAACTGACTCCCGATCCGGACATCGCCTACGCCCAGGTCTCTTGTATCGGCGGGGACCGTGGCAACCGCGGCGCCCAAGTGGGCTGCTATTGCTCATCTTCGGGAGCGCAGAATGGCGTCTGTTGCGGGTTGCCCTGCTAGGATCGTCGTACGTGTTGGGCAGTTCGTCTGGCAAGGACGTTGGCACGTGTCTCATTCGCGGGATTCCGAAGCGCAAGAATCGGGACTACCCACGTTCAGCGAAACGGGGCACAACCCTCGCTGGAAGATCCGCGTCGGTGTCTCGCGCCGAGAGATCGAAGCGCTGGACGCGGCCGAGAAGCAGGGGATCTGGTTCGATTCCGAAGAGGAGATGGACGCGTTCGTCCAGCGCCACACTGCGAGCCAGGAGACGAACGACGGCGGCAGCTAATGACCGCGGCACGACCACGCCGCGGTGCGAGGTGTTGGACGAGCGACACCCATGTTACCGATTCACGAGGCGTTCGCGGTTGCGGGCGGCGAGATTCATCGCCACTCCCGCCGTCGCCGTGTTCGACACGTGCGTCCCCTGGCCCAGGGCGCACCGTCTGAGCGCCTTCATCGCCTCCGCTCGGCCGTGCATCGGGCGTGTGCCCCCGGGCGGGGTCAGGGGTGACGGCCGGCCCCGCGCCCACCGGTCGCCCCTCGCCGCCCCGTCCTAATCCGCCGCCCGCACCGGCAGGTTATGCTCCCGCCGCGCCTCGTTTCCCTCGTAGTCGTGGCTCGTCTTGAACGGCTCGTACGGCCCCCCGGCCGCGTGCGGCGCGCTCTTCGCCAGGATCCGCTGCCGCTCCTCCGCCGAGATCGGCTCAAAGCCCCGGCCGATCGCCAGGTCCTGCTCCAGCACCGCCATCGAGTCGACTCCTACGCACAACGTCGAGACTGGCAGGCTCAGCGCGTAGGAGATCGCCTCCTGCGGCGTCACGTCCGTTCCCTCCAGCAGGTGACCGCCCGCCAAGCTCTTCATCCCGATCACGCCGATGTTCTGCTCCTGCGCGATCGGCAGAATCTCCCGCTCGAAGCTCTCGTAGTGGGCATCGAGCGCGTTGACCGGCATCTGCAACGTATCCCAGGGGAATCCCTGATCCAGCATCCGCTTGTGGATCGCCGGACTCTTGTGCCCCGTGAACCCGATATAGCGGACCTTCCCCTGCTCCTTCGCCTTCAGCATCGCCTCCGCCGCTCCGCCCGGCGCGAAAATCCGGTCCGGGTCGTCGGGCCAGACGACTTCATGAATCTGCCAGAGATCGAGGTAATCGGTTTGCAGCCGCTTGAGACTCTCCTCCAGCTTACGCATCGAGTGGTCTGCCAGGCGGTCGTGGGCGCAGTTCTTCGTCATCAGGAACGCCCGCTGCCGGTAGCCGCCCTGCGCCAGCGCCTCTCCCATCCGCACCTCGGACGCGCCGTCGTTGTACTCCCAGGCGTTGTCCATGAAGTCCATCCCGGCGTCGATCGCGGCGTGAACGATCCGCGTCGCCTCCTCCGCCGGCGGCGCCCCCAGATGCGCCCCCCCCAATGCTAGGATCGAGACCTGCTCCCCCGTCTTGCCCAGTGTCCGCCGCGGAATCGCCGCCGTCCCCGTCGCGCTCATCCTGCCACTCCTTCCCGCTTCCCGTCTCCCGCTAACCCCATCCGACCGTCCGTGCCACCGCTTCCCCCGCCCCCGTCCTACTCGCCCCCCTTCGTCCCTCCTCATCAGGCTCGCACGCACCATACCGCGCCACACCCCCGGCGGCAATTCCCCCCGCGCCCGTTTCCCTCTTCCTCCCGTCCCCGTCATCAAGCGATCATCTCTCAGTCCTCAGTCCTCGCTCCAGCCACACCATATCCCGATGCGCCAGCCCGTTCTCCCGCGCCGCCGGATCGTATCCCCGCTCAAGCGTGAAGAAATCCCGCTCGATCCGCCAGAAGCGGAACCCCGCCTTCTGATAGAACGCCAGCTGACCGATCCCCGCGTTGCTCGTCCCGACGATCGCTCGCCGGACGCCACGCTCCCGCAGATCGCCGAGTACCCCGGCCAGCAACCGCTGCCCGATACCCTGCCCGTGTCGCCCCTCCGCCACCGCCACCGCCTTCAGCTCGACCGTCCCCTCCTCGTCCGTCGGGAGGGTCAGCACCACGCCCAGCGGTGCCCGCCCTGGCGCCTCGTCATCCCACATCGCGTAGAGATCACCCCGCTGGTAGTAGCTCCGGACCTGCGCCTCCGCCTCGTCCGCCAGCAGCAGCAGCGGCACGAACGCCTCCCGCTCCGATCCCGGCGGGATCCGCTCGACAGCACCGTCCTTCCCTGCCATACCGCACCTCTTCCAGTGAGCTTCCAGTGAGCTGCCGGCGGCCGCGTCGCTCGCCGCCCCACGCTTGTGCCCGCGCCTCCGGCACGGTAGCGTACCAGCGCCGGCCGCAGCCGCAGATCGTCACGCGCGATCAGGATAAGGTCTACGATCCGCGCTGGACGCCACCCCTGACAGGAGGTACTGCCCGCCATGGCCCACCGGGTTCCGCTCGCGCGCGCGGATGGGCCGGTCGTTGTCGAACAGATCGTCCGCGCCATCGGCCTCCTGTTCCATCGCCCCGGCTCGATCGGTGGTCAAGGGGGATAGAGCGCTGGACCGCTCGTCACTGCTCGCCATCGCGCTCCTCGTCGCCGGCGTGATCCTCGTCGTCCGCGGCGCCGACACCTTCTTCGATGGTCTCCTCGCCGTGGCCGAGCGCTTCCGCATCTCCCCGTTCGTCGTCACCATCGTCCTCTCCGGCTTCGAGGTCGAGAACCTCGCCGCCGGCGTCGCCGCCAACGCCCATGGGCTGTCCGGCGCCGCCGCCGGAACCTTTCTCGGCGGCACCACCTTTCTCGCCCTCGCCGTCGCCGGTCTCGGCGCCCTCGTCGCCCCGATCCACACCGGTCTCTCGCGCCCCGCCCTGATCTGGACGGCCGCCGCCCCCCTCCCCCTCCTGCTCCTCGGCCTCGACGGCCAGCTCTCCCGCCGCGACGGCGCCCTGCTCGTCGCCTGGTTCGCCATCGCCATCGTCGGCCTGGCCCGTTCCGGTGGCCCCGCCTCCGGTGAGGATGAGGACGACCACCCGCCTCGATTTCCGCTCCTGCGCCTCCTGCTTGGTATTGCCCTTCTGACCGTCGGTGGCCAGTTGCTTGGCGATGGCCTCCGCGCCGTCGTCTCCCGGATCGGCCTCTCCCAGACTCTCCTCGGCAATACCGCCCTGGCCGCTGCCGTCGAGGCCGAGGAGGTCGCCCGCGTCGTCGCCCCCGCCCGCCGTGGTCGCGGCGAGCTCGGTCTCGGCAATGTCGCCGGCACCGTCGTCCATTTCGCTGCCTTCAATGCTGGACTGATTGCCCTCGTCCGCCCGCTTCCGCTCGACGACGCCACCCGCCACCTCCACCTCCCGGTCGCCGCCCTCGCCCCCGCCCTGCTCGTCCTCCTTCTCGCCGCCCGCGGTCGCCTCGGCCGGACCGAGGGGGCGATCCTCGTTGGCCTCTACGTCGCCTACGTCGCCGGTGCCATCGCGCTCAGCCGCTGACCACCCGCATCTGTCCTGGCCGTAGGCGGCTGGGGGCCGGCGCGGTACGATGCCGCCTCGCGGGACGACGCCGCGCCACGGAAGGAGTGACGAGCAGATGCCCTACGCTGAGGTAAATGACATCCGGATGTACTACGAGGAGCAAGGGAGCGGCATCCCCTTCGTCCTCATGCACGGCGCTGCCAGCGCCATCGACGACCCGGTCTTCAGCTGGCGGGATCTGATGCCCCGCTTCGCCGAGACCTACCGCGCGATCCACCTCGAACATCGCGGCCATGGCCGCACCGACAACCCCGCCGGCGTCATCACCTACGATCTGATCGCCACCGATGTCTGCGCCTTCATCGAGCGGCTGGGTCTCGCCCCCGCCCACATCGGCGGCGTCAGCGACGGCGGTATCGTCGCCCTCCAGATCGGCATGACCCGACCCGATCTCGCCCGCACCCTCGTCACCGTCGGCCCGAACTACTACAACGACGACCTCGTCGCGGAGGCGAACCAATTCGCGGACGTCGCTCGCCTCGAGCGCAAGGTCCCCGAGCTGATCGAGGTCTTCGCGGCCCGCCACGATCGCAACAAGCAACCGGGCGCCTGGCGCGAGCTCTTCCGCCAGCTCGCCGAGAACCTGGCCGTCAACCCCGCCTACACCGAACACGACCTCCAGCGCATCACCACCCCGACCTTCCTCATCGCGGGCGAAGACGATTCCTGGGGCAATCTCGACCAGATGGTCGGTCTCAAGCGCAACATCACCGGCGCCGAGCTGCTGATCGTCAACCACGCGCCTCACGAGGTCCAGCACACCCACCCCTGGCTCGTCGGCCCCCAGGTGCTCGACTTCCTCGCCCGCAACCCCGGACCAGAGTAGGAGGCCAACGGGGATCGACATGAGCAGGCTCGTCACCCGTCGGCGCCACCTCCTCCCTATCCTCGCAACTCACCATCGTTTCCCCTTCTGGGGGCTAGCCCTACCCAAGAGTCGGCGGGTGGCCCCGGTTCCCCGGCGCGGCGCGCTTCCTATAATCGTCGGAGATACCACGAGCCAGCGCCGCGACGGTGCTCCCCGAAGGATTCGCCGGATGTCCCTTCCCCCCGCGGTCGGTTCCGCTCAGACGCTGAACGCCCAGGGCCGCGCCGCGCTCGGTCGCCTCCGTGCCGCCAAACCGTGGCGGGCCGCTGGTTTCCTCCTCCTCAGCTTCCCCATCGGGCTCTTCTGGTTCGTCGTCCTCGTCGTCCTGATCGCGGTCGGCGCGGCCCTGGCGATCGTCTGGGTCAGCATCCCAATCCTGGAACTGGCCTTGCGCCGCTTGATCACCGCCGCCAGAAGGAAGCCCGCACGCGTTCGCGCCTTCTCTGGCCGGGCCATTCCTCTCCTCCTGGCGCTGACCATGCGCCTCTGGATGCTCGCCGCCCGTGGCGAGCGCGCCCGCGTCCGCGCCTTCTCTGGCCAAACCATCCCTCGCCCGTACCTGCCGCCGTTCCGAGGCTCGCCGGTGGCCCGGGCCCGGGCCCGGATGCACGACCCCGCGGTCTGGCGCGATCTCGCCTACCTCCTGCTCCTCTTCCCCCTCGGCGTGGCCGAGCTGGTCATCGTCATCGTTTTGCTCGCGGTGCCGCTCTCCTTCACCACCTTGCCCCTCTATGCCTGGGCGCTCCCGCACGGAGGACCGCAGCTCGCGACCGGTGTCTACGTCGACGCGCCCGCGGAGATCCTGCTCGTCCTCCTCCTCGGGCTGCTGCTGGTGGTGCCCGCCTGTCTCGTCCTGATCGGACTCTCTCGTGCCCACCTCCTGCTCGCCCGCTTCCTCCTCGGGCCGACGCGGGGCGCCGCCCTGGCGGCGCGGGTCGACGTTCTGACGAAGACCCGGTCCGGGGTGATCGAGGCGCAATTGCTGGAGCGGCAGCGGATCGAGCGCGATCTCCATGATGGCGCGCAACAGCGGCTTGTCGCCCTGGCGATGGATCTGGGGATGGCCAAGGAGAAGTTTTATAGCGATCCCCAGGCGGCCCAAGCCTTGGTTGAGTCATCCCATCAGGAGGCGAAGCGGGCCCTGGCCGACCTGCGCGATCTCGTGCGCGGCATCTATCCCGCGGTCCTCGCCGACCGCGGTCTCGACGCGGCGATCTCATCCGTCGCCGGGCGCTCGCCCATTCCGGTCAGCGTCGATCTCCGCCTCGCCAGCCGCCTCCCCGAGCCGATCGAGGCCGCCGCCTATTTCGTCATCACCGAGGCGCTGGCCAACGTCGCCAAGCACAGTGGCGCGACGGAGGCCCATGTCACGGTTCGCCACGCCGGGAACTGCCTGACCGTCGACGTGACCGACAATGGCGTCGGTGGCGCCGCGACCGAGACCGGTACGGGACTGGCCGGGCTCCGTGATCGCCTCGCCGCCCTCGATGGACGGCTGACGATCTTCAGCCCAACCGGTGGCCCAACCACGGTCCGGGCCGAGATGCCCTACGCTTAGGGGGGAATCGTCGGTCCGCCTCCCGCTCCCAACTTCCGGTGGGAGGCCACATCTCCAGGCATCCGCGGTCCGGCCCTCGCGGCGGTAAACGGACCGACCTCCCTGGAGTCGGGATGAGCGTCCGATGCGCGTCGTCATCGCCGAAGACTCGGTTCTCCTCCGGGAGGGGATCGCCCGGCTCCTCGTCGACGCCGGATGCGAGGTCGTCGCCCGCGTTGGCTCCGGCCCGGAGCTCGTCGCGGCGGTCCAGGAGCACCGGCCCGACGTCTCGATCGTCGATGTCCGGATGCCCCCCAGCTTCCGCGACGAGGGACTGCGGGCCGCCATCTCGGCCCGCCAGCTCGTCCGTGGCAGTCCCGTCCTCGTGCTCTCCCAATACGTCGAAGAGCGGTACGCCAGCGAGCTGCTCGCCTCCGGTGCCGAGGGAGTCGGCTACCTGTTGAAGGACCGCATCGCGGACGTGACCGACTTCCTGGCCGCGGTCCGCCAGATCGCGACTGGAGGCACGGTCCTCGATCCCGAGGTCGTCGCCCAACTTGTCGCCCGGCGCCGTCGCGGCGACCGCCTGGACGCTTTGACCCCCCGCGAGGGCGAAGTCCTGGCGCTGATGGCGGAAGGCCGCTCCAACGCCGCCATCGCCGACCGCCTCTTCGTCAACGCCGGCACGGTCGAGAAGCACGTCACCAACATCTTCGCCAAGCTCGGCCTGGCCGAGACCGACACCGACCACCGCCGCGTCCTCGCCGTCCTCGCCTACCTCCGCGACTGAGTCAACCCCCGCGCGCTCATTCTTGGCAGCGGGGAACTGGGCACCGGCGCCGGCCGAATCAACCCCCGCCAGCGGCCCCAGCCCGAGGTCGTGCTGGCCCGGCCGTTGGCGTGCGCCTGCTCCACCGCGTCCTCAGGCGGCGCCGCCAGCGGACGATTGCCGGTCGCTCTCGTATCGCATCCGATGACTGATACTCCGGTTGATTGGTTCGTGTTCAATGGTCGTGCTGGAACCCGGCTCCCCCCACCCGCGCAATCGTAGGGGAGGGCCCTGTGCCCTCCCTCGCCCCTGTGCCCTCCCTCGTCCCTCTCGGTCGCCGACTGCCGGCGTGGCGCCAGCGCCGCGCCGTGGCCTCACGGCGTCGCGCCTCGCCCGACCCGGTCGTGCGGACGCGCCGTCGGGGTACGTGACCGGCCACAACCACCGCCCCCCACGACCCCACCGGAACCGGTCCGGGAGCGAGCTCAGCCCCGGAGGGGCTTCGTGCGGTCAGCCCGGGGATTCATCCCCGGGCGTGTCACCGCCGTGCTTCGGACCCATCGCCACGACCATAACCCCCGTGCCCGCGCCCCCACCACCACGGCCCGTGACCGCCCTGCCCCCGCTCCCACCGCCACGACCCATGACCG
>JAABUN010007365.1_pt1 | contig 11919 bp, 6 predicted proteins | sample 5559311 | NCBI WGS metagenome assembly JAABUN01 (sample SAMN10711877, study PRJNA513370) | rock metagenome | isolation source: Antarctica rocks | place: Antarctica: Victoria Land, Siegfried Peak sud | reverse complement strand
GGTTGGGGGGGGGGGGGGCGGGGGGGGCGGCGGCCACGGCGGTGGCTTCTTCGTCTTCTACTTCCTCTTCTCCCATCCGATCCTGCTCGTGCTCGTCGCCGTGGCCATCGTCGGCTCGATGCTCTTCAGCGCCGCCCAGAGCGCCCGCTACCGCGCGCGGCGCCAGGCGCGCGTCCGGCGGGTCGAGCTCGCGGCCGCCGAGGCGTCCGAGGACGATCCCGCCTTCGCTCCGGACGCCGTACGCGAGCGCGCCGCGGCGCTCTTCCGCGCGATCCAGCTCGCCTGGGACCGGCGCGACCGGACAGGCCTCGCCGACCTCGTCGGGCCCGATCTCCTGGTCGAGTGGCACCGCCGGCTGGACGACTTCGAGCGCCGCGGGTGGCACAACCGGGTCGCCGTCGCCGCGGGACCGGCGGTCGAGTACGTCGGTCTCGTCAACCGCGAGGACGACCGCGACGACCGGACCGTCGTCCGGGTCGAGGCGGTGCTCCGCGACTATGTGCAGGACCGCGCCGGGCGCCGGATCACCCGCAACGACTCCGAGTCCGACACCCGCGAGCTCGCGGAGTACTGGACCCTCGGCAAGCACGAGCGTGACGGGAGCTGGATGCTCCTGTCCATCGAGCAGCGGGCCGAGGGCGACCACCAGCTCGACGAGGGGCTCGTCGCGACGCCGTGGGGCGACACCGAGCGTCTGCACGACGAGGCACTCGTGGAGGGAGCCGCGGCCGACAAGCTGCCCGCGGGCGTGACGACGGCCGAGGTCGCCTCGGTCGGCTACGAGGACGATGCCCGCGCCGCGGCACTGGACCTCTCGCTCGCCGACGGCCGCTTCGCCCCCGCCGTGCTCGAGGTCGCCGTCCGCCGGGCGATCGCCGCCTGGGCCGAGGCCGTCGACGGAAGCGACCGCGACCTCGCCGCGCTCGCCTCGCCCGCCGCGCTGCGCGAGCTTCTCCATCCCGGCGATGCGAGCGGCCGCACGCGGCTGGTGGTGCGGGGTCCGCGGCTGCTCGAGGTGACGATCGTCGATCTCGACGCGAACGTCGAGCCGCCGCGGATGACGATCGCCTTCGCGGCCGAGGGTCGCCGCTACGTCGAGGATCGGGACACGACGGTCGTGGTCTCCGGCAACCCCTCGACTTCGACGCGCTTCTCCGAGCGCTGGACGTTCGCCCTCGACGGCCCGGACGAGAACCCGTGGCGGATCGTCGACGCCGCGGCGAGCGCCACGGCGCAGCGCGCGTAGCGGCCGGGTGAACCCCTCAGCCCGACGGCGCTGGCGACGCCCGGGAAGGATCTCGCGGACGGGCGATGCCACCCATCTACATCCCGACCGCAGGACCCGACGACTGGCGCTGGCTTCTGGCCAAGCCCGGTGGCGGTTCTCCAGCGCTCGCTAAGGCCTGAGCGTGCTCCATATCCACCGCTCGGAACGCGCAGACGGCTTGGTCGGGGGGCTCAGGGAGCTCCTGGCCGAGCCCCTGGCGGATCCCTTCACGCCCGAGGTGATCGCCGTGCCGACGCGCGGGATGGAACGCTGGTTGAGCCAGCGGCTCGCGACCGATCTCGGGGCCACGCCCGGTCGCGGCGATGGCGTCTGCGCGAACGTCGGGTTCCCCTTTCCCGCGCGGGTCATCGGTCGCGGGGTGGCCGCTGCGACGGGGATAGATCCCGACGGAGATCCGTGGAAGCCCGAGCACGCGGTCTGGCCGCTGCTCGAGGTGGTCGAGGAGTGCGCCGGCGAGCCGTGGCTACACACGCTGGCGGCGCACCTCGGGCTCGGCACCGACCCTCCCGACCCGATCCGCCGGAGCCGTCGGCTCGCCGTCCTGCGCCATGTGGCCGACCTCTTCGATCGCTATGCGATCCACCGGCCCGGGACCGTCGTCGGCTGGGCGGCCGGCCGAGACGACCGTTGGCAGGCCGAGCTCTGGCGCCGTCTGCGTGGGCGGATCGCTCTCCCGGGTCCCGCCGAGCGCCTGGCGTCGGCCTGCGGGCGGCTGCGCGAGGACGGCGCGCTCCTCGACCTCCCCGAACGCATCGCGATGTTCGGCTTCACGCGGCTCCCCGCCGGCCACCTGCGGGTCCTCGCCGCGATGGCCACGCACCGCGATGTCCACCTCTTCCTGCTCCATCCGTCCCCGGCCCTCTGGGGTTCCGTGACCGCCTCCCTCACGAGTCGGCCCACCGTCGTCCGCCGCACCGACGACCCGACGACCGAGCTGCCCGCGCACCCGTTGCTGGGGTCCTGGGGACGTGACGCGCGGGAGATGCAGGTGGTCCTCGCGCAGACGGACGCGGAGCTGCGCGACCATCACCATGAGGTCCCCGAGCCGCCCCAAACGCTGCTCGGCCGGATCCAGGCCGACGTGCGCGGTGACGTCCGCGCGGCCGGACCGGCCCCCCTCGATCGCTCGGACCGCTCACTGCAGATCCACGCCTGCCACGGCCGGGCCCGGCAGGTGGAGGTCATGCGCGACGCCGTCCTGCACGCGCTCGAGGAGGACGAGTCGCTCGAGCCCCGCGACGTCATCGTCATGTGCCCGGACATCGAGACGTTCGCTCCGCTCGTCCATGCGACGTTCGGCGCGGGCGAGCCGTCGGCCGACCCGGAGGAGCCCGACGCCCTTCCCCAGGAGCTTCGCCCGCCCGAGCTGCGCGTGCGTCTGGCCGACCGGTCCCTGCGGCAGACGAACCCCGTGCTCGGCGTCCTGGGCTACCTGCTCGAGCTTGCCGACCAGCGCGTCACCGCCTCCCAGGTCCTCGATCTCGCCGACCGGGAGCCCGTCCGCCGTCGCTTCCGCTTCGACGACGACGACCTCGAGCGGATCCAGTCGTGGGTCTCCGCGAGCGGGATCCGCTGGGGACTCGACGCGGCGCACCGCAAGCCCTACAAGCTCGACCACCTCCCCACCGGGACGTGGCGCGCCGGCCTCGACCGTCTGCTCCTCGGCGTCTCCATGTCCGAGGACGGGCTTCGCCGGTTCGCCGACGTCCTCCCGGTCGACGACGTCGAGAGCGGGTCCATCGACCTCGCCGGCCGCTTCTCCGAGCTGATCGCGCGAATGGACGGCGCCCTCGGCGAGTTCGCCGAGCCCAGGCCGATCCGGGGGTGGGCCACCGTCCTCGCCGATGCGGCAGGGGCGTTGACCGCGACCAGCGAGCGCGACGCCTGGCAGACGACGGAGCTCGCGCGCCTCCTCGAAGCCGTGGTCGAGGAGAGCGGAGGCAGCGCCACTCCCGTCGCCCTGGCCGAGATCCGCGCCCTGCTGGCCGACCGCCTCCGCGGCCGTCCGACACGCGCGAACTTCCGCACGGGCCACCTGACCATCTGCACCCTGGTCCCGATGCGGTCGGTGCCCCACCGCGTCGTCTGCCTCCTGGGACTCGACGACGGCGTCTTCCCGCGCAAGGCGCCCCATGACGGCGACGACCTCATGCTGGACGACCCGCACGTCGGTGAGCGCGACCCACGCAGCGAGGACCTGCAGCTCCTGCTCGACGCGCTGCTGGCGGCCGGGGACCGCCTCATCGTGACCTACACGGGCAACGACGAACGCACGAACGCCGCCCGCCCGCCCGCCGTGCCCGTCAGCGAGCTGCTCGACGTCGCCGAGGCGAGGACACCCGGCGCGCGCGACCACGTGCTCGTCCACCATCCCCTCCAGCCGTTCGACCCCAAGAACTTCGCAGCGGGCGAGCTCCTGCACGGAACGAGCTGGGGCTTCGACCGCGTCACGCTCGCGGGGGCAGCCGCCCTGACCGGGCGCGAGGACGAGCCGCGTCCGTTTCTCGCCGCGCCGCTCCCGCCCATCGACGGCGGCGTGCTCGAGGTGGAGGACCTCGTCGCGTTCGTCTCACATCCCGTGCGGGCGTTCCTCGGCCAACGCCTGGGGATCAGCGCCCGCGACTACTCGAGCGAGGTCGAGGACGACCTCCGGGTCGAGCTCGATGCCCTGCAGAGGTGGGGCGTCGGGGACCGGGTCCTCGACGCGCTCCTCAGGGGGGCGAGCCTCGAGGAGGCCCGCCACGCCGAGCGCACGCGGGGCGAGCTGCCGCCCGGTGCGCTGGGCATCCCGGTGGTCAAGGAGGCCTCGAACCTGGCCCAGGCGATCGCCGACTGGGCGCTCGAGTTCGGGCGCGACCTCGACAGCGTCGACGTCCGCGCGGAGCTGCCGGGCGGGCGCCGCCTCAGCGGAACCGTCGCCGACGTCTGCGGCGACGTCCTGCGGACCGCGACCTTCTCAAAGCTTGCTCCGAAGCATCGGCTGCCCGCCTGGATCCGGTTGCTCGCGCTCACCGCCGCGTGGCCCGAGCGCCCCTGGTCCGCGGTCACGATCGGTCGCTACCGGAAAGACGAGGTCGTCGTCGCGCGGATCGCGCCGCTCGGCGAGGACGCCGACACGCGCCGGGCCACGGCGCGGGACGAGCTCGCCGTCCTGATCGACCTCTACGAGCGGGGCATGCGTGAGCCGCTCCCGCTCTATTGCGCCACGTCCGCCGCCTGGGCCGCCGGCGGCGACCGGCGTAGGCGTGACGCCGGCCAGGAGTGGGAGACCGGTTGGGAGTTCCCCAAGGAGGACGCCGAAGAGGAGCACGTGCTGGTCCTCGGCGAGCGCCTCTCGTTCGACGAGATCCTCGACGAGCAGCCGCGGGGGGACGAGGCCGGCCCGGGGTGGGACGACGACGAGGACAGCCGGTTCGGGCGCTACGCACGCCGCCTGTGGGACGGCCTGCTGGCCCGCGAGGAGTTCCCGTGCTCGTGACCCCCCGGGCGTTCGACCTGACCGGGGAGCTGCCCTCCGGCGTCACCGTGCTCGAGGCCAGCGCCGGCACGGGCAAGACCTACACGATCGCGGGCCTCGCCGCCCGGTACGTGGCCGAGGGCACACCGCTCGAGCGGATCCTCCTGATCACCTTCACCCGGGCGGCGACCGGTGAGCTGCGCGAGCGGGTCCGCGAGCGGCTGATGAGTGTGGAGCGCGCGCTCGCGCCGGGTGCGCCGGCAAGCGAGGACCCGGTGGTGCAGGTGCTCGGGGCCGCCGAGGCCCATGAGGTCCAGGCGCGGCGCCGCAACCTCGCCCGGGCGCTCACCGAGTTCGACGCGGCGACCATCGCGACGATCCATTCCTTCTGCCAGGAGGTGCTCGGAGGGCTCGGGATCTCCGGCGACCTCGAGCCCGAGGTGGAGTTCGTCGCGGACCTCGGGGACCTGCGCACCCAGGTGGTGGACGACCTCTACGTCCGCCGGTTCTACCGGGGGGACGAGCCGCCGGCGCTCAAGCGCGGCGAGGCCCAGGTCATCGGCGAGAAGGCGATCGCGAGCCCCGACGCGGCGATCGCCGTGGCCGAGACCGAGCTCGGAAAGATGCGCGTACGACTCGCCGAGGAGGTCCGGCGCGAGCTCGAGGACCGAAAGCGCCGGCAGCGTGTCATGGACTACGACGACCTGCTCATGCGCTTGCGCGACGCGTTGGCCGGCGACAGCGGAGAGACGATCGCGGCGCGGCTACGCGAGCGCTACGACATCGCGCTGGTCGACGAGTTCCAGGACACCGATCCCGTCCAGTGGCAGATCATGCGGGCGGTCTTCGGCGCGGAGAGCCAGACGCTCGTCCTGATCGGCGACCCCAAGCAGGCGATCTACTCCTTCCGCGGGGCCGACGTGTACGCCTATCTGGAGGCCGCGAGCGAGGCTCCGGTCGAGCGGACGCTGGACGTCAACTGGCGCAGCGACCAGGGCCTGATCGACGCCTACGACGCGCTGTTTCACAACGCGAAGCTGGGCCATCCGCGAATCCCCTACCGGGAGGTCCGCGCCGCGCATGGAGCCGCCCGGGTCACCGGCGCGCCGATCCCCGCCCCGCTCCGGGTCCGCGTCGTCGACCGCGACCAGGACTCGATCGAGCTGACCCCGCGGACCCGGCAGCCGACGATGCCGTCGGCGCGAGAGCACATCGCCGCCGACCTGGCCGACGACGTCGTGACCCTCCTGGAGTCCGGCGCGCACGTGAATGGCGAGCCGGTCCGACCTGGGCACATCGCCGTGCTGGTCCGCACGAACGCGAGCGCCGGCGCCATCCGCGCCGCCCTGGCCCGGGCCGACGTCCCCGCCGTCCTGAACGGGGCGGGAAGCGTCTTCGCGACCGAAGCCGCGCGGGACTGGCTCTGGCTGCTCCTGGCGCTCGAGCGGCCGAGCTCGGCGCGGCGCGCCCGCACGGCCGCGATGACACCGTTCCTCGGCTGGTCGGCCGAGCAGGTCGCCGAGGCGGAGGAGGCCGACTGGGACGTCGTGCGGCGCAAGCTTCACGACTGGGCCCGCATCCTGCGTCTCCGCGGCGTCGCGTCGGTGGTGCAGACCATCACGCTCGCCGAGCGGCTGCCCGAGCGGGTGCTCGCGACGGAGACGGGCGAGCGCGACCTGACCGACCTCCGCCACGTCGGCGAGTTACTGCACGCCGCGGCCTCCGAGGAGCGCATGGGTACGACGGCGCTGACCGGCTGGCTGCGCCGGCGGATCGACGAGGCCGACGGCGACGCCGAGCACGAGGACCGCGCCCGCCGCCTGGAGTCCGACGCCGAAGCGGTCCAGGTGCTGACGGTGCACCGGAGCAAGGGGCTCGAGTTCCCCATCGTCTACGCGCCGGCGCTGTGGGAGTGCGGCCCGACGCCCGACGGCAAGAAGCCCGTCGCCTTCCACGATCCCGACGCCGGGGATCGGCGGACGATCGACGTGGGCCTCGAGGGGGCGGGCTTCGCCCGGCACCGCCGGCAGGCCCTCGAGGAGCAGCGCGGAGAGGACCTGCGCCTCGCCTACGTCGCGCTGACCCGGGCGCGGCATCAGGCGATCCTCTGGTGGGTCGGCGCATCGAAGGCCGAGCACTCACCGCTCGGGCGGCTCCTGTTCTCCCGTGACGAGGAGGGGAACGTCGCCGCCGAGGGCTCGTCGGTCCCGGGTGACGCGACCGCGTGGGCGCGCTTCGAGGAGCTGGCGGGATCGGCACCGGACGGTTGCGTCAGCGTGGAGTGGTCGCGGCTCACCGAGCCGCTCGAGTGGAGCGGCGAGGCGCGGGACGACCGCGATCTGAGCGCGGCCGTCTTCGACCGCCGGCTCGACCTCCGCTGGCGGCGCACCTCCTACAGCGCGCTGACCGCCCCGGCGCACGAACCGCTCGTGGCCAGCGAGCCCGAGGAGGACGTGCTCGACGACGAGCCCGCGGTGGAGGGCGGGCGGGACGGCGGGCCGATCGACCCTGCGCTCGAGGTGCCGTCTCTGCTGGCCGGCATGCCGGTGGGCGTGGAGATCGGCACACTGGTCCACCGGCTGCTCGAGCGGACGGACTTCGCGGCGGCCGATCTGTCGGCGGAGCTGGCTGCGCGGGTGGCGGAGGTACAGACGCGGCGGGCGGTCGACGTGGGTGACCCGGAGGCGGTGGTCTTCGGTCTGCGCGCTGCGCTCGAGACGCCGCTCGGGCCCCTGGCGGACGGGTCGGCGCTGCGCGACGTGGGGATGGCCGATCGCCTGGACGAGCTCGAGTTCGAGCTGCCGCTGGTGGGCGGCGACGCGCCGTCCGGCACCCTGACCGTGAGCGCCATCGCCGCTGTCCTGCGCCGTCGTCTCGGCGCCGGCGATCCCCTCGCCGGCTACGCCGAGCGGCTGGTGGAGCTCGGCGGCCAGGTGCGCGGGTACCTGACCGGGAGCCTCGACCTGGTGCTGCGCCTGCCCGGCCCCCGGTACGCGGTGGTCGACTACAAGACCAACTGGCTCGGCGGCCCGGACGAGGAGCTGGTCGCCTGGCACTACCGCCCCGAGGCGCTGGCGGCCGAGATGCAGCGCCGCCACTACGGGCTCCAGGCCCTGATCTACACCGTCGCCCTGCACCGGTACCTGCGCTGGCGCGTGCCGCGGTACGAGGTCGAGCGCGACCTGGGCGGCGTCCTCTACCTGTTCGTGCGGGGGATGACGGGGCGACAGACCCCGCTCGTCGAGGGCGCGCCGTGCGGCGTCTTCGCCTGGCGCCCACCGACCGGTTTGGTGGAGGAGCTGAGCGAGGTGTTCGACCGCGGATGAGCGCCCTGGGGGACCGGTACGACGTCCGGCGGGCGGTCCGCGCTTCGGGGCTGCTGCTGGAGTTCAACGCGGCGGGGGTGCTGGTCGCCGCCGACGTGCACGTGGCCCAGCGGCTGTCGGAGCTGGCCGATGTCCACGACGAGGAGGTGACGCTCGCCGTGGCGCTGGCGGTGCGCGCACCGCGTATCGGACACGTCCACGTGGACCTCGCGACGGTGCGCGAGACGGCGGTGGTCGACGCCGAGGAGCTGGTCGATCTCTCGGCGTTGCCGTGGCCGGAGGGGGAGGGCTGGGTGGCGCGCGTGGCGGCCAGCCCGCTCGTGGGTGAGAGCCGCCCCCTGCAACTCGAGGGCACCCGGCTCTACCTCGACCGCTACTGGGCCGAGGAGCGACAGGTCGCCGAGGACCTGCTGGCGCTGAGCGCTTCGCCGCCGCCGGTCGATCTGCCCGTGCTCCGCGCCGGGCTGGCGCGGCTGTACGGGGACGAGGTGGATGGCCGTCAGGCGCTCGCCGCCGCGGCCGCGGTGCTCAACCGTCTGGCCGTCGTGGCCGGCGGCCCGGGGACCGGCAAGACGACCACGGTGGCCCGGATCGTCGCCCTGCTCTGCGAGCAGGCCGCGGAAGCGGGGGAGGCGACGCCCCTCGTCGCGCTCGCGGCCCCGACGGGCAAGGCGGCGGCGCGGCTCGAGGAGGCGGTCCACGAGGAAGCGGAGAAGCTCTCGGTCGACGCCGGGGTCAAGGGCACGCTGCTCGACCTCCGCGCGTCCACGCTGCACCGCCTTCTGGGCTGGCGGCCGGACAGCACCAGCCGCTTCAGGCACAACCGCCGGCGCCGGCTTCCCCACGACGTCGTGATCGTCGACGAGACCTCGATGGTCTCGCTGTCGCTCATGGCGAGGCTCGTGGAGGCGGTCCGCCCCGACGCGCGGCTCGTGCTCGTCGGCGACCCGGGGCAGCTCGCCTCGATCGAGGCCGGCGCGGTGCTGGGCGACATCGTCGGGCCGGCGACGCAGCGGCTGCGGATGACGCGGGCGGCGCGCGAGAAGCTGGGAGAGGCGACCGGGATAGTGGACGCCGCCGACCCTCCGGCCGGCGTGACGCTCGGCGACGGCATCGTCGTCCTGACGCGCGTCCGCCGCTTCGGGGAGGGGATCGCGAAGGTGGCCGAGGCGATCCGGCGAGGGGACGCCGACGAGGTGATGGCGGTGCTGCGCGACCCGCCCGAGGACGTCCGGTGGGTCGACGCGGATCCCGGGGACCGAGCGTCCGAAGCCGCGCTCGCTGTGGTCCGAGCCGGGGCGGTCGCCGCCGGCCGGACGGTCATCGAAGCGGCGCGAGCGGGCAACGCCGAAGTGGCGCTCGCCGCGCTGGGCCGGTATCGCATCCTCTGCGCCCACCGCCGGGGACCGCACGGGGTGAGCATGTGGACCACCCGGATCGAGTCATGGCTCGCCGCGGAGATCCCCGGCTTCCAGGCCAACGTCCCCTGGTACCCCGGACGGCCCCTGCTGGTCATGGAGAACGACTACGACCTCGGCCTCTACAACGGCGACACGGGAGTCGTCGTGCAGCAGGAGGACCGAATCGTCGCGGCCTTCGAGCGGAGCGGCGAGATCGTGGAGTACAGCCCCACCCGCCTCACCGCCGTCGCGACGGCGTACGCGATGACGATCCACAAGAGCCAGGGCTCGCAGTTCGACACCGCCAGCGTGATCCTGCCCCCACCGGACTCGCGCATCCTCACGCGCGAGCTGCTCTACACGGCGGCGACGCGGGCACGGAAGCTGCTGGTGCTCGCGGGGAGCGAGGCGTCGCTTCGTGCGGCGGTGGGGCGGCCGATCGCGCGGGCCTCGGGGCTGCGGCGGCGGCTGTGGGCGGGGGACTATTAGACCATTGCAGTCGCGGCGAGGCGGTTGCGCTCCGGGCGCCGCCAGTCCTCGTCGCTGCGTACGACGAACTCTTCGCGTACGACCTTGACCACGCGCCGCCCCGCGAGGGAGCGCACGACCAGGCCCTCCGCGGGGCCGGGCCCGAAGCGGCTGCGACCGAGGCACTTCTCGAGCTCGCTCCGTCCCCGGAAACGTCCACGGCCCAGCGTCGGGGGCGCGGGCACCGAGACACCGGCCAGCCGGCGGTTGCGCTCGTCCACCTCGGCGAACCTCCCGGCCGAGTCGGCGAGGTCGATGCCCACGAGCCAGTCCGGCAACGCGTCGTAGGCCACCGCGTGGCGCCACCACAGCCACTCGCCGTAGAGGACGTCACCGGGCGCCAGCAGGGCGCGCAGCTCGTCGCCGTGGGCCGCGATCCACCCGCGCAGCAGTCCCAGCTGATTGGCCCGATCGAGCGCTCCGGGCCCGCCGCGGGTCGCCGCCTGCGGCACGCCCACCGCGTCGAGCCACACGGCGACGTTCGCCCCGTCGAGCTTCTCCTCGAAGATCACCTCATCCGCCAGCAGGCGGGCGGCCTCCGCGTCGCTCAGCACGAGGTCGTCGCGCACGGGCACGCCGACCGGGGGCAGGTGCGCCGTCCGGGGGTAAGAGGGTGGACCGGCGTCCACCGGCGTGTCGGCGATGACCACGGGCGAGCGGCGATGCTACGGGCGGTTGTGGGACAACGCGGGTCCTCGAGGAGAGTCGGCTACTTCCGCGAGGCGCGCAGCATCTCTCCGTCGAATACCGTTCGGCCCATGCAGGCGCAGCGCGGTGCCTACCCCGCCCCCCGCGCGGCCGCGCTGTCGGGCGTGCCGCAGTCGACCGTGCACTGGTGGGCTCGCCACGAGATCCTCGTGCCGAGCATCTCGGCCGCGCGCGTGAAGCTGTGGTCCTACTCCGACCTCATCGGCCTGCGCATCATCTACTGGCTGCGCCAGACGAAGGCCGCGCCCGACGGTGCGGCCGTGTCCCGGACCGCGATGCCTGCCGTGCGGCGTGCCCTCGCACAGATCTCCGAGCTCGACCTCCAGCTCTGGAGCGAGGAGACGGGACCGGCAGTGAAGGTCGATCGCGGTGGCAACGTGATCGTTCTCGCCGAGCCGGACCGTGAAGCCGCCCATCGTCAGCGCGCGCTCTCGGTCGGCGAGGAGGAGCTCCTGCCCATCGCGCCGTTTCACACCCTCGAGGGAACCCGCGGTCCAGACCTGCACACGCCGCGGCCGCGCCTGCGGATCGTCCCCGGCAAGCTCGGTGGGTCTCCCCACGTCGCGCACACCCGCCTTGAGTCACAGGCACTTGGAGCGCTGGCGAGCAGCGGCCTGTCGGAGGTCAAGATCTACCGCCTCTATCCCCAGGTAGACCGGCAGGCGATCGATGACGCGCTCGACCTCGAGCGCCAGCTCGTCCGGAATCTTCGCCCGCTCGTCGCCGCCTGACAGACACGGCGATGCCACGGCTCTTCGCCCTGGATCACAACTTCCCAGACCCGATTGTCGCGGTCTTGACGGAGTACCAAGCCGATGGGCCAGCACTCCCAGCGGCGCGAGAACAATGCCGACATCGACCTCGTGTACGCGCCTGGCTTCCGGGAGAGGATGGAGATCGCCGCCTCATGTCCGCAGGTCCGGCACGCGCTGCGGCTGTCCCGACGAGAGCTGAAGAGCGAGCGCTTCACCGCGTCTATCTCCTCGGCCGGGGGAAGCGTCCGACCCCGCTCGCGCCGACAATCTCGACAGGAAGCTTAGCTTAGAGACTCCAAGCTAGTTCACAAGTGCGTACCGGGTTCGCTCCAAGTGACGTCAGGCGGCTCGGTCGATGATGTTGCGGTAGGTGATCGGTTCGTGTGCGAGCCCGAGGCCGAGCAGTGTCTGGAAGCCGGCCATCGGGGTGCGTCGGCGGTTGTGGCGGAAGACGAAC
>JAABUN010007363.1_pt1 | contig 11922 bp, 16 predicted proteins | sample 5559311 | NCBI WGS metagenome assembly JAABUN01 (sample SAMN10711877, study PRJNA513370) | rock metagenome | isolation source: Antarctica rocks | place: Antarctica: Victoria Land, Siegfried Peak sud | reverse complement strand
CCGGGGTGGTCGTCCCGGCTGGCCTCGCCGCGCGCGAACTCGGCTCGATGACCGATTTCCTCGATGAGCATGGCGAGGACGAGGTCGGCTATTGCACCAACGTGATGATCCTGCCGCGCGAAGCGCAGCCGCTCGACTTCCCCGCGATCCGCGAACGGTTGCTGGCGCTCGGCGAGTCTGGCGTCGTCGTCGGCGACGAGGAGATCATCAAGATCCATATTCATACCGAGAACCCCGGCGCGATCCTCTCTGAGGCGGTGCGTTGGGGCGAGTTGGACCAGATCCGGATCGACAATATGTCCTTCCAGGTACAGGCGGTGACCGCCGGGGTGCAGCAGCAGACCGCGATGACCCCGACGGCGGTCGCGGATGCGCCAGCGGACGGCGAAGTCAGCGGGCCGCAGGTGGTCGCGGTCGCCTCCGGGGCGGGGCTGGTCGCGGCGCTGCGCGGGCTCGGCGCGGCGGGGATCGTCTCCGGGGGGCAGACGATGAATCCGAGCACGGAGGAATTGCTGCGCGCGGTCGAGGCGGTGTCGGGGAATGAGGTGATCTTGTTGCCGAATAATGGCAACGTCATCCTGACCGCGCAGCAAGTGGTCGATCTGACGAGTAAGCGGGTCGTGGTGGTGCCGTCGCGCTCGGTGCCGCAGGGGATCGCCGCCCTTTCGTCGCTCAACTTCGCGGCAGATCTCGATGCGAATGTGGCGATGATGACCGCAGCATTGCGAGAGGTTCGCTCGGCGGAAGTGACCTACGCCGTGCGTTCGGCGACGATCGAAGGGGTCACGGTGGTCGAAGGTCAGCCGATCGGTCTGATCGATGATACGCTGGTCTATGCCGGTGGGTCGGTCGAAGACGTCCTGCTCGGGCTGTTGGCGCGTACGGATGCGGCTTCCGCCGAACTAGTGACGTTGTACCGGGGCGCTGATGTCACCGAGGAGGCGGGCCTTGCTATGGTAGAATCTCTCCAAGGGCACTATGCCGAGGTAACATTCGAACTGGTCGAGGGTGGGCAACCGCATTACGATTACCTGATGAGCGTGGAATAGCAGCGAGTCGTGAGTCGGTAGTCGGCAGTCGGTAGTGGTGGTCCGTTGCTGGCACGGTGCCTCAACATCACCGCGCAACCACTGTCGACTGCCGACTACCGACCTCCTCGGAGGCAGTATGACGCGGATACGAGTCGTCACCGACAGTACGGCTGATATTCCCGAGGATCTGCGCCTGGCGGCTGGTATCGAGATGGTGCCGCTCTCGGTGAATTTCGGCAACGAGTCGTTGCGGGACAAGATCGACATCGGCCACGCCGAGTTTGTGCAGCGCCTCAAGGCGTCGGGGCGGAACTTGCCGACGACCGCGCAGCCACCGCCCGGCCTGTTCGAGGAGACCTATTTGCGCCTGGCCGATGAAGGCGTGGAGCAGATTGTCTCGGTCCACCTCTCCGAGAGCCTGAGCGGCACCTGCGGCTCGGCGCGGATCGCCGCCGAAGAGGTCGCCGGTCGGGTCAAGGTCGAGGTGATCGATTCGCGCTCGATCTGCATCGGCCTCGGCTTTATCGCGCTCGAAGCGGCGCGCGTGGCGAACGGCGGGGGCGACCTCGCGGCGGTCACGGCGGCGATCCGTAAGATGGTCCCGAATATCCACATCATCTTCTTCCCCGATACCCTCGAATATCTGCAAAAGGGTGGCCGGATCGGGCGCGCGGCGATGATCGCTGGCTCGATCCTCTCGCTCAAGCCGCTGATGCGCGTCGATGAGGGGGTGGTGGTGCCGCATGAGCGGACCCGCACCCGCTCCAAGGCGATCGATGGCCTGGTCCGTTTCGCCAAAGATTTCCCGCACATCCGGCAACTCGCCGCGATGCAGATCGGCGATGCGGATATCGACACCTTGCTCGATCGTCTCGGCGCGATCTACCCGCGCGAGATGATCGTCGTCACCGAGACGAGCCCGGTCATCGGTGTCCATCTTGGGGAAGGGGCGCTCGGCGTGATCATCGACGCGAGCGAGGGCACCTTGCCTTCACCTTCTGCATGACGCGACTTCGGATGATATAAGCCTGACTATGGTGCATTCCACCACGCCGTTACAAGCAGCGATCACACACGTCGGGAAGGTGCTGGCCGAAGAAGAGAGCCAGGGCTATCGCAATCGTGCCGTGATCGGTGGGCTCGGGCCGTTCGTGCGTGAGGGGCTCGCGCCGCTGCGTGGCGCATTGCCGACGCGCGCCGCCGATGATGCCCTGGCCGGGATCGTCGGCCTGCTGCGTGACTATGAAACACTATCGCCCACGCAGCGCCAGCCGCGCCTCGCCGCCGCGCTGAAGGAGTTGCGCCAACTCTACCGCGTGGTGCGCGACCTCGGCGAGAACGATCCGACCGCGCAGCCGCGCTACATCGGCCCGCCCGCGAACCGCAAACCGAAGGCCCCGCCGAAGCCGAAGCCGCCCGCCGCCCCACGCGCGGCGAAGGTGAAAGACCTCACCCCCGTCTCGCCGATCGGCGAACTCCCCGGCGTCGGTGAGAAAAACCTGTCGTTACTCGGGATGGTCGGCGTGCGTACCGTCGGCGACCTCCTCTATCGCCTGCCAAACCGCTATATGGATTACTCCCAGGAATACCCGATCGCCCACGCGCTGTTCGGCAGCGAGGGGACGGTCAAGGGGACGGTGCAATCGATAGAGTCGCGCCCATTGCCGAACAAACGACACCTCGTGACCGCCGAGATCGCCGACGATACCGGTGCGCTGACCGCGACGTGGTTCAGCCCGTATATCGCGAAGGTGCTGCGACCCGGCTCCCAGGTGGTCCTGAGCGGCACCTTCAGTCAGCGTCGCGGTCGGCTGATCCTCGATGGGCCGGAGTGGGAACTGCTGGATGCCGAACTGTTGCATACCGGGCGGATCGTGCCGATCTACGGGCTGACGAAAGGGCTGTATCAGAAACAGTTGCGCGGGTATGTGCTGCGCGCCCTCGATGCTTGCGCCGACCGCCTGCCGGAGTTCGACCCGGAGGCGGTGCGCCAGCGCGCGCGCTTACCGGGGATCGGCGACGCGATCCGGGCAATCCATTTCCCGCCCGATGACGCGACGTTGGCGGCGGCGCGGCGACGCCTCGGCTTCGACGAATTTTTCCTGCTGCAACTCGGGATGCAGCGGCGCAAGCGCCAGTGGCAGCAGGATGCGCCGGGGTACGCCTTCAAGGTGGATGAGACGGCGGTGAGACAGTTCATCGCGGCGTTGCCATTCGCGCTGACGGCGGCGCAGCGCCGGGTGCTGGCCGATATCTTTGCCGATATGCGCCGCCCGGTCGCGATGAGTCGGCTGGTACAGGGCGATGTCGGTTCCGGGAAGACGGTCGTGGCGGCGGCGGCGATGCTGGCGGTGGTCGCCGAGGGGTTCCAGGCGGCGCTGATGGCCCCGACCGCGATCCTGGCCGAGCAGCACGCGCGCACCCTCGAACGTCTCTATAGCGCGCTGCCCGAGGACGCCCGCCCGCATGTGCGCCTGCTGATCGGCAGCACCAAGGCGAAAGAGCGCCGATTGATCGCGGCGGGCCTGCTCGATGGGACGATCGATATCCTGGTCGGCACACAGGCGGTCATCCAAAATGGGGTCGAATTTGCGCGACTCGGGTTCGCCACGGTCGATGAGCAGCACCGGTTCGGGGTGGTACAGCGGGCGACGTTGCGGGCGAAGGGCCATAACCCCGACTTGCTGGTGATGACCGCCACGCCGATCCCGCGCAGCCTGGCGCTGACCTTGCACGGCGATCTCGACGTCTCCGTGATCGATGAGTTGCCGCCCGGTCGGCAGGCGATCATCACGCGCGCCGCCAAGCCGGACGATCGCCCGCGCGAGTATATGGCGATCCGCGAGGAGGTCGGTGCGGGGCGGCAGGCGTTCGTGATCTGCCCGCTGGTGGAAGAGTCCGAGCAGATCGAGGCGAAGGCGGCGACGGCGGAGTGGGAGCGTCTACGTACCGAAGTCTTCCCCGATCTCCGCGTCGCGCTGCTGCACGGGCGGATGCGCCCTGCGGAGAAAGACCGGATCATGACCGAGTTCCGCGAGCGCGAGTACGACATCCTCGTCTCGACCGCTGTGATCGAGGTCGGGATCGACATCCCCAACGCGACGATCATGCTGATCGAGGGGGCAAACCGCTTCGGCCTGTCGCAGTTGCACCAGTTCCGGGGTCGCGTCGGGCGTGGCGCGGCGCAGTCGTACTGCATCCTCCTGGCGGACGAGGCCAGCCGCAATGCGCAGAGTCGCCTGGAAGCGATGGTCGAGACGCAGGATGGCTTCGTCCTGGCCGAGAAAGACCTGGAGATGCGCGGCCCCGGTGAATTTCTGGGCACCCGGCAGAGCGGCCTGCCCGAGATGAAAGTCGCCCAACTCGCCGATGTGCGCCTCCTCGAAACCGCCCGCCGCGAAGCCGAGACGATCCTCGACGCCGACACCGACCTGGCTCAACCAGAACACCAGCTGCTCTGCGAGCGCTTGCGGTTGTTCTGGCACGATGGGGCGGGGGATATTAGTTAGTAGCCAGTGGGCCAGTGGACCAGCGGCACGGCGAGGAGAGGGGTAACCTTGCTCTGGTGGTGGGCGAACTCCATATTAACTACTGTCAAAAAACAGAGCCCCCGCCATGCACATCATGGCAAAGGGTGTTTGGTTTCCCTCGCTATAGCTGAGAAAATCGACCATTGGATTTGCCCGCGTCACACGCGCGTCACGCGAGCGCCGAAAAGGGGGCTACTTTTCGGGCGTTCGAGCGGGCGCTGTCATGCGCGCCATCGCCCGCTCGAACGCCTCCGCCGCCTGCACTTGCATACTCGGCATGATGTGACTGTATACCTCTAACGTGATCGCGGTCGAGGCGTGACCGAGCCGGTCGGCGACGATGCGCGGGTGGACCCCTTCGAGCAGCAGATAGGTGGCGTGCAGGTGGCGCAGGACGTGGAAGGTGATGTGCGGCAGGCCGAGCCCACGGATCGTGCGCGTCCAATCGTCGTGGAGGCTCTCGCGCGGCTGCGGCCCGCCCGTGCGGCTGGGGAATATCCGATCCTCCTCAACCCAGACCGCGCCGGCCGCCTCGCGCTCCGCCGCCTGCGCGACCCGGTGCGCTTGTAGCGCGGCCAACGTCCCGGCCACGAGCGCGACGGAGCGCCCGCGCTTGCCCTTCGTGGTCTTGGTGACGAACCCCGCCGTGGTGGTGCGCTGGGATTGCCGCCGCACGGTGAGGAAGCCGCGCGCCGGGTCGAGGTCGGCCCAGCGCAGGCCCAGGATCTCGGCCTGACGTAGCCCGGTATCCAGGGCGAGGCGGTAGAGGGCGCTGTAGCGCCGCCCGGTATTGTGCGCCAGGAAGTGCGCCAGTTGCGCCTCGTCCCACAGGGCGACCGGGGGCGGCTCGTAGCGCGGCGGATCGACGCGATCGGCCACGTTCTGCGGGATGAGTTGCCACTTCCTGACCGCGTGTTCGAGCGCGATCCGCAGGGTGGTCCGCACGTCGAGCGCGGTCTTGGCCGAGCCGTCGCGCTGGATGGCGGCGAGCATGGCGCTGATGTGCGCCGGTTGCAGCTTGGTCAGCAGCACGGGGCCGAGCGCGGGGGCGATGTGGACACGGACCAGCGACTCGCGGATCTCATACGTCCTGACGGCCTTGTTGGGCCGCACGACCTCCTCCAGCCAACGGGCGAGGTACGCGCCGGTTGTCAGCGTGGACGGTTCGAGCGCGGTGCCGGTCGCCAGTTCGCGCAGCAGGGCGATCTGCTTCGCCGTGACCTCCTTGCGCGTGGTGCCGCTCAGGGTGCGTTGGCGGCGCTTGCCATCGGGGTCGGGACTCAGTTCGACGCGAATGTACCACAGCTTCCTGTCGCCTATGCGGTACGGTTTGGACGGCATGGGGCTACCCTCATAACCTGCTAACCACCTTGTCAACTCTGTTGTAAATGTCGTACGCTATGATGAGGCAGGGCTGCGCGGCCATATGACGCGCTAGTCGATACCGAGAGGGGACATCCATGACGATCGCGCCCGTAGACTCGCCAGCGGCGGCAACCAGCCGCGCGGAATTGCGACGGTTGCTCGCTGAATACGACGTGGGAATGTGGACCGACCAGCAGGTAGTGGCATTGCTGCGATACATCGCCCGCCTAGACCTCTCCGGTGACGAGGGACAGGCGCGCCCGGCACCATCCCGCGCGCCCCTCCCGGCGCATCCCTCCGAGGCGATCATCCACTTCACCGTAGCGCGACCGGCGTTTTCCGCCGCAGACCTGGCCCGCCTGTGCCGCAATGCCCTCAGGCGGGGGCGTTACTGAGCGTCCGGTGCGTCGCGTTCGTCTTCGCGTATTCCTCCGGGCGTCCAGCTGGTGATTGCCGTGAGGCGGATACGCAGCGTCGGTATGTTCATGCGCTTATCCCCAACGAAGACGGCCACGTCCTGCAAGTGGAGGTAGGCAGGGGCGAGGTCGTCGAGTTGCCGCTGCTGATCGTCCGAGAATATGTCACCCGGGTCAAGGCGCGCATCAAACTCGTCGAACAATCGTTTGCGGCGTTGCACCCGCGCCTTGGCAGAGGCGCGCATCCGCGTCAATGTTGCGTCTATTGGCTCCCCGTCCCCGCCCCCCGACGCCAGGAAGTCGGCGAACGTGATCGCCGTGCCCGTGATGAACATGCCATCGGCAACGATCACCAGCTGCATCCCGGTCGCCCCGGCATCCACGTCGTCGATACGATCCGCGAGCGAATCGTCGATCCCCGGCTGGCTCATACCTCCCCCTCGTATCTCGGGCTGCCCGCTCAGTCATCCCGCCGCACGCCTACGGTCGCGGCACCGGCACCAGATCGCGCGGCGCGGGGTTGCCCTCACAGGCGATCCCGTCGCGATCGGTGTCGGGTTATGGCGCGGGTACGGCAAACTTGATCCCCTGCACCTCAAATGCCAGTTCCTTGGCGTCGGTCGGCACGTCGAAGACCACCGCTGTTTTCGCGGTGAGATCGGGTTGCACCGTCTGACTCAGGAAGAGCACCTTATGCGCGCCCAAGGTCTGTGATGTGCCCGCCGAGACGATCTTGTATTTATTCCCGGAGGCGTTGTTTGTTACGGTGAAGTCCGAACTATTGAGCGGGTAGCTTTCCTTGCCGACATTCTTCAACGTCGTGTAGCAGATGACGTAAATGCCCTGCGGCGCGGTGGTATCGGTCCCGACGCGCTGCGCCCGCTCAACCTTATCGAGCGTCACCGCCCAATTGCCCTTCGTCGCGGTCTGCCCCACGGACGCCAAAGCCGCACCCGTCGTCGTGCCGCTACCACCCGACACCGCCTGCGTCGGTGAGTTCCCAAAGCTGTTGAGAAAACCGCCCGTGATCGCGACGGTCGCACAGATGCCCAATACCACGAGCCCGCCACAGCCCAACACGAGCCACTTCCAAGGGTTGGCGCGCTTCGGTGGCGGCGGGGGCGGTGCCGGATTGAACGGCTGCCCCTCGGGCGCTTGATAGACCGGTGGCTGGCCGCTTGGTACGCTCACGATTGACCTCCCGCTATATCCCCACCCGGCAACCACATGGGCCGGGTCACGATGCCCCTACAGCAACGCCCGCTGGACCGACACCGCACGCCTACGGTCGCGGCACCGGCACCAGATCGCGCGGCATGGGGTTGTTCTCGCACGCAATGCCGTCGCGATCGGTGTCGAGGGCAAGCGCCCCGAGGATCGTGGTCAGCATAACTCCTCCTCTTATCCCCAACGTATCCCCAGGCCCACCCCAGACCCACCCCAGCATCGGAACCGGGGTTGAGACGCAAGCAACGGGGCGGGGCGCGAACCCCGCCCCCTGTGTCACGTCACGAACCTATGCGCGGCGCTTGGTCGCGATCATCCGCACCAACCCGGCCATGCCAACCAGCGCGGCGAGGAAGACTGCGCCGATGCCGATCCCGCCCCCAGGGCCGCCGCCATCGCCGGTGTTCGGCAAGCCGGGCATGGGCGCGGGCGGCGTCGCCGTCGGGGCGACGGTCGGCACCGCCGTGGGGATCATCGTCGCGGTCGCGGTCGCGGCGGGCCTAGTGGCCGTGGGCGGCGGGGTCGTCGCCGTGGCCGTCACGATGGGGGTCGCCGTGGGCGGCGGCGTCATGGTCGGCACAACCGTCGGCACCGTCGTTGGCGCGGTCGTGGGGATCGCCGTCGCGGTCGCCGTCGCCGGGATCGCGGTGGCGGTCGGCTGCGCCGTCGTCACGTTCAGCGAACCCGTGCCCCGGCTACACAGCACCGTCAGGTCGCCGTAGGGGGTCATCAGCCGCGCGCCCTCAGCGGGGTTATCGTTGAGAAAGATCGGCTGCGCCCGCTCGTACGATTTCGACTCGCCGGGGGCGAGTACGCTCCCCAGCCTGATCGGTTCCACGCCCGGACGCGGGCTGACCAGGCTGCTGATCGTGAACCTTCCGAGGTCGATCGGCTCGTCGGTGTTGTTGGTGATCCGAAATCGCTCGGGTGTCGTCTCGCAGGTGATCATCAGGGTGATCGAGCCGCTGATCGCCCCGACCGATGCCCCGGTGTTCAGCGCCAGCCCCAGCACCACGGCCACCATCGCCACTATGGCTAGTCCTATCGCGCGGAATCGCAACATCGTGTCTCCTCCACCCTCAATCCTCGTCGTCGATCAAGGCCACGTTGTATCGCCATCGCCCTCCAAGCCTCACCGCACCCGGCGATGAGCCGCTCTATCCCCCACCCGGCTGCCGACATGGGCCGGGTCACGATGCTTGGCGTCCTCTCATCACGCGGCCCGCTCGGCCAAGCGGGCGAGTTGCTGCACGAGCGCTAACCAGCCCCCCCGTTGCTGGGTGAGATCGCTAATTGCCCACCCGAAAGTTAGCTCGGTATCCTCGGCGGTTAGGGCTGGCGGCAAGCAGAGCACGGGGGCTTCGCCATCAGCCACCATGAGATACGCCGTATGGGCTTCCTCGTCGATCAGCCATCGTCCCCCGCCGACAGTCCACGCGCGCTGCTTCCCACCCATGTTGTCTCACAGTCACAGCAGTGCGATCATTGGCTCAGCATCAACTCTGAGGCGGTCAGGGCCAGGTCCGAATTGCTCGACCAAGCGCGGAAGAGGCTGATGCACAAACGCACATACGCAGCGCGCGGCAACGCCTCGCGCCGCTGCCGCAAGCGGTCCTGGAAATGCATCCCCGGTCGCGACTCGACATAGGCCACGATCGCCTCGGGATCGAACGATTCGTCGGGGTCGCTCAAAGAGAGTTGTATGAGCGACACAGGCAGTTCGTCCTCCACCGGAGCCGGATAACCAGCCGCAGTCATCACCTCCGCGATGGGACGCTTTATGGCGGGCGCGATCTTGTTCAGCGTCTCGATTTCGGGTCGTTGCGTTTTGCCGGTAAAAATCTTGTTGAGCTGCCCATAGTCCATCCCTATGGCCGCAGCGAGTGCCATCTGCGTGCGCAAGCCGCTGGTAATCAGGTGTCGCTTTAGATAATCGCTGAACTCTCTCACGACACTACCCCTGATGCCTAACGCCCGACTTCTTAGCTACAACCCACTCTATCTGATATTGCCATCAGTATCTATTGACACGCATAGCTATATAGAGTATCCTATCTATGTCATAGATAGATATGCAGAGGTGGTGAATGAGCGGAAAAATCAGACGACAGGAACATGGGATCAGGGCGGTGTCGCTGTCGATCACCTTGCCGGGTGCCGAGATGGTCCGGCTCCGTCGCGAGGCACGTATGCAAGGGATCACTGTCTCCCGCTATGTGGTCAATCTGATTCGGTTGGCGTGGTCGGTACAAGGTGCATTGGCTACGTCTCAACAGGCGCAAGTTCAGAAGGAGGCGGTCGCATGAGCGGGGCAGGCGAGCGAGACGAAGCGCCAATCACACCGGTGCAGCGCGCGATGCTGCAATACATCGAGGATGCCGAGGCGCGCGGACTTCGGGTGTTCTTCGTTCCAGACAATTCGGGGGAAGCCGACGGCAAAGGTCGCCTCGTGGCCGTGGACCCGAACCGGCCCGAGGACTGGCCTGCGGCGGTCCACGCCCTCGTTGCGCCGGACGCGCAGAAAGCGGGGGGCGTGGCATGACGACCCCCCTGACGCTCTCCGTGACCCAGGTCGCCGCGCTGCTCGGCTGCGACAAGAACACCGTGTATGGGTCGCTCAAGACCGGCACCTGCACCCTGCGCCATCTGCGCGCGGGGCGGCGCGTGGTCTTCCCGGTCGGCACGCTCTGCGCCGACCTGGGCATCGCCCCGGCGGTGTTGGTGAGCCTGGGGCTGCTCGCCCCCGACACCGCCGCCTTGTTCGCTGACCCGCCGGTGGCGAGCGAGATGGATGCATTGCCTACGCCGCTCGCGACCGGCAACCCCACGCGGAGGAGCGCCTGATGGTGGAGATCTGCATCGCCTTGGTGTCACGTCCCCCGCCTTTCCCGCCACTCGGTGTTTCGGCCCGCCAGTCGTGCCACTGAAAACAGATTACCCCCGAATTGTGAACGTGACACAACTGAGGATGAAGAGACAGATGGAGACACGCAAGCCCCGCTACAACCCAGAAGAGTTCCGGGGCGCGGAACGACACCCGCTCACCGCCAGCGTGCTGGACGAGGTCGCCAAGATGCACAGCAATATCGCGAACTTGCAGCTATCGATGCAGCGGATCGGCGGGCTCACCGACCTGATCCAGGCCGCCGAGGACGCAAAAAAGGCCACTGAGCGCCAGACACGCTCAGCAGCCTAGTTCAGCCCCTGTAGAGAGCCGTACAGAACAAGGAGAACGATACCATGAGCGCCACCCAGAAGCAACACCAGCCCGAACAGATCACCTGGGATACGACGCGCACGCTCTGGCTGCGCGAGGTGCCGGTCGTCTACGGCGAGGTCGCCTCGTCGCGACCCGGCCACGCCCCGCACCGCGTCACCGCCCGCCTCGATGGCACCAACGTCTCCTGCTCCTGCGAGGGCGGCGCGCGCTGCACGATCGAGCGGGACGGCTGGGGCTGCGTGGCGAGCTACTGGGCGCAGGCGTACACCGGCGTCGCGCCCGACACCCTGCTCGCGGCGGATCGCCAGTACGCCTGGGACCACGACCACTGCGGCGTCGCGGCGTGGATGGTCCTGCACTGGGGCATCGTGGGCGACCTGCTCTGCTGGCGCGGCCTCGACCGCGCGGTGGCCCAGGAGGCCGCATGATCGCGCACGACGACGCCCTACAGCGCCTCCGCGCCGCCGAGCGGGGCATCGACAACCTCGACACGCTCGGGACGCACGGCGCGCAGCACGAAGCCCTGGCGCTGGCCCTGGGGTGCGTCATCCGGGCCGTCGAAGCCTGCCTGATCGCACCGGGCTGGGTCCACCTGCCGCGCCGCGATACGGCGCTCAACCTGGCGCGCGTCTCGCGCGTGGAGTTCCACCGCGGCAACTGCGCCAACATCTATTTCGACCACGCGGAATGCGAGGACGACGCGGCCCCGACCGTCGCCTCGACCGCGCAACTGGCGATCGTCGCCGAGGACACCGCCGCGATCCGCCGCGCCCTGGGGCTACCGGACGAAGCCGCATAACCACCAGGCAAAGACGGCCCGATCATCCGGGCCGGCGTGCGGAGGCCGGGACCGGGGCGGCATACCCCGGCTCCGGTCACCAGCAACGAGGGAGTGAGCACGATGCGCGACGACCAGCACAGTAGCCCCGACGAGACACCCGTCAGCACGAAGCCTTGCGACAAGTGCGCGGGATGCGGGCAGGTCGCGACCGACGATGACGCGACCCCCTGGACCTTCTGGGCCGAGTTGCCCGCACCGTCGAATCTGGCGGTGCAGATGGGCATCGTGCGCCCGATCCCCTGCCCGGAATGCGACGGTACCGGGTCCGTCAGCGCTGCGACGGCGATGGCCC
>JAABUN010007362.1_pt1 | contig 11923 bp, 6 predicted proteins | sample 5559311 | NCBI WGS metagenome assembly JAABUN01 (sample SAMN10711877, study PRJNA513370) | rock metagenome | isolation source: Antarctica rocks | place: Antarctica: Victoria Land, Siegfried Peak sud | reverse complement strand
GTCGTACGATCACGCTGGCACCTCGGGTTACTGCTGCGCTCCGCGCTCCCCCATCAGCCTCGCCGCCGCCGTACGTCGCCACCACCACGGGGAGCAGGAAGCCCAGCGACTTGCCCGAGGCCGTCCCGGTGGCCAAGACGACGTGGCGTCCGGCGTGAGCCTGATCGGCGGCCGACGCCTGGTGCAACCACGGCTGAGTGACTCCAGCCTCGGCCCAGCCGAGCTGAATGCTCGGGGGCACCCACTCCGGCCACGGAGCCGCGAGTCCGGCCCGGGCGGCCGCGCGATGAACGTAGCGAACCGGTGGCAACGTGTCCCAGGACGGGCGGCTCTCCATCAGCGCAGACTCGACGCAGACGTGGGCACGATTCCAGCCTGACAGGTGGCCGTGACGCTTCCAGAAATGAACGCCCAGGAAACGTCCCGATAAGCAAACCAGTGCCTCATGTGGTTAGACTGCGCCCGGTTACGTCGTACCCGGCGTGTAGTTCCCGTGTCTCAGGAGGACATCTATGTCCGGACTTCCACTCAATCTGGAAGTGCTTCCCATGCAGGTCACTCTGTCCGGAGTGAACCTCACGTTCGTCGCAATCGTGGGTGTCGTGGCGCTGATCGCGCTGGTCATGGCCATGGTCTTTCGTCGGGAGGTCCTGGCCGCTGGCGTGGGCACCGAGAACATGCAAAACATTGCGCGGGCGGTCCAAGAAGGCGCTAGCGCCTATCTGACGCGGCAGTTCCGTACGCTGGCCGGCTTTGCGCTGGTGGCGTTTTTCTTGTTGCTGCTGTTGCCCGTCCACGGCGACGGCGGGTTCGGCGACTGGACGCTGAAGATTGGTCGTTCGCTGGCCTTCTTGGCCGGTGCGGTGTTCTCCGGACTGATCGGCTATCTCGGCATGTGGCTGGCGGTCCGCGCGAATCTGCGGGTGGCGTCGGCCGCTCGCAGCGGGGGGCGTGACCCGGCCATGCGGATTGCCTTCCGTACCGGTGCGCACGTCGGCATGGCCACCGTCGGTCTCGGTCTGCTGGGCGCCTCGGTCGTCGTGTTCATCTTCACCGGCGATGCCCCGACCATCCTGGAAGGCTTCGGCTTCGGCGCCGCCATGCTGGCCATGTTCATGCGCGTGGGCGGCGGTATCTTCACCAAGGCCGCTGACGTCGGCGCCGACCTGGTCGGCAAGGTCGAGCAGAACATCCCCGAGGATGACCCGCGCAACGCCGCCACCATCGCCGACAACGTCGGCGACAACGTCGGGGACTGCGCTGGTATGGCCGCCGACCTGTTCGAGTCCTACGCCGTCACGTTGGTGGCTTCGCTCATTCTCGGCAAGGCCGCCTTCGGCGAATACGGGCTGGTGTTCCCGCTCATCGTTCCGGCGATCGGGGTGATCACGGCGATCATCGGTATCTTCCTCACCCGGCCGCGACCCGGCGAGAACGGCTTGAAGACCATCAATAGGTCCTTCTATCTTTCGGCCGGCATATCCGCCGTTCTGTGCGCCATCGCCTCCTTTGTTTATCTGCCCTCGTCGTTCGCGGGGCTGAATGTCGCTGACCTGACCTTCACTGGGCCCATCGACGACCCCCGGGTCGTCGCGCTGGGTTCGGTGATCATCGGCATCGTGTTGGCGGCGGTCATCTTGTCATTGACGGGCTACTACACCGGCACCGAGGATCGGCCCGTCAGGGATGTCGGCAAGACCTCTCTCACCGGCGCCGCGACCGTCATCTTGTCCGGTATCTCTCTCGGCCTCGAGTCCGCGGTCTACACCGCCATTGTCATTGGGGCGGCGGTCTACGGCGCCTTTTTGCTCGGCGGTTCGGGCGTCATCGCCTTGTTCGCCATCGCCTTGGCCGGCTGCGGCCTGTTGACCACGGTCGGGGTCATCGTGGCGATGGACACCTTCGGCCCGGTCTCCGACAACGCCCAAGGCATTGCCGAGATGTCGGGTGATGTGGACGGTGAGGGCGCCAAGATCCTCACCGAGCTCGACGCGGTCGGCAACACCACCAAGGCCATCACCAAAGGCATCGCGATCTCCACCGCCGTGCTGGCGGCGACCGCGTTGTTCGGGTCCTACACCGACGCCATCCGGACGGTGCTGGGCGACCGCTACGCCGAGTTCACCGAGCAGACGGTGGTCTTTGCCCCGCAGACGTTGGTCGGCCTCATCCTGGGTGCGGCGGTGGTGTTCTTGTTCTCCGGCCTCGCTATCAGCGCGGTCGGTCGGGCCGCCGGCGCCGTTGTCCGCGAGGTCCGCCGTCAGTTCCGTGAGATTCCCGGAATCATGGAGGGAACGGGCAAGCCCGAGTACGGCAGGGTGGTCGACATCTGCACCCGTGACTCGCTGCGCGAGCTGGCCACGCCCGGCCTACTGGCCCTGCTCGCTCCGGTGGCGGTCGGCTTCGGTCTCGGCGCCCCGGCCCTCGCGGGCTACCTCGCCGGTGCTATCGCCACCGGCACTTTGATGGCGGTCTTCCTGGCCAACTCCGGCGGTGCCTGGGACAACGCCAAGAAGCTGGTCGAGGACGGCCACCACGGCGGCAAGGGTTCACCGGCTCACGAGGCAACCGTCATCGGTGACACCGTCGGCGACCCCTTCAAGGACACCGCCGGCCCGGCCATCAACCCGTTGATCAAGGTGATGAACCTGGTTGCCGTCTTGATCGCCCCCGCTGTGGTGGGCATGTCAACCCTCAGCGAGGATTCGACCCCGCTGCGGTTCCTCATCGCTGGTGTGGCCTTGATCATCGTGGTCGTCGCCGTCACCATCAGCACCCGCCGCAAGGTCGCCATCGCCGACGAACCGGAACCGCCGAGCAACCAGGCGTTGCCACCGGCGGCCCGGGATGCCCTCGACGACGCGGAGATCAAGCAACGGGAGAACGAGCCCACCAACTGACACCCTCGCGTGAGCGGGCTGACCTCGAACCGAGCGCCCGAGATCAGCCCGCTTCCGGTTTTGTGCACCGTGGAACAGTGTGCCGCGTGGAACTGTGGAGCACCCATGACTGACCCCGTACCTTGGGCCGCCCCCGCACCCCCGGCTCAGCCCGTATCCCAGACCGGCCCCCTGCCCACAAACGAGCTGACCCCCCGGGCTGATCCGCCCTCAGTGCCGGCGTTGGCCGAGCGCGAGTATCAGCATCTGCTTCGCAGTCCGCGCCATCGGTGGTGGCGGCCGTTGGTGGCGCTGGTGCTGGTGCCCCCGCTGACCTTGGTGGCCTTTGTCGCGACGTTACTCCCGGTCTTCGTCATCGCGGCGATCGCCGGGGTCGACCGTCCGTGGCAGTGGACGGTGGCAGCCTTTGACGACATCGCGTTGTCCACGCCGAACAGCTTCCTCTACGGCAACCTGCTCTTGGGTGCATTCATCCTGGTCGCCACCCTGTCGATCTGGATCGCCCACCGGGTACGGCCCCGCTTCCTCAGCTCGGTGCGCGGCGGCCTTCGGTGGCGTTGGCTTGGCCGCTGCCTGGTGATAGTGACCCCAATCTGGGTGGTGTTCGTCGCGATCTCCTTCGCGATCGATCCGGGGATTTCCCCTCGACCACCGCAGTGGGTGGCGTTACTGATCATCATGGCCTTCACCACCCCCCTCCAGGCGGCCGGTGAGGAATACCTGTTCCGTGGTTGGCTACTGCAGAACGTCGGCTCCTACTTTGCCCGCCCGATGGTCGCGTTCGTGGTGCCGACCGTCATCTCGGTGGGAGCTTTCGCCGCGGCACACGGGAGCGCGGACGTTTGGATCATCGCTGACCTGGCGGTATTCGCCTTCGTCGCCTGCTTCCTCACCTGGCGAACCGGCGGCCTGGAAGCGGCCATTGTGGTCCATGTGGTCAACAACGTCGTCGGCCTCGCGGCCGTGATACTTCTGGGCGGGTGGGAGGAAGGTTTCATTGACACGACGTCCGCCAGCACTCCGCTCGCCTTCGCCTTCTCCGCGCTCGTCCAGCTCATCGCCACCACACTGATCCTGTGGCAGGCCAAGAAGGTCGGGCTCCGGCGTACGGCACCGCCGCCACCACCACCGCCACCAGCATCGCCGGCACCGCCGCCTGCATGGACCTATGGACCACTGCCCACCGTGCCGCCGCCGCCCCCGTCGGTCACGCCTTCGGAGCGCTAGTACTTCCGGGCGTGACCACCGGCCACGGCGATCCGGTCATCAGACCGCGGTACCGCCGGTGAGGGCCCAACGGAGCGTGCCCAGCGCCGTTCGCGCCAGGGGGCGAGCTACCAGCCGGTCCCGGATCGGCAGTGTGGGCAACTGAAGCTGGGACCGAGCCCAGGCCGGCAGGATCGACACCGCACCCTGGGCCAGCAGGCGGTAGCCCACCTTGGCTGGGCCCTCGAGCGGCGGATCGCGCAGCAGCAACGCCGCCGCCTCGAAGGCAGGCGGGGACGCCTTCAACTCGGGACGGTAGGCATCCAACAGCCGATCGAGATCGGCCACGCTGCGCGGCGGATCCGCTACCCCGAGCTTTTCGGCGACTCGGCCCGTTTGAGCGACGTACTGATCAGCCTCGGCTGGTGTCAGCGTCTCGGCGCCGAAGTGCTGATGGCTGCGCAGGAAGCTGTCGATCTCGGCAATATGAATCCACATCAACAGGTCGGGATCATCGGCCCGATAGGCGCGGCCGTCGGCGGTCGTCCCCCGGACCCGGCGATGAATCGCCCGGACGATGGCGATGCTGCGCTCGGCGTCCGCCACGGTGCCGAAGGTCGTCATGGTCAAGAACTTGCTGGTCCGCTGCAGCCGCCCCCACGGATCGGTGCGGAAGTCCGAATGCTCGCTCACCCCCAGCATGGCCACCGGGTGCAGGGACTGGAGCAGCAGCGCCCGCATTCCGCCGATGAACATGGCGGTGTCGGCGTGCACCCGCCAGATCGCATCTCCTTCACCAAACCAGCGCTCGCCAGGAGTGTTCCAGATGCGGTGGTGAATCTCGTCGAACTCCGACCCGGCGATCCGGTCGCGGACCGCTTGGGCCAGACCCGCTCGCGGTCGATCCAGCAGTGAGGCGGGCACCTGCGGATCGTACGCTCTAGTGACAAAGGGCCTGCGGGTCATGGGTGCTGCTCGTTGGTGGCACGCGGTGGTCGGACGGGAGCAATGATGGGTGCGTATCGCGACGAGTACGACCGGAGCATCTCCGAGCCGGAGCGCTTCTGGGGGGACCAGGCGGCACAGGTCACGTGGTTCCGGCGGCCGCTCACCGTGCTCGACGATTCGTCACCGCCGTTCTTCCGGTGGTTTTCCGGCGGGACTACGAACACCTGCTACAACGCTCTCGACCGCCATGTCATCGGTGGGCGGGCCGACCAACCGGCATTGATCTTCCACTCCGCTGTCACCGGGGTCCGGCGGACCTACACCTACGCCGAGCTGTTGGAGCGGGTGGCCCAGCTCGGCGGGGTGCTGATGGCCCTCGGTGTGGAGCCTGGCGACCGGGTGGTGATCTATCTGCCCATGATCGCCGAAGCCGCCATCGCCATGCTCGCCTGCGCCCGGATCGGCGCCGTGCACTCGGTCGTCTTCGGCGGGTTCGCACCCACCGAACTGGCGATGCGCATCGATGACGCCCAACCCAAGATCATCATCTCGGCGTCGTGTGGTTTGGAGGCCGACCGGGTGATCGCCTACAAGCCGTTACTGGACGCGGCGTTGGACAAGGCTGCTCATCAGCCGGACTACTGTCTCATCACCCAACGCGAACAGCTCACCGCTGACCTGGAGGAGGGCCGCGATCTCGATCTTGGCCTGCTGATGCGCCCCGGCTCGGTGCAACCCGCCGGATGCGTCGAGGTCAACGCCACCGACCCGCTCTACATCCTCTACACCTCAGGCACGACCGGGAAGCCCAAGGGCATCGTTCGTGATCATGGTGGGCATGCGGTCGCCCTGACGTACTCGATGAAGGCCGTCTATGACCTGAACCCCGGCGACGTGATGTTCACCGCCAGCGACGTCGGCTGGGTGGTAGGTCACTCCTACATCGTCTACGGACCGCTGCTGGCGGGCGGCACCACCGTTTTGTACGAGGGAAAGCCGGTCGGCACTCCCGATGCCGGGGCCTTCTGGCGGGTGGTCGAGGAACACCAGGTGAAGGTGTTGTTCACTGCTCCCACGGCGATCCGGGCGATCCGCAAGGTCGACCCCGAGGGCGGGTTGATCACCAACTACGACCTGTCCTCGTTGCAGGCCCTCTATCTGGCCGGCGAACGGCTGGATCCGGACACGTACGCCTGGGCCAGCGCGAAGCTCGGCGTACCGGTGGTTGATCACTGGTGGCAGACCGAGACCGGATGGCCGATCGCGTCCAGTCCGCGCGGTATCGACACCCTGGCTCTCAAACCAGGCTCGCCCTCCGTCGCGGTGCCCGGCTACGACGTACAGGTCCTTGACGCGCAGGGGCGGCAGGCGGGCGCCGGGGTCGAGGGTGCCATCTGCATCCGGCTGCCGCTGCCGCCTGGCACCTGCACGACCATCTGGGGTGATGACGACCGCTTCGTGGCGAACTATCTGGCCGCCTTTCCGGGCTATTACCTCACCGGTGACGGCGGCTACGTCGACGAGGACGGCTATTTGTTCGTGATGGGCCGGACCGACGATGTGATCAACGTGGCGGGCCATCGGCTCTCCACCGGGTCGATGGAGGCGATCTTGGCCTCCCACCCCGCCGTCGCCGAATGCGCCGTGATCGGCGTGGGCGACGAGATCAAGGGCCAGGTGCCGCGCGGACTCGTCGTCCTCAAAGAAGGTGTCGACTCCGACCCGGCCGCCCTGGCGTCGGAGCTGGTGGCGCTGGTCCGCCAGGAGATGGGTGCAGTCGCCTCGCTGAGGCAGGTCGATGTGGTCGCCGGGTTGCCCAAGACCCGCTCCGGCAAGATCCTGCGCAAGACGATGCGCGAGATCGCCGACGGGAAGCCCGGTGCCGTACCCTCCACCATCGAAGACCCCGGCGTGATCGACGCGCTCCGGCCGGTGCTGCGACCGGCGGGCGACCTGGGCTGACGACCGTAGGCGCGCGATTTGGCGTGGCACTGGGCTCGCGCGTCACTTCCTCCGTCGAGCGTCACCTATAGGTGACGCGTGGGGGAGTATGTGACGCGTCGAGCGGTGGTACGCCCGGGAACCGGCGACGGCTCGTGCCAGCATGAGGCGTGCTCAGCGACTCTCAGACCGCCGCGTTGCGGAAGGCTTTCCTGGCCGCCGGCTATTGCGTTGATGACGTGGTGGCGGCGATCGGCGAGGAGGCGCACCGGGCGCTGGGTCGCAACCAGACTGTCCCGGCCGTACGGGCGCTGGGGGACCGCGATGACGCACTGGCCACGCTCACCGCGCTCTGGCCGTTGCAGCGCCGCGTCTCCCGATCCACCTTGGAGCGGGCTCTCCCGAGCCTGGTGCCGGCCCTGCTGGACGCCGGCGTACTGGCCGGTGATGGCGACTCGATCCGGGCCGAGGTCGACATCCGACCGTACGACAGTGTGGGCCAGGACCCGTTGTGGATCGTGTCGGACCTGACCCCCGGATTGGACACCCGGATCAGCCCCATCCGGCCCGACTTCGTGCTCGGGGTCTCCTCCGCTTCGTCCAGCCTGGCCCAGCTGACCGTACGCCGCCCCGTCTCTCGGGCCCTCGATCTCGGCACCGGGTGCGGAGTGCAGAGTATGCATCTGGCCCGGCACGCCAAGACCATCATCGGCACCGACCTCAACCCGCGAGCCCTCACCTTGGCCGCACTCACCGCCAAGATCAACGGCGTGGCCGTCGACCTGCGGCCGGGCAGCCTGTTCGATCCGGTGGCGGGCGAGTTGTTCGACTTGATCATCACCAACCCGCCCTACGTGATGTCGCCGCCGACCAGCGACGCCGACCGGCTGGTCTATCGCGAGGGGGACTGGCCGGCCGATGGGCTGGTGGAGCAGGTGGTTCGCCGCGGCGCCGATCACCTGGCCGACGACGGGATCCTCCAGGTGCTGGGCAACTGGGCTCACCCGCGTGACGGGAACTGGCAGTCGCGGCTGCAGGGTTGGATCTCACCGACCGGCTGCGACGCCCACGTCGTGCAGCGCGAGACCCTCGATCCGGCCGCGTACGTCGAGCTCTGGTTGGCCGACGCCGGTCTGGCCGGTTCGCCGCACTACGACGCGCGGTTCCACGCGTGGCTCGACTATCTCGCCGCCTTGGGCATCGAGGCCGTGGGCATGGGCTGGATCACCCTGCACCGAGCCGGCCGCCAAGCCCCCGTCGTGGAGCTGGAGGACTGGCCATACGGCATCGAGCAGCCGATCGGTCCCGCCATTGATGCCCGGCTTGCTGCCGTGGACCTTGAGCAACAACTGGGGAACGACGAGCTGCTGAATCGCCACTGGGTACGGGCCGACGACATTGGCGAGGAGTCGTTCGGCACTCCTGGTGCCTCCGATCCCCAGCACATCGTGCTGCGCCAGCAGCGGGGGTTCCGCCGGGCGGTGGCAGCCGACACCACGCTGGCAGCCGTAGTCGGGACCTGCGATGGCGAGCTGCGGCTCGGGCAGATCATTGACGCCACCGCCGGCCTCCTCGCCGTCGATCCCACTGAGCTGACGGCCGAGTTGCTACCGCGCGTCCGGGAGCTGGTGGTCGACGGCTTCCTCGGCCTCGAAGACTGAGAACGGGAAGCATTCCACCCACGGTGGCGTTTTCCCAAACCGTAGTGCGCTGGACGTAGAGTTAGCGCCGCTGGCGCGTGATGTCGGACGATGCGACCTGCTCAGCTCGGGCACAACAAGCAAGCACCCGGCGCCCAAATGCGCCGCCGCGGTGTGGAAAGGGTAGGAGTGGCAGGCAGAACCGGTGGCAAGCGACTCGTGATCGTCGAGTCGCCCACCAAAGCGAGCAAGATCGCCAGCTTCCTTGGCGACGGCTACATCGTTGAGTCCAGCCGCGGTCACGTACGCGACCTGCCGACCGGGGCGGCCGAGGTCCCAGCCAAGTATAAAGGGGAGAAGTGGGCCCGTACCGGCGTTGACGTCGACAACGGCTTCGAACCCTTATATGTGGTCAACCCCGACAAGCGCGCCACCCTGCGCTCGCTGAAGGATGCGTTGGCTGGCGCCGACGAGCTGCTGCTAGCCACCGACGGTGACCGCGAAGGTGAGGCCATCGCCTGGCATCTCTTGCAGGAGCTGAAGCCCAAGGTTCCTGCCCGTCGGATGGTGTTCCACGAGATCACCCCGCAGGCGATCGCCGAAGCGGTCGCCAGCCCGCGTGATCTGGACGAGGACCTCGTCGATGCCCAGGAGACGCGCCGGATCCTCGACCGCTTGTACGGCTACGAGGTCTCCCCGGTGTTGTGGAAGAAGGTCATGCCGCGGCTGTCGGCCGGGCGGGTGCAGTCAGTGGCCACCCGCCTCGTCGTCGACCGCGAGCGCGAGCGTCGGGCCTTCCGCGGCGCCTCGTACTGGGATCTGGACGCCGTTCTCGACGCTGGCGCCGAGGCTGAGCCGCCGCTGTTTCCCGCTCGGCTCACCCATGTGGGCGGGCAGAAGGTCGCCCAGGGCCGCGACTTCGATGCCCGCGGCGGCCTGGTGGTCAAGGGTGCTGACCAGCTGGTGCACCTTGACCAACCGCAGGCCGAAGACCTAGCCGCTTCGTTGCGTACGGCTCAGTTCGTCGTCGACACGATCGAGTCGAAGCCCTACGGCCGCCGACCGTACGCGCCCTTCCGCACCACCACGATGCAGCAGGAAGCGGGCCGCAAGCTCGGGTACACCGCGCAGCGGACGATGTCGGTGGCCCAGGATCTTTACGAGGCCGGCTTCATCACGTATATGCGTACCGACTCGGTGACGCTGTCCGGGACCGCGATCACCGCCGCCCGCAACCAGGTGCGGCAGCTCTTCGGCGCCAACTACCTGCCCGACAAGCCGCGGGTCTACACCAGCAAGGTCAAAAACGCCCAGGAGGCCCACGAGGCCATCCGCCCCGCCGGCGAGGAGTTCCAGACTCCCGCCCAGACTCGGCTGACCGGCGACCAGTTCCGCTTGTACGAGCTGATCTGGATGCGCACCATCGCGTCGCAGATGAAAGATGCCGAGGGTCTGAGCATCACAGTCAAGATCAGCGCCACCCGCGTCGATGACGCCGCCTGCACCTTCGTGGCCTCCGGCCGCACGATCACCTTCCACGGCTTCCTCAAGGCCTACGTCGAGGCGGTGGACGAGGCCGAGGAGGGTCAGTCCGACGACGCTCAGACCCGCCTGCCCCGCCTGGCTGAGGGCCAGTCCTTGCGTCCGGATCAGGTCACCGCCTCCGGCCACGAGACCCGCCCGCCGGCCCGCTACACCGAGCCGTCGCTGGTGGCCAAGCTCGAGGAGCTGGAGATCGGGCGGCCATCGACCTACGCGTCGATCCTGCGGACCATCACCAGCCGGGACTACGTGTTCAAGAAGGGTTCCGCGCTCGTTCCGACGTGGCTCGCCTTTGCCGTCACCCGGCTGCTGGAGGAGCACTTCCCCCGGTTGGTGGACTACGCGTTCACCGCCGAGATGGAGGAGATTCTGGACCAGATCGCGGGCGGCAACGCCGAGCGGGTGGCGGTGCTCACCGACTTCTACTTCGGCGCCGATGATCGCGAGGGTCTGCAACGCCTGGTCTCTGAGCTCGGCGAGATCGACGCCCGCAAGCTGTCGACCTTCCCGGTCGGTGACTTGGAGTCCGATCCCGACCAGATCGTCGTCCGGGTCGGTCGTTACGGGACGTACGTGGAGGACGCCGAAGGCCGCCGGGCCAACGTGGCCGACGATCTGCCGCCGGATGAGCTGACGGTCGATCTCGCCCGCGAGCTGCTCGAAAAGCCGATGGGCGAGGAGCGAGAGTTGGGCGCCGACCCGGACAGTGGTCGGGTGATCGTGGCCAAGAACGGACGCTTCGGACCGTACGTCACCGAGCAGCTGCCCGAGGATGCCCCCAAGAGCGCCAAGCCGCGTACCGGATCGCTGTTCCAGTCGATGAGCGTCGCGGAGGTCACCCTCGAGCAGGCCCTGCAGCTGATGAGCCTGCCGCGGGTTGTCGGCCTGGACGGCGAGGGCATCGAGATCACTGCCCAGAACGGGCGCTATGGCCCGTACCTGAAGAAGGGAACCGATTCGCGCTCGCTCACCAGCGAGGAGCAGATCTTCGACGTCACCCTTGACGAGGCCAACGCCATCTATGCCCTGCCCAAGCAACGGGGCCGCGCCGCCGCCAAGCCACCCCTCAAGGAGCTAGGTGCCGACCCGGCGTCCGGTCAGCCGATGGTGATCAAGGACGGCCGGTTCGGGGCGTACGTCACCGATGGTGAGTTCAACGCCACCCTGCGGCGCGGCGACGAGATCGAGACCATCACCGCCGAGCGGGCGGCCGAGCTGTTGGCGGAGAAGCGCGCCAAGGGTCCGGCGCCCAAGAAGCGGCCGGTCAGCAAAGCCACCGCCGCTAAGAAGGCCGTCAAGAAAACGCCCGCTAAGAAAGCTGCCGCCAAAAAGGCAACGGTGAAGAGGACGGCCGCCAAGAAAGCTCCGGCCCGTCAGCCGGCCGAGTCCTCCGCCTGACCCGGGAGCCCCCCGGTCGACGATCCAGGTGCCGCGTTGGGTCGCAGGCCCCCATGGCAGGGTTAGCCCGTGAGCAAAGGCAAGGCGTCCAAGGACCAGAAGGGCAAGCGCTCCAAGGGTGCGACCTCGGACGAGGCGGTGCCCTCGGCTCCCACCGGCGAGCAGCCAGCGGCGCATGAGTCGGCGCCGGGTGGTGAGTCGGCGTGGCGGGATCTAGCGCTGCGACTGTTCGACATGCCGTACAGTGCGGCCGCCCCACGGATGATCAACGCTGATCTTGGTCTGCACAACTTCGTCGCCAGGGCCGGTCAGCACGCCGGATACACCATCGAGCTCACCCTGCTGGAT
>JAABUN010007361.1_pt1 | contig 11925 bp, 12 predicted proteins | sample 5559311 | NCBI WGS metagenome assembly JAABUN01 (sample SAMN10711877, study PRJNA513370) | rock metagenome | isolation source: Antarctica rocks | place: Antarctica: Victoria Land, Siegfried Peak sud | reverse complement strand
TTGGGTTGTGCAGTGGTGGCCGATATTGGCATCGCGCAGGGGGCTTGATGCGGCCCAATACCCGCTATTTCGGGCAAACCACGCTACAGATGGCACACCGATGCTCGCCGACTGAGGCGGTAGCGGACGCCTTCTTGCGTCACCACTGCACAACCCAACAGCACCGCGCCCTGACATCGAGACAATGCCACGCGACACACCTTCCTCAGCGACGTGAGGGGAGCAGACGCCAACTTCGTTGGTCGCGGGGGTGGTGACACCGCTCGCGCGCCCCTTGAGAACCAAGACGGGTGCTTCCTTGCTCCCGTCGGCCCCGGTATGCGACTGGCCCGGTGGCGGCGTCAAGCCCGACCGCAGCCCGGTGGGTATGGCCGTTCGGGGCGGCATCAGCGCGTCGGCCGGGTATCCGCCCGCGCACCGCCACCCAGATTCAGCGCGAAGAGCGCGACCGCCGCCACTCCCGCGATCCCGGAGATCGCCAGCGCGGCGGTCAGCGGCTGTGGCGGCAGCAGGGGCGCGAGCAGGAGGGGGGCGATCCGCAGGAGGACCGCCGCGTTCGCGAGTCCGAGGGTCAGCCAGACGAGCGCCGCATGGCGCAGGGGACGCCGCGCGAACCCCGGCAGGAGCCGGATGCCCACACCCAGGATGAGGAGGGTGACGAAGCCCGCGCCGAGGGTGTGGATCTCCGCGTCGGCCGGTGGGGGCGTGAGCGCGGTGCCGAGCGCGGCGACCGCTTCCCAGACCAGGAGCCCCACCGTGCCCACCAGCCAGAGGTACGCGGTGAGCGCGTGCCAGTGCGCCGGATCGGTCACCAGCCGCGTCGACTGGCGCGGGAGTGGTCGGCGGCGGGCGAAGATGCCGACCGCGCCGACGAAGAGCGCGAGGCCCAGGGCGAGGATGAGTTGTCCGAGCATGGCGGCGCGCGGCACGCCGCCCAACTCCCCCAGGATCCGCGCGGCGAGCCCCGCGCCGACACAGCCGAGCCCGGACCGGAGCCAGCCCCACCGGGGCGGTGGCGTGCGGAAGTAGAGGGGGAAGAGGCGCGCCGACATCGCGACCGCGATGGGGATCAAGAAGCCGTAGAGGGTCAGGAGGGTGACGGCTCGGTCGATTCGGCTCGCGACGAGCGCGCTGCCCGCGCGTAGCGTGGCGACCACGCCGAATAGGTTCACGGCCAGCGCGAGCCAGAATGCGGCGAAGGCGACGCCGAGCAGGGGCAGGACCGTCCGCAGCCCGGCGCGGCCCCCGAGCGGCGGCCCCCCGCGCAGCGTCCGGGCGAGGACATCGAGCGCGAGGGTGGCACCGAGCAGTTCGAGCGCGGCGGCGGCGAGCAGCGCGGCGCGCAGTGCGCCCGCCGCCGGGGCGGTGTCGGCGGTGGCGAGTAGCGGCTGCGCCAGGCCCCGCGAGACGAGGCCCGCGAGCAACAGCCACCGCACGGCGCGGGCGCGCGCCGGGCGGGCCAGCGGCGCGCCGCGCAGCCGGGGCAGGAAGTGGAACCCGACCCCGAGCACCATCAGCCCGGCCCAGCCAACGAGCTGGAGCTGCCCGTGGGCCTGCGCGGCGGCCGACCACCACGGGCCGAGCGGCACACGGAGCGCGAGCGCGCCGAAGAGCGCCGCGCCGAGGCCGAAGCCGCCGGTCAGCGCCACGCCGATGGCGGCGCGCACGAAGGGCGACCAGAGGTCCGCTTCGGCGCGGCTCATCACGCCCTGCCGTCGGCGGCGTCCGTCCGCGCCCGGGTCGGCAGGAGCGGGGCGCGGACGCGGTGGCAACTGAGGTAGGCGAGCCGCTCGCCCCCGGCGCGGATCGCCCGGCGCGCGCCTCGCGGGATGACCAGCGCAAGCCCCGCCGCCAGCTTGTGCGCCACGCCGTCGACCGTGACGATCCCCGCCCCCGCCAGCCCGACGAGGAGGACATCGACCGCGGTGTTGACGTGCGCGGCGATGCCCTCGCCCGGGTCGAAGGCGACGAGGTTCGCATTGAGGTCGGCGCCGCCGTAGGCCCAGGCCACCCCCGGCCCGGTGCTCGCTCGCGCCACGGTCGCCAGATCGACGGCCACGACGCCAGCCGCCGGTGCGGGGATCATCGCTCGCTCGCCGGGGATGTCGTACCCGAGCCGGTCGGCCAGGCGATCGTCAGCAGGAAGGCGCTCTCTTCCAGCGCCTCGACATCGTGCCGGATGGCCGGGCCGAGCGTCACCAGGTGGCCGGTCGGCACCTCGATCGACTGACCGGCCACGCCGACTCGGAGCCGACCGGCGAGCGCGTGGATGGTGATCCGCCCCGGCGCGTGGTGCTCGTCCAGGCGCGCGCCCGGTCGCAGGGCGACCAGGACCACGCGCAGGTCGGCATCCTTGATCAGCGTCCGGGTGTGTCGTCCGCTCCGCCGCCAGGGTTCCTCGTCGCGCAGCCGCGCCAACTCTGCGGTCAGATCGAGCGCGCCGACCGGATCGGCGAGGTGGTGTGCGGGATGCGCGTCATCCCGCCGGGGGTCTGTCGTGGGGGCGGTATCGTGGTTGGTGGAATCGGTCATCGCTGCCTCCTGTTGCTGCTGCAGATCACGGCGGTAGTACGGCTCCCCGGCGCAACCGGCACACACCGGCCCCTCCGGCAGGAGCGCCTCGCGCCCGTTGAGGATTTCCTCGCCGCAGCGCGCGCAGATGGCGCGCTGGCCGGGGCGGCCGAGCAGGGCGTCGAGCGACCGGGTCAGCACCACCGCCCGTGCCTGGAGGAGCTCGCCCGCGGGCATCACCCGATAGCCGTCTCGTTGGGCGTGCCAGCGATCGGGTGCGCCGGGGGCATAGCGTCCGGCCCGTATCCGCGCCTCGGGGTGCGGCCAGACGCGCACCGCCCGTCCCGTCGCCGTATCGACGGCGGTCGCGGCCACCTTGCCGTAGTCGGTCAGGCGCAGCGTCCGCCGACCTAGCCAACAGCCGGTCGCCGCCGCGATGCCATCGGCGAAGCAGCCATCGGTCTCGACGAAAACGAGCAGGCGCTTGTCGGGACGGGGAACGGCCAACCCGAGCAGTTCCCCGGCGTAGAGGCCGATGCGGACGCCGAGCACCTGCCTGGGGCACAGGCGGTCATGGAGTGCCGCCGAGCGCGCGAGCAGGGCGGCAAGCGCAGCCTGCGCCGGTACGGCGTCTCGGTCCTCGCGGGCGGCGCGCGCGCTCATGTGCCCTTCCTCCTGGTCCACACGCATCTCTCGGGCGGCAGCGTCCGTGCTCGCCGTCGCGACGCCGGGATATTGTCGGCGCCGCGACAGCGGCCTCTCCCGGTGGCTACCGCTGCCCCCGCCCCGGGGCCGCCCTATCCCGCGTGGGCGCCGCCACGGTCACCGCGCCCCGCGGCGCCCACGCGGGATAGGCGATGCCCGCCAGCCGGTTGATCACGAACCCCTGGCCGGTGAGCAGGGCCACGGCGGCCATCAGCACCGGGATCTGCCAGAGATGGGGCATCAGCCCCAGCGAGATGATCAGGGTCGTCGCGCCGGCCGGCGGGTGGGGCACGCGCAGGAGCACCATCAGCCCGCTGGTGACGCCCAGCGAGAGGGCCGCCGCGCCGACGCGCGGCCATTGCACGCCGCCGACCAGGGCCGGCGGCGCGGCCGTGAGGCCGAAGAGGGCCAGGCTCAGCCAGCCGGCCAGCGCGCCGATGAGGTGCCCGCAGAGGGTATTCCGCGGCGACGCGGCGGGGGCGGTCGGCGTGTAGAAGAGCAGGAAGGCGGTCGGCCCGAGCGAGGGGAAGATGAACGGTGCCCGCGTGGCGAGGGCGACCACCGACATCAGGGCGATGCTGAAGCAGCCGTTCACCAGGCTGAAGAGGGCCAGCACGGTCGTCGAGTGGTGGTAGCGCTCGAGTTCGGCGAGCCGGAGGCGGCGCAGCAGCCCCAGTACCACGTCGGACATTTTCCCGCCGAATCGCCCGTTCGTGGTGGGCGTCTCGTGGGGCTGGTGGTCGGGCATCCCATCCGGGCTCATGCGCGCTCCTTCGGTCCAGGCGAGTGGCCGGTAGGCCGCTCCGTCGGGGACATGATGAACACCAGGGAGCCTCACGACCGCCGGTCATGCCTGTGGAGGAGTGCCGCCAGCCCGCGCTCGCTCGGCACCACGCGGCGCACCTCGGGGCGGCGACGCAGCACCTGGAGGATCGCCAGCCCGCCGAGGAAGATCGCGCCCGAGGTCAGGGCCAGTTGCCAGACCTGACCGCCCGCGCCGGACAGGTAGAGTTCCAGGGCGACGGTCAGCAGCCAGAGCTGGAGGGCCATCAGCAGGAGCCCGATCATCAACGCGGTCATGACCAGGGCTGCCTGGCCCGGTGCGGGCGGATGGGCTCCGGGTTCGGCAGATCGGCGCGCGGTACCGGTCGGCGAGTTGCCAGGGTGTGTCATGCCTCGACTCCAGTCGCGTAGAGCAACTCCCCCTCCCGGTGCAGCACGATACGCGGCAGGCGACGCTGGGGCGGCCCGGCCTCGGGATCGCCGGTGCGGGCGTTGAAGACGCCGTCATGGCAGGGGCAGAAGAGGCGTTGCTGGTCAGCCTGATAGTAGACCGCGCAGGAGAGATGCGTACACTTCTGGCTATAGGCGACGAATTGATCGCCGGGCAGACGGAGCAGCACCGCCTCATCATCGGGCTGCGGATAGCGGAAGTAGACCGCCTGCCCCTCGACAACCTCGGCGACGTGTGCGACCTGTTGTGTCGGTCCCGCAGGGGCCTTCCGCAGCAGGCCCAGCAACGCCAGCAGCGCGGTGATCGAGAAAAGTGCGCCCGACGTGTAGACCGCGAAGTGCAGCAGCTCCCGGCGCGAGACCAGGTCGTCGGCATCCCAGTGATACGGGAATTCGGCCCGCCAGCGCTGCGCCTGCCGCGCACCACCGCGCCGGGCGGGGGCCGCATCGTCCGCCTGGGCCCGCCTATCCGGTCGCTCGCTCATAGGACCCACGCCTCCTCCCGCGCTGCGGCGAGGCGACCAACCTCCGCATACGCCTCGTCGAGCAAAGCGGTGATGTCGAGCTGCGGCAGTTCCTCCGGCAGTACATGGTAGACCTTGGTCCGGATCGTCTGGTTACCGAATATGGTGTGGTTCACCGGCCGCCCCGGTCGCTCGTGCACGAACTCCTCGTAGTCGCCGTACCAGAGCGCCCCCGTGGGGCACGCCTGGGCGCACCACGGCTTGAGTCCCTGGATGGTGCGGTCGTAGCACAGGTTGCACTTCTTCATCAGCCGCGCCTCGATGTCGATCTTCGGCACGCCGAACGGGCAGGCATAGACGCAGTTGCGGCAGGCGATGCAGCGGGAGGGATCGGCCTGTTGCACCACCCCGTCCGGGGTGATCAGGATCGCCATGACGGGGCAGACCTGCGCGCAAGGCGCGACCGGGTCGGCGCAGTGCATACAGACCGTCGGCTGCGTCGCCACGCTCCAGGCGCGATCGATGAAGTCGACCATCACCATGCTCTCGCCCTTATGGGAGTCGCACTCCCGGCAGGCCGCCTCGCAGGCGCGGCAGCCGATGCAGCGCGAGGGATCGACGAAGAGCGTCTTCACCACCACGGGAACCTCCGAGGGGTAATCATCGGGTGTCGGACGTCGGCCAGGGCGTGTCTTGTGTCGGCAAACTCAATAGCGCTTCGCCTCGCGCTCTGAGGTTGTCCTGCTCTCCCCGACGGTGTAGGGGAACATCTTCGGTTTGCTCGCGGGCGTGAAGTTGATCTGCGGGCGACCGGGCGCGTCCGGGACCGGCGCGTCGAGCCGTTCGATGGTCGCCGCGCAGGCTTTGTACTCCGGGATCTTGACCGTCGGATCGACCGCCGGGTTGGTGAGCTGATTGACCGCCCCCGCGTGCCCGTAGTGGAAGGGGATGAAGATCGTGTCGGGGCGGATGGTCGGCGTGACCACCGCCTGCAGCTCCATGGCACCGCGCGGCGTCCGCACGCGGACCCGCTCGTCGTGCGCGATACCGAGCCGTGCGGCGGCCTGGGGATGCACCTCCACCCAGGGCGCGGGGGCCTGGCTGTTGAGGAAGCCGAGCCGCCGCGTCTGATTGCCGCTCAGGTAGTGGTAGACGACCCGCCCGGTCGTCAGCCGGAAGGGATAGTCCGCGCTCGGCTCCTCCGCCGGGGGCGCATAGGCGATCGGGAACAGCCGCGCCCGACCGTCGGGGTGGGCGAAGCGCTCGGTGAAGAGGCGCGGGGTGCCGGGATGGTCGAGGGTGGGGCAGGGCCAGAAGACCCCGTCCTGCGCGTCGATCTTCTCCCAGGTGATCCCGTAGTAGTCGGACACGCCCCCCTTCGAGGCGACGCGCAATTCGTCCCAGATCTCGCGCGTCGAGCGGTAGGGGAAGAACGCGCCACGGCCCAGTCGCTCCGCCAGCGCCCCGACGATCTCCCAGTCGCGGCGGGCCTCGCCCGGGGGCGCGGCGGCGGGATTGATCTTGAGCACCCGCCCCTCCAGGTTGGTCGTCGTCCCCTCGTCCTCGCACCAGACCGAGCCGGGGAGGACGACATCGGCCAGCTCGGCCGTCTCCGAGAGGAAGAAGTCGATCACCACCAGCGGATCGAGATTTTGTAGTGCCCGCTGCACGACGTGCACATCCGGGAGGGAGACCATCAGATTCGAGCAGATGACGAGGCAGCTCTTGATCGCCCCCGCGGCCATCAGGTGGACCATCTCGGTCGCCGCCGCGCCCGCCTGCGGCAGCTCCGGCTCGGGGATCCCCCAGACATCGGCGATGTACTGGCGCTCTTCCAGCACGTCGATGTGGCGGTAGCCGGGGAGCTGGTTCGCCTTCTGCCCGACCTCGCGACCGCCCTGGCCGTTGCCCTGGCCGGTGAGCATCATCGTGCCGCTGCCCGGCTTGCCGACCATCCCGCGCGCGAGCGCGAGGTTGATGCAGGCGAGGACGTTATCGACGCCGTGCGTGCTGTGCTCGATCCCCCGCGCGTGCATGATCAGCGGCCGCTGCGCGCGCCCATAGAGCCGCGCCGCCGCCACGATCCGCGCGGCGGGCACCCCCGCGAGCCCCTCGGCCACCTCCGGCGTATAGGGCTCGACCGCCGCCCGCACCGCCTCCCAGCCGTTCGTCCGCGCGGCCAGGTACTCCTCATCGATCAGCCCCTCGTGGATGAGTTGGCGCAGGATCGCGTTGAGCACGGCGATGTCGGTGCCGGGGCGGACCGGCAGCCAGAGGTCGGCGGTGCGGGCGGTCGGCGTCTCGCGCGGGTCGAGGACGATCAGCGCGGCCCCTTTGTCGCGCGCGCGCCACAGCCACTTGGTGACGATCGGGAAGCACTCGGCGACGTTGGAACCGACGACCATGAGGCAGTCGGACAGGGCGATGTCGGGCATCGGCAGCGGCGCGCGGTCGAGGCCGAAGGCCCGGGCGTAGCCCATCGCGGCGGATGACATGCAGAGGCGACCGTTGTAGTCGATGTGGCGCGTGCCGAGGCCGACGCGGGCGAACTTGCCCATCAGGTAGCACTTCTCATTGGTCATCGAGGAGCCGCTGTAGACCGCGACCGCGTCCTTGCCGTGCTCCGACTGGATCGCCCGCCAGCGCCCCGCGATGTAATCCAGCGCCTCATCCCAGGTGGCGCGCTCCAGCCGCCCACCCTTGCCGCCGCGTCGGATCAGCGGGTGGGTCAGGCGGTCGGGGTGGTTGACCTGCTGGTAGGCGACGACGCCTTTCGGGCAGAGCGCGCCCTCATTGTGCGGGAAGTCGCGCGGCTCGACGCCGGTCACCCGGCCATCGCTGACGCGCAGGTACATCGCGCACTGCACGCCGCAGAAGGCGCAATGGGTCGGCACGAGGATCTCGGGCAGCCGATCGGCCGCCGGCCAGCCGACGGAGGGTGCCCCGGTCGACTGGAAGTCGGCGTTGATCTCACGCCCACGCCGGAAGGTATCCTTGTTGACGCTCATAGGAACCTCTTCCCCATCGCCTGATAGTAGGCCTGGCCCCGCAGGATCCGCTTGCAGGTCGGGCAGTACTCCTGCAGCCAGCCGCGCTCGCCGCCGAGGTCGTAATCCTGGGCGAGATCGCCGAGTGTGGCCTTCAGATCGGTGACGAACTGCTGCGAGGGCAGCTCCCGCCCGCAGCGCCGACAGCCGCCGGTCTGTGGCTGCGCCCCGTAGTGCTCGACATCCTGGTTCACCGCTTGGTAGAGGGTCACGCCGACGCTGGCCGGCCGCTGGACGATGTGGAAGAACTTGCCGAACGGGATCGCGAGCAGCCAGCCGACGACCGTCACCTGATGGACCAGCGAGATGAACCAGTAATAGCGCCCTTCCCACCAGAGGGAGGAAGCGGTCAGCGCCAGCCCCGTCACCGCGATCGCGAAGAGCAGGACCAGCGGCATGAGGTCGAACCCGAAGCGCTGGATCGTCGCCAGTCCCATATCGGTGATCCGTCGCCAGAACGCCAGTCCGACCCCGATGAGCAACAGCAGCGCGGTGTAGTCGAGCGCGTGGAAGGTGGAGAACCCGACGCCGGACGCGATCGGGAAGCGGAAGATCGGCAGGCCGAAGAACCACGCCTGATACCGATCCGGGGGGATGAGGCTGAAGCGGATCCAGCCGAACGTCAGCGGGAAGGTGATGGCGCAGGAGAGGATGGTGCCCCAGAAGATCGCGAGGTGGGCCGCCCAGCGCTTCGTCCCGCGCCGGCGGATGAAGGTCTGGCCGAGGAGGTCGCGCCACCAGGCGATCGGGATGAGGGTCGTGTAGCGGCGGAAGTTGCGCCAGGAGAGGAAGTTGACCCACCCCGCCTTGAAGTAGCGCCAGGTCGGCGGACGGGTGATCCAGAGGGTGTAGCGGTAGACGACCGCGGCGAGGGCGAAGACGCTCCCGACGGCGTAGCCGATCAGCGCCGCGTCGAAGTCCTTGAAGCCGCGCGAGCCGAGGTACATCAGCAGCACCAGGATCGCGGCGGACAGGGCGGCGAGCCCGGCGGCCGGTAACGCGCGTCGCCCCATCTCCGTCCCCCCTCCGTACCCGCACCGCGCGCCGGGCGACCGCCTCCCCGAGCACGCTCCCCACCGCCGATAGGCGAGGGGTCCACCATACAGCGGACCGGCGGGGCTGTCAACGTAGGGGCGCGCCCTGTCGGCGGGCGCTACCACGGGCAGGGCGCGACAGTCGCTCCCCCTCCGACCCGCGCCGGCCAGCGCTTCCCGCCGGGGGTGATCGCCTGCGCGGGCCGGTTCGCCCGCGGTCACCGCGCGCTCGGTGATCAGCCCCGCCACATCGCGGTGACCGCGACCGACGAAACGGTGCGGCGGCGGTGCCGGAAGCCCGGCCAGACCGCCGCGAATGCGCTGCGCCGACACCGGTCGCTCCCGGGTGCCAAGGGGTACCTGGACGTAATCCAACCACAGCGCGCCGACCCGGTCCCGCTCCTCTCCGTGGGCACAGGCGTGGGCCGGACACGACGCGAAGCGCTCCAGGCGCGCGAACTGCTACCGCAGCCGCGCGATCTTCCGGTGCTGGCAGGCGTGTCGGCCGACGACCGCCGGCGACGTCAGCGCCGGTGCCACATGCAGGAACGCCCTCGCTCCCCTGATCTCTTGTACGCCCTGTATCCCGGCACCGTCGGTGGCGGTACCGGGATGCCTGCACATGTCCTGGGAAGCCTTGACAGAGCAGCGGCAATGCCCGCAGGAGGGGGACGAGGCGGAGTACGCGTCCCCCTCCTGCGTCTCGGGTATCGTGCCAGGTATGGGGATAGCGTGCGCGAGAACCGTCAGGGGCAACTCCCCGAGCGCGTGAAGCACGCGTACGAGGAGTGTCGGCCATCGGCGCTGGTGTAGAAGTCGTCCGCGCCGCCCGCCCAGAAGAGGAAATGCTCCGTCGTCACGTAGCGATCGGTGGATTGACTCCCGGGGAGGATGCCGTGCGGCCCGGCATCGTAGGCCGTGGGCGCGATGGCGCAATCCCCCGGTGCCCCCCCCGTGAGATAGCAGATGTCGGCACCGGTGGTGTGCCAACCGCGGCTGTTATTCCAGCCTTGGAGCTGGATCCGCCCGCTATCACCGCTGTACCCGTCGCGGGCGTAGGCCGTCGCCCGCCATTCGTGCTGCCCGCCGTTATTGATGCCGGACGCGTCATGGGTATACAGGTGCGAGAGGGCCGCACCGTAGGGATAGAGGTCCGCGACCGGGGCGGCGGATGTAGGGATGACGCGCAACGCCAGCGCCGACCCGACGAGGCGGCCCTCCCCACGCGGGAATGATCCCAGGGCTGCCAACATCCCGCCGCTACCGGGCCGGGCGGACGGAAGCGGCACTGGTAGCCCGAGACCGGGCACTGGCGCGCCGTCGAGCTTGTCGCGCAGGCGTCCGAGGAAGACTGCGGTGCTGTAGAGCGCATCCGAGTTCAGTCCGGCGTTCGTGATCTGTCCGGCGCTCTCGCGCTGGTAGGCCCAGGAGTAGAAGGGCACGCCCTGCCAATCGAGGCGCATGTTCGCGGTGCTGAGATGCCGATCGAGCCCCGCGAGGCGGGTGAAACGATCCGCCGGGACATCGAACCCGACCACGATACGCCCTTGCCGCACCTGTGCGGCGAGCCATTCGGCGGGGAGGGTGTCGAACATCGCGCGATCGAGCAGGATCGCCCCGGTGGTCGTGCGCGACGTGACCTCGAGCAGCGCGGGCGCAGCGGCAACAACCCGGATACCCTGCTCCCGGACGGCGGCCAGGTCGAGCGCCGGGGCGGTGGGATCGGGCAAGTAGACCGCCGTGCTCACCGCCGACGGCGTGGCGGCGGTCGGCTGGCGCGGTGTGGCGACGTGGCCGACGACCAAGACGCAGCCGACCGCAGCGAGCAGTACCCCGAGCCAGCGCCGCAAGCGACCGGCGCGCTGCCAGTGGCGCATACACCGCTCCTTCCACCGCCGCGCGCCGCCTCGGTACGGGCAGCGTCCGCGAATACCCGTGCGGTGGTCGTCAGTCCCCCGTGGCGTCGTGCGCCCCCGGCCAGGCGATCGTCAGCAGGAAGGCGCTCTCTACCAGTGCCTCGACATCATGGGGTACAGCGCGTTCCAGGCTCACCAGTCGCCCGAGCGGCAGGTCCACGATCTCCTCCGGCGTGTGCAGGCGCACATGGCCCGCGAGGGTCTGGACGCTGATCCGCCCCGCCGCTTGATGCCGTTCCAGCCGCCCGCCCGCCCGCAGGGCGATCAGCACGATCCGGAAATCGGGCTCCTTCACCAGCGTCTTCGCGCTGTGACCGCGCTGCCAGGCCTGTTCCGTATGCAACCGCGCCGTCTCGTCCGCGAGATCGAAGGCGAGCACCGGGGCGGCCAGCCGTTGTGGCGCGCGCTCGTCGGTCCCGGTCGTCTCGCCGGAGGGATGTCCTGCGGATGGCGGATGTTGCCCGCTGGGATGGCGATCGGCGTCCATGTGGCCTCCTTGACGGTCAATGACATGTACCTGTTGCGCGGCACCATGTGGGGTGCCTCAGATCTCCGCCCCGCGACCGTAGAACATCGTGTCCTCGCGCGAGCCGCCCTGGCCGTCGCCGCTGGTGCGGTACTCGGCGACCAGTTCGATCGCGCGCAGATACTTCACCATCTTGTACCCTAGCTGGGTCTCCACGCGCAAGCGCAGGGGCGCGCCGTGGGCCAGCGGCAGCGGCGCATCGTTGAGCGCGTAGGCGAGGATGGTCTGCGGGTGCGTCGCCAGCAGCAGGTCGAGCACCTCGTAGAACGGTCGGCGCGGTTTGTCGCCATAGGTGAACTGGTCCAGGCCATACGAGGTGAACTTGAGATACCGCGCCTCGGGCGCTGGCTCGCAGCGCGCCAGGATCTCGGCCACGCTCACCCCCTGCCATTTGCCGACGCCCGACCACCCTTGCACGCAGACGTGCTTGGTGATCTGCACCTGACCGGGCAGCGCGTGCAGCTCCGCCAGCGAGAGGCTGAGCGGGCG
>JAABUN010007360.1_pt1 | contig 11926 bp, 11 predicted proteins | sample 5559311 | NCBI WGS metagenome assembly JAABUN01 (sample SAMN10711877, study PRJNA513370) | rock metagenome | isolation source: Antarctica rocks | place: Antarctica: Victoria Land, Siegfried Peak sud | reverse complement strand
CGTCTTGTCGGTGATAGCGGCTCGGATGTTCTCGGGGTCGGTGGAATCCACGAATTTTACGTTTATCCCGATCTTGGGGAGCGTGTAGTGGAACAGGTTGTAGGTGCCGCCGTAGAGCGCGGCAGCCGAGACGATCTCATCCCCCGCTCCGGCGATGTTTAATATCGCCAAAGTCTCAGCGGCCTGACCGGACGAGACGGCCAGAGCACCGACGCCACCTTCCAGAAGCGCCATCCGCTGCTCAAAGACATCGTTGGTGGGGTTCATGATACGCGTGTAGATGTTGCCCGGTTCGGCGAGCGAGAAGAGGTTCGCGGCGTGGTCGGTGTCGTCGAAGACGTAGGAGGTCGTCTGGTAGATCGGGACCGCCCGTGCGTTCGTCGTCGGGTCGGGAGTCTGCCCCCCGTGCAACGCCAACGTATCGAAGCCGAGGCTCCGCTCCTGTGTCTGTCCTTCTACTGTGTCAGTCATGTTGTCTACCTTTCTCCGTGGTTTCGGATTTCGATCCTAGCGGTGGTTTTATCGCTTCTTTTAGTTCTGCCCAGTCTTTCAAGAATGCATCGTGGCCGCTTTTGGTGTCTATCTCCGCATAAGTCGCGTTTGCCCCGACACTCGCAGCTCTTTCCGATGATGCTCTTACCTCGGATGCCGGGAACAACCAGTCGCTGGTGATGCCGACGAAATGCAACTCTGCTGTGACGCGCCCGTAGGCTTCTTCGTCACTCTCGTAGCCATTGGATACGTCGTAGAGATCCATCGCTCTCAACAGGTACAAGTAGGAGTTGGCGTCGAAGCGTGTCGTTATGTCGCGGCCCTGGTATTGCAGATAGCTCTCCACTTCGAAGCGATCCGTTAGGTCTTCGTAAATTGGTGGACGGCTCGCCGGGCGGCGTCCGAAGCGTTCCCACTGCCCGGCAGCACTCTGGTAGGTCATCATTCCGGCCATGCGGGCTATGGATAGTCCGTCGTCGGGTCTCCTTCCGGTGTTGTAGTAGTCTCCGTTCTGCCAATTCGGGTCGGCCATTATGGCGCGGCGCCCGATCTCGCTCATCCCCAACCCCTGAGGACCGAGCGCACCCGTAGCCGCGACCGGAACAGCCCGCTCGACAAACTCCGGGAACTCAACGGCCCATTCAAGCGCCTGTTGCCCGCCGATGGAACCGCCAATGACGAGCGCGAGCCGCTGCACCCCAAGGCCGTCGAGCAGCCGCTTCTGAGCCCGCACGATGTCCCGGATCGTAATCACGGGAAAGCGCATCGCGTACGGATTTCCAGTATCGGGGTCTTCGGAGGATGGTCCCGTGCTGCCGGAGCAACCCCCGAGCACGTTGGAGCAGATGATGAAATGTTTGTCCGGGTCGATAACCTCACCCCGCCCGACCATCGAGTCCCACCAACCACCACGCCTATATTCGGGCGACGGCTCTCCGACGGCGTGCGAATCACCTGTGAGGGCGTGCGCGACGAGTACGGCGTTGTCGGCGGATGCGTTCAACTTGCCCCAAGTCTCGTAGGCGAGCGTCACGTCTTTCAGGGTGCCGCCGAGTTCCGGCTCGAAGTCGCCTATGCGGTGGAGTTGGAACGCGGGTCGGGCTGGGGCTTGGTTAGCTCCGGCCCTCGGGTCTAGTGTCATATCGAGTAGTAATGCAGCCTCCTTCTCTTCGTCGCGTCTGTACGCCGGGCCATTGCCCGCCTGCGCAACCCGCTCCGAAAGAGAGGCTGCCCGCCTCTCGTCACATCTTCCAGGCCGGATATGACCGCCTGCTGGAATTGGCACCTTGCGGGGCGTAGTTCCCCGTGGGTTGCCGCAGTTTCAAAGGGCCAGTTCCCTCCACCGCTCTAGATGCGAGTTCACGCTAATCGTGGATGCTAATGTACTGTCGTCCCATCGTCAAGAGGAAGGCCCACCTTCTAGTACGCCCGAGCGAAGACGGCGGTCTGGCCAGGCTTGCCGGAGACGAGGTCTTTACCTTCCTCGCGCTCGAACGGTAGCAGCCGGATGGTCGCCTTCGTGTCTTCTTTGATCCTGGCCTCGGTCTCCTCCGTACCATCCCACGGAGCCGTGACGAATCCACGCTTTTCAGCGATTATTTCTTTCAATTCATCGTAGGTCTCGGCGTGTCGGGTGTTAGCTTCACGGAAGGCGTCGGCCTCCTGGAGCATGTTCAGGCCGATCTCCTCCATAAGTTCTCTCAGGCGGCCCGGAATAGCCTTGCGCTCAACGAATTCTTTCTCGCCGGTGTCACGGCGAACGAGTACGGCTTGATCCTTCTCGATGTCCTTTGGGCCGAGTTCGATGCGTACGGGGACGCCGCGCAACTCGTGCTCGTTGAACTTCCATCCAGGGGATTTCTCCTCGTCGAGATCCAACTCCATACGAAATCCCGCCTCGCGCAATTCGGAATACAAAGCCTCGGCCTCGCGGCTGACTTCGCCCTTGTTGCTGCCCCGCCAGATCGGCACAATGACAGCCTCCGTCGGCGCAAGCTTTGGAGGCAGCTTGAGTCCTTTATCGTCGCCATGCACGAGGATGAGCGCACCAACCGCACGAGTCGAGAACCCCCACGAAGTTTGGAAAGGATGCACCCGATCCTGGTTCTCATCCAGGAAGGTGATGTCGAAGGCTTTGGAGAAGTTCTGTCCGAGGTCGTGGCTGGTGGCGGCCTGCAAGGCGCGCCCGTCACCCATCAGTGCCTCGCAGGTAAAGGTCTCCACGGCTCCAGCGAATCGCTCCGAGGGACTTTTGTTGCCGGTCAGGACGGGGATCGCGAGTGTCTCAGCGAAGCAGTCCTTGTAAACGTTCAGCATCTTCAGGGTCTCTTCGCGGGCTTCCTCGGCGGTGGCGTGGACGGTGTGGCCCTCTTGCCAGAGGACTTCGATGGTGCGGAGGAATGGGCGCGTGGTCTTCTCCCAGCGGACGAAGTTCGACCACTGGTTCACGAGGACCGGTAGGTCTCTGTAGGAGTCGATCCAACGTCGGTAGAACTCGCATATTATGGTCTCCGAAGTGGGACGAACCGCGATGCGCTCCTCTAACTCCTCGTGGCCGGCGTGCGTCACCCACGCTACCTCAGGGTCGAATCCCTCGACGTGCTCGGCCTCTTTCTTCAGGTAGCTCTCCGGGATGAACAGCGGGAAGTAGGCGTTGACGTGGCCCGTGGCCTTGAAGCGGTTATCGAGGTCGCGTTGGATGCGCTCCCAGATCGCATATCCGTAGGGTCGAATAGCGAACGTCCCGCGCACCGGACCATAATCCGCCAACTTCGCCATGCGGATCAAGTCCAGATACCACTTACTCGAATCCACGCTCTTCTTCGTAAGTTTCTCTCCCGCTTCCGCCACGTGAAGCTCCTCTCCAGATGAAATTTAGACTAGAGAGAAGTATAGCGTCCCAGCACAACCACCGGGGAGCGAGCAGCGTGGAGGGGAGGTTCATAAGTTTGTCTGTCTTGTATGTCCAGCAATCATTGAATGTTTTTTGGTAGTCACGGACTCGGCAGTCCAACACCAACAAATAGTAGAAACGTGGAAGACATAGCTTCCGAGTCGCGAAGACTGTGAATTATTGCGGCTTACCGTTTCTTCTGGAAGATGTGCAGTATCCACCCGAGGATTAGACCTGCTAGTAGCCAGAGTAGATATTCCAAGTTAGCTCCGTTTCTTTCGGGTTTTGATCTGGACTTTCAGATCGTGGCTCCATCAACCACACTGTCTCGGCCTGATAGAGAGTGAGTAGGGGATCAAACGTAAGAACCGAAACCTCCGCAATCCGCACTCCATCCACCGATACACGTATCCAGTAAAGGTTATTGCGACTTCGCCCGCGAGAGCGTCTCCTTGCCGACGTATGGGACGAGGTTCTCCGGCAGTTGGATTGAGCCGTCCTCTCGTTGATGGACTTCGAGCAACGCTATCAGAGCGCGACTGATGGCGAGTGCGGTCCCGTTCAAGGTGTGCAAGAGTTGCGGTCGACCGCCATCTTTGCGGTAGCGTATTTTGAGCCGACGGGCCTGGTAGTCGGTGGTATTAGAGGTACTGGTCACTTCGCCGAAATCGTTTCGTCCTGGCATCCAGGCTTCGAGGTCGTACTTGCGGTAAGCGGCCCCTCCGAGGTCGCCGGTGCAGATATCTACGACACGGTACGGTAGTTCGAGCCCCTGGAAGACTTCCTCTTCGATCTCGACCATCTCGTTGTGGACGGCTTCGGAGTTTTCGGGGGTTGCGAAAGCGAACATCTCGACTTTGGTGAACTGGTGAACTCGGTACAGACCGCGGCTGGCGCGACCGTGGGAGCCAGCCTCGGTGCGGAAGCAGTGTGATAGGCCCGCATAACGTAGGGGTAGGTCATATTCGGGGACGATCTCGTCCGTTAGTTGACCAGCGAGTGGTATCTCTGCGGTTGCTACGAGCGAGAGGTCGGAGTTTTCGACCGAGTAGATCTGGGTCTCGGGACCGCGCGGAATGAAGCCGGTCCCGACCAACGCTTCGTCACGAGCGACATCCGGGGTGATGGTTGGTTCATAGCCGTGCTGGATCAGGATGTCCATTGCGTACCGGATCAGGCCAAGCTCCAAGAGCACCGCGTCCCCGCGCAGGAAATAGAACTTGCTCCCCGCCACCTTAGCCCCCGCGTCGAAATCTATGATCCCAAGCGACTCACCTAGCTGGACGTGATCCCGAACCTCGAAAGAGAACTCCGGGATGTCACCCCAACGACGAATCTCCACATTTTCCGAATCATCCCGGCCAATGGGCGAATCCGGATGAGTCATGTTGGGTATCTTCAACTGCTCGTCCCGCAGACTCTCCTCGACCTCGTGAAGCTCGGCCTCCTTCACCGGAACCGCATCCTTCATCCCCCGCGACTCCTCGATGAGCTTCGCCCGCGCCTCTTCGTCACGCTCTTTGCCGACGCTTTTAGCCATCGCGTTCGCTTGCTGTTTCAGCTCGTTAAGCTCAGTAATAAGCTTGGATCTTCGGTCGGCAAGCTCCACGACGAGCCCAACATCGACCTCGACTCCACGGTTCTTGCAGTTCTCCTGAACAGCTTCCGCGTTCTCGCGGATATATTTGAGATCCAGCACGATAACTCCTTTTGATCTCTGAAACGCACTCCGGCTATCTTAGCCCGCAATCTCCCGCAACGCTCGTTCCTCCTCGCGTATCCGCACGTAGAAGAACGCGCTGTTCAGGATGGTGAAGACCAGGGCTGTCGTCCACGCGCCGAAGATCAAAGGTAGAGTCAGCACTTCCACTGCCACGACGACGTAGTTAGAATGCGAGAAGTACCGGTACGGACCGTGCCGTATAAGCTTGCGACCCGGAACCACGAGTATCCGCACATTCCAGTTCTCGCCCAGCGAGTGGATCGCCCAGTACCTTAGTGGTTGCACGAGCAGAAACAACGCCAGTGGTATCGGCCACCACGCAGGTATATCCGGGCCACGCAGTAAGCCTTCCACCAACATCGAGGTGAGCCAGAGAGTGTGGATCGCGACCATCGCTGGATAATGGGCCGCGCCACGCTCGATGGCGCCTTTTGCTCTTAGCTTACGCTCGTTGCGCCGAGAGATACGGAGTTCCAAGAGTCGTTGCATGGAGACTAGTACGACGACAAATATGAGAGCTAGTCCGCTCAAGGGAGCCGCAGCCTATATCCTCAAAAAGACGTGTTCGGCGGAGAATCCTGGTCCCATCGCGGAAAGTACTCCGAGGTCACCGGGTGCGTACTCGCCGCCGTTCAGGAAGCGTTCCAGGATGAAGAGCACCGTTACGCTAGACATGTTTCCGTGGTCGCGAAGAACGCCTCGGGAGAATGTGAGGTCGCCGGGTGGGAGATCCAGAACCTCTTCGAAAGCGTCGAGAACTTTTGCGCCACCAGGGTGCAGGATGAAGTGCTGGAGGTCGGCAAAGTCTAATTGATGACTGGCGCAGGCGGCTTCTAGGTCGTCGCGGAGTTTCTCACGGACTATTACTGGGACACTTTTTGAGAGTTGGACTTTCAGGCCGGTCTCGATGAGTTCCCAGCCCATAACGTCTTCGGTGTCGGGCCACGTAGTGCTGCGGGAGCCGAGTATCTCCGGTCCAACGCCGTTTCCCAAGATCACGGCTGCGGCACCGTCAGCGAAGAGGCTCGTGGAGATCAGGTTAGCCTTCGAGCGGTCGCTTCTCTGGAACGTGAGACCGGAGAGTTCGACTCCGACCATGAGGACTTTCTGGTCTGGATAGAGTCGGGCGTATTCGGCGGCTCGGGCGAGAGTTGCGGCCCCGGCGGCGCATCCGAGTCCGAAGATGGGGATTCGCCGCGTGTGTTCGGAGAGTCCGAGACGGAAGATGAGCTTCGAGTCCAATGACGGGGTCGCTATGCCGGTAGTGGAGAAAAAGAAGATCGCCCCGATCTCCCCCGCCTCGACCCCGGCCTTATCCATCGCCCGCCGAGCACTCTTCTCCGAGAGTTCGAGCGCGTTTTCGACATAAAGGGCGTTCTTTTCGGGGAAAGAATGGTCTTCAGAAAACCATTCGAGCGGGACGCAGAAGTTTCGATTGTCCACTTGCACGTTCTCGAAGATTGGGGCTAGACGGTCTATGTCCCGGTACACTTCCCCGAACATACTCCGAGCGAAGTCCCGAATCTCCGCCTGACCCAATCGATGGCGCGGAACCGTCGTCGCCACGGAGAGTATGGATGTGCCCGTCTCGCTCAACTATCCTCCGTGCGAGTCTCGAAACCAGGCTGGGCGACCGGTTCGTGGTCCGGCTCCGGCGTGGCGCAACTGTTCCGAAACACGTACTGCGAGGTCCGCTTCCGTTGGCGGCTCGACCAGTCGATAGTCGGGCGACGCTGCTCCTTCGGAACGTATCCCAGACGGTAGACGGCCATGAGTTCCAGGTCATCCGGCACCTCGAAGAGCCTCTGCATACGCTCCCAATTCTCCGGTATCTCCATCGGCGTAGAGACGAACTGTATGCCCATTCCGAGAGCCGTCGTCGTCAGCCAGATGTTCTCCATAGCCGCGCCCATCCCGAATACCGAGTAGAAGCCGGACAATTCACCTGGCTGGTATTCGGTCTTGTCCAGCATGACCGCTAGAACCAGTGGAGAGCCCGCGACGAGTTTTCGGTTGTCCTCGCCGAGGGTCTTGGGTACGCCGAAGCGGTTCATTATGGCCTGTCCGGTGCCGGAGAAGACTTGTTTGGTGAACGGCTTGACCACCGCTGGCAGTTGATCGAAGTAAATACCATCCCGGCGACGGTTCATTTCAGCCTCGGAGAAGCGGAAGTACGGACGATAACGCTTCCAGAACGTACCCTCTTCGAGCAGGCGGGTCATACTCTCGCCGCTGATGCGGGCAACCTCCTCAATGACGTCACGGTCGTCGGCGAGGACAAATCGCCAGGGTTGGCTATTGAAGTGCGACGGTGCCATCCCCGCTACCTCCACCAGGAGACGTTGGTGTTCGGGGAGAACAGGGTCCCGTAGAAACGGGCCGTTCGTGGTTTTACGTTTGCGGACAACGTCCAGGAAATCCAATTAGCGTGCCTCCTGAAATATGGATACGAAAGCGGCTGAGTAGAGGATCAAAGCTCCACTAGCCAACGCCGCGTGGCCTATAGTTCCCGCACGGACCCGCGGCAACACCGCGAAGAGCCCGAGGACCGGCAACAGCACCCAGCGGTAAGGAGCGTCGAGCCAAAAGCCCACGGCCACTGCGACCGCCGCAGAGACAAACACAGCAAAGAACAGCGCGTGATGCAGCCAGCGAAAAGATTTTGTGTCCACGACTCTGAACTGAACCAGTAGTCCGAGCGTGAAAGTCGCCAAAAACAATACCGCCGCAACCGAAAAGATCATGTTGGACAAAGCCCGCTCCTCTCGATCATGCCTTCCGGTTATAGCACAGGCCACCACTGCAAACGTGCGCCCCGACACAAGCCGTTGCTAGCGACTTATGATACCCGGTTTCCCCGTGTCACCACTAAAAAGGGGTATGTATATGGAAACTTCTTACAGTATGTTTGCAACATGAATATCACCTGACACGAGGAGGCCACCGATGACTCAAACAGAGGAATTCCTGGCGATATTCGAGCATCTCAAGGAAGTACTGAAAGAACAAGAGTCGGACCTCGTAGTGACAGTCGACGACAGTGAGAGCTACTCCCTCGACGCGCCACGCGCCGGTGCGTATAAGAAACCACTCTTTTTTGGCGCGGCACACATCAAGAAGCGGTACGTGAGCTATCATCTCATGCCCGTCTATATATTTCCAGAGCTTCTAGATAACCTCTCGCCCGGATTAAGGAAGAGGATGCAGGGTAAATCCTGCTTCAACTTCCGAACCCTCGGCGACGAGCAACTGCGGGAATTGCGGAGTCTAACCGAAGATTGTGTGGCGAAATTCAAGGCTGAAGACCTTGCCTGATCCCATACCGTAGAACTCCCGTCGCCAATAGACTCAATCACGTCCTCGAAGCCACTTCGAGACGGTGATGCTAAGATTCGGGGAGTTCGTGGAACGCATCCAATCTATAGGGGGCGATATGCAGAACGGACGCCCGGAAGCTTACATAACGGGAGTAGGAGTGGTCAGCCCCATTGGGGTAGGTCGCGACGATTTCTGGAACGCGCTGTTAGCGGGAAAGAGCGGCATGGCTCCCATCTCGCTCTTCGACGCTCGCGACCATGATGTTCGGATAGCCGCCGAATGCTCGGACTTCGAGCCGAAAGACTTTATGGACCGCAAGGTCGCCCAGCGCACCGACCGCTTCGCTCAGATGGGCTTGGCGGCCTCGAAGCTCGCGCTGGAGGACGCGCATGTATGGGATGTCTTGAATGACGATCCGGAACGGGTCGGTCTGATCCTGGGCAGTGGGCTCGGCGGGGTTGAGAGCATGGAAGAGACTCAGTGGACCATCGACAATAAGGGTCCGAATCGCGTCAGCCCGTTCGCCGTCACCAAGATCATGGCTAACGCCGCCGCCGCGCACGTCGGTATCCAACTCGGCGTGCAAGGACCATCCTCGACCGGCGCCCTGGCATGCTCTTGCGGCACGGACATGCTGGCTATCGGCTATGACATCATCCGGCGGGGCGATGCCGACGTGGTCATCTGTGGCGCGACTGAGGCGAGCATAACGCCCGTGATCGTTGCGGGCTTCGCCGCCATGCGGGCTATGAGCCGCGAGAACGATGATCCCCAGGGCGCGTGTCGCCCCTACGACGTTGACCGATCTGGATTCGTCATCGGCGAAGGAGCCGGGGTCATGATCCTCGAAAGCGAGGAGTCCATGCGCCGCCGCAACGTGGAACCTTACGCCAAGATAACCGGCGTGGGCCGCACCACCGATGCGTACAACGTCACCGACCCGGACCCGGCAGGCCGCGGACTCCTGAGAGCCATGAAACTGGCCGTCGAACGCTCCGGCCTCGAAGCCGAGAAGATCGGATACGTCAACCCGCACGGTACCGGAACCGTAGCCGGAGACGGCCCCGAGTCTCAGGCCATAGCCCAGGTGAATTCCGACGCGATGGTCTCCGGCACCAAGAGCACTCTCGGCCACTCGCTGGGAGCAGGCGGCGCCATAGAGACCGCCATCTGCGCCCTCGCACTCAAGGAGCAGCGCGTGCCGCCGATGAAGAACCTCAAGAAAGTGGCGGAGGAGTGCGCCGACCTCGACTACGTAGTGGACGAGCCCCGCGACGCACCCGGCCTCGAAGCCGCCATGTGCGCCAACCTCGGGGTCGGCGGCCACAACGTTGCCTTGATCCTCGAAACATCCGAGTAGAATGCCGCAACCCAGAGAGGAAGTGGTCATGGAAACCATCTCAAGGACTAGGATCGAAGATCTACTCCAGGAGCTTGAAGGACTCATAGCTCCCTACGGCAGCGCGCTCGTCGCGTTCTCCGGCGGTGTCGATTCGTCTCTCGCCCTCGCCCTCGCGGCACGGGCGTTGCCGAAAGACAGAGTCCTCGCCGTTACATCCAACAACGAGACGTATCTGCCTTCGGAGTTGTCCCTCGCGCAGGACTTTGCGGAATCTCTCGGCGTGGAGCATCTGGTCGTGAACACGCGGGAGTTGGACAACCCGAACTACGCCAGCAATCCCACAAACCGGTGCTACTTCTGCAAGAGCACGCTGTATACGGACTTTGCGTCTCTGGCCGAGGAGCGGGGCTACGGTTGCGTTGTGGACGGCGCAAACGCCGACGACGAGGGAGATTACAGGCCCGGTAGGAAGGCGGCGAAGGAGCTCCATGTGGTCTCGCCGCTCTCGGATGCGGGGATCACGAAGGACGAGGTGCGGGAGTTGGCGTTGCATCTTGGGTTGCCGAGTTGGGACAAGCCCGCGTTGGCTTGTCTATCGAGCAGGTTTCCGTATGGGCAGGAGATCACACCGGAGAAACTGGCGCAGGTGGCGCGGGCCGAAGAATTTATGCGGAGCGAGGGTTTCCAGCAGGTGCGGGTGCGGCACCACGGGGAGATAGCCCGCCTCGAAGTCGGGCCGCAAGAGCTGGAACGGGCCTTCGCCGAGCGAGAGAGAATCACGGCTGAGTTATTGGATGCGGGATTTCTGTACGTGGCCCTGGATCTCGCGGGCTATAAATCCGGCAGCCTGAACGCCGCGCTGAAGAAGCCCGGCAAGAAACTACTGCCGGTGGTGAGTTAGTCATGGCCGAGAACGAACCGCTACTCTGGATCACGCTGGCCGCGATGCTCGTAGGAGTCCTCGGCAGCGTCCTGCCAGGACTGCCGGGCGTACCCTTGATCTTCCTGGCCGCCGCCATATACGCCTACTTCACAGACTTCGAGGTGGTCGGCACCCTAGTGCTCGTGACGCTATTCCTCTTCGCGGCACTGGCGTTCGTCGCGGACTTCTTCGCCACCTCCTACGGCGCACGACGGTTCGGGGCGAGCAACTGGGGGACCATCGGCGGCGCGGTCGGCGGAATAGTTGGAGCGGTAGTCGGACTGTTCTTCCTCGGTATCGGCTCGCTGTTCGGCCTCCTGCTCGGAACCGTCGGCGGCGTATTCCTTGGCGAATATCTGCACCGCCAAAAGAGCCCCGCTACCACAAACGAAACCTCCGGGGGCGAGGTCGCTCAAGCCGCCGGACGCGGCGACTGGCGCAAAGCCTCCCGCGCAACCGGAGGAGTCCTGATCGGTCTGGTAGTCTCAGCCTTCGCCCAGGGACTACTTGCACTAGGAGCAGTCGCGATCTTCGTCTTCGCCCTAGTCTATTAAAGCTGGTCAGCTTGTCAGGTTTTTCTGACGCGCTGACCAGCTTGCTTACTCCTCGTCGTTTTCGCGGCGATGGTCGCGGAGGAATCCTTCGAGTTCCTGGGCGAGGTCGTCGCCGGATGGGAGGTCTCGGGGGTCTCCGTCAGTCTGGCTGTCGTAGCGTTGTTCCAGCATCTGGACGTAGGATGCGAGGTCCGAGTCTTGTTGCACGGCCTCGGAGATCTGGTCCTGATAATCCCCGGCGGTGCTTTCGAGGCCAGAGGTATCTACTTCGACATCGAGCAGTGTCGATAGCCCGCCGAGCAACGCCAGAGCCGCCGGAGCGGACGGCACGGACGGCAGGTAATGCGGGACCGAGGCCCAGAAGCTGACCGACGGTATCTCGGCATCAGCGCAGACGCGGTGAAGGACACCGGTTATGCCGGTCGGGCCTTCGTAACCCGAGGACGAGAGGCCGAGTTTCTCGGTTAGGGACGGGTTCTGGGAGTTGGCGGCGACTGCTACAGGCCGCGAGTGTGGCACATCGGCGAGTAGAGCGCCCAGGGTTACGACGAGGCTCACGTCAAACTCGCGTGCCACGTCCACTACGCTGTCGCAGAACGAGCGCCACCGGAAGCTCGGCTCGGGACCGGAGAGCAGGATCGCGCTGCGCCCGCCGAGTTGCGGCAGGTTGGTAGTAGCGCTC
>JAABUN010007359.1_pt1 | contig 11928 bp, 10 predicted proteins | sample 5559311 | NCBI WGS metagenome assembly JAABUN01 (sample SAMN10711877, study PRJNA513370) | rock metagenome | isolation source: Antarctica rocks | place: Antarctica: Victoria Land, Siegfried Peak sud | reverse complement strand
ACGTACGCCGCGCCGACGCCCTCGAACGCGGCGGCCAGCGACGGCGGGTCGTCGTAGGTCGCGACCACGGCCTCCACCCCGGGCCCGCGGAGGGCGGCGGCCTTCTCCTTCGAGCGACTCATCGCCCGCACGTCGACCCCGGCGGCGACGAGCTGCGCGAGAACCTCTGATCCGGTGGTGCCGCTGGCCCCGGCGACGAGAACGGTCATGCCGAGCAGGTTGCCCGGACGCGCCCGCGACCAACCGCCGCCGGACGCCGCCGGGTCAGGCGTCCACGCCGATGAGCTCCTCCGCCGCGTTGCCCTTCCTCGTCGCCGCCTTCAGCTGAGCCGCGGCCCGGACGAACGTCGTCCTGGCCTTGGCGGGCTCCTCGTCCAGGACGAACTGGAGGCCCTCGCGGTACGTCGTCAGCGCCTTGGAGGCGTCGCTGAGCGCGGCGACGAACTGCGTGCGTCCGCGCTTGACCTTCGCGGACGTCGCCTTCTCCTTCACGACGGCCTTCTTGTAGCTGCGCACGCCGGCGCGGAGGTCGGCCAGCGCCGCGGTGAACTCCTCGATGCCGACCGCCGAGTAGGGATCCTTGACGGCCTTGGCGAAGCGCGTGGCCTCCGGCTCGATCCGCTTCTCCTGCTTGATGATCGTCTTGCGCAGCGAGGCGTCGCTGGCCTGAGCCGGCGCGCCGGCGACCATCACGGCCACCATCACGCCCACCACGGCCATCGTGCGTCGCGTCGTCCGTCCCGAGATCTGCATGCGCGTGAGCCTACGGGTAGACGCCTCGCAGCCGCGCAGCCTCCGCGACGCGCGCGACGGCGACCGAAAGCGCCGCGGTCCGCCACGAGACGTCGAGCTCCTCCGCGGCGCTCCAGACCTTCCCGAGCGCCGCGCGCAGCTGGCGGCGCAGGCGCTCCTGCAGCTCGATGTAGTCCCACGAGTAGCGCTGGATGTCCTGCACCCACTCGAAGTAGGAGACGCACACGCCGCCCGCGTTGGCGAGGACGTCGGGCACCACGCGGATGCCGCGCGCGGCCAGGAGCGCCTCGGCCCCCGGCGTGGTCGGGCCGTTGGCGGCCTCGACGACCAGCCGGCAGCGCAGGCGCTCCGCGTTCTCCTCGGTGATCTGCTGCTCGATCGCGGCGGGGATCAGCACGTCGCAGTCGACCTCGAGCACCGCGGAGCTCCCGATGGGCGCGCCGCCGCCGAAGCCCTCGATCGCCCCGTGCGCGTCGACCCACGCCGCCAGCGCCGGGATGTCCAGGCCGTCGGCGTCGGTGGCACCGCCGCCGACGCCGGCGACCGCCACCACCCGCGCCCCGAGGTCGTGCAGTTCCCGCGCGGCGACGCGCCCCACGTTGCCGAAGCCCTGGACGGCGAAGCGCTGCTCGCGCACGGGCCAGCCGAGGCGCTCGAGCACGCCCTCGGTGACGTACACGACGCCGAGCCCGGTCGCGGGCCGCCGCGCCTCGGTGCCGCCGAGCACGGGCGGCTTGCCCGTCACGATCTCCGGCACGGCGTGGCCCATCTGCTGGGAGTAGGTGTCCATGAACCAGGCCATCTCACGCTCCCCCGTGGCCATGTCGGGGGCCGGGATGTCGCGATCGGGGCCGATGACCGGGAGCAGCTCGGTGGCGTAGCGGCGCGTGACGCGCTCGATCTCCCCGACGCTCAGGTTCTTCGGGGAGCAGCGCACGCCGCCCTTGGCGCCACCGTAGGGCAGCTCGAGCAGCGCGCACTTCCACGTCATCCACATCGCCAGCGCGGCGCACTCCCCCATCGAGACGCCCGGCGTGTAGCGCATGCCGCCCTTGGTCGGGCCCATGTGCAGCGTGTGCTGGACGCGGTAGCCGGTGAAGGAGCGCACGGCGCCGTCGTCCATCCGCACGGGGAAGTTCACCGTGAGCGTGCGACGCGGCTCCAGCAGCCGCGCGCGCGTGTCGTCGTCGAGCCCGAGGACGTCGGCGGTGGCCTCGAACTGCTCGAGGGCGATGCGGTAGAGGCTGGTCTGCCACTCCGCGCCGGCCTCCACGGTCTCGCCGGGCTCCACCAGGGTCATGGGCGCGGACCCTACCCCCGGAGCGCGGCGGCACTGCGCCCGCTACCGCGGGCTGGCGACCACGTCCTGCCGGCCGCGGGAGCGCGAGCACTCCCAGCTCCCCATCCCGTAGAAGCAGCGCCAGGCGCCGACCTGCGTGTACGAGAGGCTGGGCCTCGAACCCGGATGCGGCGTCCCGCGGCCGGCGAACAGGTCGACGAAGACCCTGCGCGCGATGCGGCAGGAGCTCGTGCCCTTCTCCACCGCGATGCGGTACCGCTCCCCCTCGTCCCCGCGCAGGTAGCCGCAGACGGGACGAGCCGAGGCGGCGGGCACGAGCACGACGACCACTGCGAGAAGACCGGCAGCGAAGAGCGTCTTCATGGCCGGAGCATACGACCACGGCATATGAGACGCTGAGCACGCTCCCCGGCCCTCAACCGGTCACCCTATGCGGACGATCAACTACACGACCTGCGCAGTGCTGGCCGCCGTCGCCTCGGCGGTCTGCGTCACGTCGGCGGTCGCCCACACCCCTCCCCCCTATCCCCAGGGCAAAGCCCGCATCGTCCCTGATGCGCGCCTGCTGAGCGCCGACCGGGTGCGCGTGAAGGTCACGTGCACCGGTGCGCCGGCGTGGACCGCATGCCAAGGTCGCGTGCGGCTCAGGAGTCGAGGACTCGTCGTCACGCGTCGCCACGGTCGACGACAGATCGTGCCGATCGCCGGCGGGGAGCTTTCAGCGCTGCGACCGGGAGAGAGCGTCGAGCTCGTCATGCCGGTGACAAGCCAGGCTCGGTACCACCTTCGACGCCATCGCGTTACCAAGGCCACCGGTTTCACCGACAACGCCCTCCGCGCCACGGGGAGCATGAGAACGACGAGGACAACGCTCGAAGTGCGCAGGTGAGCTCGTCGGGCGAAGAGCCGCGAACCCGAGCCGCCGAACCGCCGCGCCCAGGCCGCCCGGTCTGGCAGGCTTTCGCGATGCGGTCACCGATCAGGCTCAGCGCGCTCGGCGGGCTACGCCGGGTGCGCGCCCTCGGCGGGAGACCGCGGGTACGCACCCACGTCGTCGCGACCCTCCTCGCCGGTACGGCCTCGGTCACCCTCCTCGGATCGGACGAGGGCGGGGCGGCGCGGCAGGAGGCGGCGGCACGCGTCCCGCTCACGCCGGCAGCGCCCGCCTCGGCGACGGCGGCGCTGACCCCGCTGGAGCTCCCGCAGCGCGCCGCACAGGGTTCCACGCCGCGGCGCGCCGGATCGAGCTACTACCGGCGGACGACCTCCAAGCGCGTGCCCGCCTCCGCCGAGCGCGGCTTCGTGCCGCTCTACCGGGAGGCCGCCGAGACCTTCGGCGTCTCTTGGCGGCTCATCGCCTCCGTCCACCGCCAGGAGACCGCGTTCTCCACCGTGGCGAGCACCTATCACGGGCTCAACGCGTTCGGCTGCTGCGCCGGCCCGATGCAGTTCAACGTCGTAAACGGCCCGGTCAGCACCTGGAAGCTGTACCGCCGGTCCTTCCGCCGGGGGGACCGCCCGCGTTCCTATCCGCATCGGACGACCTTCCACCCGTCGGTCTACGACGACTTCGACGCGATCATGGCCGCGGGCGCCCTGCTGCGCGACGCCGGCGCCACGGGCGAGCTCGACGGCGGATCGTGGCTGGCGGCCTACGGTTACTACGGACACGACACCTTCGGCGTCACCTACGCCAGCCAGGTGCTGGGCCGGGCGCTGGGCTGGGAGCGCGGCGGATTCTGCCTCAACTGCCCGGACGACGCCGAGCTCGTCGCCGAGCTCGACGACACCTACGGCGTCGACGCCCGCCAGCAGCTGCGCGACGGCGAGCAGCTCGAGCGGGACGAACGCGCGCGCAAGCGCTCGAAGCGCCGCGAGCGCGGGGAGCGCCGCGAGCGCAAGGAGCGCAGGAGGCGCGCGGAACGCAGGGCACGCAGGGCGCTTGCCGAGCGCGAGGACGCGGTGCGCCGGAGCTCGGATCGGTCCTCCGGTGGCCGCGCCACGCCAGCGACCGCCCCGTCGAGGCGGATGACGCCGAAGCCGCCCGCCGGGACGACCCAGGCCAAGCCACCGCCGACTCCAAGCGCGCAGCCGGCGACCCCGCCGCCGGCCACCCCGGCGCCCGAGCCGGCGCCGCCGCCGTCCTCCGGCGGCGACACGTGCACGCCGCTGAGCACCGTGCTCGGCTGCGGCCGCTGAGCCGCGCGCCTCGCGCGGCCCGCCGCTGACCGCTCAGGCTCCCAGGCGCTCCTTGAGCGCGTCCAGCTGGGCCCGCAGCTCAGCAGGCAGGTCGTCGCCGAACGTCGCGAGGTGCGTCTCCATCTGGGGCAGCTCGGCCTTGGCGGCCTCCTCGTCGACCTTCAGCAGGGCGGTGATCGCCTCCGGGGACAGGTCGAGGCCGTCGAGGTTGATGTCGTCCTCGGAGGGCAGCAGCCCGATCGGGGTCTCGACCCCCTTGGCCTTGCCCTCACAGCGGCGGAAGACCCACTCGAGCACGCGCGAGTTCTCGCCGAAGCCGGGCCAGATGAACTTGCCCTCGTCGTCCTTGCGGAACCAGTTGACCAGGAAGATCCGCGGCGGCTGCGCGGGGTGGGCGGGGTCCGATTTCCCGATGTCCAGCCAGTGCTGGAAGTACTCGGCCATGTTGTAGCCGCAGAACGGCAGCATCGCGAACGGATCGAAGCGCAGCTGGCCGACCGTGCCGAACGCCGCGGCCGTCTGCTCGGAGGCCATCGTCGCGCCCAGAAACACGCCGTGCTCCCAGTCGAAGGCCTCGCGGGCCAGCGGCACCACGGAGGCGCGGCGGCCACCGAAGAGGAACGCGTCGATCGGCACGCCGGCCGGGTCCTCCCACTCCGCGGCGATCGTCGGCATCTGCGCCGCCGGGACCGTGAAGCGCGAGTTCGGGTGCGCGGCGGGCGCGTCGGAGTCCGGCGTCCAGTCCTCGCCGTGCCAGTCGATCAGGTGTGCGGGCTTCTCCTCGGTCAGCCCCTCCCACCACACGTCGCCGTCGTCTGTCAGCGCGACGTTCGTGAAGATCGCGTTCTCCTGAAGCGACGCGATCGCGTTCGGGTTCGTCTTCTCGCCGGTGCCCGGCGCCACGCCGAAGATGCCGTTCTCCGGGTTGATCGCGTAGAGCCGGCCGTCGTCGCCGTACTTCATCCAGGCGATGTCGTCGCCGATCATCTCGACCTTCCAGCCCTCGAGCGTCGGGATGAGCATCGCGAGGTTCGTCTTGCCCGTCGCGCTCGGGAAGGCGCCGGTGATGAACTTGGTGACGCCCTCGGGTGAGGTCAGCTTGAGGATCAGCATGTGCTCGGCCATCCAGCCCTCGTCGCGGGCCATGATCGAGGCGATCCGCAGCGCCAGGCACTTCTTGCCGAGCAGCGCGTTGCCGCCGTAGCCCGAGCCGTAGGACCAGATCTCGCGGGTCTCGGGGTAGTGGACGATGTACTTGACCTCGGCGTTCGTCGGCCACGCGACGTCGCTGTCACCCTCCGCGAGCGGCGCGCCGATGGAGTGCACGCAGGGGACGAACACGCCGTCCTCGCCGAGTACCTCCAGGGCGCCGGCACCCATGCGGGTCATGATCCGCATGGAGACCGCGACGTACGGCGAGTCGGTGAGCTGCACGCCGATGTGGCTCTTGTCCGAGCCGAGCGGGCCCATCGAGAACGGCACGATGTACATCGTGCGGCCGGCCATCGCCCCGGTGAAGAGCTCCTCCATCTCCCCGCGCATCTCCGCCGGCGCCTTCCAGTTGTTCGTCGGGCCCGCGTCGCGCTCGTGCTCCGAGCAGATGAACGTCCTGTCCTCGACGCGCGCGACGTCCGACGGATCCGACCAGGCGAGGTAGGAGTTGGGGCGCTTGGCGTCGGAGAGGCGCTTGAACGTACCGGCGTCGACGAGCTCCTGACAGAGGCGATCGTACTCCTCCGCGCTGCCGTCACACCAGTGGACGGCGTCCGGCGTGGTCAGGGCGGCGATCTCCTCCACCCAGCCCAGGAGCTTCTCGTTCTTCGTCGGGACAGTCGTCTCAGGCACGGGGCAGTCAACCTCGGTCGGTGTTCGGGAGCGAATCGGCGGAGAGTCTGCGCGGATCGCGCCTCGGGCTGCGCGGGCAGGGCAAAGGGGTTGGATGCAGCACGGCAGGGTAGACCTGGGCCATGCCCTCGGCTACCACGTCCGCCGCGCCGGCGGGTGCGGAGAACCCAGACTCCACCTCCGTGCTGGACCTCGTCTCGGAACTCGGCGACGGCTTCGACGGCGATCGTAGCGCGGTGCGCCACGGTACCCCCGTGCGAACCGTCACGGTAGCGCCGGGCCCGTGGTCGCCGTCGGAGCTTGTCGCCGACGGCGGCGCCGTGGGCTTCCTCCTCGCCGAGGGCGCGATCGTGCGCGACGTCCTGATGGCCGGCAGCATCGCCTCCGACCTCCTCGGCCCGGGTGACGTCGCGAGCTTCGGCGACGATGACGCCGCGCTCGTCGCCACCGAGCTGCGCTGGACAGCGAGCGCCCCGAGCCGGATCGCCGTGCTCGACGCGCGCCTGCTGGCCTCGCTCGAGGCCTGGCCGGAGGTCACCGCGCGCCTGCTCGCGCGGGCGACCCGCCAGACGTCCACGCTCGCGCTCCAACGCGCCATCTCGCAGCTACCCCGGGTCGATCAGCGCCTGCTCGCGCTCTTCTGGCACCTCGCCGAGCGCTGGGGCCGGGTCGGCCGCGACGGGATCGTGGTGCGCCTCGCGCTCACGCACGAGACGCTCGGGCGCATGGTCGGCGCGCGGCGCCCGACCGTCTCGCTCGCCCTCAAGGAGCTTGCCACCGCGGGCACCGTCGTCCGCCGGCTCGACGGCGCCTGGGTCCTGCGCCGCGACGGCCTCGAACGCCTGTCGCCCGAGCGCCCGGCCGACGGCTGGCAGCCGCCGGACGCGACCGTCCTGCCCGACTTGGGCAACCCCGACGTCCCGTCGCGGCCCGAGCCGATCGGCGCCGCAGGCGACGACCTGCGGCTCCGCCTGCGCCTGCTCGACAGCTCCTACGTCGAGCAGGAGCGCCGCGTGCGCGACGTGCTCGAGCGCTGCGCGGCGACGCGTGAGGAGCTCACGCGCTCGCGTCAGCGACGGGCGACGATGACGAGCCGACCGCCGGCTCCACCGCCTCGATGAGGAGGACCGCACCGTAGGTGCTCTCCGGCCCCGCGTTGAGCGGGAGGAGGGTCACCCGCGAGCGGAACCGGCGCCCGCGACGATTCGTCGCGTCGAGCTCGACGACCTCGCGCTCGTTGGTCCCGCGCAACACGTCGCCCAGCGGGTCCGCGAGGTCGCCGACCGGGAGGCCGACGTCGAGGCCGAGCAGCGCCTCGTTCTGCACGTCGGCGAGGCGCAGGCCGAAGAGCTCCTCGGCCTGCTCGTTCCACATCTGCACGACCATATGGCCGTCCACGACGATCAAGGCGGTCTCCATCGTGGTGAGGATCGTCTCGAGGAAGCCGTTGACCTGATCGAGCTCGCCGGTGCGAACACGCAGCTCCTCGTTGATCGTCTCGAGCTCCTCGTTGGTCGACTGGAGCTCCTCGTTCAGCGTCTCGAGCTCCTCGTTGGTCGTCTCGAGCTCCTCGTTGGTCGACTGGAGCTCCTCGTTGGTCGTCTCGAGCTCCTCGTTGGTCGACTGGAGCTCCTCGTTGGTCGTCTCGAGCTCCTCGACCGTCGACTGAAGCTCCTCGTACGCGTTCTCGAGCTCGGCCTTGGAGGCCTCGACCTCCTCGGCGAGGTGCTGCTGGAGCGTCACGTCGGTGAAGGCCACCGTCGCCCCCACCACCGCCTCCCCCGTGGTGATCGGCGTGACGTGCACGTCGAGCGTCCGCCGGTCGCCCGACGGGGCGGTGTGCTGCACGGAGCCGAGCACGATCGTGCGGCGCTCGATTGCGGCGCGCTCGAGGCTCGAGCGCAGCTCAACAGGACGGTAGGAGACCTCGAGGTCGCGCAGCGGTCGGCCGAGGTCGGCGTGGGCCAGGCCGAACAGCGAGCGGGCCTGGCGGTTGACGGCGACGATCGTCTCCTGCGCGTCGACGACGACCTGCGCGGCCGGTGCCGAGTCGAACGCCAGGTCCCGCACGAGCGAGCTCTCGGGCTCCTGCCGCGTCGTGACGGAGCGGGTCGACGGCCGGTCGCGCGCGTTCGTGCGCGCGACCTTCGTGAACAGGCGCCGCTTGAGGTCCTGGGGCGCGAACAGGTCGGAGTGCGTGATCAGCATCTCCGACTTGCCGAGCAGCAGCGCACCCCAGTCGTTGAGCGCGAAGTGCAGGCGGCCGAGGATGCGCCCCTGGGTCTCCGCGTTGAAGTACATGAGCGTGTTGCGGCACGTCAGCAGGTCGATCCGGGAGATCGGCGCGTCCTGCACGAGGTCGTTGCGACCGAAGATCACCGTGCGGCGCAGTTCCTTGCGGAACGCGTGGCGACGTTCGCTGTGCTCGAAATACTTCTCCTGCAGGGGCACCGGGATCGTCTCGATCGCCTTGTCGGAGTAGATCGCGGTGCGGGCCTCGGCGAGTGCCTCGTCGTCAACGTCGGTCGCGTAGATCTTCACGCGCTCGAGGTAGTCGCGCTCTCCGAGCGCCTCGGCCAGGAGCATCGCGACCGTGTAGGTCTCCTCCCCCGAGGCGCAGCCCGCGCACCACACGCGGATGGGCCCGTCGTCGCCGACGGTGGTCAGCAGGTCGGGGATGGTCTGCTCCGCGAGGTGCTCCCAGACGGGAGCGTCGCGGAAGAAGCCCGTGACGTTGATGAGGATCGTGTTGAAGAGCTGCGCGAACTCGGCGGGATGGACCTCGAGGTGATCGCGATAGGCGACGTAGTCGTGAACGCCGATCTCCGCCATGCGCTTCGAGATCCGCCGCTCGAGGCTCGCGCGCTTGTAGCCCGTGAAGTCGAAGCCGCGCGAGCGCTTGAGATAGTCGAGCAGCAGATCGAGCGGTGACGGTGAAGCGGGAACCGGCGGCATGCGAACTGAAAGAACCCTAGCGCGCCTGGGCGCCGCTCACCGGCTTACGAGGCGGTCGCGGCGATGTCGTCGAACTGCTGCATGGACTCGCGGATGACCGCGGCGTGGTCGCGGGTGGCGCGCGCCTGGCGCTCGAAGCGCTCGGCCGTATGCCGCTGCCCGCTCATCCGGGAGCGTGCAGCCAGGCGCTCGAGCAGCACCACCCGGTCGTCGAGCGTGCGGGTGGCCGTCCACAGCGCGCGCTCGAGCTCGCGACCGTGCTCGGCCGCGAAGCTCTCGGGCGAGTACGCGTGGCCGACGGAGCACGTCAACCGCGTGACGCCGTTCTCGATCACCTCGTAGGTGCCACCACCGCAGTCAGGGCAGGTGAAGCGCGTGCCTTCGTCGGACGGTCCGTCACCCTGGAAGGTGCCGTGAGGCGACGGGACCGTGGGCGTCAGGGCCTCCTCCGTCGGCCCGCCGCGGGCCGCCGCGGCGAGCCAGCGTGCGAGGTCGGCCACGGGGAGCACCCCGTCCAGGGAGACGTGGGCCATCGCGCTCTTCGGCATCCCGGGGTGAGCGCCTCGGCCGGGTCCTGCACGAGGGCGCGGCCCCCGCTGGCCTTGATGGCCGCCAAGCCCGCGGTGCCGTCGTCGCGGGTGCCGCTGAGCACCATGCCGACGGCTCTCGCTGCGTAGGACTGGGCGGCCGAGCGCATCGTCGGGTCGACGGCGGGGCGCACTCCGTTCTCCCGCGGGCCGCCCGAGAGGCGCAGTGCTCCCGGAGTGACGAGGACGTGGCAGTCGGGCGGGGCGATGTAGAGGTGCCCGGGGTGCAGCTCGTCGCCGTCGCGGGCAGCCGAGGCCGGCAGCTCGCCGACGCGCTCGAGGATGGCGGGGAGCACGCTCGTGCCGGTCGAGGAGAGGTGCAGGACGACCACCACGGGGCACCCGAGATCGGCGGGGAGGCCGGCCGCGAACGCCTTGAGCGCCTCGACGCCGCCGGCGGACGCACCGACCACAGCGAGCCCGACGGGTTCCTCATTCTCAGTCACGCGGAGCGCCTACCCAGCGCTCACCCGTTCGACGCGGCACCCGCCTCGCGGCGCGGGACGAGGACCAGGCGCTGGAACTCGGCGACGAGCGTGCCGTCCTGGTTGTAGACGCGGGTGTGGACCCTCACGGTGCCGCGGTCGGGCTTGGACTGCGACTCGCGCTTTTCGAGCACCTCGGTCTCGACGAAGAGCGTGTCGCCGTGGAAGACGGGCGCGGGGTGGCTGAGCGACTCGGTCGAGAGGTTCGCGATGGCCTTGCCCGAGACGTCGGAGACGCTCATGCCGAGGGCCAGCGCGTACACCAGCGGCCCGACGACGACGTTGCGGCCCTGCTGGCTCTTTCCGGCGTAGACGTCGTTCAGGTGGAGCGGGTGGTGGTTCATCGTGACGAGGCAGAAGAGGTGGTCGTCGGACTCGGTCACGGTCTTGGCGGGCCAGTGCTGGTACACGTCACCGACCTCGAACTCCTCGAGGTAGCGCCCGTAGGGATGGGCGCCGGTCGCCTCGCGCTCGCGTTGGTCGGTCGTGAATTCAGAGCTCATGGGGGCGAAGAATGCCGCCTGGGCGCTAGTGGGGGCATGCACGTCATCCCGTCGCGGGCGATCCGTGTGTCGCTCCACCCCCCACCCGACCCCGTCGAGTCGTCGATTCTTCCCGGTGAGCGGGAAGAAGCGACGATTCGACGGATCGCTCGGATCGCCGGGCTCCAGGTCGGATGCATCACTCGCGTGCAACTCGGTCGCGTCGGCTTCGCTTCGTCCGCGATCGGGCGACTCGTCGACAAGGGATGGCTCATCCCAACTCCACCGCGGGGTCTACGCCGTGGGGCAGCGGCCGCGAACGCACGAGGGGCTCGCTTGGGCGGCCGTGCTCGCGTGTGGGGACGCGGCCAAGACGAGTCACGGCACGAGCGCGACCTGCCACGCGCTCCTGCGGCCGTACCACCGGGTGCACGTGACGACGCCTCACAAGCGCTCACGACCGGGAATCGCCAGCCACGAGGCGGACACCGAGACGGTGTGGATCGACGGGCTGCCGTGCACGACCGTGGCCCGGACGCTCGTGGACCTCGCGGGCTGCGTGCCGTTCGGCGTGCTGGAGAGCGCGGTGCGCCAGGCGCAGGTCCGCGGCGTGCTCGACGTGGAGGCGATCGGCGTGGTGCTGCTGGCGTGCGCGCGCGCGAGGGGCATCCGGCGGCTGCGCTCCATCCTCGCCGACCCCGTCGCCATCGCGCCCACGCGCAGCGGTCCCGAGCGCGTGGCGCTGCGCGCGCTCCTGGCGGCCGGGTGGGACTAGCCCGTCGTGGGGAAGCGCGTGCCGGGCGGAGGAGGAGGTCGATTTCCACTGGCCCGCGCTGCGGCTCGTGCTCGAGATCGACGGTCCGACCCACGCGGCGCCGGTGCAGCGCGCCCGCGACGCGCGACGTGACGCGGCGCTGCGGCGGCTCGGCTGGCGCGTCGTCCGCGTCCCGGCCGACGCGGCCGCCGCCGCGCCCGCACTGCTCTCTCGCGCACTCGCCGCGTAGGATCGGGCGACCATGCGCAGCCCCAAGGACTTCTTCAAGCCGCTCTGCGTCGGAGCACCCGACCCCGTGCGGGAGATCCCCTTCCCGCCGTCGCGGATGATCCACTTCTTCGACGGCTCCAACGAGAAGATGGTCGCAAAGCTCCCCGACATGGCCGCGAAGGCGGACATCGTCCTCGGCAACCTCGAGGACGCCGTGTCCGTGGACAACAAGGAGGCGGCGCGCGCCGGGCTGGTGAAGGCCGGCAAGGAGCTCGATCTCGGCCTGACGCAGTTGTGGACCCGCGTCAACGCCCTCGACTCGCCCTGGGTCCTCGAC
>JAABUN010007358.1_pt1 | contig 11929 bp, 14 predicted proteins | sample 5559311 | NCBI WGS metagenome assembly JAABUN01 (sample SAMN10711877, study PRJNA513370) | rock metagenome | isolation source: Antarctica rocks | place: Antarctica: Victoria Land, Siegfried Peak sud | reverse complement strand
CTGGGCTGCCCCTCGGCCAGACAAGAATGCGCTGCGGACCTCACCCGAGGTCCGCAGCGCATTGTGTCACTCAAGCCCCGGCGGCCTCGAACCGGACGAACCGGGTCACCTTGATCCCGGCGGCGTCCAACTGCTTGCCGACACTGGTCTTGTTGTCGGTCACCGAGGGCTGGTCGAGCAGCGCGACGTCCTTGAAGAACGAGTTCACCCGACCCTCGACGATCTTGGGCAGCGCCTGAGCGGGCTTGCCCTCTTCCTTGGCCGTGGCCTCGGCGATCCGGCGCTCGTTCTCCACCAGGTCGGCCGGGACCTGGTCCCGGTTCAGGTACTGCGGCTTCATGGCGGCGATCTGCATGGCCGCCGCACGGGCCGCGGTCTCGTCAGCCCCCTCGTACTCGACGAGGACCCCGACCTGCGGAGGCAGGTCGGAGGCGCGCCGGTGCAGGTAGACGACGGTCTTGCCGTCGAAGTACGCCGCCGCGCTCACCTCGAGCTTCTCGCCGATCTTGACCGCGAGGGACTCGACGGCCTCGGCCACGGTCTGGCCCGAGGACATGGCTGCCGCGTTGGCGGCCTCGACGCCATTGGCCTTGTTGCTGGCCACGGCCTTGACGGCGTCGGCGGCCAGGGTCTGGAACTCCTCGTTCTTGGCCACGAAGTCGGTCTCTGCACCCAGCTGCAGCAGGGCGCCACTCTCGCTGGCCACCAGGCCGTTGTGGGCGGAACGCTCGGCGCCCCGCTTGGCCGCCTTGGCCTGACCGTTCACCCGCAGGATCTCGACGGCGCGATCATAGTCGCCGTCGGCCTCGGTGAGGGCCCGCTTGCAGTCCATCATGCCCGCGGCGGTGGCGTCGCGGAGCTTCTTCACATCAGCAGCAGAAATCGTTGCCACGTCTCAGATCCTCAAACTCTCGTGTCCGTGTTGGGTGGGGCGGGGTGCTACTGGACCGGCTCAGCCTGAGCACCGTCGACGACCTGCGCACCGTCGTCGACCGGGGCGCCGTCGTCGACCTGAGCGGGCGTCTCGGCTTCGGTGGTCGTCGCGTAGGCGACGGCCTCGGCCTCGACGGCCGCCGCACCGGGCTGCTCGTCACCGGGCACCGGAGCGGCGTCGGCGGCGGGAGTCTCGTTCGGGACGGCTGCGGCCGGCTCCTGCGAGGCACCCAGCAGCTCGCGCTCCCAGTCGGGCATGGGCTCGACCTCGGCCTCAGCGCCGGTCTGCGCACCGGAGCGGGACACCAGACCCTCGGCGACGGCGTCGGCCAGCACCCGGGTGAGCAGCGAGACGGAGCGGATCGCGTCGTCGTTGCCCGGGATGGCGAAGTCGACCTCGTCGGGGTCGCAGTTGGTGTCCAGGATCCCGATCACGGGAATCTTCAGCTTGCGGGCCTCGTCGACGGCGAGGTGCTCCTTCTTGGTGTCGACGATCCAGACGGCCTGCGGGGTCCGGGTCATCTCCCGGATGCCACCGAGGGTCTTGGCCAGCTTGTCCTTCTCGCGGCGCAGCCCCAGCAGCTCCTTCTTGGTCAGACCCGACGCGGCGACGTCGTCGAAGTCCATGCCCTCGAGCTCCTTGAGCTTCTGGATGCGCTTCGTCATCGTGCCGAAGTTGGTGAGCATGCCGCCCAGCCAACGCTGGTTGACGTAGGGCATCCCGACGCGGGTGGCCTGCTCGGCGATGGTCTCCTGGGCCTGCTTCTTGGTGCCGATGAAGAGCACCTGACCGCCGCGGGCCACGGTGTCCTTCACGAAGGCGTACGCGCGGTCGATGTAGGTCAGCGACTGCTGCAGGTCGATGATGTAGATGCCGTTGCGCTCGGTGAAGATGAATCTCTTCATCTTGGGGTTCCACCGACGGGTCTGGTGCCCGAAGTGGACTCCGCTCTCGAGCAATTGGCGGGTGGTGACGACGGCCATGGCCGTATTCCTCTCTTTGCCGGTGCACACGGACACCGACGTGCGGTTGCTCGGGGCCGAACGATTCGGCCCCGCCTGACACCCGTACGACTCCCGCTCGACGAGTCGAGACCGGGGAAGTCGCCCGCCGCCGGTCAGACGGTGGCGGAGAACGAGTGTGCGAAGTCAGACCTGTGGTCAGGTCTGCGGCGCCAACTCTACACCGCGGCTGACCCCACCGGCCGTCGTCCACAGGCGGCCGGCCCGGTCCCGAGCCCCGTCCACAGCTGCCGGCCGGGCCCGCACGATCGGGCACCGATGTACGCAGACTCCTCCCGTGCCCAACCCTCCCGAACCCGCCGGTCGCACCCTGCTGGTCCTCTCCGTGGTCTTGCTGACCTTCGGTCTGCTGAGTCTGAGCCCGCCGGCCTACGCGGCTCCCGCGCTGCCCAGCACCGGCGGTTGGCCGTTGACCGGTGCCCCCCGGGTGCTGAGACCGTTCGACCCTCCGGCCGAGGTCTGGGGGGCCGGTCACCGTGGTGTCGACCTGGCCGCCCGCCCGGGTGACCCCGTGCTGGCGGCGGCCACCGGTCAGGTCGTCTTCGCCGGCTCGGTGGCCGGTCGGGGTGTGCTGACCATCGAGCACGGTGGCGGGCTGCGCACGACGTACGAGCCGGTGTTCGCCCGGGTGCCGGTCGGGTCGTGGGTGGCCGTCGGTGACGTGGTCGGTGTCGTCACCACCGGTTCGCACTGCGCCGACCGGTGCCTGCACTGGGGCCTGAAGGACGGCCGGACCTACCTGGACCCGCTGCTGCTGATCGCCGAGGGTGCCAGCTCCCTGCGGCTCGTGTCGGGCACCAGGCGCGACGTGGTCCAGCGGGAGGCTGCCGCCCGGGCGGCAGCCCGAGCCGCACTCGAGGCGGCGGTGGGGATCGCCGACGTCGCGGTCGGGTCGGCCGGGAACCACGGGTTCAGCCACCCGGTGCCCGGAGCCGTCACCTCCGGGTTCGGTCGCCGGTTCCACCCGATCCGGCACATCTGGAAGCTGCACGACGGAACCGACTTCGGAGCTCCCTGCGGGACACCGATCCGCGCCCCGTACGACGGCCGGGTCACCCGGGCCTACTTCCAGCCCGCGTACGGCAACCGGCTGCTGATCGACCACGGCTCGGTCGACGGGCACCAGGTGCAGACGGCGATGAACCACGCGACGGGCTACGTGGTCGGGGTGGGTGCGCAGGTCCGGCGGGGGCAGGTCGTCGGCTACGTCGGAAGCACAGGGCTGTCCACCGGGTGCCACCTGCACCTCATGGTCTGGCTGGACGGGCGCCTCAGCGACCCGTTGCGCTGGCTGTGACCCGGACGTCAGGCCCGGGGATGAGCCTGCTGGAAGGCCGCACGCAACCGCTCGTTGCTCACATGGGTGTAGATCTGGGTAGTGGCCAGCGACGCGTGGCCGAGCATCTCCTGGACGCTGCGCAGGTCGGCGCCACCCTCCAGGAGGTGGGTGGCCATCGCGTGCCGCAACCCGTGGGGGCCGAGGTCGGGGGCGCCCTCCACCGCGCCCAGCGCCCGGTGCACGATCCGACGCACCACCCGCGGATCAATCCGCTGCCCCCGCACCCCCAGGAAGACGGCCGGGCCGGAGCCGGGGCGTACGAGATGGGGTCTCCCGTCGTCGAGCCAGCCGCCGAGGGCCCGCACCGCCGGGGCACCCACCGGGGTGGTGCGCTCCTTGTTGCCCTTGCCGAGGACCCGGACGGCGTGTCGGTCCCGGTCGACGTCGGCGAGGTTCAGCCCGCAGAGCTCGGAGACCCGGATGCCGCTGGCGTAGAGGACCTCCAGCATCGCGACGTCGCGCAACGCGAGCGGCCCCGGCTCGGCCTGGGCCCGCTCGATCGCCTCGGCGAGCATCGCGGCGGCGTCAGCGGCGTCCAGGGTGGGGGGCAACGGACGGACGACCTTCGGGGAGCGCAGACCCGCGGCGGGGTTACCCGGGGTCCGACCCGTGCGCTGCGCCCAGTCGAAGAAGACCCGTACGGCGGCCGCCCGGCGCTGCAGCGTGCTCCGGGCCTGACCCATGCTCTGCTGACGGGCCAGCCAGCTGCGCAGGGCGCGCAGGTCGACCTCGGCGAGGGAGGTCGTACCGAGCCGCTGCAGGTGGACGAGCAAGGTGCTGATGTCGCCCAGGTAAGCCCGTACGGTGTGCTCCGACAAACCCCGCTGCAGCCGCAGGTGGCGCTCGTAGTCCCCCCGTACGGCCGCGTGGGCGACGCTGAGCTCCTGTTCGCGCGAGCCCGGCTCGGAGTCGGTGGCCACGTGCCCACCCTCCGACCCCGGCGGACTTCGGGCAAGCAGCCACTCCGCGCAAGGTCCGCGTGATATCCAATGGGGGTGCCTGGATATCCGCAGCGCTTCCTTCTCGGCGGCTACACCGAGGAGCTGGGCGGGCGTGCCAGCGGGCTCGCCAGCCGGGTCCTGACCGCCGGCGGGTCCACGCCCGCGCAGAGCCTCCTGCCCCTGGCCTCTCCCAGCTATCTGGTCGCCCACCCGGAACAGCCCTGGGTCTTCGCCGTCCTGGAGGGCCGTGGCTCGTGGCTGGCCAGCGCCCGGGTGCAGGCCGACGGTGCGCTGGTGCAGGTGGGGTCCGTGCCGACCGGCGGCGATTTCGGCTGCCACCTGGCCCTGAGCCCGGACGCGAGGCACGTCGTCGTGGCGCACTACGGCTCGGGATCGGTGGCCAGCTTCGAGGTCGGCGTGGACGGCGGCCTGAGCCAGCGACGGGACCTGCGGCAGTTCAGCGGCAGCGGCTCCGACCCGGAGCGACAGGAGGGGCCCCACATCCACCAGGTGGTCTTCGACTCCGACGTGCTGCTGGTGGCTGATCTGGGCACCGACCGGCTGCACCGGCTGAGCCTCGCCGCCGACGGCACCTTCGACGAGGCCGGTCCACCGATCGAGCTACCTGGCGGCAGCGGCCCTCGCCACCTGGTCGTGGTGGGCGGGGACCACCTGGTCGTGGTCTGCGAGCTGAGCGCCCAGCTGTGGCTCGGGGTTCGGACGGAGACGGGTTGGTCCCACGCCCAGACGGTGCCCAGCTCGATCGCCGAGCTTAACGAGCGGGTCCTGCCGTCGGCGGTGCGCGCGGACGGGGACACGGTCTACGTGGCCAACCGGGGTGCGGGCACCGTCTCCGTCTTCACCCTGGACCGGGTGGCGCACACCCTGACCCGCGTCCAGGAGTTCTCCTGCGGGGGCCCGTGGCCACGGGACCTGGTGCTGGGCGGCACCCGGCTCTGGGTGGCCAACGAGTCCACCGACGTGGTCAGCGTCTTCGACCGTACGGCCCTGGGTGCCCCCCGGCTCGTCTCGGAGATCGGCGCCCCCAGTCCGACCTGCGTCGTGCTGCTGGAACCGCATTCCGCAGCGATAACGTGACGCCGTGACCACCGACCAGCTCAGGACCGGCGGGATCATCCTGCCGATCACCCGATGGGGAACCCCCGTCATGCATGCCCGCACCCGACCCGTGACCACGTTCGACGACGGTCTGCACACCCTCGTCCAGAACATGTTCGCCACCATGTACGCCGCCGAAGGGGTGGGCTTGGCCGCGACCCAGGTCGGGGTGGACCTCGCGGTCTTCGTCTTCGACTGCCCCGACGACGATGACGTGCGCCACATCGGGGTGGTGTGCAACCCGGAGGTCACCCTGCCCGAGGGCAAGGACCGCAAGCTCGACGCAGCGGACGAGGGATGCCTGTCGCTGCCCGGGGCCTACATGGAGCTGCCCCGACCCGACCACGCCACCTGCACCGGTCAGGACGTGAGCGGAGCACCGATTGCGGTGACCGGCACGGGGCTGCTCGCCCGCTGCCTGCAGCACGAGGCCGACCACCTGGACGGGACGGTCTTCGGCGACCGCCTCTCGGGCCGGGCGCGCAAGAAGCTGTTTGCCCACCACCGTGACCGGGCGCACACTTATCCCGACGACTGGCCGGTGTCCCCGCGGGTCTACGACGAGGACGACTTCGACGACGAGGACGAGGACAGCGCCGACCGCGACAGCGTGTAGCAGGCGATCGCCGTCGCCGCCGCGACGTTGAGCGAGTCGATGCCGGCCGACATGGCGATGGTGGCCCGGACGGTGGCCCCGGCAGTCCAGCGGTCCGACAACCCGGCACCCTCCGTACCCACCAGCACGGCCACCCGGTCCTCCGGAGCCAGATCGGCCGCCACCTCGGCCAGGTCGACCGCGTCGGGCTCCAGGGTCAGTGCGACGGTCCGGAAGCCGGCGTCGGCGAGCAGCTCGGGCGCGTCGTGCCAGTGGTCGAGCCGGGCCCAGGGCAGGGAGAAGACGGCTCCCATGCTGACCTTGATGGCCCGTCGGTAGAGCGGATCGGCGGCTCGGGGGGCTAGCAGCACCCCGTCCCAGCCGAGCCCGGCGGTGTTGCGCACGATCGCGCCGACGTTGGTGTGGTCGACCACGTCCTCGATCATCACCAACCGGTTCAACCGCAGCAGGTCGGCCACACTGTGCCGCTGTTCACGGTGCAGCGAGGCCAGGGCTTTACGGTGCACGTGGAACCCGGTGACCTCCTCGGCCAGAGCTTCGGTGACCAGGTAGACGGGCACGTCCGGCCAGCCCCGGGTGACGTCCTCGAGACCGGCCAGCCAGCGCTCCGCGAGCAGGAACGAACGGGGCCGGTGTCCCGCCTCGACGGCGCGGCGGATGACCTTCTCGCCCTCGGCGATGAAGAGTCCCCGTTCGGACTCGAGGTGCCGACGCAGGGAGCCTTCCCGCAGCCGTACGTAGTCCGACAGGCGCTCGTCGTCGGCCCGGGTGATCCTGGTGGTGGTCATCCCGTACGCGCGTCAGGCGGCGCGACGCGACAGCTGGGCCAGCAGGGCGACCAGCCGGTCGCGGACCCGGACCGCCCGTCGGGGGTCCCCCCCGGCGAGGACCCCGATGAGCACCCCGTCGACCTCGGCTGTGGCCGGCGTCCAGGCCGAGGAACCGACCGCGTCGTCGGCCCGGACGCAGAACACCCGACCGGACTCCGCTTCCCGGGCGGCGGCGGCGTTCACCTCCGGGTTGTCGGTCGCCACCAGGGCGTACCAGGCTCCGGTCAGGTCGCCGGCCCGGTAACCACGCGGTTCCCAGTCGATCCGGCCCTGCTCGGCCAGCCGGGCGGGTCCGGGCGCCAAATCGGGCGCGATCACGGCCACCACCGCCCCGGCCTCGAGCAGCAGCGGCAGCCGTCGGTGCACCACCGCGCCGCCGCCGACCACGACGACCCGGCGCCCGGCCAGCCTCAGTCCGGCCAGATAGGGCTGTTCATCCGTCCGGCGGATACGCATCACCACCCCGCCATCCTTGCTCGGTGACCCGCACCGGACGTGGCTGTCCACCTCATGGTCCGCAAGTTTGCAGCCTTGCTCTCGACCCAGGCAAGGGTCTAGCCTTGACGAATGGCCTTCGTTCTCACCGTCGACCAGATCGACTCCCGGAGCTCTGGCGATCTCGTCCAGGACACCGTGGCCCGGCTGGCCGACGTACCGACCGTCCTGCCGTTCACCCGGACGGTCGGAGATGAGTTCCAGGGTCTGCTCGACACCGCAGTGTCAGTGGTCGATGTCATCCTCATGCTCATGCGAGCAGCTCAGTGGCACATCGGTCTGGGCATCGGTTCGGTGCAGCGACCGTTCACCGAACCGGACCCCCGGGCCGCGCGGGGGGACGCCTTCCTGGCCGCCCGGACGGCGGTGGAACGAGCCAAGGTCGAGGCCAGTCACCTCGCCGTGAACGCCGTCCGGCCCGAACCGGTGGCCGACGACGTGGAGACGGTCTTCCGCCTGGTCGGGGCGTTACGTGGCAAGCGCACCGACCAGGGCTGGGAGGTGGTCGACCTGCTGAGCTCGGGCCACACCCAGCAGCAGGCCGCCAGCCGACTCGACATCACCCGCCAGGCCGTCAGCCAGCGTGCGCACACCGCGGCCTGGACCCTCGAGCAGTCTGCGGTCCCCACCCTGGTCCGACTGCTCGACCGGGCCGACGAGGCCGTGTCGTGACCGGCTGGGGACTCGCCGCCCTGTTCGTCTGGCTGCTCGTCAGCCTGGCCGGCCTCTGGTGCTGGCTGCCCGGATGGGCCCGCTGGCTGGACCGCACTGCGGCGCTGATCGGCACCCTGGCCGGATCCGTGGCCCTGACCGCTCTGGTGGCCCTGTTCGGTGCCCTCGGGCCACCCCTGCCCGCCCCGTGGTCCTGGGTCGCGGTGGGCCTCGCCGGGGTCGCGGTGGTGCTGAGTGGCGGCGCCGTCGTCGTCAGCCTGCTGACCTTGGCCAGCACCCCGACCCGTTCCTCGGCCCGGGCCCAGCGCACCGTGCTGCGCGGCGGGACCTGGATCGGCGCGTTGGAGCGGCTGGGCATCCTGGCCACCATCCTCGTCGGCTGGCCCGAGGGGATTGCGGCCGTCGTCGCGATCAAGGCGTTCGCCCGCTATCCCGAGCTCAAGACCGCACAGGAGAGCGGGGCGATCGAGCGGTTCATCATCGGCACCTTCGCCAGCCTGGGCTGGGCCGCAGCCTGCGCCGGAGTGGCTCTGGTGCTGCTGCGCTGAGGCCTGGCGCCCCGCCTAGAGTTGCGCCGTGCCCGCACTCGGAACCCTGGACTGGCGGCCGGCGGCGGAGCGACCGGACCTCCTCGCCGCACCGGTGGCCGCCCTGATCCAGGCCCTGGGCATCGACTGCCACGCCGCTGCCATCGATCCGTCCCTGGCCGACACGGGTGCGTTCTGTGCGGCGTACGAGGTGGCCCTCGACCAGTCGGCCAACTGCGTCGTCGTCGCCGGCCGCCGGGGCGAGACCACCACGATGGCCGCCTGCCTCGTGCTCGCCACCGACCGCGCGGACATCAACCGGACCGTCCGCCGGCATCTCGACGCGCGCAAGGTCTCCTTCGCGGCCATGGAGGACGCGGTCCGCGACACCCAGATGGCGTACGGCGGCATCACCCCGGTCGGCCTGCCTGCGCCCTGGCCCATCCTGGTCGACACCGCAGTGGCCGGGCTCGACCACGTCGTGGTCGGCAGCGGCATCCGGGGCAGCAAGCTGCTCATTTCCGGGCCGGCCCTGACCGAGCTGCCGTACGCCGAGGTGCTGTCCCTCCGGATCAGCCCGGCCGGTTGACCATCGGACCCGCCGGCTGACGATCAGACCAGCAGGTTGACGATCGCCGCTACCCCGACGGTCACGATGACCACCCGGTACACGGTCGGAGGGATGCGGCGTCCGACCCGCGCCCCGACCTGCGCGCCCAGCACCGAGCCGACGGCCAGCGCGGCCACGATGGGCCAGCTGACCTGGGAGATGACCACGAACACCACGCCGGCGACCGCGTTGGCGATCCCGGTCAGCACGTTCTTCAGACCGTTGATCCGGGGCAGCGTCTCGGACAGCGCCACCCCCATGATGGCGATCACCAGCACGCCCTGGGCGGCCCCGAAGTAGCCGCCGTACGCTCCGGTCACCACGATCGCGGCGAACAGCCACCGCGGCCCGTCCGCCGGACCGGCCGGGGTGCCGAGACGCTCGCGTCGGGCGGCCACCCTCCGGGAGAGCCACGGGCCGACCACCACCAGCACGCAGCCCAGTCCGATCAGCGCCGGCACGATCGCGTCGAACGCCTCCGACGGCAACCGGAGCAGCAGCAGAGCGCCGCCGACGGCCCCGAGAAGGGAGGCTATGCCGTAGCGGAGGATCCGCCCCCGCTGACCCACCAGCTCCTGCCGGCTCGCGAGGGCGCCGGAGATGGACCCCGGCGCCAGCCCGATGCTGTTGGACACGTTGGCCAGCAGCGGCGGGACCCCGAGGGCCAACAGGGTGGGGAAGGTGATCAACGTCCCTGTGCCGACCACCGTGTTGATCAGGCCGGCCGCGCCGCCGGCGAAGAACAGCAGCAGCAGGTCGGTCCAGCTCACCGCGGCGCGACGGTCTCGCTCTCAGCCCCGGCGGGGGTCGGGTCCGGCGTCGTCGGCGCACCGTCGGAACTGGTTGGACCCGCCGTGACCTGGGGCACGGCCAGCGAGGCCGGCCGGGGCTTCTCCAGCTCCTGAGCGGCCGAGATGGCCTGCTGGACGGTGCGCTCGGAGCGGGCCTGGTCCTCGGCGTTCTGCTGGGTGATCTCGCTCTGCACGTCGATCTTGGCCGGTGCGCTGAACTTCCCGCTGACCCCGGGGGCGATCCCGGAGCTGATCTCACCGACGGCGCTGCCCAGGCCCTTGAGGGCGTCGTTCAGTTCGCTCGGCACGATCCAGACCTTGTTGGCGTCACCCTTGGCCAGGTTCGGCAGCATCTGCATGTACTGGTAGGCCAGCAGCGCCTGGTCCGGCTCGCCGGCGTGGATGGCCCCGAACACGGTGGTGATGGCCTGAGCCTCACCCTCGGCCCGCAGCATCTGGGCCTGCCGGTCGGCCTGGGCCCGCAGCACAGCCGCTTCGCGGTCACCCTGGGCTCGCAGGATGGCCGACTCCTTCTCACCGCCGGCGGACAGGATCTGCGACTGCCGTTGACCTTCGGCGATCAGGATCGAGGCCCGCTTGTCGCGCTCGGCGCGGGCGCCCTTCTCCATCGCGTCGCGGATGGTGGCTGGCGGCTCGATGGCCCGCAGCTCGACCCGGTTGACCTTGATCCCCCACTTGCCGGTGGCCTCGTCGAGCACGATCCGGAGCTTCTGGTTGATCTCCTCGCGGCTGGTCAGCGTCTGCTCCAGGTCCAACCCACCGATGATGTTGCGCAGCGTGGTCATGGTCAGCTGCTCGATGGCCTTGATGTAGTCCTGGGCCTCGTACGCCGCCCGGACCGGGTCGATGATCTGGAAGTAGATCACCGAGTCGATGCTGACCATCAGGTTGTCCTCGGTGATCACCCCCTGCGGCGGGAACGGGACGACATTCTCACGCATGTCGAGGTTGTAGCGGACCTTGTCGAGCACCGGGACCACGAGGTGCGGACCCGGGTCGAGGGTGCGCTGGAACTTACCCAGCCGCTCGACCACCCCGACACGTTGCTGCCGGATCACCTTGATCGTGCTGGCAATGAAGAAGATCACCGCCAGCGCGATCACCAGGGCGACGATGATGGACGTCGGGTCATTCACGGTGGACTCCTAAGGGACGGGAAGAAGGACTCACGAGAGCCCTAGGTGCTTGGGGTAGACGACCGCTATAGCCCCGTCGATCTCGTAGACCTCGATCTCGGTGCCCTGCTCGATCACGACATCGGCGGAGAAGGGCCGGGCTGACCAGCTCTGACCGTCGACCTTGATCTCGCCGCCGTTCTGGTCGATCATCGAGGTCGCGCGCCCGCTGCTGCCCACCATGTTCGAGGTGGCCGAGCGGTAGCCGGGCATGGTGCGCACCTTGGCCAGCAGGCTCGGGCGAAGCAACGCCAGGGTCCCGGCGCTCACCCCGGCCGCGACCAGGATCTGCAGCCACCACAGGTCGGGTGCGACCACCGCGACCCCCGCGCCGGCCAGCGCTCCGACCGCGAGCATGATCAGCACCAGATCGAGCGACAGCACCTCGGCGACAGCCAGCAGGAACGCCAGGCTCAGCCACAGGGCCCAGCCGTGATCCCCCAGCCAGTCGGTCAAGTTCACTGTCCGCCCACTCCCCTTTGTCGTCTTTCCCTCCATGGTGCCAGAGGGGTCCGCGTGCAGCGGGGAGCAGCGGGGCGGGTCAGAGCGCGCGGGCGGCCCAACGGCCGTCGGCCTCGGTCAGGTCGAGCGGCATCTCGAAGGTCGAGGTGAGGTTCTCCGCGGTCAGGGTGTCCCGCAGCGGACCGGCGGCGACCACCCGGCCCCGTTGCAGGAGCAGGGCATGGGTGATGCCGGCCGGGATCTCCTCCACGTGGTGGGTGACCAGTACCGAAGCGGGCGCGTACGGGTCCAGGGCCAGCTCGCCCAGGGTCTTGACCAGCGACTCCCGGCCGGACAGGTCCAGACCGGCGGCGGGCTCGTCGAGCAGCAGCAGCT
>JAABUN010007356.1_pt1 | contig 11929 bp, 11 predicted proteins | sample 5559311 | NCBI WGS metagenome assembly JAABUN01 (sample SAMN10711877, study PRJNA513370) | rock metagenome | isolation source: Antarctica rocks | place: Antarctica: Victoria Land, Siegfried Peak sud | reverse complement strand
GTCGTGAACAACCACCGGATTAACAGGAGTTCCCCTCAATTAACAGCCGCCACGCCGAGCGCGCCACCGAAACCTCAAACTGGTCGTATGCAGTTACCCGCCCAACGACTTTGCCTCAGCCCTGGCTGAACTACCAGCTGCGCAAAATCATCAAGAACCGAGGCCACTTCCCAGGCGATGACGCTGTGACCAAACTACTCTGGCTCGCGATCCGCGACATCGAGGACAAACGCGCCCGAGAACGCGCGAAAGAAGCAGGCCGACCACGAACCGCGAACCGCAAAGCCGCCGGCAAACTTGTCGAAGGCGCCACCGTCCAAGGCTGGAAAGCAGCCCTCGGAGCCCTCGCCATCACCCACCCCGACCGGCTCGCACAACACATCACCTAAACAACCGGAACCCACTTACACAGAAAACTTGACAAGCTCCTTGCTGACCCTCGCCGCCCGCGGCACACGCATGGTCCGACCCGAGCGCAGGTGACCCGACGGTCGTCCCAGGCACCGGGCGAGGGCTTTGCGCCCCGCGATGTAGATGGACCGGTAGATCGCCTCGTGCGACAACCTCATTGACGCGTCCTCCGGGTAGGTGCGGCGCAACCACTGGGAAATCTGCTCTGGTGACCAGTCCTGTCCCAGTTTGAACGCCACCACGATGAGCAGCATAAGGTTCACGTCCAAGCGCTGCGGCTTGGGTCGCTTCGCCAGCGAGACTGCCCTGTGGCCTGCTTTCACGGCCCTGTAGTGCTCACGCCCACCGTTACGGCGGATCTCCCTCGAGACCGTCGATGGCGCACGACCCAGGTCCGCAGGGATGACCGCTGCTGAGTGGTCTGCGGCGATGCCACGGGAGATTTCTTCCCGGTCAGCCGTCGACAGGTGATGGTCGCTGCGTTTCGGTGCCGGTCGGCGGATACCGCCGGATCGCAACAGGAAGTTGCGCACTTTCTGATTGTTCGTCCCCAGATCCCTGGCGATCGTTCGTAGCGAGTCCCGTTGCCGCCACTGCTCCCAAAGCTGATCCTGCTGCTCAACCGTGAACCCATAGTCACGCACCACCTCAACCACCTGCCAATCATTGATCACGGGCGGTGCGTTGACCGGTTGAGACCGCCGTCCTTTTTGTACGGCAGTCCCGCCGGTGGTGTCGAGTGCCCGAAGATGACCGGTATTTGGGGCAGTCGACGACCTCTCCGCGCCGACTCGCCCGCGACGAATGGGCGCCGGCGCTCCTCCAACAACAGGACCCACGCGGAACACCAGTGCACTCGATCCTCACCGTTGGCGCGATCGGAGCAGCAGGACTACGTGGATCAGCGCTCTTCAATTGGGGACCGACGACACTGTCTTCATCCCCTCCGTCCTCATACTCGCCACCTACCTCCTCGGCACAGCAGCCGCCGTGCGCCTGTTCACCGGAAACCTACGCCTCCTCGCATCAACCGCGATCGCCCGCCTACTTCTGACAGTGCCTTTCGCAGGATGGCACCTCCTACTCCCGCCCGCAGTCGCAGCGGCAGTCCATGCCCTGCATCGGATTCAACGCACGCCCACACCCCCAATGATCACCCACCGGCCGGTCGCCCCCGCAGCGACCCTGGCGTGAACCCAAAAGACCGATAACGATCCTCCATAGCCTTCCTGTAAGCCGATTAATGAGCGGATGATTTCCTCGGGCGGGCGAAATGCGTCACTGTGGGCAAGTGAACCAGTGTGAAATCGGACTTATTGCTCGCGCGCCACGCAATTGCTGATTCAGGTTCATGAGAGCCTGATCTCTATGAAACGCCGCGATCCCGATCCCGTCGGTAACGAACGGACCACCCTGGAACAGTTCCTCGACTACCAGAGGGCGACACTGCTGCACAAGACCGACGGCCTAACGGCTGACCAGATGCGTCAGCACCTGCCGACATCAACGCTTACTTTGGCCGGGCTACTCAAGCACCGTACCGCCGTCGCCTGTCATGCGTGGCAACGACAGCGGGCAGATTCGTGGGGTCCGTCCCATTTGTGACGATGTCTTCAGCGAGGCTGACCAGCCTCTTGCCCTGCTGTTTGCCGAGCGTGAGATAAACCTGCTGCTGCGAGGACTGCTCCTCTCCAAGTCGAGCGTTACTCATATCAAGCAACAGGTCGGTCAGCGGAATCGGGACGGTTTGGTACATGGTTCCCCCAGGGAAAATACGCTCACTGCCGGAGTCGGTTCCCATCACTCTAGTGAGCAAGGGGTTTCGTGGCCACCACCGCCGCGGTGTGGCGGCTAGGCCAGTCCGGCACCCCTACGCTGGTAATGCAAAACCATCAAGAGCTAGGATCTCGAGTCCTAGCGTCATGGTCAGGAGAGGTGGCTGGCTGAGGTTTCCCTGCTGGTCGTGAAGTCCTCTTCGTTCATAAAGTGACAGTATAAAAAGTGCTCCTTTGGATCTTTCTTGAGTCCTTCACGCAACCACAGCGGGTTGGCACCATTCCAGCAAGCAATCTCAATGTGGACGCGCGCGATCTTCTTGACCAGTTCCACTACGCGGAACAGATCCGTGTCACACGAGAACACGATCATCGCGTCGTACTTGCTGAGCATGGCCGATTCCACGAGGTCCACCGCGAGAGACATCGATGCCCTTTTCCTGAACCAGGAATTGGTTCGGATCGGTGTACGGGAAGCGGTAGGTCAGGTCTCGATTCCGCAGCGTCACACGTGAGTCAACACCCCATGCTTGTGCCTGGATATCGAACGCGCTAGCAAGAGTTGGCTGATGTTCAGGCACAGGACGTCCGCGGTAAACCCTGATGCCGGTCAGCTGCGATAGACGGCGCCGATTCGCGACGATGCGCTCCCCCAACACAACCGGGTTGAACGCTGTCTCGTGAACCGAGGTTCCATATGCGGCGTACTGGCCGAGCCCTGTGCGGTCAGTGTTTTGGTGGACTTATCCCGGGAAGGTGGAGCTCAAAGCCGTCCACCTGGGGGTGAACCGCCAACACAAACCAGTGCGGCCGCAGAACGTCATGCTGGATATAACGCATTTAATTAGCGATCCTCGTTTTGAATAGTCTGGTTCTTATTATCGAGAATCAAGAGGACGACAGAAAAAGCATCAAACAAAAGTATGAGACTAATGTTCTCCATTCTTGCATTGGTAAAGAAGATGAACAAAACGAGTAAAAAACTGAGTAAAAGGACAATCGCGATTAAACTGTTTCGCCCCCGAGATATAGGCGTAGGTGCTACTTTGGATATCTTTAGAGATGCGATGGCTCGATAAACAATCAGTACACTGAGAAACACGATACCGTAATCTGTAAATTGATTCCGAGCGCCAGCACCAGCCTCTCCTACAACGAAGTAGTTAAGAACACTTGCACATACTAGTGCCACAACAACCCATGCCCAACGTTTCTTTACTCTACACATTTTACCTATTCACCTACAGGGGTCCACCTAAATTCATAAGATGCCTCACTTTGCCTACGAACGCAGCTTTACAAGCCGCTGAGACATAACGAGGTTCCTAAGAAAGCTCCTCCGCCTATGGCATTGGACGCGGCTTGGCTTCCCGGAATCCCTCGGTAGAGGGCATAACGTGTCGTGGCTACCGCGCCGATCCTCGTAAAAGCTAGTGGCCCCAAGGCGTAACTGACATACGATAAGCGACAACCAAACGTGTTTCCTGGGTTTCCTGACAAATCGGAGTAGCTCGCACCAGGTACGCTACTTCCAAAGTTCCCATTGTATGGCGTGCCGTCACAACTACTGTCAAATTGGCATGTAGCTAAGCCGAGTGGATCGCTGTTGTTGATGGGGTCATTGGCTGCGAATGCGTACCTGTTGGCGTTCAGCGGGTCGAGGGGTGCGTCGAGGGTATCTTGCTGTGTCCAGCGCCCGGTGGTGGGGTCGTACCAGCGTGCCCCGTATTTGACCCATCCGGTGGAGCGGTCTTGGAGTCCCTGTTTGAAGGTGTAGGGGTTCTGCGGTTTGCCGTTTCCTCCTGAGTCCTTGGTGAGCGTGGGGACACCGTAGGGGTCGTAGGTGTAGGCGAACGCGGTGTAGGAGCCGCTGGTGATCAGGGCGGCGGGGTTGCCGGTGCCGTCGAAGATGTAGAGCGATGCGAGTCCTGAGCTGGTGCGCAGGATCAGCGGCGCCCCGGTGACGGGGGCGTGCTCGACGTAGGCGGTGGAGTTGTCCCGCTCGACTTGCTCGATGATCGGCAGGCCTTGGGCGTCGGTGCGCCCGTACACGAAATCATAGTTGCCGCCCTGGGACTTCTGGGTCAGCATCTCGTTCTGCGTCGTGCCCGCGTACGTCTTGGTGTACTGATTGCCGTTCTTGCCCGATGCGAGCATCTGATCAGCACCGCTGTAGGTGAACGTCTGACCAGGTGCGGCCGTGAGATTGCCGGTGCCATCAAACGTGTACCCGGCGGTCGTGATCTGATTTGCCGGGTTGAACGTGAAATTCGTCGCTGGCGTCGTGCCGCCGCCCGAGGTGAGCCTGTTCCCGCGGGCGTCGTACGTGTAGGTGTACGTGGTGGGGGCGGGGCCTCCGGTGACGACGGCATTGGTGAGGCGTCCTGCACCGTCGTAGGTGTAGTTCGTGACCGCTCCGGTGAGGTTGTCCTTGACCCACTGGATCTTGGAACGGTCCTGGGCCGCCGTTGTCGGGCAGGTGGGGGCGGTGGATCCTGCGGAGTAGCAGTACGACAGGTCCACAACCTTCGTGTTGCTGGTGTTACCGGAACCCTGCTCACCGATGACCCGGGTGACACGCCCAGTGGTGTCGTACTCCGTCTTCGTGTGCGCCGCCCAGGTCGTGCGATCCGGGTTGGCCTGCAACCACGTGTCGGTGCGGCGTCCCCGGTCATCGGTCGCGAACGCGAGGGTCTGCGGGGTGCCCTCGTTCAGGTAGATCAGCTCCGTGGGTGTCCCGGAAGCATCAAACGTATAGGTGGTCGTCCCACGCGAGTCGGTGGTCGACGTCAAATTCGATGCTTTGTCGTACCCGTAGGTGATGGTTCCGCCGCCGGCGGTGTTGGACCGACTGGTCAGGCGACCCATCTGGTCGTACCCGTACGACGTTGTGCCCTGACCATCCACGCGAGTTAACGTCTGGCCGTCGTCGTTGTAGGTGAAGGAGACCGTCGGTGTGCCGTCGGAGAAGCTGGTGCCGGTGAGGCGTCCGAGGACGTCATAGGCGTAGGTGAGGGTCACGCCGCGGCCGTTGGTCGCGGTCTTGGGCTGCCCGAACGCGTCATAGGTGAAGTTCCGGACCCCGAGCGAGGACCCGGTGACCGGGGTCGTGGAGGCGAGTTGCTTCGTCGTCGCATCGTAGGCGTACCTGGTCGCGTTCGCCCCGTTGCCCGGCGCCAGCGCGGTGGCGACGGTGCCGTCGGTGTTGTAGGTGAGCTTTGCCTCCGCCGCCAGAGCGTCCGTCGAGGACATTGCATTACCCGCACCGTTGTACGTGTAGAGAGACTTACTTCCCGAGTCGTCCGTCGTGGAACTCGCCAAATACTTCGTGCTCGCCGCCGTGTTGGCGTACTCGGCCTGCCCGGTCGCACCACCGGAGGACTTGGACGCCGTCAACGACTGACCCGTGTTGGATCCGTACGTGTTCGTCGTCGTACCGGCGGTAGTCCCGGAGCCCTGCGTAGCGGTAAGGGTATCGAAATCACCCGTGTAGGTCGTCGATTGCGCCCGCCCCATCGGGTCGGTCACCGCGGTGACGGTCTTGTTCGCAGCGATCGTGTACGTCGTCCGCGGAACAGCCGTCACAGCAGAAGCCAGATTGGTGTTCGGGCCAGCGACCAGGGTCTGCGTCGCGGAGGGGTAGGCGATACGTGTCACCGAGTTACCGGGAGATCCGGCGCTCTGGTTCACCTTCTCGACCTGCGTCAGTTTCCCGGCCGTGTCGTAGGTGAAGTTCGTCCGCGCCCCGGTCGGGGTGATGACCGAGCTGATGCGCTGGTTCACGTACTCGAACTTCGTTTCCTTACCGGCCGAGTCCGTGAACCCAGTGAGCGTCCCCTCATACGGGTCGGTGTCAATCGTCGCCTTCCGGGTCATGCCGGCCGAGGACTGACTGATCGTTGTGATGGAGCCACCGGAGTCATACCCGAACGTCGCTGTGCGGGCCTCGAGCGGCCCGGCCGTGGACGTCACGGACGCTGGGCCTGGTCCTGTGTAGGCGATGGTCGTGGTGTTGCCGTTTCGGTCCGCCATCCCGGTGGTCTTGCCGTCCGTGTTGAACGTGGTGACCTCACTGGTTGTCCTAGAGGTCAGCGTGTACCCAGTAGTTGTCTTCACCAGGTCCGCCTTCACACCCGCCGGCGGGGTGAACGCAGTCGTAGACCCATTGACGGAGGTGAACACCGTCGAGTACCCGTCCCCTCCGGTGTAGAGGACACCGTTGCTGACCTGGGACAGAGTCGCAGCCGAACCGATCGAAAGTGACCAGCGGGCCGGAACATTCGTTGGCGCAGTATTCTCCGCTCGCGAGTTGAACACCAGACCGATCCCAGTGGACCCGTTCACATCCGGCAGCGCCAGGGCCCCGACCGAAACATTGAGGTTGCCGGTGGCGACATCGACGTTCGCGCTCACCCGGTCACTGATCGGAATTGGCAGCGCTGTCTGCCCCGGCCGGGCGCCCAGCAAGCCAATGGTTGCCTGAGAACTCGCCGGAGCTGTAGGGATAGCAGCGGCCGCAGGGCCAGCGAAACTGATCACCATGGCAAGAGCGGCAACAGCAGCAATCACGCCCCGCCCGAAGGGCAGAACCCCACCGGTAGCGGCAGATGATGATAAGGGCCCGAATTCTGAGCGCGAAAAATTAGGTGAATGGACCATGGGGAGTGAGACCTCGATCAGTCAGAAAGCGCAGAGCGCGCTAGTGATGCCGCTAACCGTACCCGGCAGCTAACAGAAGCCCTATAGGCAGCCAAACGGCTTTGATAACGATCTGGTAACGTATTGATAGTGCACCGGCTGTGCTCTCTGCGACGGACGGCACTGCCCCAATCAGGCTGAAGCAAAACGCAGGACCATTCCCGGGTCGGAGCGCCAGCGACAAACCAGGCAGGACAGTAGTAGCGGCCGACGTCGACGGTTATTGTCCAGTACACACAGCTAACGGGCAGGGGCATGTCCTCGTCATACAGCCTCGTGGTGGCCCGGCAGATGCAGCGATGGGCCAGGGCCGGCGTCACCATCGCGGGCGCTTAGTTCTGAAAGAAGCGCCGTGCCTCGCCGGAGGCGTGGACTGTGCTGGCGGTACGATAAATCGAGGAAGGGCACTGACCGCCCTGGGTGTTTCCCCCATTCGCTCAGCCCCTCGCCAGTGTCCTTCCTGTCTGCCCCCCATCTCAGCGCCGTGACCGCTTCAGACCACGACGGGCCCCCCTCCATTAGCCCGGGCTAGGACGCTTGGCCTCTACGTCGTGGTGTCTCCCCCGGTCTGGGCAGGTGGCGGGGTGATCCGTTCCAGCAGCCCATCGTAGGCGCCCTGCAGTGTGGCGATGTGCGTGCGGGCGCTCACGAGGTCCCGTGCCGCGTCAGCAGCCTCCTGGGTGGCTCTCTGCAGATCCGCCCTAGCCTGCTGCAGCTCCTCGTCCTGATTCCTTAGCCGTTCCTCGAGCGCCGTTACCTGTGCAGTGAAGTCCGCGACCAGGGCGTCTTTATCGGTGGCGGCCTGGTCAAGCGTGTGAGGGTCGAGCATCTCTAGAGTCGGGGCAAGGGTCGGCTGAGCATTCTGCTCGGTGGTTGCTGGCTCATCTACGACCAGCACACCCCGAGCAGGACCAAACACCCTTACAGAAAGAGCCGTGAGCAGGTAGGCGGGGACAGAGGCGGCAGGGCACAGGCCCTGCCGCCTCTGCGCGGACCCCACGCCTGCTGCTAGACGTTCAGCGGACCGCACTTCCAGTTGACCTTCTGATTCCGGCCACCGGCCAGCAGGAAAATCACGCCCGAAAAGCTTCACATCAAGGCAGAGGTGTGTTCCCAGCGGCAGGGCAAGAGTGCTGCCTGGCTATTTTCCTCGTCCCACTCGTCCCACAAACTCCGAGTCGTCAATGCATCTTCCGGTTCACCCGAAGCCGTTTACGCTGCCTCGGCTCCGGGGGTAGGTTGGCATTCCCTAGCGCAGTGCGATAGCCCGCAGCGGGCGTGTCACTGCCCAGGGTTTCTGTACGATCCCGTCTAGACGGGGCGCATCTTCTGCGGTCCGTGCAAGGAGAGATAAACATGGCGCAGAACCTGAATCAACCCGTAACCGATGACAGCATCAAGGTCCGTCAGCTCAGTCATTACCAGTTCAGCTGGGTGGCAGGTGAGCCGGGCCAACCAGGGTCCTGGACCCTTCAACTGGTCCTCGATCAGGGCGCATGGGAAGAAGTGCTCACGATTGACGCTGATGATGCTGACAACCTGCAAGATCTCCTCTCGACTGCAGAGACGGTGTACTACGACGTGCAACGCCGGACGCTGATGTTCGGCACCACCTCGGCAGGGCACCCCTGAGGAACCAACGAATCTGTACCACCGTGCAGACTAAACAGAGCGAGCGGATGACACCAAATACACTGATCCGCGGCACAACGATGAACGATGGAGGAAGCGAGTTGCCAAAGTTCGCCTCATCCATTGTTTTTCAGCCCCTCTTGCAGGAATGACGAACGACGCGACCTGATTGGGCCACGAAGCAAGCACTGAACGCCCAGCTCACCCGGCCAGGTAGCGTCGACAAAACATCGCCGAATACCGCTATGACTCACAGCAGAACGACGGCGTGTCGCCTCTGGACTGAGGGCTGTCCGAAACCGTTCGTTTACGGATGCCCTGATCGGTGAGCCGTAACGGTGAGTGGCACGGTTTTCACGCCGTGTCCTGCCTAAAGCCGATAGGAGAGGTGACAGGGCCGGAGCCCTGCCACCTCCAGCGCGTCTCCTGCCGACTGCTTGACACGTATCAGGACGCATTTTCAAGTGAACGCACTGCTACCCCAGCACCACAACCGGCCAGATCACACGACTGGATCTACCCATCGGCCACGTACTTTGTGCAACGCGCAGGGAGAAGTGTCGGCTGGCGGGACGAGCCACGTAGGCACAGAACAGTCCTCGCCCAGCCGATTCCCTCCCACGCCTCGCGACGCCGGGGTCGAGCCGTGCTGCCTCTTCAAAGGAGACTCGTTGCTGCGGGGATCAGATGTCAGCAGTCCGAGCCTGCTCGTGCCGACCAGTGTCAATGGCCAATAGGAACTGCCCGTGGGTGGCCAGCAGAATTGCCCGTTGATGGCCATGGAAACTGCCCGGTCATGGCCAACAGATCTGCCCACTTGGGGTTGGTGGCGTTGGCTATGGGGTGTTGAGCTGGTGTTAGGTCATTGTGGTGTTTCCTTTCCCGGCGAGGGCTTGGGTGAGTCGGATGGAGTCGCCGGAGGTTTGGCAGACGTGGGCGTGGTGCAGGAGTCGGTCGACGGTGGCTGTGGCGAGGGTTTTGGGCATGAGCTGGTCGAAGCCAGCGGTGGAGTGTTCCCGTTTTGGTGGATACAGGATTATGCCGCGAGTTCGTGAATAGATTTATATCCTAGCTCGATTTCTGTTGGTGTCAAATAGCCGAGCGTTGAGTGGCGCCGCCGGGTGTTGTAGTATCCTTCGATCCAGAGGAATGTTTCTCGGCGTAGCCGTTTGAGCGTCGGCCATGGCTTCGTGTGGATCAGTTCTTTCTTGTAAGTAGCGAAGAACGATTCAGCGACTGCATTGTCGTAACAGACCCCGGTGCGGCCCATGGATCGTCTGATATTGTTGTTCTTGCAGTAGTCGACCATTTCGTTCGAGGTGTATTGGGTTCCGCGGTCGGAATGGAATATAACTTCCCCGGCCGGTTGGCGCCTTTCAATAGCCATGCCCAACGCATTGGTGACCAGCTCGGTGCGCATGTGAGTGTCCAGTGCCCAGCCGACCAGGGCACGGGAGTGCAGGTCGATGACCGTGGCCAGGTAGGCCCACCCGTCCCAGGTCTTGATGTACGTGATGTCACCGCACCAGGCGATGTCCCGTGCCGGGGCTGTGAAGTCGCGTCCGATGAGGTCCGGCGCCGGGACGGGGCGCTCACCGGCCACGGTGGTGACTTTCCAGGCCTTGGGATGACGGCCCTTCAGCCCTGCGGTTTGCATCAGCCGGTGTACCCGCTTCTGGCCGATGCGCCAGCCAGTAGCTGTCAGGTGAGCCCAGGTGCGCCGCACTCCGGGGTTCCCATCCAGGTCCTGGTGGGCGGCCCTGATCTCCTCCAGCAGCTTCGCGTCCTCGAGGTCGCGGCCACTGGGAGAGTGCTGGCGCCACTTGTAATAGCCAGAGGTCGACACGCCGAGCTCGGCGCACATGAATGATACGTCGTATTCCTTGGAATCAGCCCAGTCCGCGATGGCAGCGAAGATCACTGCTGGCCTTTCGCGAACCAGGTCGACACTTTTTTGCGAACTCGAGTTGCATCTCGAGCTTCGCGTTGTCTTTACGGAGGCGTTGAAGTTCCGCACGTTCCGTTTCGGTCAGGGCTTTCTCGCCGGCATTGACGGCCGGCGGAGACACCTTTTTCATCCACTTCCTGATCGTCGTTTCGCTGATATCAAGTTTCTTTGCCACATCGGCGACGGTATACCCGCCCTCGATGACCAAGGCTACCGCGTCAGCCTTGTACTCATCCGTGAAACTTCTCCGCGTCGAACCCATGAAAACATCTTCCTTCAATTAGGAACACGGGCAAACCCTCAACACGTCCACCAAAGCGGGTACGCTCCAGTCTCCGTTATCGCGCTGTGGCTCGGCCACACCGACACACACAGCACCGACACCTACCTCCACGCCGACATGGCCATCAAGCAGGCCGCCATCGACCGCACCCGGCCACCCGGCGTGGCTCCCGGCACCTACAAGCCCGAACCCGACATCCTGACCTGGCTCACAGCCCTATGACTATGCCGAACACTCAACCAGAAAACCGCACGCTGCCGCACCACCACCAGCAGCATCGGCATAGTTCCAAGGTCGGCATAAGATATCTAATGCCGACGTCGGCATTAGATGTCGCCAACAAATTTCGCTCCGGGCCGGTTCGCGGTGAAGTCCCGTCGGACCAGATCCGGCATATCCGCAGCGGCCTTTGCATCAGCGCGGGTCGTGACCCGGAACGGGCGCGGCTGACAGGGCACCAGCACCTCCTGACGCATGATCTGGCGCACCAGCTCGGGTGAGCACTCCACCGACTCCGCGGCAAGATCAGCGTGGATCCGGCGGTACCCGTAGGTCCCATCGGAGGCGTCGAAGAAGGACCTGATCCTGCCTGCGAGTCCCTCCCGGCGGGCCGCTGTGGCTGACTGCGGGCGTTTCAACCATTGGTAATAACCCGAGGTCGACACCGTCAACCATCGGCACATGGCCACCACCGGGTTCGTCTCGGTCGGATCGTTTTTCTGGGAATCGATGTACTCATACTTGCTCACCACCGCTGCTCCCTCGCGATAGTCAAGCACTTGCTTTTTTCAGGAACGCCGTCTCAGCTTTCGACTCCTGGACCTCGCGCTCGAGCTCTTTCAACCGCGCCAGCTCCGGGACCGTCAACTCGGTCTCGGTCCCGCCGTGGGCCTGGCGGTACTTGGTCAGCCAGTTCCGCAACGTCTCAGGACCCACACCGTACGCGGTCGCGACGTCCCTTATCGGCTTCGAGGTGGAGATCACCTCCTGACACAAATCGTCCTTGAACTCCTGAGTGAAGCGTTGTCGCGAAGCGCTCATCCTGCAAGTCTCTCTTTCAGTAACACCCTCAGTTTAGGAGGGTCCACTGTCCGAAATCCCTAGGCCGCCCACTTTGCTGAGATGGACAAGGGGCCGCCACGGTTAGCTAAGTTGCTCCAGCTTCCATATTTTCCTTGTGGT
>JAABUN010007355.1_pt1 | contig 11930 bp, 10 predicted proteins | sample 5559311 | NCBI WGS metagenome assembly JAABUN01 (sample SAMN10711877, study PRJNA513370) | rock metagenome | isolation source: Antarctica rocks | place: Antarctica: Victoria Land, Siegfried Peak sud | reverse complement strand
CCGTGATTTCTGCCCACGAGACGAATCACGGGCTGAGAGCACCGCGCCACAACCACCCGATCCGGTCGTGAAGGTCTATCAGCCTGCCGCGTTCATTGATTGGATTGATGGGGGAGAATCGGGAAAGTAATGCGGTGGACTGAGAGCATCACCCTCCACGTTTCCGGCCTACCTAAACCTATCGGATACCGCCGAACGTCATACAAGGAGCCAAAACGAATGAGCGAACAGGACACGTCGCTTCCCGTCGTCGCGGTGCTGCTGCCCGCGTCCGTCCGACAGCAGGTAGTGCCGCCCGACGCCGAGGCGCACCTCGCAACCTTCGCACGGGTGCGCTACCCGGCGGGGGACACCCTCACGGCGGCGGAGGTGCTGACCCTGCTCGACGGCGCGGCGGCGTGCCTCACGGGGTGGCGCACGCCATCGCTCGCCGGCATTTTGCGCGACGAGCCGAGCGTGCGTTTCGTGGCGCACACGGCGGGGAGCGTGCGCCATCTCGTGCCGGACGACCTCCACGCACGCGGTATCCGCCTCTCGCAGGCCGCCGCGATGATCGCGGACGCCGTGGCGGAGTTCGCCGTCGCGCAGATGCTGCTCTGCCTGCGGCACCTGCACACCGCCGACCGTGCCTTGCACGCGGGCGGCTGGCACGACGACCCGGAGCGGTTCCGCGAGGGCGGGCTGCTCGGCAACAAAACGGTGGGCATCGTCGGCGTCGGGCGCGTCGGGCGCGACGTGATCCACCTGCTGCGGGCGTTCGGGAGCGCGATCCTCGTCTACGACCCGATGCTCGCGCCGGAGGACGCGGCCCGCCTCGGCGCGGAACCCGTCGCACTCGACGCCTTGATGGGCCGGTCGGACATCGTGACGCTGCACGCGCCCGTGCTGCCGCAGACGGAGCGGATGATTACCCGCGCCCACTTCGCCCGGATGCGGGACGGCGCGGTCTTCGTCAATGCGGGGCGAGCCATCCTCACGGACGAGGACGCGCTGTACGACGAACTGACGAGCGGGCGCATTTCCGCCGCCCTCGATGTGTTCGACACCGAGCCGTTGCCGCCCGATAGCCGCTGGCGCACCGTGCCGAACGCCCTCATCACGCCGCACATCGCGGGACACACGCGGGACACGCACCTCGCGCAGGGGCGGGCGATGATCGAGGAAATCCGCCGCTTCCTGCACTCCGAACCGCTCCTGTATGAGGTCACGGCGGCGATGCTGCCCGTGATCGCGTGATGCGGGCCTCTTGAAACGGTTTGCGCGATAATCGGCGGGGTCGTGTGCATGCGGTGCTCTCAGCCCGTGATTCGTCCGGCGGGGAGCAATCGCGGGCTGATGAAGGTTCACGATTGAATCGGGTAGTGGTGGGATGGTGCGCTCGGCCCGTCATCCCCGGACGACGGGCCGAGAGCACCATCCCACCCCGAAAACGCACACGACCCGAGCTGGTTTTTTTGAGGCTCATAAGCCCGCGCCACAGACTAACCGGCTCTGTCGTTACCTTCCATCAGCCCGCCGCCACCGTCGGTTTTCGTGGCGATGACGTAGGCAAAGTGGTCGCCGTAGGGTTCGGCACGACGCACGGCGAAACCGGCGTTTTCCAGAAGCCAGCGCAGATCGTCCGGGGTGTAGCGGTTGAAGGAGGCGAACATGCGCCACGCCGCCGCGTCGGGATCGCTCCCCGCCTCCGCTTGCCTCCGCGACTCGCCCATGAAGCCGAGGAACGACGCGAGCGACGAGCGCACCCACCCGGTGATAACGAGCGAACCGCCCGGTTTCAGCCCGTCGCGCACCGTGGCGAGCAGGCGGCGCGGGTCGTCGAAGAAGTGGAAGAAGAAATGCATGGCGATCACGTCCGCCGCCGCCGGGGGCAGGGCGAACTCCGGTGCGCCGAGGTCGGCCCGTCGCCACTCCGCTTGGGGGACGCCGAGGTGTTCGGCGTGGGCCAGCATCTCGCCGTCGCGGTCGTAGCCGACAACCGTGGCGTCGGGACGCAGGGCGACGACCTCGCGCAGCCACAGCCCCGGCCCGCAGCCGAGGTCGAGCACACGCGGTCCGAGGCCGAGCGGCACGAGGCACGTCTCCGCGATAGCCCCGCGCACGGCGGGCGGGAGGCGGCTCTCGTACGAACGGGCCATGAAGTCGAGGAACGACCCCGACGAGCCGAACGGTTGCGCGTCCGGGGTGTTCGGCGTGTTCGGCATATTCCGGTCGGTGCGCTCGCTCATCCTTCCCCCTCCGCCCCGATCACCGCCGCCTTGCGGTCGGCGTCGGTGTTCGCCCAGAGTGCGCCGCCAAGCGGCTCCGCCAAGGCGGTTTGCAGGGCGACGCGCTCCGGGCCGTCGAGGGCGTCGAGGCTCACGGTGCCGTCGAGCACGCGGCGCATCGCCACCGACTCCGCCGAGAGATCGCGCCAGCCGCGTTGGGCGTCGCGGTCTATGCGCAGGAAGACGGCGATCATCCCCTCGTAGCGGGCGGTGTCCGGCTGGTCGCCGCGCACACCGAGGAAGATCATCGCCACGCGCCGCCCGTTCGGCACGTCCGCTTTGTCCCGCGAGAACTGGATACCGGCCTGCGCCTGCGACCGTCCGTGCAACGCGCCCGCGTCGAAGAAGGCGGCGTCGCCGTCTATCACCACGGCGGTGAGCGTGACGCCCATGAACTCCTCGCCGCCGATGGCCCCGGCGAGGTTGAGGCCGAAGTGCATCGGCAGGGCATCGTACCCGTGATTCGGCGTGTCGGTCATGCGCGGCCCCTCCCGGTAGAGTGCGGAAGAATGCGGAACCTCCGTATAGCGGCAGTGTACCACCGCAGGTATACGGTCTCGCAGGCCGCGATACAATGGGAGCGCGGTGGAATAACGAAAGGTTGGAGACACGTGGAGCAGGCGACACGGGAACACGCGGAAACGGAAGAACAGGAATATCCGCCGCATTGGCAACGCGCATTCGGCGCAACGGACCCGCAGGTCGTGCTTCGTGCGTTGGACGAGGTACGTGCGAAGGTAGGCCCGCTCCCGTGGACGGACTCCACCGACATCATCCGCGACGACCGCGAAAGCGAGTTGCCGCGTGCGTAGCGGCTTCCCGCTCGTGGTCGTGGACGCTTGCCTTGTGATGAAGTGGTTTCTGCCCGAAGCGGGCGCAACGGAGGCGCGGTCCCTCCTTGCAACGTGGCTCGCGGGCAATGTTTCCCCGTTGCGCCCCTGTATCTCGTGGATGAGGTGGTGAGTGTCTTGCACAGAGCTGTGCAAGGAGGGGCAATCTCGCTGCACGACGCCCAACAATCGGTGAAGTTGCTGCCTCGCATCGTGCAGTTGTACTCCCCGCCGCTGTCCGATTACCCGCGTGCCGTGGAGATTGCCGCCCGAACAGGGCAGAAAATAGCCTACGATTCGCCCTACCTCGCGCTCGCGGAACGTGACCCGCGACATAGGTCTGATGGGCAATCTGCTGCCGCCCTACCTCGCGCTCGCGGAACGTGAAGGGTGCGACCTCTGGACGGCGGACGCCAAGTTCGCCCGCGCCGCCGCGCCGCTGTTCCCGCAGGTACATCTTGTTTGTGCCATAGCCGCCCGCGCCCTTGCCGCGCCGGGGCGAGCGCGTTACGCTTCTACTATGGCGAGGCGGGCGACGAAAGGGGCGGGGCAATGGCGACGACGGCACCGGGCGACGGCGACACAACGGGCGCGGGGCAGGTCATCTCGTGGCGGCAGGGGTTGGCACGCACGCCCGATCCCTCCTTCTGGGAGCACGCCCGCTGGTACGACATCCACATCAACTACCTCGAACCGCACTTCGCCGCGATGATTCAGGCCATCGTCTGGGCGGTGCCGCCGCTGCCCGTCAGTGCGGCGGTGGTAGACATCGGCTGCGGCGTCGGCACGCTCGCCTCGCGCTTCCACGCCGCGTACCCGGAGTTGACGCTGACGCTGCTCGACGCCGACGAGGAGAACATCGCCACCGCGAGCCGCAAGATCGGCAAGGGGGGCGTCGCCGCTGTGTCGCTCCCCTATCGCATCCATCCCGACCGAACCACCGCCCTGCCCGGTGCGCCGTACGCCCTCGCCCTGTCCAGCACGACATTCGGCGGCATCGTGGGCGAGGAGCAGAGCGAGGCGGGCTTCCGCACACGCCTCGGCACATTACTCCAGGCGGTATACTCCTCACTCGCGGACGGCGGTTGCCTCATCTACGGCGATTTTCTCACGGGCGGTATGGGAGTGCGCGAACACCTGATCGCCCTCGACGAGGCGGGCTTCGCGGACGCCGAATGCGTCTGGCGCGACGGCGACCTCGTGGTCGTGGGCGGGCAACGGCGCGGCATATAATACGAAGACCGTGTGAATACTCCCGCTACCACGATGCGGCATTGCTCACACGGTCTTGATATAAGTGCTGCTACATCAAAGCGTTCGGACTACGTAAAGAACGGAGGTGCGTACTACGCACCTCCGTTCTTTCATTTCATCGTTATTTCGCGTGTTGTGACCATCCTGTCGGCAACCTACTCAGGGCGTGACCAATTGCGGGGTCGCGCCGTTGCCCACGGGTAGGGGACGGAACGACAGGATGCGTGCGCCGTCTGTCCCTTCTGTCGCGTCGGGGGCAGGGGCGGTGATGGCGAACTCGTTGCCGTCGGGATCGGCGACGGGCGCGAATGCTCCCCACGGATACACCGTCGGCTCCGCCGCGAACACGTCCCGCGCCGCCAATTGCTCGTACGTCGCTCGATCTACCGCGAACGTCATCCCCGTGGATCGCCCGGTGAGCGGCGTCAGATCGTCACCCTCCGCGAGGGCAAGCGTGAGGGCCGTTCCCTCGGCCCCGACCTCGGCTCCGCCCGACCAATGCGCCCGGAGCGGGAAGCCGAGCGTACCACAGTAGAAGAAGATTGCCCGGTCGAGATCGCGCACGAAAACCAACACACTCTGCAACTGCGGCACCATCGCTCACTCACCTCACTACGGTCGCCCACCGGACACAGAACAAATGTACTACTCCTCGCGCCGGTTGTCAACAGGTGTACGTACAGTACCACGGCGGGATGCGGCGCGGCGACTGTGTACGGCGGTTTGCCCCGCGTTTTTGGGCATGGGAAGGGCTAAGACCCGTGACCGTTGGCGGTTGTCGGGGGTTAGCGGTATGGTTGCGACGCGGAGGGAGCGGCGGCGGGGTTAGCGTCAACCATTCTGCTGCGCTGCGGTGAGGCGAACGTGCGTCACGAGCAGCAGCCCGCCGCCGATGGCAACGGTGGCCTCCGCGCCGACGAGTTCGTTCGAGACGCCGAGGCTGTCGCCGAGCGCGAAGGTGGAGGGCAACGGGTAGCGCAACCCGCTCCCGGTCACGCCCGTGGTCGTCGCCGAGAGCGCGAACAGCGACACGTACTCGCCGGGGCGACCGCCGAGCGCGACCGACTCGCCGGGGCGGAGCAGCGTCACCGTATGGAGCGGGTCGCGCAGCGTGACGCGGGCGGGGGCGAGGGCGGGCAGTGCCAGCAGGAAGACCGCCGCGAGCATGTGGTCGTAGCGCGGCCCGCCGAGTACGCCGAGCGCGTCAATCGCCGTCGCGCCGCGCTCGACGGCGATGAGCAGGGCGAGATGGGTATCGGTGGCGTCTTTCGCGGCGGGGTGCGTCTCGGTCGGGACGCCCGCCGCCCGCAACCGTGCGACGGCCTTCGGCCCCGCCGTGTCGAAATCGCCCACGGCGAAATGGGGCCGGATATCGAGCCGTTCGAGCACGAGCACGCCGCCGTCCACGCCGATAAGCAGGTCGGCCCCCGCGCACTGCCCGCGCACGAAGGCGTCGTCCCCCGGTGGCCCCCCCGCCACGATCACCGCCCGCATGAACCCTGTCTCCCCCTGTATGGACATGACATGCGCACGACATGTGCCCGCCCGCACTGCCCCGTGTCCCGGCATGGTAGCATACGTATCGCGCCGCGAGGCGGCGGGTTGCTCGCCGCGCAGGGCGTATGCGTTCTCCCGCCGGTGGTCGTTGCGGGAGAAATGTGCGCCTAACCCCCCTGCGACCCGGAGGGTACCCCGCCTTCCCTATAGGGAAGGGGTGACGCACGGCGAGATCGAGGCGTATTGGGAAGGGCCGAATCTTGCCCTGCGTCACCCCCTCCCCTTCGGGGTGGGCGCATTCGGGACAACGAATACGCCCTGCTCGTCGCGCACCGCGTGTCGCCGCAAGAGACAGGAAAGAGGATATATGCCGATGCACGACCGTATCTTGCTCGAAGGGATGATCTTCTATGCGTTCCACGGCGTGAACCCCGAAGAAAAGGAGTTGGGCCAGCGGTTCGTCGTGGATATCGCCATGCACCGCGACCTGCGGGCGGCGGGTGCCTCCGACGACCTGACCGAGACGACCTCGTACAGTGCGGTCTACAAGCAGGTACGCGACCTCGTGCAGGGGGGGCCGTACGACCTGATCGAGCATGTGGCGGAGCGCATCGCGGCGACGATCCTCACGACGTATGCGGAAGTGGAGGCGGTGCGCGTCGCGGTGCGCAAGCCGGACGTGGCGATGAAGGGGAGTATCTTCACGCCCACGGGCGGCGTCGGCATCGAGATGTATCGGACGCGGGAGTAGCGCGAGAGTAGTGCGGGAATAGCGCGGCAAGCGGCTTGCGTTACTCCCGTCGGGACACGCGGAATAGCGGACAAAAATAACGGGGGTGGCGCGATGCCGATGATTACGGCGGTGGACGAGAAAACGTTCGAGGCTCCGGCGGGCAAGAAACTGACGCTTGCCCTCGAAGACGCGGGTATTGACATCCTGCACCGTTGCGGGGGGCTGGCGAAATGCACCACCTGCCGCGTGCAGATCATCGCGGGCGACGCGGGCGTGATGGGCGAGATGGAGCAGACGCGGCTCGCCCGCGAGGATGAGCTGGAGCCGAACACGCGCCTCTCGTGCCAGATGCGCTGCGACGGCGACCTGACCGTGAAGGTCTTCTACCACCTGAGCGCGACGGACTTGAGCGATCCCGGCCCGCGCCCCGAAGACTAGGCACCGCGACCCGCACGGGGATCGCCCGCCGCGCTCAATCTGAAAAGGAGATGCGGAATGGAGACGCGCATGGGCAGCGTCCGTACTGCCGACCTCGACATCGCCTTTGAGGAGAGCGGGACGGCGGGCGATCCTGCCATCATCTTGCTGCACGGCTTCCCGTACGACCCGCGTGCGTACGACGCGGTCGTTCCCCGGCTCGTGGCGGGCAGGAACCGCGTCGTCGTGCCGTACCTGCGCGGGTACGGGGCAACGCGCTTTCTGCGGCCCGACACGTTGCGCTCCGGGCAACAGGCGGCTCTGGGGCAGGACCTCGCGGAGCTGCTCGACGCCTTGGGCATCGAGCGGGCGGGCCTCGTCGGCTACGACTGGGGCGGGCGGGCCGCATGTGTCGTGTCCGCCCTGTACCCCGCACGGGTGCGTTTTCTCGTCTCCATCGGCGGCTACAACATTCAGGACATCGCCGCCGCCGCGACGCCCGCCGACCCCGAACAGGAACGCCGCCTCTGGTATCAGTACTATTTCGGCACCGAGCGCGGGCGGGTGGGCTTGGAGCAGAACCGGCGGGAGTTCTGTCGGCTCCTGTGGCGTCTCTGGTCGCCGACGTGGGCGTTCACCGAGGAGACGTATGCGGAAACGGCGCGGTCGTTCGAGACCCCCGATTTCGTCGCGGTCGTCATCCACTCGTACCGGCACCGCTACGGAATCGTCGCGGGCGATCCTCGCTTCGAGGCGACAGAACGGCGACTTGCGGAGCATCCCGCTATCACCGTCCCCACCCTCGTGCTGCATGGTGCCGACGACGGCGTCACCCCCGCCGCGACCACACGCAGCGAAGCGGGACGCTTCACGGGTCGTTATGCGTCCGAACTCGTGCGAGGCGTGGGGCATAACCTGCCGCAAGAGGCACCGGAGAGGCTAGCAGACGCGGTACTCCAACTGGGGGCGGAATCGCCCGCCTGACACAGGGAAGGTCGCGCCGCTTGCCATAGGCGAAGGAGCGTTCCGGTCATGCCGGATCTGAAGGTGCAGATAGACGCACAGGCCACCGCCGTGTTTCTCGTAGCGCATCTTGGTGAGCCGGTGGCGGATGTGACGCCGCTCACCGGCGGCTACTTCTCCCACGCCTTCGCATTCGCGTGGCGGGATGGGCAGTATGTCGTGCGCTTTGCCTCGGCACGCGAAAACTTCGACAAAGACCGCTTCGCCCACGAACACTTCGCCTCCGCCTCCCTTCCCATCCCCCGCGTACTCGATATCGGGACGACCGGAACCGAAGGCGAGTTTTTCGCCATCTCGGAGAGGGCGCGGGGTGTGCTGTTCCAGCAGTGGGGGGCGGCGCGACAGGAAGCGGCTCTCCCCGCGTTTATCGCCACGCTCGACCGTATTCACCGGGCGGACGTGGGCGAGACGAGTGGCTACGGCGGCTTCGATGCGCAGGGCGTCGGGCAGTCCGCGAGTTGGCGGGCGTACCTCCTCGGTCTCTACGACGAGACGTTGCCGCACTTCTGGCACGGGTGGCGGTCGCTCTTTCGGGCCTCGTTTCTGGAACGCGACCTGTTCGAGCGCGGCTACGCCCGAATGCTGACGCTGCTCGACCATTGCCCGGAAGGCCGCGCCCTCGTCCACAACGATTACATGGGCGAGAATGTCCTCACCGATGGGCGCACGATCACTGGCGTGATTGACTGGGGCAACGCCTTCTACGGCGATTGCCTCTACGACGTGGCGAGCCTCAGCCTCTGGCTTCCCGACGCGACCGAGCGATTCCGCCGTCTCTATGGGGAGCAGGGGCGGGAAATACCGCACTTCGCGGAGCGCATCGCCTGCTACCGCACCTGCCAACTGCTGGACGATCTCCGGTTCAACGCCTTCGCGGATCGCCGCAACGATTACGCCAAGACCCGCACGCAATTGCTCGCGCAACTCGACGGGCAGCACGGCGGCGCGTAGAGGAGTCCTCGCGGTATGGCGTCGCCCAAGCCGGACATGGACGCACAGACCGTCGCCGCATTGCTCACGGCGCACTTCGCGCAGCCGCTCGATAGGGCGAGTTGCCCAGATACGATAGACGGGGCGGAAATGATGTCACGGAGTGCGCGTCCTGCTTCGCGGCGGGCGCGACCCGTTGCATGGAGATGCGCCCGCCGGGAATACCGACGACACAGGGGGTGTTTGAGAAAAGGAACGCAACCCCACCATCGCTTGCAGGCAAAGGCTTGACAGCGATGGTACATTGGAGGTGCGGCAGGCGGATTGGCGATATCGCGCCCTCGCGGTTGCCCGCACTGCACGCCCCGCCGAATCCCTTTCTTCGCATGTGGTGTTCTCGCCCCGGTCACAGGCCGGGATACACGAGCCGGAGCGCGGTTCGCGTGCCACCGCAGATGGGAAACCGTGCGCTTGTCGCGTCGCCCCGTTTTCTCGTTCCCCTCAGACCCGTCGTGCGAATGCGCCGCGACAGGTCGCCGTTCGCGGTGCGCGTGCCTCCCGGCACGATAGCCCGCCGAAACCCGTACTCGAAGGACAAAGTAGCAGCCAGATGAATGACGAAACGCAGGTTCTGGAGCGTGTCGAAACGGACAATGCAACGGCGGAGCAGACCGCTTCCCCCGTTATCGTCGCCGCCGATGCCGCCCCCACCGAAACCCCCACCCCCGCCCCCCGTCGCCGTGGTCGCCCCCCCAAGGTGCGCGTCCCCGAAGCCGCCGACGGCACGGAAGCCACTGCCGCGAGCGTGAATGTCACCGACGAACCGGACGCCGCGAAAGCCGCGCCGCGCCGCCGTACCCGCAAGGCGACGGCGGACGAGGCACCCGCCGAGGCGACGCAAGCCGCCTTGCCCGTGACTTCTGCCGAGAACGACGCGACGGCCCCGGTCGCGCACGCGATCACCTCACCGACGACCGAGATTCCCGCCGCCGAACAGGTCGCACCCGCCGAGGCCGCCGCCGCCGTCGCGCCGCGCCAACCGATGGATGATGCCGCCGATGCTCCCGCCGTTCTCGCCCCCGCGCCGGTCGAGGCGACCACGGGTGCAGGCGAGCGACGCGCCGCGAGCGAGGCACCGCCGGGACGCCCGATGCCGACGGGCAGCCCCGCCCGTCCGATCAGCGACCGCGAGATGTTTGGCGCGTCGGGCTTGATGACCACGCGGGAGACGGGCAGCGAGCCGCCGGAGATGCCGGAGCCGCCCGCCGCCCTCGCCCCGTCGCGGGAAATGTCCGCCCGACCGCAACCGTATGCCCCGCGCCCCCGCGAGGAGCGGCGCGACGACCGGCAGCAGGTGCCGCCGCCGCCCCGTGCTGAGGCCCGCGATAGCCGCGAGCAGCGGCCCACCCCGCAACCCTACAGCCGCCCCCCGCGTGACGAGCGCGGCGTGAGCGGCACGAACGGCGCAAACACGAGCGGGCGTAGTACCGACCGCACCGACCGCCAGCCTCCCCGCGACGCGCAGAATGCGCGTCCACAACCGGGGAATCGCGGCCCGGTGCAGCAGAACGGCGGGCAACCCCGACCGGAGCGCGGCAATGAGCGTCGCGGCGACCGCGACATCCGCAGCAACGGGCGGGGCGAGTACGGCGTCGGCACCGGGGCTGGGGCGTACGGGTCCGCACGCGGGTTGGAGATCGTGCAGCGTCCGTCCCCGCCCCTTGCCGAGATTGCCCCTTCGGCGGTGGGCGAGTGGTCGGTGGCGGAGTTCGAGGCGAAAAGTCAGGAAGAACTGCTCGAACTCGCGGGCGAGTGGGGGATCCTCACCCCGCAACGTTTGCGCCGACCCGATCTCGTCTACCGCCTCTTGCAGGCGCAGACCGAGCAGCAGGGCAATGTGTTCGGTTCCGGCGTGCTCGACATCATAGACGATGGCTACGGCTTCCTGCGGCAGGAACGCTTCCTGCCGGGGCCGGAAGATGTGTATGTCTCGCAGTCGCAGATTCGCAAGTTCGGCCTGCGCACGGGCGATTTCGTCTCCGGGCAGGTGCGCCCGCCGAAGGAGAGCGAGAAGTTCTTCAGCCTGCTCCGGGTTGAGGTCATCAACGGCATGTCGCCGGAGGAGGCCCGCAACCGCCCGCACTTCGACTCGCTCACGCCAATCTTCCCGATGGAAATCCTCAAGCTCGAAACGCGGCCCGACGTGCTCTCGACGCGGCTCGTGGACCTCGTCGCCCCCATCGGGCGCGGGCAGCGCGGCCTGATCGTCTCGCCGCCGAAGGCCGGGAAGACGCTGCTCCTCAAGCAGATCGCCAACGGCATCACGGCGAACCACCCGGATGTGCATCTCATGGTCTGTCTGATCGGCGAACGACCGGAGGAAGTGACCGATATGCGCCGCTCCGTGGACGGCGAGGTCGTGAGCAGCACCTTCGACGAGCCGGTAGAGGACCACGCGAAGGTGTCCGAGATGGCATTGGAGCGGGCGAAACGGCTCGTGGAGGGCGGGCGCGACGTGGTGATCCTCATGGACTCGATCACGCGCCTCACCCGTGCCTACAACCTCGCGGTGCCACCGAGCGGGCGTACGCTCTCCGGTGGTATTGACCCCGTCGCCCTCTACCCGCCGAAGCGGTTCTTCGGGGCGGCGCGGAATATCGAGGGCGGCGGCAGCCTCACCATCGTTGCCACCTGCCTCGTGGAAACCGGCTCTCGCATGGACGACGTGATCTTCGAGGAGTTCAAAGGCACGGGCAACATGGAGTTGCGCCTCGACCGCAAGCTCGCGGAGCGACGCATCTACCCCGCCATTGATATTCAGGCCAGCAGCACGCGGCGCGAAGAGTTGCTTCTGGGCAGCAATGCCCTGCGGCAGGTCTGGACGATGCGGCGCATGGTCTCCATGCTCGGCGGCTCCGAGGGGCTGGAACTGATGCTCGGTCGCATCGTCAAGACCGACTCGAACGAGGAATTCCTGCT
>JAABUN010007354.1_pt1 | contig 11930 bp, 11 predicted proteins | sample 5559311 | NCBI WGS metagenome assembly JAABUN01 (sample SAMN10711877, study PRJNA513370) | rock metagenome | isolation source: Antarctica rocks | place: Antarctica: Victoria Land, Siegfried Peak sud | reverse complement strand
CGGCCCGCTCGCGAAGAGCCCCAGCCACAAACTCGATGTGCTCGTCGAGATCGACGCCAAGCTCTTCCGCGCCTCGCACGATGTCTTCCCGGTTCACGGCGGCGGCGAAGGATTTCTGTTTCATCTTCTTGCGGACGCTTTTGGCCTTCAGACCTTCGAGCCTCTCCGGGCGCATGAGGGCGCAGGCGGTGATGAAACCGGATAGTTCGTCAACGGCATACAGAGTTTTAGCCAACGGTGTCGTGCGCGGTACATCGAGGTAGTCGGCGTGTCCCTTTATTGCTTCGAGGATGTTCTCGGGATATCCGCGGCTCTCCAGCTCCCGGACACCGACCATCGGGTGCTCGGCGGGCGTTGGATGCTTCTCGTAGTCCATGTCGTGGAGGAGGCCCGTAGCGGCCCAGAGTTCCTCGTCCTCCTCGAAGTGGCGGGCGTAGGCCACCATCGCGGCTTCGACGGCGAGCATGTGCTTTCGGAGAGATTCGCTCTCGGTCCATTCGCACATCAGGTTCCAGGCTGCTTCACGGTTCACGGGACTCACTCATACCTCCGGATGATGGGGGATTTAGGAGGTATTTTAGCGACTTTACTCCGAGCTGTACGAGAGGTTAATGGTGCCGCCGCTGGTACGGGTGGATTGCACCGAGCGCGTCTGGTCGCCGTCTAGGAGTATGATCTTGAGTTCGCCTCCGACGGAGCCTTTCTTCTGTATCCGGCAGGTGAGTTCCCCGCCCTGGAGATCAAAGGTAAACCGTTTTGGTACTTGCCCACCTAGAACCTCGTCGCTACCTTCAACGGAACAGAGCCCCCGAAACGATGTCTTGGGAGCGCCTTCGAGTCGCACCACAACCTCCGGAGCCTCAGTAATCTCCTTGAGCGTGCCTTCGGGAGTGTCGTCCTCGTCTTCTGGGGGGTTGGTGGTGGACGGTGTGGTTTTTATAGTGGCTGTATTCTCGACTCCACCGCCGGGCGATGTCTTGTCGGTTTTGGTCGTGTTTCCCTCTTCCGTGCAAGATGCCAGCACGAGCACCGCCAGGGAAAATATGACCCCGGCAAGTATTCGTCTCGAAGTGGAAGGTGATCTCCGCAAACCGCGCATATTCTAGCACCAGCGCGGACTTAACTGATGCTTGCTAAGACCCCCCGGATGCTATCTCTTTGGCCCGCAGCAAAACGTTGTCGAGCATGTCCGGGGTCAATCTGCCAGTGAAGGTGTTCTGTTGAGATACATGATAGCAACCGAGTAGGGTAATGTCGCCAAATTTATGCTCCGCGCCGTGGGTGAATTTCGGCTTTGGCCGGATATTTCTGAGGCGGAGTACGGCATCCCAGGCGAAAGCGCCCAGGCAGACTATGACCCTTGCCTGTAGCAACTTCAGTTCTCGGGCGGCGTAGGGGAGGCAAGCGTCGCGTTCGGTGGGGGTTGGTTTATTGGCGGGCGGGGCGCAGCGGACTGCGGCGGAGACCCAGGCTTCAGAGAGCCGCAACCCGTCATCCTTGATTTTGGAAGTAGGTTGATTGGCGAAGCCTACACGATGCAACCCGGCGAACAGGAAGTCCCCGGAGCGATCGCCGGTAAAGACGCGCCCGGTACGGTTCGCGCCGTGGGCGGCGGGGGCGAGGCCCATCACCACGACGCGGGCATCGGGGTCGCCGAAGCCCGGTACGGGACGACCCCAGTAGGTTTCGTGCGAGTACGCGGCTCGTTTTTCGACCGCCACTGTCTCACGCCATTCGACAAGTCGTGGACATCGACGGCAGCCGCCGATCTCATGCTCCAAGGAGGCTAGTTCGCTTTTGCGGTGCCCCGTAGTCTACGCTCCGTAGCGGTTTAGCTTCAGAGCGTGGCCCATGAGAAGACCCATGATCTCCTCTCCCGGAAACACGCCGAGCGATCCGCCCGCGCAAGTCCGCTCCCCGAAGCTCTCCGCCGTCGGCAGCGTGTACTCGGAGTGCAATAAGAACGGCACACCGTGGAACGAATGGCTCTTCATCCTGGCGGGTGTGGCGTGGTCTCCGGTGATGGCGAGGGCATCGGGCGCTAGCTCCAAAAGACGCGGAATAAGGGCATCGACTTCTTCAATGACCTTTGCCTTGCGCTCGAAGTCTCCATCCTCACCGGCGGCATCCGTCGGCTTAACGTGGACGAAGAAGAAATCGTGGTTGTTCCAGCTCTGTTCCAGCGTATCGAACTCGCCGGAGATACCTTCGCCTTCCTGCAAGAGATCCATCTTAGCCAGTCGAGCTAGACCCTTGTACATCGGATAACTCGCTATGGCGGCGGCCCGCAACTTGTACGCCTCGTCAAAGGACGGCAGACCCGGATGCGTGTCGAAGCCGCGCAGCAAGACGGTATTCGCCGGATGCTCATCTTTCAGGATTTCGTTCGCTTGCTTTATGAACTCGTTGGCGATTTCCGCGCTGCTCTCGGCTTCTTTGGAGTCGTCGGTTGGTTTGACCGAGAGGGGTTCGAGGCCCGTCCGCTGCGGGTCGGTATCCGCGAGCGAGCCAGAGAGTCCATCGGTCCGGAAGATGACAACGGCCCGGTATTCCTTCTCGTGCAAGATTGATACTTCCACGCCGTCCAGGTCTATCTTTTCGTTCAGGAGGTCTACGAGTTCTTCGCCTTTTTCAGAGGGGATGCGACCGGCTCGGCGGTCGGAGATCTTACCGGAGTCGTCGATTGTGGCGAAGTTGATCCTTGCTGCGAGATCGCTGCTTTCGAGCTCGAAACCAACGCCTAGCGCGGAGAGCACGCCGCGTCCGACCGGATATTCGAGCGGGTTGTAGCCGAAGAGAGCTAAGTGTCCGGGGCCACTGCCGGGGCTGATTCCAGCTCCAACCGGAAGCGACAGACCGAGGTCCGAGGAAGCGGCGAGCAGATCCAGGTTAGGTGTCTCGGCGGCTTCGAGTTCGGTCTTGCCGCCCGGCTCCATCGGCAGGCCACCGAGTCCGTCCAGGACCAACAGCACGATCTTCGAATCCGTCGAAACGGATAGCTCTCGCATCAGGTCAAGATTCACGGAAATCCTCCTCTTTCATACTCGCTCGCGGTTCCGGCAGTCTAGCAGAGAAGGTCTGTATAATTGCCCCGCCGGATGTTCCAGCGGGAGGTCGCATGAAGATTGAGACGATAGATCTGAATTTCCTGAACACCGAACACGTCATCGCATCCTTCCTGCTAATGGGTGACAACTCCGCCGCCATAGTCGAGACCGGCCCGACGACCTGCTTGGAGAGACTCACATCCGGCCTAAAGGAACACGGCGTTTCTCACGAAGACGTTCGGCAAGTGTTGCTGACTCACATACACTTGGATCACGCCGGGGCTTCCGGCCACCTCGCGGAACTGCTCCCGAACGCGACGTTCTACGTGCATGAGCTTGGGCAACCGCACCTTGCGGACCCTTCGAAGCTAGTAAAGAGCGCGGCCCGCATCTACGGCGACCGCATGAATGAACTCTGGGGCGAGACACGTCCCGTACCCGAGGATCGCATAAAAATAATCGGCGAAGGCGACGAGATAAAAGCCGCCGACGGCACGCTCACCGCCCACGACACACCCGGCCACGCCTACCATCATCTCGCCTACCTGGAGCCCGGCTCCGGCACACTCTTCGCCGGGGATGTCGCCGGTATTCGACTCCCCGGACAGTCCTACGTCCGTCCGCCGACCCCACCACCGGAGATAGACGTGGACGCCTGGATCAAGAGCATCAACCGCATCCGTGCCATAGCCCCCACAAGCCTCCATCCCACGCACTTCGGTAGCTACGATGACGTAGAACGCCACCTCTCCGAGCTGGAGCAACGCCTGCAAGATTGGCTGCTCTTCGTCCAAAGCCGCATGGATGAGGGAGACGAGCGAGAAGAGATCTCCATAGAGCTAGAGACCAAAGGCGACGAAGAGATGCTCGCCTCCGGTGCCGGTGTAGAAGAGACCGAGCGCTACGAGTTGGCTGGAAACTACGAGATGCTCACCGACGGCCTCATGCGCTACGTAGAGCGGCGGCGCAGGAACATGTGATTGAAGAACTCGACGAGCTATCAAGGATTGCGGAGGTCTAAGGCTATGTGGATTCCCAGGTCTGAACAAGAAATCTTAGCTGCTATTGAGTCTGGAAATCTAAGCGAGACTTCGAGTTTCGATGCGAAATCTGCTCTTCCGAAGAAGGGTAAATCCAAGGACCTAGCTGTGGATGTCGCTGCGATGGCAAACGACGGTGGCACCTTGCTGTACGGAATAGACGAGGACGATCACGGCGAGCCGGTAATCAGGACACCTATCCAATTGAACGGCGCCAGGGAGCGCGTGGACCAGATCGTGCGAACTTGCATCTCCGAACCTCCTGATATTGAGATATATGCCATCCCTACCGAGGAAGATGAAGACAAAGGTTATCTCTTGGTAGCAGTTCCATCATCCTCACGAGCGCCCCACATGGTTACAGTGGGCAAAGATAACCGCTACTACGGACGTAGTGCCGTGGGCAACACGCGGTTAACTGAAGGCGAGGTGGCACGACTTTACGAAAGACGCAGCAAGTGGGAAGTTGACCGTATGGCGCTGTTGGAGGAGGCGATTACACGGGCTCCTATAGGCTCGGACGAACGCTTCTCGTATCTTCACCTGGTAGCCAAATGTGTCGCGTCAGAAGAGGATTTACTCAAGAAAGCAATGGGAGACGGGTACCTTGTTCCTTTCTTGAACAGTCTCTTTGCAGCCGCCACAAAGAGCGATGTATTTCCGAGGAGTTACGAAAAAGGCTACTCTCCAGATCTAGGCGACAATAACTCTTACGACAGGCGTGCCGAAGGGTGGGTGACAAGCCAGGGACTAGGAGCCGATTGGCAAAGCTCTGGTGATCCACGCCAGGCCTTAGAGTTTGAGATTGGTCTGGATGGCAGTGGCCGTCTTTTTTGTGGCAGGGCTGCCGAGGAAGCAAACGGCGGCAAACTGCAGCTATTCGAGGATTTGGTAGCCGGGCTAACCGCCAGATTTTTATGTGTGTTGGGTGGATTGTATGACGCTGGCGCTTACCTGGGTCCCGTAGATGTCGGCATAGCCGTTACTGGACTCGAAGGTGCCGTGTCTTACAATGGATCGCAGCACGTCATAGAAAAACATTTCCTTCAACCATACGATAGAGATCAGTATCGTCGTACAGAACGATTTCCAGCGTCTGTGTTGAACGACGATACTCTATCTGCAGCCCAAAAACTTGTTTCGCCATTGACACGAGCAATTACCGGAGAAGGGTACGATCCTTTTTCATATTGACCTCTAGTCTGTAGCAGAGATGCGCTAGAAACCCTCCAGGCTACCTAGCATCTTCTCTACTTCTCGGTATGCGTCCCGGTCGTCACCTTCCGAGCGGATACCCACGTACACTACTTCGGCTGTTTCGATTCCGCTTTCGAGAGTCAAGACGCGCCAGAGGATCCGGTACCGACCGCTGTGCATCCCCTTGAATCGGTCCACGAAGAGGGTATCCCGCGCTCTCAGGTGCCACTTCTATAACCTGTCTCATTTTCCGCAGATAAAAGAGGGTAGACCGAGTCCTAGCCGCTTTTCACGGCTTCGACTACTTCTTGCAAGCCTTGTTTGGCGTCCGAGAATAGCATCATGGTCTTGTCGGTGTCGTAGAAGAGGGGATTGTCCACGCCTGCGAAGCCGGGGCTTAGGGAGCGTTTGATGAAGATGACTCTCTTAGCTTGTTCGGCGGCCAGGACGGGCATGCCGCTTATGGGGGTGTCTTGTTCGGGATCGTTGGCGGCGGGGTTTACCACGTCGTTAGCACCGACGATTATTACGGCGTCGGTGTCGGCGAACTCGGGGTTTATGTCTTCGAGGTCGTAGAGTTTGTCGTAGGGGACTCCGGCTTCAGTGAGGAGGACGTTCATGTGGCCGGGCATGCGGCCCGCTACGGGGTGGATACCGAAGAGGATTTCCTTGCCGTCGGATTGTAGGGTCTCCATGAGGTCTCGCATAGCGCCTTGCGCCTGGGCGACTGCCAGGCCGTAACCGGGGATTATAATGATCTTCTGTGCTTCGTCCGCGAGGTATTCGCCGACAGCTCCGGCGTTCACGTCGTTGACGGGCTTCTCTTCGCCGTCGTCCTTTTTGCTGGATCCGGAGGCGGCGATCCCGGCGAAGATGATCTTGCCGAGCGGTCGACCCAGCGCACTGCTCATGAGGCGGGTGAGGATGGTGCCGGACGCGCCGACGATGGTGCCGCCGATGATGAGAATGTAGTTCTCAAGGACGAACCCCGACGCTGCGGCGGCAAGGCCGGTGAAGGCGTTTAGGAGTGAGATCACTATCGGCATATCCGCCCCGCCTATGGGGATGACGAGCAAGACTCCCAACACAGCCGAAGCCGCAAGCACTGCGACCACCGAGGCGACCGGCGAGAGGAACGGCAGTATCGCGCCGTCCGAGATAGCGTTAGCCGCCAGCACGAGTATTCCGACGAATAGTAGACCGTTGACGATCTGTTGCAGTGGGAACGTGACGGAGCCCGAGAAGGCGAGTTCCTGGAGCTTCAGGAACGCGACCACGCTGCCCATAAAGCTGACCGAGCCTATAAGGATGGTCAGGGGGACTGTGACTGCCGCGACGAGGCTCGTTTCGCCGATGGCTTCGGCGTGGAAGAACTCTGAAAGCGCGATCAGGGCGGCAGCACCCCCGCCGAGCCCGTTGTAAGCGGCGACCATCTGCGGCATCGCCGTCATCTGAACTCGCTGGGCTGTCAGAGCACCTACTACGGAGCCGATAACTACCGCTATCCCGATCAGGAGCAGAGCTTGAAATTCGATCACGAAAAGCGTAGCTACGAGGGCTATTGTCATTCCGACAGCCGCCAACGTGTTGCCCGAGCGAGCGGTCTCCGGGGAACGCAGCCGCCGGATGCCCACGATGAACAGCGCGGCGGCCAGCAGATAGGCTATGAAAGTCGCCACCTGCAAGGGTCAGTCCGCCTTTCTCTTCTTGACCCGCGTCACGGGCGGGCGGAACATGGTCAGCATCCGGTTCGTTACCCAGAAACCCCCGACCACGTTCGCCGCGCCGAAGATCACGGCCACGAAGCCCACGGCTTGAACCGTTGGTCCTTCTGCGGCGGCCAGCGTGATCATGCCTCCAACCAAGATGACGCCGTGGATGGCGTTGGTCGCACTCATCAAGGGCGTATGAAGCAGGTTGGGTACGCGGGAGATCAACTCGAATCCCAGGAACGCTGCGATGATAAATACTGCGAGCTGTGCGAGCAACGTGTCCACGGCTAATTGGCCTCGCTCTCTTGGGAAGGTTCCTGCTTCTCCAACGCCTCACGGGTTGGCTCGTGCCGAACCTCACCCCCGTGCGCTATACAGGTCTTGTCGATGATCTCATCTTCGAAATCAAGGTTCAGTTGCGGGTCTTTGCTATCCTTGTCCTCGGATTGATCCTCGGTCAGATGACCGAGTAGGTTGTACATGTTGCGCGAGAGCAACTGGCTGGCGTGAATTGGCATGGCGCTCGGTAGATTCACCGGACCCACAATCCTCACGCCTTCATGCTCTACGGTCTCGCCGGGTTCCGTAAGCTCGCAGTTGCCGCCGTTCTCGGCGGCGAGATCCGCGACAACCGAACCCGGCTTCATTGACTCGACCATCTCCGTATCCACCAAGACCGGCGCAGTGCGACCCGGTATTAGAGCCGTCGTAATTACTATGTCCATCTCCTGGATCCGCTCTCGCAAAAGCTCCTGATCCCGGCCAAGCTTCTCCTTCGACCAACCTTCGTCTTCTTCCTCATCCTCCGGCTCCTCTTCGCCCTCGATGATGTACTCATCCTCGGGAGGCTTGGCGTAGGAGTAGAAACCCAACGATGTCATGAACTTGTTGAAACCTTTCGGCTCATATTCAACGTACTCATCCTCGGCCTCGGAATCGTCTCCTTCATCGTCTTCCTCATCGTCGGAGTCAACAAACGACGCTCCGAGGGACTGGGCCTGTTCCTTTGTCTCGGGCCTCACGTCGTAGGCGAAGACCTCCGCGCCGAGTCGGTTCATGATCGCGATGGCCTGCAGCCCCGCGACCGCCACGCCGAAGACAAGCACCTTCGCCGCCTTTGTAGTCCCGGCAGCGGTCGAGAGCATCGGGACGTACTTTCCAAGGGTGTCCGCGGCTATTAATGCACATTTGTATCCGGCTATGGAGCCCATCGAGGAGAGAGCGTCCATGCTCTGCGCCACGCTGGTCCGGGGAATCGACTCGTTGGAGAACACGGTTACTCCAGCACCGGCGAGCTTCTCGACAAGCTCAGGGTATTGGGGACCGTTTAGAAAGCAGATCAGGGTCTGACCCTCGCGGAATTTCTCGACCTCACCTTCCTCGGGCCTCGATACCTTGACAATGACGTCGGCTTCGTCGTAGACACCGGAAGCATCCTCCACGATGCTGGCTCCAGCCTCTTCATAATCCGCGTCCGGGTTGTAATCCCGTCCAGCACCCGACTCCACGACGACCTCGAAGCCGTCTTTTATCATCCGGGCCACGGTCTCCGGCACGACACCAACGCGGGTCTCGCCGTCCGCTACTTCTTTTGGAACTCCAATCTTCACGTGGCGCATTATAGCCTGAAACAGATCCTTCCCGCTCGGAACCTCTCAATGAGTTGTAACCAATATTGCGCTGCGTTGTTATCTGTATGTAATCTCGTGGAGCTATTCTTAACCCAACGTCAATAAAAAGAAAGAAGGTGAAGGCGATGAAGAGGATCACGAACAGAAGAACCGGACTGATGATAGCGGTGGCTCTCGGTGCTCTAGTGATACTAGTCGCCGCCTTGATGCTCGGAGGCTCCTTCCTGAGCGACGATTCCGAAGCCGAGGCTCAGCCGAATCAGAAGTCTCTCCCGTCTTTTGTGGACAAGTCCGATGGCCCGGTGAAAGCCACCGAAAAATCTTCTCAGGAGAGGGGTAAGAAAGGTTCATTAAAAGCCCCAAAAAGCGACTCGCTCAAGCTCACGGTGCCGAACATGGAGCGGGTGGGCGACGTTAAAGTCTACGACTCTCCCGCGAGCGACAACGATACGCTCGACAAGGGTGCGATGCACATAAAAGGGACCGGGTATCCGTGGCAGAAGGGTGCCAACGTATTCATCGCGGGCCATCGGCTCGGGTACAAAGACACGGGGAGCTATCTGATCTTCCGTGACCTCCACGAACTCGAAAATGGCGATGAAATCATCCTAACCGACTCCGAAAACCGCGAATACACCTATCGCGTCTTCAAGAAGATCACCGTTGCCCCGGACGCCGCGCACGTCATGAACCCCATCAAGGGCAAGAACGTCGTTAGTCTCCAGAGCTGCACTCTCCCAGACTACGAGAAGCGCATAATAGTTCAGGGCATCTTAAAGAGCATAGACCTCAACCGCTAGAGAACTCGGAAGCTCAACCATATAGAGAGGGAGAGGCTGTTAATAGTCTCACCTCTCTACTTTTTGCGCACAGGTTTGACCGTCCGACGTTCGGCGGCGAGTCGCTCGACTGGCTCTCCGCCGCTAAGGTGCTTCTCGACGATCTCCGGCAAGTCGTCTCCTTCCAACCCGAGATACCAAGTGCCGGAGGGATACACAACGGCGTTGGGGCCGTGCTTGCACAATCCCAGACAATCAACGGAATCGACCCGCACGTCGCGTTTTATTCCCGATTCTTGTAGTTCGTTCTTGAGGGCTTTGCGGAGTTTCTTCGCGCCTCGCTTCTTACAATCGCCGCTCGTGCAGAGTAGGACATGGGAGTCGTAGTCCCGGATCTTTACCGCTTTCTTGCTGGAGATGCGGACCTCCGTTTCTAGTGCCAGCCATAGGAGATACGGTAGACACGTATAATTGACAATCGTTCCCGATAAGCTGAATATATCACGAGTATGTCGTTTGTGTGGAAGGACGGTTATTATGGCGGGTAGAAGCGTTCGCGTTGGTTTGGAAGGAGAAATTTGAGCCGTCACGGGGTCATAGATGTGGGGTCCAACACCATACATTTGTTGGTTGGTGAGGTGGACGACGGGCAAGTGGTGCCGGTTACGGGGGAGAAGGTGTCGGCTCGGTTGGGCTCCGGGGTGGATGAGACCGGGCGGTTGGAAGAGAGTCGGTTGCTCTTAGGGTCGGAAGCTATCGGGTTATTTGCTCGTATATCCGGGCTCAATGGGGTGTCTTCGCCGACGATATTGGCTACTAGCGCGGTGCGCGATTCCGAGAACGGCGAGGAGTTGGTGGAGCGGGTACGGGAGTCAACGGGGTTGGAGATGCGTTTGATCTCGGGCGACGAAGAGGCTTTGCTTGGTTTTCGGGGGGCGTTTTCGGTACTTGGGGATGCTCGGAAGGGGCCGGTGCTGGTCGTGGATCTCGGGGGTGGTTCGGCGCAGTTGATCGTCGGTGAAGCTTCGAGCGGGCCGATGTTGCAAGTCTCGCTGCCGCTCGGATCCAACCGTACCACAGAGAAGTTTGTTAAAAAGGACCCAGCAAAAAAGAAGGAGTTGCGGGCACTGGACGAGCACGTCAAGAAGTTGATGCCGGGATGGAGTCTGGCGGCTGGCGTCCGTGTGGTCGCGGTCGGCGGCTCTGCGAGGGCCGCGCTAAAGCTGGCCGGAAATCCGCTGACCGTGGAGAGTCTGCGGGAATTGGCAGCGGATATCTCTGAGAAACCCTCGGCCATCTTGGCTCGGGAAGAGGGACTTGCGCCGGAGCGAGCGCGGGTCATGCCAGCGGCGGCCACGACGCTCGCGGCGATATTGGAGCATTTTGGGAAGGAAGAGTTGATGGTAGCGCGGGGAGGAATTCGGGAAGGAACCTTGCTCACGCTCGCGGATGGGGAGGAAATATGACAGACGTAGCGGAGGCGCCGAACCTCCTGGATCCCGCGCTTTACATCAACCGGGAGTTGTCCTGGCTCGCGTTCAATGACCGCGTATTGGCACAGGCTCGCTCCGAGCGGCATCCGCTCCTGGAGCGGGTTCGGTTCATCGCTATTTCGGAGACCAACCTAGACGAGTTCTTCATGATCCGGGTGGCCGGGTTGCAGCAGCAAGTCGCCAACGATCTGCCCAACCCCATCCCGGACGGCATGACCCCCGAAGAGCAGATACAGCGCATCAAGCGGCGAACCGAGGACTTCTTCGCCGAGCGGCGCAGGATATTAGAGAAAGAGATACTGCCAGAACTCGAAGAAGCCGGTGTCTCCATCCTGCCGCATCGCAAGGTACGGGCCGCCGAACGCCGGGAGCTCAGGGATCGATTCACGCGGGACATACTGCCGATACTGACCCCGCTAGCCATAGATCCAGCACACCCATTCCCGCATATCTCCAACCTCTCGCTAAACCTTTTGGTCGTGATCGCGGAGGAGGGCCGCCGCGTGATGGCGCGGGTGAAGGTTCCGACCAGCATAGACCGCTTTATGCGACTGCCGGATGAGGAGCACGAAGAGGGGCAGCGTCAGAGCGTGCGGCTGGTCCGGGTGGAGGAGGTCATCGCGGCCAACCTCGACGAGTTGTTCCCTGGAAAGAAGATATCGGCTAGCTACTCTTTCCAGGTTACGCGGAACGCGGACTTTGTTATAGAGGAAGATGAAGCATCCGACCTGTTGCAAGCTATACAGGATGAGATCGAAGGTCGCTGGTTCGGCCAGAGCGTGCGTCTGGTCGTCACCAGCAAAATGCCCGAAGAACTGCGTGAGTGGCTGGCCGAAAACCTTCGTTTGAAAGAGGACTCAGTCTACGCCGTACCGGACCCGGTGGGTCTCGCGGACTTCGAGGAATTGACGCACATCGACCGCTCGGACCTACTCTATCCGCCCGTCTCGCCCCGAGTGCCGTCGGAGCTAAGAAACGCTCGTTCGATGACACAGGCGATCCGGAACGGCGATATCCTACTGTACCATCCG